>Ga0307379_10004822_pt1 | contig 19055 bp, 10 predicted proteins | sample UN2MG_FD_202237 | JGI IMG/M metagenome (GOLD analysis project Ga0307379, IMG submission 202237) | Soil microbial communities from Risofladan, Vaasa, Finland - UN-2 | ecosystem: Environmental > Terrestrial > Soil > Coastal area > Acid sulfate soil | place: Finland: Risofladan, Vaasa | collected... | reverse complement strand
GGCCTCAACCCGGCGATCAAGTGGGTGACCAACACAGCGCTCGATCCCTTCGAGGAGGAGCGCCGAGGAGGGCGCTACGAGGTGATCGGTATCCGCGAGGGCTGGAAAGGCCTGGTGGAGTACGATCCCGACACTCCCGGGATGGATTCGCCCTGGATCGAGGAGCTTAGCGAGAAGAAAGTACGCAACTGGGACCGCGCCGGAGGCACGTGGCTGGGCTCTTCGCGGACCAATCCCTTCGATCCGAAGCAGGACCAATCGGAAAGGCTGCGGCGGAACATCGACGCGCTGGGCATCGACGTGATCGTAGCCATCGGCGGGGAGGACACGCTGGGCGTCGCCCACCGGCTCCACACGCTGGGCGTCAAGGTGGTAGGCATTCCCAAGACGATCGACAAGGACCTCGGCGGCACCGACTATTCTCTCGGCTTCCAGACAGCGCTGGAGATCATCACGCGAGAGATCGACATGCTGCGTACTACAGCGGGCAGCCACGGCCGCATTTTCGTGGTCGAGACGATGGGCCGCCACGCCGGCTGGCTGGCGTTGGAGGGCGGCATCGCAAGCGGCGCCTACATCATCCTGATTCCGGAATTCGATTTCGATGCCGACCGAGTGTGCGAGTTGCTCGTGCGCCGCAGGAACATGGGAGTGAGGTACTCCATCGTGGTGATAGCCGAAGGCGCGAAAGCCAGCGTTATGGACGAGGCGGTCTCGCAGAGTGACATCGGCATAGATTCGTTCGGCCACAAGACGCTCGGGGGCATCGGCAACTGGCTGCGGGCGCGGATCGTTGAGAAAACCGGCTTCGATATTCGCGCGGTCACGCTCAGCCACCTGCAACGCGGCGGGTTGCCTTGCGCCTACGACCGGCTGATGGGGCGCAACTTCGGCGTTGCCGCGGTCGACCTGATCGAGCAGGGCCTCTTCGGACAGATGGTCTCCTACAAGCAGGGCGCCATCACATCCGTCCCGCTCACCGATGCGGTTGATAAGCTGCACGTCGTGGATGTCGATGAGTACTACGATAAGGAGCGCTACAACGGTCGCCGCAAGGGCATTCTGACCACCAGCAGCCCGGGAGTCGTGGTCGAGGAGGAGCAGCAATAGCCCGGGGACTTGGTTTCCGGATGCGTTCTTGCGGAGGATGGGGGAGGGTAGTATTTTTAAGACAAAAAAGTTGTCTGCGCGCAAGACACAAAATAGAGCATTGCAGCGTTGGCAGAGCACAATATTAGGGTGTTACAAACCGGGACCTCATGGAAAGCTGCCTGCCAATATTTGTTGAAATACAAGGCATTATGTGCTAGTATTCATTTCTCTTCGGCGGCCCCTTTTGATAGATTTTTTCTAAAATCAGGAGAGGGCTGCTGTGTGGCTCGCAGCACAAACGACCATACCCGATACTTCTGCAAGTTTGGTATTATTGCCGGCGCAGCACGACCGCATCCCTCGAGCCTTATCGTCAATTTATGCTGATACCTGCTGCTACACAATGTTGCATAATGAAACTAAGATTGCCGTATGCAACGATCAGATTCAAGCCCTGTTGGCGGGTTTTTGCCGCTATTTGTTGCAAATGAAGGACTTATGGATATCAGCAGCATCTGGTACGATTCTTGATAATAAAGGTAAGAGATAACATTAGGGCTCTAACTTTAGCGCAAGGACAACTTTTTCGAAGCAGGGAGTTATCGAGATGCGGAGTAAAACAACAAAAACCGTGGGTATTGGTTGGCTCACTGTCCTGACTTTTGTGGTCGGGTTGACCAGTCTCGCCGTGTTCGGAACGCCAGCTCAACATGCCGCAGTGAACAAACCTTACCCCGTGTTGCTGATCCATGGCTTGTCCAGCAATCCCGAGAGTTGGAAGAACCTGCCACAGTACCTTGAGAACCGCGGATTCACAACTTATGTGATGGATTTCAACGAGTGGGACTGGCTCGATTATGCCAAGACGAAGAAGAAAGATTTCGATGAGATTGCGGCGGTAATCGCCAGGCAGATCGCCCAGATCAAAGAGGAAACCGGCCGAGACAAGGTCAACATCATTGCGCACAGCATCGCTGGTATCGGTGTGCGCGCATATATGGCCGACTGGGGCAAGCGCATCGAGCCGCGCGGCAGGTTCTCCAACGACATCTCGCGCGTGATCTACCTCTCCACGCCCCATTACGGCGTAAATGTCAACGGCAACAAGCTCCGATTGCTGCTCAAGGAAACTGATTACGGCGAGTTCCTGTCGAATCCGTCAGCCATCATCAACGCGCTGGAGACGGGCAGTGAGGAACTCATTGAGCTGCACGACTGGTCCAGCGCCAACGGCCACAAGACGGGTGTCGAGGAGATCACCGTCGCCTCCAGCGGGGACCACGTGGTCAAGAGCTACTGTGCCAACCTCGACGGCGTGGCAGTGAATCCGCTGGCTCCCACCGTCCAGAATCCCAGTCGCCATATCAACCTCAAGCAGTTCGATCATGCCTACAGTGACTGGCTTGGCCGCTCGAACAGGACAATCATTGGCGTCGGTAATCCTTCCCACGCGGTTCTGGGCATCGCCAACAAGTTCTTCAACGGCGAGGATGGTTGGAAGAAGTATCAGACCGAGATCAAGAAGGAAAACACCATCGTCATGATGCGCATCAAGGGCGGCGGCGTAAATCCGAAGGGCTTGAATCTCGGCAACGTCAAGCTCAAGAAGGTGATGTCAAAGAAGCGCGCCAAGCGCGTCAAGATGGATCGGAATCCGGATTCGCAGGTTTTCTTTACGGTGGGCTTGAAGAGCGGGACGTTCGAGCTCGAACTTCCCTTCAAGGGACAGAGACAGACGTTCAAATTCATCATGGGCGTAGCAGGCGGCAGCGGCACGGTTGTCAATTTCGATCCCAGCAATCCACCTCCCGAGCCGGAGCCGGATAAACCGGATCCAGGCGAGAAGCCCGAAGCGCCCGCGGATGTTAAGGATTACGATACGCTGCGCCAGTTCGTCGAGTTCCGTTTCCCGAAGAAGGCTGTGGAATGGCTTAGCGGCTACGAAATGGCCGGCCTTGTGCGCAACGTGCGCGACACCTTGGCGGGCTCCTATAGCAACATAGGCAGGAACTTTGCGGAGGCAGAAAGCAGGGTTGACGTTTTCGAATTGATCAGCAACGATAAATATATCGACTTCGTCTCCGGCGCCGACTCGGACGGCATCCTGCTCAACAAGCTTCAATGGAATGAAGTAACGTTTACCGATCCCGATACCGGCGGCGGCGGTGGTGGCACCGGCGGTGGCGACACCGGCCCTCTCGCACTGTTGACAATCGCAGATTACAGAGCCGCCTTCGACGCCTGGGACTATTCCGGGAAGAATTTGTACTACACCAGCCTGTCAACGACATGCGGAAAGTTCAGGGATTTCCTGGCGGCCAAATACACCAACGCCGAGCGCGTCAACGACCAGTACGCGCGCCATCGCTACTCGACGAAGGATTGGTACAAGCACGCCGATGCCGTCGTGATCATTCGCGAGCAGATCAATCCCTCGTTCGATGTCATCGTCGATTTCTGCTACGGATCCTCGGAATCCGGATACCTGCGCTCGAAGCTGCAGTGCATCTGGCACGATGGTCCCTACTCGTGGTGGGTCGATAACGCTTTCCTGCTATAGGCTGATAACACACTCCCGCCGGCGCCATGAAGGTTTCCCGGCGGAGAAAGATAGATCCGTCGGCCGGGGGCGGCGTTCTCAAACGCCGCCCCCGGTTTTATGCAAAATCAGCCTTTCCGTATCTTTCCCACCAAGGGAGTTGCCTTCATTTCAGGCCCTCTCTAAAATGGAACGGAAATGGCGAAGCCGGACTTGCGCAGAACAAAGCAAGCGCATTCGCTTTTTAATCATCCTCAGGTAACACTCGTGTACTCGAGAGAAAATTTTGAATCGAAGAGATTTCGTTAAAAAATCCCTGTTGGCAATGGGCGCTTTCTACACGCTGGATGCCTGTTCTCCGGCCGAGGAAAAACCCGCGACGAAACTCTCTGAAATCGGGGTACTGCTCATCAAGGATCTCACCGCTGATGAAGAGGGGGATCTGCAGGCGCGCAACGTGGTATCGGCCATGGCTGAAAGCTACCCTCGCAGGCTTTACCAGGTGCTCGTGGCCGTCAACACGATGGCCGCCGAGCGTTTCGAACGCGGCTTTGTCGAACTCGGGCGGGAAGAAAGGCACTCGATCATCTCAGATATTTACGAGCAGAACGGCGCGTTGAAGCAGTTCTGCGCGGCGATGATAAAGGTCCACTATAACTACCCTTACCGCTGGCGCATCATCGGCTACAAACCTGTGGAGCACCGCTATCGCGGCGTCGAGGATCCCGAATTCGATTTCTATGATTCCCTTCCCACGCTGTTGGAGGTCTGACCTGGATGGATTACGAAGCTATTGTCATCGGCGGGGGCACCACCGGGTCGCTGATCGCGCATGAACTGGGCAAGCTCGGCCGGAAAGTGCTGGTAGTGGAGGCCGGCGGCAAGGCGCAGATGAAATGGCCGGTCAATCTCGCCGGCGACGGGGAAATTGAAGGTCCTGCTCATTTCCGCGAGTCGTTCCGGATGGAATCCGACCTGGGAACTCAGTATCACCTGGCGGTCAGGGGACTGGGCGGAACCGGCCAGATATATGCCGGCTGGACCTACCGCTTCCATCCGAAAGACTTCCGCCTCAAAAGCACCTATGGCGTGGGCGAAGACTGGCCGTTGGCGTTTGAGGACCTGAAGCCGTTTTATCTGGAGGCGGAGAAACTCATCGGCATCGCGGGCGAGCAAGCACCCAACATTCCCAGCACCGAGGCTCCCTACCCGATGCCGGCCTACCCGATCGATTACGCCTCACAAGTGTTCAACAGGAAGCTCAAGAAGGAGCTGGTATTCACCCCGGCGCCGCAGTCGAGGAACAAGGAGCCGTACGACGGCCGGCCCGCCTGCCGTGGTTACAGGATGTGCTGGGAGTGCCCGCTCGAAGCGAAATGGACGCCGCAGAATACCGTGATTCGCAAGTCGTACGAGTTAAGGAACGTCGAATACCTGATCCGATCGCCGATCGTCTTCATTGAGGTCGATTCGGACGGCTCGATCGACGGCATCCGCTGCCTCTCTTCCGGAGGCGAGCAGCGATTGAAAGCCAAGGTGTTTGTGCTCGCCTGCAACGGCATCGAGACGCCGCGCCTGATGCTGCACTGCAGCCAGCCGAACGCGCCCGCCGGCCTCGCCAACAGCAGTAAACTGGTCGGCAGGAACTACATGGGCCATCCCCATGTCGACTGGCTCGTCGATCTTGGCGAAAACGTCTACGGCGGCCGTGGGCCTTTGCACAGCTCGCACTGCACGCGCTTCGTCGATCACCCCGATCGGGCGAATTCATCGGCCACTAATCTCCATTATATCCAGGCGATGCTGCCCGAGATCAACATTAATCAGGACTTGTGGGGGGCGGCGATGATCCGCGCCGCCCAGGCCGATTCCGGGCAGGTGGTCCATCTGGGTATCGAATCCGAGATGCTCCCCGACGAACACAGCTTCATCAGTCTCGACAGCGACGTCGACCGCTTCGGCATCCCGATTGTCCGCGTCCACTACTTCCTTACCGATTACGTCAGACGCGGTTTCGAGCGGATTGCCGGCATCCTTGGGGAAGCTGAGCGCCGCGGCGACATCAAGGGCTTCGAGCAACACCCTCCGGAGCACGACGGCGGCCATTGGATGGGTGCTACGCGAATGGGGACAAGCCGCGAGACCTCCGTGACCGACAGTTTCGGCCGCACCTGGGATCATCCTAATCTGTTCATCGCCGGGGCTTCGCTTTATCCCACTTCCACGCCGTTCAACCCTCTTGAAACCTCGGTGGCTCTGGCACTGCGCGCAGTTCCGGAAATCGAGGCCTCGTTGAAAGATTAGAAGAGCTATGGGCAGACGCAAGATCTTCAAGCTCGGTTATCTGACGGCGATCCTGCTGACGCTGGCGGTGCTTGTGATCTTCAATTACGTAGACACAGCGACCACCAGCTCGGGGTATTGCCTCTCCTGCCACGAGATGAATACCGCCATCGGGGAAGGGTGGCGCAATTCGCGGCATTTCACCAACGCCCTCGGCGTGGTGGCGGAGTGCAGCGATTGCCACGTGAATCCCGGGGTTGTCGGATTCATCACCTCGAAAGCCTGGCCGGCGGTGAGGGATCATTACGTCCATTTCCTCGGCGAGGCCGATCCGGGCAGGATGGACTGGCAGGGCTTGCGCACCCGCGCGCGGATGACAATAAACGACGATGCCTGCAAACGCTGCCATGACAAACTGACGGATTCGCTGATATCCAAAGCCGCTATGGAGGCTCATTCGGCCGCCGAGAAAGCCCGAGAGCAGGAATTTAAAAGCTGTCTAGCCTGTCATGTTGAGCCGATGCACCCGGCAATGCCCGCCTGGAACAACGAAGCCGGCCTGACCTTGATGTTCTCGCGCATAGAGGTGGAGAGCCACGACCTGCCGGACGACTCTTATGTCATCGTTGACGACGGCGTCTACGACGTTACCGAATTTCGCAAATACCATTCGGGGGGCGGCTGGTGCTTCGCCGCCGGGCAGGACAACACCGACACCTGCCGCAGTTGCCATGCCGGCCCCCAAGGCCAGGACAAGGCAGCCTACCTTGATTCCTACGGCGCGCCGCAAGACTACAGGCAGCTCGCTTACACGCAACCAAAGATGCGCGTCGGCACGCTGATCGACACCACCCATGCTTACAGTCCTTACTTCGTCGAACCGATGGGTCTGAAGCCCTTCAAGCCGGTTCTCGATCGCTATGATCTTGTTGACGATCTCGGAATCACTGCGCGCTACACTGTCGGCAAGCATGGAGCCCTAAGGGACAAGGTCGAGTAGACGTCCCAGTCAGCCACCTGCCCGGGATAGCTGCCCGACGAAGCACAAGCAGCATAGAGCGTCTGATTGTCGGCGGTCATTTGTTCGTGCTCTCCCCTGATAAAAAGAAACCGGTTGGTTGCAATATTCCACAACCAAGGCAAGCCGCCGGCGCAGGCTGTAAATAACCGGCCGGATAAAGAAAACCGCCGCCAGGGTAGCCCGGGCGGCGGTTATTGTTTCGAAACCGGTCCGACTTAATCGTTGATGTTGTAAATCACAAAGTTGCTGAGGATCATTCCGGTGGGATTGTTGTACTTGGCGTCGTGGTAGCGCCCGCCGAAGGAGATAACCGGATCGGGGTTGTAGTATGGGGCGCTCTTGGTGATCTCGGGTTCTGCCCTCCAGGGGTTGACCAGTTCGCCGTCGACCCAGACATCGATGCGGGCACCGCCGGTATCCCGGGTCCACTGCATCAGCTTGATGTGGTGTTTCTCGCCCCAGTTCCAGAGCTTGATGGATTTCGCTTCGATCGTCTCAGCACCCAGATCTTCACGGTTGTAGGCGCCGTCCCTGTCCTTGTCGACCATGAAATGGATGTTGATACAACCGGGGCCGGCCAGGTAGCGTGTGCCTCTGAAGATGAACTCAAGGCGCCCGCCGTTCCATCGCCAGTCATCCTGACGGCCGCTGGCGTTGTAGAGGGAGAACACGATGCCCTTGTTGTAGGTGCCCATATCGAAGTTCTCCGCATCGAATTCGATCACGAAACCGTTGGTATCCAATTTATCAAGCGGGAACCATGATTCTTCCGAGCCCATCGACGCTACAAACTGCATCTGTTCGCGGAAGAAGATGCCCTGGGCTGGTCCCAGGTACTTCTGGCCGCCCTCGTAGAGCTTGTGTTCGACCGGGTTGTAAGCGAAGCTGCCGAGGCCGCTGAAATCGACTTCGATATCTTCCTCAAGTTTAGTCTTCTTGGAGTTGTTGATCGTCAAAGTGTAGGTCCCGGGAGTGAGATCCGAGAAAACGAAGGTCTGCGTTGAACTGTTGAAATAGCCGGCCTTAATATCGCCTCTCTTGGGCGCGCTGACCGACTCTTCGCCCTTGTTTTTCTTCTTGAGTAGGAGAGTCACATCATCGATGTCGATGTCCTTGTATCCCGGCTTCTTCTGGTACTGGACCATTACGATGCCTTCCTCGGGGATATTCTTGAAGCCGATCTTGCGCCAGTTACGGCCGTTGTCGAGGAAGCTGGCAATCGCCAGGAAATTCTCGTCGGTAAGGGACTCGACGTACGCCAGGGAGTTCAATTTGTCCACGGCACTGCTGGGGTGAACGCTGTGCGAATAGTTGCCATATTGACCCTGAAAGACGCTGAAGTGGTTGAAGTTCACCGTTTCGCCCTTCTTCATGAAGGCATTGAGGAGGCCGAATTCCTCGGCGACGATCTCGTCATCGCGGCTGATAAAAGTGACGGCGTCGATGTAGTCCCCATCTTCGCGCTCGCGATACATATTGAATGCACGAAGCTTCTCGTCCATATCAAACAGCATCTCACTGCCCGGCTGCAGGACACTCAGCATCGCCGACTCATTGGTGAACGCGCCGTAATCCGTATCCTCCACCAGATCCTTCAAAACCGAGGGATCGGCTGTAGAGCCGTAAAACGGCGTCTGTAGGTAGCAGACCTTCGCAACGTTATCGTCAAAGTACCCCTTCTTCTTCGCGAACTCCTCGCCATAGTTGAGCAGATAGGCCTGCACGATCAGGCCGCCGAAGGAGTGTGCCACGATGTGCAATTTGTCGGTTTCGTACTTGTCGAGGACCTTGCGGATCTCCATGCCGAGGACTGCTGACATGACGCCGAGGAAATCCTGATTCTTGTGATTGACAAGTTTGTTCTGTTTCGAGTAGGCGTTGAAATCCATCACCTCGACGTCGAAATAGTACTTTTCCAGATACTCTTCCAGCTTTCCGAATGCCTCTTCCCCAGGCCCCTCGCCAAGGCCATGGACGAGCAGCACAGGGTACTCGAGCTCGTCCGCGGGCACGACCTTGGTATCCTTTTCCATCGTTGCCGGGCTTAGGAAGAAGAGCGTAATCGCTGCAACTGCCATCGCCGCTAACGCTGTCGTTCTCAGAAGTGCCTTCATTTGGGTTACTCCCCTTGGTTATTAGGATTTGGTTGAACCAGTACTCTCCGATACTCCAACCCGTATATTTAGTAGTCGCAATCGTACCCTATTTGAGCGATTGTGTCAAGCAGGGCCACAGCGAGAATGCATTGTACACCGGTAGTTTACGAGCTTTTAGCACGAACAATTCCCCGTTGCCAATCCCGGGCGAAAAATAACGAGCATTTATGCCGGAAGGTCTCATATCTTAAGCGAAAACGGTTTTTTACGCGTTGATTGATTATCAAAGGCACACTGGTGGGAGCATTCGGATGGAATAGCCACTCAGAACATCCCGTAGCCGTCTATGAGAAAACACGAGGAAAGGAACGGGCCATGCTCGAAACAGGTATGAAAGCTCCTGACTTTTCGCTGCCGAATCAGGACGGCGAGACTGTGAACCTCTCCGATTTTGGCGGCAAGAAGGTTGTCTTGTACTTCTATCCAAAGGACGACACACCGGGCTGCACCACGGAAGCCTGCGAATTCCGAGACAATATAACCGATTTCGAGAATATCGATGCGGTGGTGCTCGGCGTAAGCAGCGACTCTGTCAAGTCGCACTCCAGATTCCGCGACAAGTATTCGCTGCCGTTCCACCTCCTGGCCGACACGGAGAAGCAAGTCCATAAGGCCTTTGGAACCTGGGTCGAGAAGAAAATGTACGGCAGGGCTTATTTCGGCACCCAGCGAGCCACTTTCGTGATCGACGGCGAGGGGATAATCCGTCACGTGTTCCCCAAGGTGAAACCGAAGGGGCACTCGGAGGAGGTCAAGAGCGTGCTCGCCTTGATCTGACCGCTTCGGAATGAGAGCCGTTTGCGCGCCGGCATAGTGCGTTTCTCGCTATTTATTGGGTAAACGGGGGAAATTTTGAGACATTGTTATTCAGATTACTTGGGCCTGGTTTCTTTGGGATGATAATATATGGGTATTGTGTACATTCATTAGGACATCGGCGCACTGCTTAATTCACGCCGGAGGCGGGACTGAAATGGCTAAGAAAATCTCCCTTTTATCATTCGTTCTCCTTGTCTGCGCGGTTTTGATTTTTGGTGCCCTTGCCCAGGAGGATACCGCTCGCCCGCAGCGGCATAAGAAGACCGAATTTCAGAAGTACGTCGCCGTCAATTACATGCTGCTCGATGTGATTGTTACCGACCGCAGCGGCAATTACGTTCACAGCCTGACGAAAGACGATTTCGAGATATTCGAAAACGGCCGGAAGATCGAGATCGAGAGTATCGACGAGTACCAGATGATCGATCTGGATCTCGAGGATGTCGAAGACAGGATGGCTGAGGAGATGCAGCCGGCTGAGCAGCCGCCGCGCAATATCGTCATCCTCTTCGATCTCTTTTACTCATCCACTTACGGCATCAAGCGAGCGGTCGAGACGGCGGAGGAGTTTATCCTTAACAGAATTGAGACCGGCGATAACGTGATGGTGCTCAGTTATTATCAGGGCCTTCGCACAATCCAGCCGTTCACCAGCGACAAGTTTAAGGTAATCAGGTCGCTACGCGAAATGGGCCTCGCCACCGATCTGCTCAACGCCAGGTCGGAGCCGCCTTCCGGCAGGGACCTGGTCGAGAACACATCACTGCTGGCGGACAGGCCTTTCGAAGGGCAGGAGAGCGAAGGCTCGGCCCAGTCGGATATCCGTGAATTCGAGGCCAGCATGAACGTTCGCAACTATCTGCTGAGCATGCAGACCCTGGCCAAAGCGGTGAAGTTCCGGCCCGGCCGCAAAACGGTCATCGTGCTCAGCGAGGGCATCAACTTCGACCTTATCGATCCCACCAACATAAACCTCGACAAGTACGGTCCCGGCGGGAGGCTGGTGAGAACCGCTGACAGGCCGGCCATCTCGGTCTCGCGCTTCGCCGAGTACAAGGACATGGTCGAAGCGTTGAACGACGCCAAGCTCTCCCTCTACACAATCAATGTGGGGGGCCTTACCGCCCCCGGAGATGCGGGCAAGCGGATGGCCGAGGTCGACAGCCTCACGCAGCAGGCGGATTTCAAATCGGATGTGGACAACCGCAGGCAGAGACAGGACTTTCTTTCCAGCATCTCCTTGGAAACCGGCGGGCGCGCATACTTCAACGCCAACGATATCTTACAGCTGCTAAACCGCATCGAGGTCGACATCAGTAACTATTACATCCTCGGTTACCGTACCAATTTCGATCCCATACACAGTGAATACCGCAAGGTCACGGTGAAGACGATTCAGCCCGGTCTAAAGGTCCTCCACCGCAAGGGTTTTTATACGCCCCGCCCCTTCAAGTCGCTGGATAAAGATGAGAAGGAATTGCACCTGACCGAAGGATTTCTCAGCCGCAGCTCGATCAATGAGCTCGACGCTACGGTGACTTTTGATTTCGTGCGGCCGTCCACTGACAAACTCGATGCGCTGATCTGCATGGAAATTCCATTCGAGGCTTTGACGCTGGATAATGACAAGCTCGAATTCGAAGTACTTGTTTCAAATCTCAACGATGAGGGAAATATTTTCAGCAGCGTCCACAAACTCTATTCAAATGAGCGGGCCGCGATTCCCGAGCTGCAAGCAAAGGATCTGCGCATCGTGGAAAGGCTGAATTCCGACGCAGGTTTCAACAGGATCAGGATCGCGCTTCGCGACTACAACAGCGGCAAGCGCTCATATTACTATTACAACTACAGGTTCATGCCTGAGGAAGCCGATGATTCGCTTCTGCTGTCACAGCCGTTGTTCTTCGATCCTGACGACCAGGACCGCACGGTCAATGAGTTCGGGTTGAGCGTCCAGGATCTCGAGATGTGGAACGAGAATCCGGCCGGGGGTTACGATTACCTTACCCATCCCACCGAGGGAGCCATTTTCCCGCTTTTGGATCATACTTATAGCCAGGGTGCCGAAGTGAACTTCCTGGTTGTGCTCAGGAATCTTCAGACGGAAATCACCCAGGATTCCGCACCCCAGTTCCAATTCGCCATCAGCCCGGTCCCCGGTGAGAATGCCAAGCGCGAGTATTACAGGGTTAATCCCGGCCAGCAGGTGTACAGACTGCGCACCGGCGGCCTGGTGATGCTGGTCAATTTCCCGCTGGGCGAGCTCGAGCCGGGTGAGTACGATCTGCTCGTGTTCGCCTCGGAAAAAGAAACCGCGCGCCGAGCCGCGAGCGCCGGGCGGTTGAAAGTTATTGAGTAGCACCTTATCAAACGGGATAAAGACAGCGGGCGTTGGAAATTAGCGCCCGCTTTTCTTGCAGGTTTTGCGATGCGATCTGAAGGCTGATAGCTTCTCGTTCACCGTATTCTCTCAGCACTAATTTTTCGCGTCGGGTAGGGCATGGAGGCTCAAACGGAGCCCGGCTTCCAATTGATCAGAATATTGACCCTGTGCGGCCTCTGCTCGCAGCCTGCGCTAAACATGCCGGGATGGCATCCTCGTGCAGGCATAAAGCGACTCCTTTTATTGCCGGTAGATCAATGATATAACAGCCTTTGTTATTCGGATTACTTCGTTTTCTTTCTAAAACGATAAAATGGAAGTGTTGAAGCGCTAACAGCTTCGTTTTTGCAAACGCGAATTGTCGGAGTATTCAGGGGGTAAAAGCGAAATGACTGGGAAAACCTACCTCTTTTCACTCGTACTCCTTGTCTGCGCGGTTTTGGTTAGTAATGTCCTCGCCCAGGAGGATGCTGTCCGCCCGCAGCGAATCAAGGAGACTGAGTTTCGGAAGTACGTGGCGATCAATTATATTTTACTTGATGTGATTATCACCGACCGCGATGGCAACTACGTACGCAACCTGACGAAAGACGATTTCGAGATATTCGAAAACGGTCGCAAGATCAGAATCGAGAGTATCGACGAGTACCAGATAATCGATGCCGGTCTCGAAGATGCTGAAGCACTGCAAGCCGGGATGCAGCCTGAGTTGCAGCCGATGCAGCAGCCGCCGCGCAGCATCATCATCCTCTTCGATCTCTTCTACTCATCCACGTACGGTGTCAAGCGGGCGGTCGAAACCGCGGAGGAATTCGTCCGCGACAGGATTCAACCCGGCGATAACGTCATGGTACTGAGTTACTTCGGCGGCCTGCGCACGATTCAGCCCTTCACCAACGACAAGTTCAAGATTATCAAGTCGATGCGCGAGATGGGACTTGCCACCGACCTGCTCAACGCCAGGGGCGAGCCTGCCTCCGGCAGGGATCTGGCCGAAAATACACCGATGTTCTCCGACCTGACTCACGAGATCGGGGAAGTGGAAGGCGGTAACCTTACTGATGTCTTGAATTTGGAAGCCAGTAGAAATGCCGTCAACTATCTATTGAGCCTCCAGGCTTTGGCCAAAGCGATGAAGTACCAACCGGGCCGCAAGACCGTCATCCTCCTCAGCGAAGGCATCAATTTCGACCTGATCGACCCGATGAGCATCAACCTTAAGGATTACGGACCCGGCAGCCGCGCGTTTTCGAATGCCGACAGGAGCGGATTTCTGGTCTCGCACCTCAGCGATTATAAGAACATGATCGAGGCTTTGAACGACGCCAAGACCTCCCTCTACACAATAAATGTTGGGGGTCTCAGCGCGCCCGGATATGCCGATATGCGGTTGGCTGAGATGGATACCCTGTCACAGCAGGCCGATTTCAACCAAAGTAATTACAACCGCAACCAGCGACAGAATTTCCTCTCGAGCATCTCGCAAGAAACCGGCGGCCGCGCTTATTTCAACGCCAACAACCTCCTGGCCCTACTCAACCGCATTGATGTCGACATCAGTAATTACTACATTCTCGGATACCGCACGAGTTTTGACCCCAAGCGCAGCGAATACCGCAAGATTTCCGTCAAAGCAACACGACCCGGCTTGAAGATACTGGCTCGCAAGGGATTCTACACGTCGCGCCCGTTCGAATCGCTCGATAAGGATGAAAGGGAACTGCACCTGACCGAGGGCTTTCTCAGCCGCAGTTCGATCAACGATCTCGATGCGAGGGTGGGTTTCGAGTTAGTGCGTCCGACTACCGAAGAACTCAACGCTATCGCCTGCCTTCAAGTCCCCTTCGAGCGGCTGAGCCTCGACAAGGGCAAGCTCGATTTCGAAGTGCTGGCCTCGAACCTGGACGATGATAATAAGATCTTCAGCAGTGTTCATAAGCTATACTCGCTGAATCAGGCCGAGCTCTCGAACCTGGAGGGCAAGAACCTGCGAATAGTGGAAAGCCTGGTCTCTAAAGTCGGGCTCAACCGGATCAGAATCGCCTTGCGCGACAACCACAGCGGCAGGCGTTCCTATTTCTACTTCAACTACAGGTTCATCCCGGAAGAATCCGACGATTCGCTGCTGCTCTCGCAGCCGTTATTCTTCAACTCTGACGACAAAAGCCGCTCAGTCGATGAATTCGGGCTGAAGGTCGAAAAACTCAGGACCTGGAACGAGAACCCTCCGGGAGGCTATGATTACCTCAGCCACCCCACTGAGGGGGCATTCTTCCCGCTCGTCAATCCGACTTACCAACAGGGCGACACGGTGAACTTCTTGGTGGTTCTCAGAAATCTGCAGGATGAGAGCATGCGTGAGATGGAGCCGCGGTTCGAATTCGCCCTCAGCCCTGTTCAGGGTGAGAGTACGCAGCGCGAGTACTACAGGTTCAATCCCATCCAGTATATGTACGGCTTGCGCACCAACGGCCTCGTGCTGCTGGCAAGTTTCCGGATCGGCGATTTCGATCCCGGCTTTTATGATGTGGTCGTGACTGCGTCGGAAAGCGAGACGAAACGCAGGACGGCGAGTGTCGCTCGGCTAAGATTAGAGGTGGAAGAAGCTCAGCCGGACAATTGAAAAGCGGGCGCCGGAAGCCGGCACCCGCCTTTTCCTTCTCGATTCTGCGATGCAGTCAGAGGGCTGAAAGCAACTCGTTCGCCTTGTCTCTCTCCCCGAACTTGTTCTCAGCGTCGAGCTCGAGAAAGCGATTGAGTTGTGTTCTGGCCTCATCGTTGCGCGCTTTGAAAGCCAGCGCCTTGCCGAGATAGTAATGAACCAGGGCTCGCGAGTCGTCCTCCGCAGCCAGGCTGTTTAAACGGTCCACAGCGCCTTCCCAATTTTCCACTATGCTGTCGATCATCGCCTTGGCGTTGGAGACGGCGGGACCGGCAGGGTCGACCTCCACATATCTGAGCAGCATATCTATGGAGTCGGCGTAATTGTCCTGGAGGTTGAGAATCGTACCTTTGTAGAGATAGGGCATGGCTTTCGTCGGGTCGAGCGCAATGGCTTTGCCATAGTACTCGACGGCGACATCGTATTTCTCAACGTAGCGCGCCACGTCGGCGGTCTGGTTGAGAATGTAGTACAAGTCGGGCTTGGCCGCAGCGGCCTTGATGTACCAGTTGAGCGCTTCCTCGAAATTGTTTTGGGCGAGGTAGACCTCGGCAACGTAAATGAGAGCGTTTACGTTGTCCGGGCTGTGCTCCAGGGCGATGTTGTAGTGCTCGAGGGCCTTCTCGTAGTCTTTCTTACTCTGCATGATAATCCCTATGTTTAAATGCACTTCATAGAGATCGGGGTACTCACTTATTAGTTGTTCGAATATTGCCAACGCCTCGTCGGGCTTGCCTGCTTTGAACAACTCGATACCCTGCTCGTACCTCTCCCGGATTTCAGGCGTTGCCATCCCTTCCTCGCGCTTATTACTCGCCAAAGAAATGTCCAGCTTGATTCTGATTGCAGTGCTGCTGAGCCGCTTCGTGGTCTGATAAGGCTCGAAGCCGAGCTTCTCGAATTGAAAGCCGGCCGCCCCCGCTACCAGCCCGGTTATAATGTACTTACCACCCTTGTCTGTTGTTTCGATGAACTTGGTATTGGGCTGATTAAGCATGAAGGCTGTAATTTTCACACCCTCGATCGGCTCACCGGTTTCCACGTCGGTAACCGTGCCGGTGACGCGCCGAACGGCCTGTGCTTCTGCAGTGAGCGCTAAGGCCAACAATAACACCATCGCCACGATCACCACGCGCAGGGATTGGTTCATAATTCTCCTCCTAATACTTCAGACTAATGATTGACACCCATAACCTCAGCAGGTTCTCTTTATTGCTCCTTTTTCTCGGGAGCGTTCTGCAAATACTCAAGGCGTCCGGAAATCATTGGCTGTATCGGCTCGATGTCCAGTGATCGTTGCCAGATCTCGACAGCCTTGGCGTCGTTTCCGGCAAAACGGTAGGCTTCGCCCAGCGGATTCAGAGTCTCGATGGAGTCGCCTTCAAGCAGCCGCACCTGCTCGTAGTAGGCTATTGCCTTGTTGTACTGGCCGGTCTGCAGGTGGAGCATCCCGAGGCGTCGTTTCCAGTCGGGATTCTGCGTGTCTCGCAGTGACGCCTCAAGCAACACCCCGATCGCTTTCTCATGCTCGCCGATCTCGGTTAACGCATCGGCATAGAGCGAGGCAAGTTTGCTGTCCTGCGGCCATTGTCGTGTGGCCGTGCCGAGGAGCTTGGAAGCCAACGAATATTCCTTCAGATTGACAAGCTGTGTAGCTTTGGCGAGCGTCGGCCCCGATCCTGTGAAGTCGAGCGTGCCGCCGTAAGTTGTGAGCGGCTCCGAGGTAAGACCGCTACTCATCAACGGGATTTCTCTCGAAACCGCTTTGGCCGTTTCCCCAGCCAGACCCGCTGTGATTTCCAGCCGGTAATTGCCCTCGGGGATATCGGTGGTATCCAGCCGCCAAAACACCGAGGCTGTTCCCAGGTCGTTGAACAGCTCGGCAGCCAACGGATAGACCGACTCGCGCACCGTTTCCTGATTTACATTGAGCAGCCTGTAGGTGACTTCGACGGTCTCACCTTCTTCCATGGGCGCGTGTACCTGATAGAAAACACCGATCTGCTGTCCACGCGGAACCGAATTGGCAAGAATCGGGTGAAATTTCAGCGAATAGAAAGCGAAAGGCGGTATCGCGGAAGGTCGTATTGGGTCGCCGGCCTGCGAGCGGTCGTAGAGCACGGGCTCGCCCACCATCAGCTGTCTCGTCTTAAAGGATGGCACGTGAGCCTTGCCCTGGGCCAGATAGTAGACCTTGGAAACCCTGTTGCGCACCGTGAGGGTCACGTCATAATCGCCGGGCAGCAGCAGCAGGTTGTCCTCAAAGAAGAGGCCACTGCGCTTGAAATTGTTCATTTGCTGCGGCGTGATGTCCTGATCCAGCATGCGATTGACTGATGCGACCTGTGTCCCCTCGGCCGTCGTGGCGGTCAGCACCACCTCCAGGGCCGTGTAGACTGTATTGCCATACTGGCCGTAATCGAGCATCGTGGCGGGGAAGTAGAACGAGTAATTCAGCGTGCTGTCACCGCTGGCCAGCTTGATAACTGAAAATGCCGCCGCGAGGTTGGTGGAATCGAATGAGAAGCGGGTTTCCACCCTCGGCTCGCCGCGCAGGATCCGCTCCGCGTACTCCGCATCTCTCCTGTAATTCGGGATGTTTTCGAGTTGGCTCATGAACTGTATCGAGGAGAGTGAAGGACGCCTTGCCGACCAGACATCTTCCTGCTCGGTCGGCACGAGGCTGATCGAGGCCTGAGCGAGCTCGAAATCGATATCCGCGATGATTGCTGCGGCCTGCTCGAATGATTCGCCGGCGCTCATGAAGATCAACTGCTCGGGGCCGTGTATTGCCGGGTCGTAGAGGATGAAGTCCCCAACGCCCCATTTCTTGAAGAAAATCACGTTGAAGAACGGCGGCACGCCGAGCATCGGGTCGGCGTCGTAGAACCACAATTCAAGCGGAACGAGTTTTCGGTCGCCATAGTAATTGCGCTTCTGCTTGGGCTCGCCGAGCAGGATGTAAATCCGGCCGCGATCGGTCTTCCAGCCGGCCTTAGCCGTCTCCCGCCCCAGCCATAAGTTGGCGTAGTCGATGCGCTTGTAGTGTTCTTCCTTGAACTCGTTCTTGTCGGTTCCCGGCGTTGGATCGCGCTGCAGCCAGAACTCCTCGATAAAGCGGTCGCGCTGCGCGTTGGTCGTGAATTGGCGGAATATCCTCTTTTCAGCGTCCGAGATGATGTAGACGGCCTCTTCCTCAAGCCACTTGCGGTAGCGCTGCGGCATCTCGTCGGCGGCTTGTTGCGGTGCCGCCAGACTTAAGACAACGCTTAATATCAATTCTACCATCATATCCCTGCGAGTCTAACATAATTGGCATTTCCAAGACATGTCATAATCATGACATTTTAAGCACTTACGGGTTTACAAGTGGCAGAAAACAACCTCCGGGGTTTCCCCCGGAGGCTGTCTGTTGCACTCGTGTTCCGCTTAGAAGATCAGGCGGACACCAACCTGGTAAATGCGCGCGTTGGCAATCGTAGTCGGCTCGAGGAAGGTCGACTGGTCGATGCGGGTGGAGACGTAGCTGGAAGTGTAATCGGAGTTGGTTAGGTTGAAGACATCGAAGATCAAACCGGCGCGGTAGCGGCTGAAGAGGATGAACGATTTCTCCAGCCGCAGGTCGATGTTGAACTGGCTGTCGTAGCGGTCACTGCCGTCCCGCGGCTTGGTCAGCACCGAGAAGTCCTGACCGGACGGGCGGTAGTAGATGCCGTAGGGCTGGCCGGTCATCCAGGTGAATGCCGGGCTGATGTAAATGTCGAACGGCGCGATGTAGGTGCCGCTGACCTTGATCACGTGGGTGCGGTCGAGTGAGGAGAGGGTGCCCTCCATGTTCACCCACATTGTGGGGATGTTGTACTCGGTGTAACCCTGCACGACACCGTAGCCCATCGACGTCGGGCTCTTGGAGCGGCTGAGAGTGTAGTTGGCCTTGAGGTTCCAGTTGTCGCTCATCCGCTTGTTGACCTCAAAAATCAGGCCCCAGAAGCTGCGGCTCGGGTCGCCGAGGACGCCGTAATCGCCCTTCTTGGTGTTGGTGTAGCGGACGGGATCGTTGTAGATGAAGTCGTAGTAGTAGACACCGCTGTAGGAGCCGT
>Ga0307379_10004821_pt1 | contig 19058 bp, 35 predicted proteins | sample UN2MG_FD_202237 | JGI IMG/M metagenome (GOLD analysis project Ga0307379, IMG submission 202237) | Soil microbial communities from Risofladan, Vaasa, Finland - UN-2 | ecosystem: Environmental > Terrestrial > Soil > Coastal area > Acid sulfate soil | place: Finland: Risofladan, Vaasa | collected... | reverse complement strand
AGCGGACAGTAAAATGGGCTTGATGTCCAGTGCTTTAGACCATGGCTTTGGCGAGCTAAAGGGCCTCAGGGCTGACGTAAAGCCTCTAGTAGAAGGCTTTATCTCAGGGGGCGTAGAAAGGCCAACAGCAAAGAGAACGCAGAAAGATAAAGAAGGCTTCAGCGTTGGTCTGGATAAGGGGATTGAGAAGGAAAATAGGCTGAGGCAGATGGAGGATAAGCTATTCCTCGGCAAGATGGGAGTTGACAAGGCATAGCCTAGTAAATAAAATGGTTACAGGAGCTTGCTATGCCAAAGTTACCGGACCCAATTAATATAATTACCAGTCTGGACAAGGTCATCGATGTTGGCTCAAAGGTCATAGATTCATTCAGCGATGGTATCGATAGGATAAGCAACGCGCTTGGCAAAACGGAAACTATGCCAAGCTCGAATACTATTATTGAGGAAACTCAAACCCCAGTTGCTAAAGGAACGGCTTGTCTTGCGTGCAGCCGCGATCACCTCTCAGTTACATCATCAGCCCTTTCCGAGGGCGTCAGGTTTGCCCGAGACAAGGGTATAAAGGACCCTGAGGTTATTAAAAGACTCCGCATCGCAATAGATGAACTTAACATAATGGAGAGAATCGACCTGGCTCCATCTGAGACTGCCAGACTTAAGGGCGAAGAGAGGGAGCTAGCTAACTGGGTGCTCAGCCAGTCAAGGAACCTGAGGCATGATATTACCGCAATAAAGACACCAGAGGACATGGAGAGCGCAGCCGCCAATGCCGCCGCCACTACCGAGGAGTTCATGAGCAGGTTCTATAAAATCCCGGAAGGGGAGGAGTGCGATACCTGCGGCGAGGTGGCAGAAAGAATAAGGGATTATATAGAGAAAAGGAAAAGGGGAATTGAGATTTAGGGAGATATAATGGACAGGGCAGAAACCACTTTAAAGGAGCTAAAGGGATTATTACCCGATGGATTCACAAACACTTATGAAGAGGAAATAACTTTAGCTGCTAGGGCAGCATCAAATTGCGATTGGTCAAATCTAGCAACAAATTTAATGAATATAGGCTGGTGGTCACAGGAGTTGACAGGAAAGATAAATGCTATGCTTAGAAGTAAGAAAATAACTGAACTGGAACGGTATAGAATTGGTAACACAATTGTACGGCTAGAGGGTTCACTTATAGAAGACATCGAGGAAGCTTTAACAAAATCTTGCTCGTGTTCTTTTAAGTAGGTTAAAATAGGGGAGGAGTTGGGCCAAAAGGGGAATTGAGATTTAGTCTAAAAATGCAAGGAGGATAAAATGTCCGACATCCCAGAGGTACCTTGGAGATTCGGGGATAGGTACTCAGTAGTTGATTTTGTACAGACCAAAAACGTTGCCATACTAGAGGAAGCCACTGCGCTTTATAGCTCAGATAATGACACCTTCGTCAAAAATGTGTCAGAATACATGCGGGATGAGTTCTACTATCCCCTTGATAACTCTGGTAACCCTGCTGCTTCCGGGCAGCTATTAAGGCATCAAAAGGGCTTGATGGCTTACCATTTTAAGAAGTGTGTCTACTATATGTGGTCCCTGCCAAATGAAGTTTTAGCTATAGGTGCCGGCATCTGTATTGATACAGCAAACTTGGGCTGCTCAATTTTCAGATCAAAGGGGCTAGACGGAGCCTGGGTAGTGCTAGGGGACGTTATATCGACTGAAAACGGCACGCTAATTGGTCGCCATGCTTGGGTTGAAGTGCCATTTAAAGGGAAAATATATGTAAGCGAATACACCATTCATGAACCAGATATAAATAATCTGATATTAGCAAAAGATGTATACAATAAGGACTCCAATTGGGCTCAGAGGAGTGGCATTTATTATTCAGCTCAGGCAAATTATAATGAAGTAGAGTTTATTGGCGTGGGGCCACTGGGGGTCAGTATGGTTTGGTTGATGGGCCTACCAGCCAAGAGAGTACTCCTTTTTGGCATTGAAGCCACTTCATCCTATAAGCAAAGTAGGCTAGTTAAAGAGTGGCGACAAGAGGAAAACCTCAAAATGAAGCTTCTTCGTGAAGCCTACAGGGGGATATAATGGCCAAAAAGCAAAAGGAAAACATTATACAGCTCCTGGGTAAAGAGCCCAAGAAGCAAATGAAGAGGACACATCAGGCTATCCAGAAAGCCTTCAAGGACAATGGTCGGGATGGTAAAAGCACGAGGCGGGCTCGATAAACCGAGGGTATAGCTTGCAGGGCTGGTCCGTGAGATTGCAGTCATGGTAGACCTTACCGTCAGACTTTCTAGTAAACTTGCTTGTTTGCTCAAAAGAATTACCCCTGAAACATACAGTCTCCCAGGTAAGACAGCCAGGGCAGATGGCAACGTACTCCCGCTCTTTCTTTTGCATATTGTTTCAAATCCATTCCTCCGATAGCTTGCCACACTCCTCCTTCTTAAGTAAGTCGCTATCGGTTACAAAATCGCCTGGAAGCGGCAAAATATCGTCAGGCAATACGGGGATCATTGCTCTCAGGTGTATCTCTAAGAGTGCCTCTGAGCAAATCTGCCGGGGGTCCCTATGCCAGGACAGTGGCATCTTGTCCAATGGTAAATGTAGCTTCTCCCAGATTATACGGGGTATAATATATTTAGCTATACAGAAATAGTCATAGTAACTCTTTTCATCGCTAGCCAGCTTAATGGCCTCCCTTAGCAATCTAGGTATCCGCCTCCTATATTTGCTAAGGCGCATAACTAAAACCTCCTGGCCATACCGCTCAGATAGAAGCCTAAGGCATACACCACGCCCTGTTGACTCAAAAATCATGGGTATCTTTCCAGCACAAGCCGGGTATTTAGTGGCACCGAGCCTCATCACCCCCATGTACAAGAAACAGTGAGAATACTTACCAACACAAGCTCTTCTGATTTTATCCCAGAGACTATTACCACTAATAATAGTAACTACAACGTCGCCTGGTTGCATTTCTTTATTTCCTTTTTAAGTAATTGGATTTGTTGCCTTAGTTCACGAGCTTGTCTACTTCTGCCATCACTCATCCCTTGCTGATATTGACGAGAATATCACCTGGCTTTAGAAGGAATTTACTATTCTGGCTCACCCTTGCACCAGCTTAATCACCTTGGCATTTCTTAGCTGTATAAGCTCTTCTTTGGTAGCCTCACTAACGGTAATGATAACATTATCGCAGGACCCCAGCACCTTATTCCCTAATTTAATCTGCCTTGGACCCAGATTAATCGAAATGCTAAAATTTATCTCCACTTAATTGCCCTCCACTTCCCAGGGATAAGGCTCCCTTATTATCGTGTTGCCAAACTTATCACTTAGCTTTAATAAGCCGCCAGGGATTATTTCTTTTTTTACCCCAGTTTCTTCCTCAAATTGATTCTTAAGGGCTATCAACTGCTCCCACACTGGCTTCAAAGCCTGCTTTTGCCTATCATCCAATTCACTGATTACCCCCACAAGGATACCCATTTCAAAGCTATTCACCTTAATGCTGTATTCTATTATATCCACTACTTTTTACCTCGGCTCTTTAGCTCAAGCTCCCTTTGCCAAGGTTCTTGATAAGGCAACCCCAATTCTTTGTAGATTTGCTCCTCAGATTCTATCGGTATTAACTGACCATCTATGCCAATAATTCCATCGCCATTGGCCTTTAATTTCATGCCTAAATAACGCGCTCTTGAGCATAGCCGGATGTTGTTTTCCTTTGAGCCGGTACGGATCAGGAGCAGTGTTGCCCAGGTCTCTGGCGTTGCGTAGTATAGGTCCACATGGGTGCATTTGTACTCGACTCGTCTCAGCTTCTCGCCGTCCATTATCGGCGGCCCCAGGCGGTCAATTTCCTTAGACAACTCCCAAGTATTTGATGGGATTAGGACAATATCTATGTCCTTAACCTCCGGCTTCTGCCTACGGATAGAGCCAACTATCTCAATCTTGGTACAATGAGGCTTGAGCAGGAAATAAATCTCGTTGGCTATTCCCTGTGCTTCCGCTAGTTTCATGAGTTACCTCCTTTCCTAATAGATTTCTAATAAATTTCCGATGTTTTTCCGTCCTCGGTTTCTCCTTGCCACATAGATAAATTGCCTTGTACAGAAAGTTGCTTTGGGCGTGGTTTAGCAGATGCTTCGCCTGGCATTTGCCTACCGGGCAGGGTAGATCCTCAGCCACCCCTAATATCCGGCAAAGGAAGGGTCTGACAGGATATATTCTACATTCCTTTTCCTCACTAAGATAGGGGCAAGGCGGTTCGGGGTTCATATTAAGGTCTTTATATTCGATAGAATGTTCCTCACACCAATCCTGGATATTCCCCAATTCAGCCAGGCTAGGATATAAAATGCCACAACACTCACCACAATCAGGTGGGCAGGTAGAACCTGGAATTTGTCGGTAAATATATTCTAGTTTACCATTCATTAGCTAATCACTATGTTAAGCTAGTATCTTTATCCAACCAGGTAAAGCTCCATGCTTTTCTTTTTCCCATTCCTCAGTCCTGTCGGATGGTAAATTTGACTCGAGATAGTGCCCCCGGCCATAGTAATGCTTTTCCTCTTCCTGCTTATCAGTAGTCTCAAAGCCACAGTCAAGACACCGATAAACAATGGGGGTAACATAAACCTTGCCATCAACCACTCTATAGCCGTAAACCATATCTAACCCCCTTTTATTCTTTGTAGGTTTTCGTCACCTATCTCTATTTCATGGCGTGAGCATACGTTAAGCCACACCTTATGCCCTTTAGTATCAGTCTTATATAGCCCGCAGTTGGCTTTATTATGGTAGCCTTCAACCTGGCATTTACCCCAATTCATCATTTTTCACCTCCTTTTTGTTTATTTCGTCCAGCCAGCGACACACTGCTCGAGTGCTCATGGCGACCTGTTCCTTTCAATGCCGAGCCAGTCAAGTAGTATCGCCCGAACGTAGCTTAGTTTCAGTTTGTTTTGGCCGGCAGCCTCTTTGTAGGCGTCGTACACCTGCTCGGCCGTGGCGCCGGCGGCGGTTATCTCTTTTTCGATGTCTCGCAAATAGGCTAAATCACGGCTATTAGGTTTACTACCAAATGCCTTTGGAAAATTCTCCAAAAGGGCTAAACCAACAGGTGAGGGTGGGGATCTACTACCTAGTGCACTAGGTAATCTTCCTCTTCCTCTTCCTCTTCTATTTCCTCTTTCTTTTTCTCTTTCTTTTTCAATAATCTCTTTGCTACTTTCTCTATCAGATTGCAGTACACCAGGTAGTTCTTCGCCAAGCTCCTCAGCAGTACTAGGTAGTGCATTAGGTAGTGTATTAGGTAGTGTACTAGGTAATGTACTAGGTAGTAATTCACTAGCCTGTTGGCCTGATGGTGGCCAGTTCTCAGTAATTATCTCTTTCGGTGTCGGGTGATACCTGAGATGGTCTGTCCAGCCTGGTGGTGATGGATACCGAGATGGGTAAGCCCATTGGAGCCTCTGCTCTTCCCACCAGTCCAGCATCTGGGCGGCCATTGTTTTTGAGGTGGCATATACCTTTATAAACCCTTGTTGCTCCAGCTCCTTTAGTAGTTCAGGGATATCCCCTTTTGTTATGTGGTCAACGTTGGGGCAAGCGGTATACTTAATCTCATCCGGGTCGCCGGAAATCCGGCCCTGGTCGTCGCAGTTTATCCAGATTAAGGGAAAAAGCAGGGCAGCCCTTAGTGAAACCCGGCCTAACCTTGGGTCCGTAGACAGGCTTTGTGGGACTATTCTGCCCCGGGCAACGGCTCGTCTCATTCTTTACCTTCCCCTTGCGTTAGCTCAGGAAATGCAAACCCCCTATTCAATAATTCGTGGTATAAGGTATCGCCGCTCTCAACTATGAGATAGGGCAGGAAGACTTGTTCCAGCCGGGCCTGGTCAAGCTCAATTAGAGCCATTTGCGCACTGACCCAATCCTTGATAATGCGCCAAGACACCCGGTAGGCGTGGTCGAGAGAGAGGTAGCGCCGGGGTAGCCCCTGCTTTTCCATGACCGCCATGGCTGCCTTAACATTGGACGGCAGGCGGAAGCCCAAGAGCTTGCCGTTGTCCAGCCGGATTTGGAAGCTGACGGCCTCTATTTTGCCCTGGTCATCATAATTGTAGAGGATACCGCGGGCGCCGTACTCTACGAGTTTGGCCTGAATCTCAGCCAACGTCCGTGATACAGGCACAGAAGTCGTATAATTTTTAAGAGGCATAGTTAACTCCTTCCCCGGGCAATGGCTCGTCTCATTTCCCCTCCACGTTAGTTATCTGGGCACCCATCCTTAATGTCGCCTGCACCAGGTGATTTTTTTCCGGCTGATAGATACAGTGTACATGGCAGGAGTGCCCAAGGAAGTTGCCTATGATTTTTTCGGCTACCTGTCGATTCTCAGGCATCCCCATCTTCTCCTTGTGAATGGGGTATCTAAAGGCTAAGACCACAGTATCATCCTCAACTGCCAGTGGCTCAACACCGGTGCTTCTAAGAATGCCAAAAGCCGGGGTTCTTTTGGCATCCTCCGGAGCTTGATCAATAACCTGTCTCCAGTTTACTCTCAGTCGTTCAAGTTCTCTGCCGGCTTGTGGAGGGGCTGTAGTCTCCGGTGTTGCTGTTAGCTGAGGTTGGGAAGGAGGTGAATAAGCAAGATTTGATGAGGCTACAGGGACATCTCTTGGTAGCTCATCTATCTTCACATACATGAAGCTAGCTCGTGCTTTATCTTTAAGGTTCCCCCTTAAGTGCCACGGGATGCGTCGTTGAGCGGTAACACGGTGAAGATGTGACCAGTCTAGTAGTACCCAGGGGTCAAATTGCAGGCAGCCCGTTGGGTCATACCCCACAAAGTAATACTGAGCCTTCAACTTAAACCAGTCGCCTTTCTCTAGGGTCAACCAATCCTGACAGTGCTCAATGGTCACGGTATTGAAATCGGTGAAGAGGAACTTCTCCTGCAATGTGCTCTCGCCCCCTGCTACGGGCCGAAGAATTACATCGATGCCAAGTTTGTAGTCATAGCCTGCCTCGAACTCCGCCTTTGTACAGTCTATGATTTCCTCGCCGGGCAAGAGAGGCATTCCCAGCGCGGTGAATATCTTTCGGTAGAGTGCGTTGGCGGCGGGCCAACGTTTCTTAGAATCCTCAAAACGCCACTTCCCTGTGCCCTTGATCTCATCTGTGATGTTGAATCTGGTGATTCCGACCATTGATAACCTTCTTTATTAGCTCATTGTATTCCGGCTCTTTTTCCATTAGTAAGCACCTGCGATGTCCTACTAGTTGACAGGCACGCCCGACGACACCGCTACCGGCAAAAGGGTCGAGTATAACATCTCCTCCGTGAGTACCTACATTGACCAATTGTAAAATGAGGTTGATGGGCTTCTGAGTCGGGTGAAGTTTTTTATCGCTAAAGTTGGATTGTGGGGCAGCAAACTCGCAAGAATCAAATCGTTCAGCCCCCCAGTTTTTGGGTAAATCCAACTTCCTATTACCAAAATAAAAGATAACCTCGTAACTCGATATGAAGCTGGTTTTAATAACTCTCCCCATGCTCATGTTCTTGCGGATCCAGATGATATGGTTGTTGATAACGAAGTAATCTCGAAGAATATCCTCAAATTCATAGAGCCGCCTTGAATCGCAAAAAATGAACCCCGTGTGCTTATCTTTGAGTTTTGGCTTGACTAGAGATAGCCATTGATGGTAGAACGCCCCATCCTTTTTGTCCCACTGATAGTCACCCATAACGGAGTACGGCGGGTCGGTTAATAAAACATCAATGGAGTTATCCGGTATGGTCTTCAAAAGTTCCAAGCAGTCCCCCTCCAGGTGGGTGATATGGCTGTTATTATTGCACGCCTCCGTGCGTGAATTGTTGCACAGCCAATAATATGCAATACGTCTTTTGAGATTGAGGCGTGCAATAATTTGAGGAATAGACACCCCATAGTCATACCGCAGGCTTAGGGCTTCCTGCTTTAGTTTTTGCCGCTCTGGTGTCAATGTTCTGGCCATTATTCCCCTCTATCCTCTCTCCCCTTCGCCGCGCACCTCGCACACAACCTCTTCTCTTCCGGCAGGTAGTAATCCCTGAAGGTCCGGCCGCACACGCGGCACTTGTAGCGTCTGAGCTTGCCGTATTTCATGCGATTAGTAACAGGTTGCTCTCTCATTCCAGCCCCTAAAATAAATTCGCCTGCTTTTCCAGCTTCTTGTTTATCTGCTTTACAAAATCCTCTGCTTGCTCCCTGGTGAGCCTTGAGATTACATCCTCGAGGGAGCCATTGATACTTACCTTATATTGGCTTACCAGGAAAGTTTTACAGGTATCATCTGTCCATTTCAGCGTTTGCTTTGCATCCCCCAGCCACTGGAGGTCAATAGTGAAACCTTCTCCGGTCACCTCCTCGGTTTGGGCAGCCTCCTTCTCTTTTTGGCCATCTTTTCCCTCGGCTTCACTCGCCTTCTTTTCCCATTGTTTTTCAGTGGTTTTACCCTTTTTTACCAACGGTTTTCCCCCGGGCTCCTTCTCATCAAGGAGAGAGTACTCTGCGTCTATATACTCCTCGACCTCCTTCACACCCTTGGCGCGCTGGCGCCACTCCCTGTAGAGCTCCATCATCCGCTGCCGGCAGTCGGGGAAGTTCTGGCGCACCCACCTCTTGGTAGCGCGGATGGCAGCCTGGTTGCCGGGGTTGCTGGCGGCCGGGGTATGATTATCCTTGGCTTTCTGGTACTCGGCCTGGGTGAAGTAGCCGTAGACGGTGGATACGGGAGAGAGTGTGCCGGAATCGAGGATGAACTGCCCGGCGGCTTTATATACCCAGGCTTTCTTGTCCCCGGATAGCGACTCGGCTACCTTTTCGTCAAAGACCGGTTCGATCGAGGGGGCGCCGGCCCACTTCTCGGGGCAGCCACGGGATGCCATGGAGAGCCAGCCGTCGACCGTGACGATCTCCTGGATGATTTTCTTCTCATCGGGCCTGCCCCGGTGGTAGGCGAAGGGCACCGGCACAATCTCCGCCGGCTGCATCAGGGGGTCCAGGCCGAGCCTCATGCAGTCTGTGATAAAGAGGGCGGCGGTACCCCTGTCGACGATGGCCGAGGGGTAGCGTAGCGCCAGCTGGTTCATTGACCGGCCCAGGTCCGGGTGGTAGGCCTCTAGCTGGCCGGCCCGCCGGTACTCCTGGACGGCAGTTGTCCGCTGCTGCCAGCCGTGGTGCTCCCGATTGATGCAGCCGACCTCCAGGGTGCCGGCCTCCGGGTTGGTGTGGATGGTCAGCTCACCCTGGCACATGGCGCAGGTGTAAGCCTGGACGATATTCTTCATCTCCTCATATTTCTCATCAGGTACACTATCTCTCTTTAATTCGTATGTCATAATTTACCTCCTCTTAGCGTTCTGCCTCGGGACGCTTTAACCTATGCTCAACTTCAGCAGCTCTCACTATACGACCCTTTAGCCAAGCACAAAAACAAATCCTACACTTGCAGTCTGCGGGATGATCGCCCTCTTGGGGACCTATTCCATATATCCCGAATTTATCCGCCAATTCTTCGATAATATCATCTAGCGTCTCAATCACTTTCTTCTTCTTGTTAACCTCCATTCTTACAGAATCGGCTCAGAAAGCCCCGCCCTTTAGGGCTGGGGAGTAGTCACCACACGAAATCTTTTAACAGCCGTGAATTTTTCGGATATCGGAGCTTACGAAGGGCCTTGGCTTCAATCTGGTGGATATTCGCTCTGGTTACATTGAACTCTCTGCCAACTTCTTCATTAGTCCAGCTACGCCCGTCTTTAAGTCCGAATCTCAACTCTATTATCCTCTTCTCTCTAGGTGACAGGGTCTCTAAAACCGTGTCTATCCTGTCCCTTAATATCTCTGAATCCACTCTCCTTTCGATCTCGTCCTCAAAGCCCTGGTCGATAAGCAGCGGGTCGTTTGGCGCAATAAGGTGCTGGGAGATAGCTTCTTCCAGGCTGATGCTTTCCTCTTCGGTACTCGCCGGCACCCTCTTGAGCCTGAAATCACTTAGCCACTCCGGAAATAACTCAGTGCTGTTTCTGCCCAGGGCTTCCGCTATAATCTTGGCCCTTTCAGAGCCGGGAAACACTCTTAGTGTTTCTATTTGACTTATGGATGCACTACTAACGCCGATAGCTTCTGCCAGGTCCTGTTGGCGCCAGCCCTTTAGCTCCCTGGCAATCCTCATATTCCAGTTGTATAGGCGCTTTTTTAAGCCGAAGCGAAAATCAGCTTCTTTATCGACTAACTCTATATCCTCTGGGTGTGGTTCGGGCATGGTCTGCCTCATTCCTTTGTTTCTCCCGGTAGTAGCTTATGAGTTTTCCCCGGGAGAGCATTTACAAATCTCTGTCGCCACTCCAGGGCTCCAATGCCTAGCTTTACGGCAGCGTGCGTCTCCTTTGAGTCTATAAAATCATATCGCTTTAACAAGTTCTCTAGGATTTTAATAGCTTCGTCTATTGTCATCTTAGTCCTCCGATATAATGCCTCTTATATGCTGAAGATGGTTGCCAGCCACCAAGAGGGTATTAAGTCTCCATGTTGGGACAAGGCTTCTCTATTGAGCAAACCCAATTCTTCGGCCAGCTTGTTCTCGGCCAGTACTATTATTCTCTTAGCCCCCTCAGCATACGCCAAATCCCTCTTGACCTTAGAATATTCACCACCGAGGTCAGCCTTAATGGCTTCTATAGCCTTTTCCACCTCGGTCACTCTAACCGAAGCCCTCTGGGCCGTATGGTTAACTTCCAGAATCGCTTCCGTAAGAGAAAGGTCCCGCTTTCCCCGTTTCTCTCCTTTCGTTATCTCTTTTCCTTGAGCCTTTCCCACCCCGGGGATTTCTTCTCCTTTCGTTATCTCTTTTCCTTGAGCCTTTCCCACCCCGGGGATTTCTTCTGCTTTGCTATTTCCCATGTTCTCCCCCTCCAATATAAACGACCTTATATTACCTTTAACAAAACAGTCGGTAATGCGTTTTCCCCTGGCCATCCGGGCAGGGACTTTGGTTAGCAGCCTCTCCATCAAACTCCCACGGGTGGCTGACTCCCGAGGGTGATTCTCCGTTTAACCTGGCGCTTGCTTCTTCAATCGGTAACCTGGTGCAAATGACCGTGTCGCATAAGCCGATATGTAGAATTTGAAAATCAACGGATGGGTTAGCCTTAGTATTTACCTTCCTCATGTTTCTCCTTTTCGCTCCCCCTTTCTTACTCAGCTCCTTCTGTTATTCACTAATCTTTCCTAATCCCTCTCGCCTTACTGATGGGCTAACTGCATTGAGCACCTTTTCTTGCTTGGCACCAGATAATGGTGTTACATCCTCGACCTCTAGGCGCCACTTACCAGGTGCCTGCATATAGACTGACTTCACTTTGAAGTGGACTATTTCTCCTACTTTGAATATTCGGGCTTTGTTTAGAATTAAACTGATCATCTTAACCTCCAATATTCCCCGAAGAATGTTTCAGCTCACCCGGGTACATTTGATAATAAGGGACTCCCCGACCTTCAGCTGATAATCTAACTTGCAATCCGCGCCCTTAAATCGCCCAGGGTTGGCAAATTGCTCCTCCAAGGCACGGTTAATCGCCACCCTAGGGGAGCTGCCGCGGGCGGTTGTCTTCCCACCAGCTACGACCACATCATAATCTTTCAGAGCCATCATTCACCTTCCATCATTCTCCGAGGAATGTTTTTGAACTTTTCTCCACTCCTTCCCATTTATAGTTATTCGGTCGACGCCGAAAAAATCGGCTACCTCGTCGAAGGGGATAACAAAATTAACCTCAGCTTTCATAGCTCCCCCTCGGTAGGTCACAAAGGGATAATCTTTTACCCTGGGTGTAAGCAACCATTTCAAGAAATCATCCTTTTTGGTCATTTATCTCTCCCGGATTGGTCTATAGATACTCCCAGGACATTTACCGCTTTTTTCCCTCTCCTTCTCTAACTCTCGTCTCGCTTCCTCCCGGGCTCTTTCTACAAGCAGCCGGGCTCTTATGTATGCTCGCCTAGCCTTTCCCACCGGTTTCTCAAGCTTGCTGAGAAGGCTTCTTATTTTGTCCTCAATTTCCTTGATTTGTCCCTGGTATTTTGCAACCTTTGCATATATTCGACTGTTTGCCTCGGTAAGCTCATAGGCGCGGTCGTATCTTAAACGGAGTTTGGTGTGGTTACCATAGGCCCTGTCATCAAAGGCAAAGTAAGCTGACCTGTCGTTCGGATTGACGCTTGTTACGAGACCTTGGCCTAAACCGAGTCCAGCTACCTTTAGCCAACAGGTAGTCTGATAGTCAGCCACTTTGTCTCTATCATCAACCATAAAAAAGCTGCCAAAATTAAAATAATGAACCAAACAGGCATGACCTACCTCCTTCTATATTTATATCCCAACAATAGGGTATTAGTCAGGAATTATTAGCTATAGTAAGATTTCGCTGGTAAGTCAAGCCATCATTCCTCCGCATTAGCCAAACTTCCACAATAGGGGCAGTAATCCCAGCTGGGGTTTACCTGGTTATAGCAATTAGAGCATAAAGGGGCATCGAAGGTGGTCTCCTGCTTACTGAGGGGGCTACCACAAAGATGGCAATAATTTGGGGTATTTTCGCTCCCCAGCCTCAAAGCTGGTAGAGGATCATGCCCATTGGGGCAAGACCGGTCAATAACTCCAATTGTTTCCACCCTGAACATTGTTATCTCCTTAACAATAAGGCTGACAGTGGTAGGAAATATGGATTTATTACTTGTGTGAATTAATAGACCCTGACGGATTGTTAGGTAAAAACAAATCTCTTTCTGGCAGACCAAGTTTAAAGCATACCCGTTCAATAAATGACCGACTAGTGGGATACCTTCCGGTTGCCACTCGGCAAAGATATCCCTTGGAATAACCAGTTTCCTCCGACAGCCAACCCCGCGTATATTTAAAAAATACTGGGTGTTGATGTTGCATAATTCACCTCATATGATGTTGCATAATTCACGTCATATTCAAATCAATGTAAACACTGGGAAATCTATTGTAGGCTCTAGTTAACAGGCTGTCAATACCACCAAACAGGCACAATATCAACTATACTTGACATATTAACCACTAGCTGTGCTAAAATATTAACTAAGTAGGGTATAATAAATCTAATTATTAAAGTTTTAAATAAAGGGGGTTTCATTTGGAGTTAACAAAAGGAAATGGTTTAGGTCAGTGGTTGCAACAGGAATGCGATAGGCATCATTTATCACTTAGGGGGGCGGGTGAAAAGACTGGCCTGAGCCATTCAACTATCAGAGATATTGTGAATGGGAACACTCCTAATCCAGATACCATCAAGAAATTAGCCATTGCCTTCAGTGACGGTAACCATCATGAGCAGGCATTGGAGGACAAGCTTCTCATCCTTGCCGGTCATAGAACCGAGCGGCAAGAAGAAAATATTAGCGAGCCATTAGCCCGCCTCTTGGATATCATCAGTGATTTTAGTAATGAGCAGGTGAAAATGATGACCCGGTTTGCTGACTTCCTTAGAAATATGGGTGCTAAAAAATGATACAGTCTCCAAAGTCGTTAACGGCCACCATCCATATAAGGTTTCACTATAAAGACCCGGAATCAGACCCGGTCACTGAAGGTGAGACAACAATGATAGATAAGCTGCTTGATCAAGCTGGCGACCTGGACCCAGAGCTACAGGATCTCCTGATTAAGTTTGCCAGCTATCTAAAGGTCTCAGGCAATGATAGAAAATAGCCAGGGAAACGGGGGTGCCGTTGGGCAGAGCCCTGTCTGAAGTCGGACAGCGAATCCTCCTTTTTATTATTATCGACAGGGCTCTGCCCCCTAGATTGTAAGTTCTGGTGAACAAGTTGTCAATAATAATATACAAAGGGGAGGTGATATTGAGATGGTGAGGAAAAAAAAAGCGGGGCTGAATAGGACTATGGAAAGCCTTTCGCCTGACGACCAGGATTATGCCCTGTGGTTAGTTCTGATAGAGGCAACGCGTTATATCTTTAAAGCTATTGAATTGGATATGAATCAGTACGGAATTACGCCGGAGCAGGGTGAAGTCCTTTTAATTACCAAGGCTTTTAATAGCCAGCTAACGCCCACTGATATATCACGGCTTACCTGCCGGGAGCCGCACTCAGTTAGTGGACTAATTAACCGGATGGCAGAGAAGGGACTGGTGAGGAAGGCCAAGGACCTCGAAAAAAAGAATCTAGTAAGGGTGGTCTTAACAAATAAGGGGCGGCAGGTATACGAGAATTCAAAAGAGAGACAGTCTATACACAGTATAATGTCCATCCTATCTGAAGGAGACCGTCAGCAGCTGATATCCTGCATGAGCAGGCTAAAGGGTACGGCCATTGACGAGGTTTTAAGACACTATAGGCCGCCCTTTTTGAGGCAGTTGCCTTGAGTCCCTGCCGTGTTCTAGAGTCCCTGCTTACTAAAATATCCATCAAAATTGTCAATATGTTAATACAGATTGTAAAGATGTCAATACAGGATTTCAAAGCTAAAAAGGAGGTAAAAGCCATCCGCAAAGCTATTTAACGAGCGGGAGTAACTCAGCTGGTAGAGTCCCTGCCTTCCAATTGTGTGGCGTTTTTTACGCTAACTCAAAGCTAAATTTAACAATAATAAGCGTCTAGAGTCCCTGCTTTCCCCCCCTGAGTACCTGCGTTTGACAACCGGAAAAAAAGGGTATAAATTAAGGCGATAAAATTGGGCAAACAGTTAAGGCGGACGGCGAAAAAATGGAAAATGGAAAACCTAGAAAAACTAATCTCGACCTTCTTAAACTCGAGGCGGTACCTGTCCCGGCGCTCGGTGGAGTACTACGGGGGCTGCCTGAAAGGATTACTGTGGTACTCTGAGCAAAAAGACTGGCCCGCCCCGGGTAAGCTCACCCGCAACCACCTGGCCGACTTTCTGGGCTATGTGGCCACCGAGAAGCACCGCTGGGACGGCAACGGCATGCGCCCGACTAAAACTCAGGCGGCCCCGGCCACCGTCTACCACTACGGCAAGGTGGTAAAGTTTTTCTTCACCTGGGTAAAGGACGAGGAGTATCTCCTCAAAAACCCGGCCGCCCGCCTGGAGCTGCCCCGTCCCCATTACCGGCAGGTCGAGCCCTACTCCAACCAGGAAGTAAAAGCCATGCTTGCCGTCTGCGAGCACGATATCTCAAACAGTGCCCTCTACATGGGGATAAGAAATTATGCTATTATCTCGATGTTTGTTGATACCGGCTTAAGGCTGTCCGAGCTGGCCGGCATAAAGCTTTCTGACCTCGACCCCAGCCTGCAGCAGCTGCGGGTGATGGGCAAGGGGTCCAAGATGAGGGTGGTGCCCATAAACGGCCGGGCAAGGAAGGCTCTTAAGCGCTACCTCACCCAGGCTCGCCAGCCCGGGGACGACCCGCTGTGGAAGACCGATAACGGCGGCCCCCTGTCCCGATGCGCGGTAAAGATAATGGTCAACCGGCTAAAGACGCGGGCCGGGGTAAAGAGCAGCGGCGGCGCCCACCGCTTCCGCCACTACTTCGCCACCCACTGCCTGGATAACGGCATGGACCTGAATACCCTGAGGCTTCTTTTGGGTCACGCCACCCTTAATATGGTTATTCACTACTCCCAGTTTGTCGATGTGCAGAAGGCGCTGGTCAAGCACCAGCAGTGCAGCCCGCTGGACGGTTTGTTCCGGGAGAATGGCCGGAAGGATAGCTGGGGCTGGCGGGGGTAATAACAAGTTAATAACAAAGGAGCAACATTTATATGGTAATGGTTAATGTAGGAGATAACGGTGTTTCTGTACTGAATAACGGTGTTTCTGTACTAAATAACGGTGTTTCTACATAGAGAAACCCATCCCGGCTGTCAATCCCCCTAATATATCCATGGCACCTAGGGGGCTGGTATTGACAAAGTGTAAGTAGGTAATATTATAGTGTGAGATAGGTAGGTAATATAATGGGTAAACAGCGTAAATCAACAGAGGAAGATTGGCGAGAATTGGGCAGGCAGTGTCAAAAGATAGAAGAGGATCTGCATACGGCATGTAATCTTGCTTGGCATATAATGCCTATTAAGGATGTCAAACACCTTGAGAAGTCATGTAATCAACTACTTTATTTTAAGAGCCACGCCGAAATTGTAATGTTTGATAGGTTGGCTATAAGTGATAAAGAAGTCTTTTATTCTGAAGATAGAAGAGGAATGAGGTTACAATGAGAATCAGTAAATCTTGTAGGCCAATTCTCAAGGGCTTCGTTTTGGGAGGACAAATCCATGTGTGGTGCCCCTACTGTGCGAGGTACCACTTTCATGGCTGGCCAGATGAGCAAAGTAATAGACCTGAATCTCGGGTAGCTCATTGTACTGGTGAATCATCACCTTTTATGGAAGGTGGTTATTATATTGTTCCATACACTAAGTCCGAATTAAGTAAATTTAGACTAGCAAAGCGTTCCTAATATATATCCATGGCAGCTGGGGGGGCTGGCGGGCTAATGAGAACGGTGGTTGACAAAAGGTATAGAGGAGAGGTCAGGGAAAGAAAGTGAATACCCAAATAACCACAAAACCCAAGGGAATTATAGCCCAGAAGTAGTCGACTACCTCCCGAAGCTTTGTGAGTGGTCTGCTTTCGATTGAACCCTTTTTTGCTTTAATATCTCCGTAAAGACTCAAAGAAAACCCGAAACAGAGACCAATAGCACCAATAGCCACAGCACGGCGAAAATAATCATAGTCCCCATTTTCCAATGATGCGAAAAAGGCTGCTAGCAAAAATGAATTGCCTAGGACTAAGCCTATCACTTTTTGCTGTATTCGGTTATCTAGGCCTATCAAATTTTCCTTAAGGATTTCCCGGACTTTTTTTCTGGCCGTACTTTGTTTTGGCTGCTTTAGTTCCTTGGTAAGTTTCTCCATGCCCTTTTCTGTTATCACCCACCGGTTTATTCCCATGTTGGAGACAAGCCCCCGCCTCTTCAATTTAGAGAGCGCCGACTTTGGGCTTTTAACGCCTGTCGCTTTGGAGACCTGTTGATGAGTTACCGGCCCCCAGCAGCCTCTCAGGAAGTTAAGTATGGGATTGCTCATGCTATCTATATTATACAGCACCTAGCTGTCAATTCACCTGATATATCCATGGTAACTTTGTTGACAAGATGTAAATGAGTGCTATTATAGTGTAAAATTGTGTTGCAGGGGTGCCGTGTATTCTCCGAAGCATTAAATAGGCGACACCCTGAGGGCATAAAGACTTGAAAAGAAGGCGAGATGAAGAGTAGCGGCAATATAATACTTGAGATGGAAGGGAAGGAGGATACATACTCGCTTGGCTCTATAGAAGTAGAGCGATACGGGGATGAAGCAGTTGCTTTGAAGGTGACCAGTGGTGATGAGAGAACTAAAGCAGTAATCCGCCTCTCATTGCATGAGTGCAGAGCTCTTATAACGGAATTCATACATGTTCTCAAGTGATGCTGCCGTTGTGTGAAATAATCACTAGCTATTTGTGGAATTTATGTAACAGGCCTTCGTTCATTTGTGAAATTCCACAAATGCCCCCATTTCTTATACTTGTATGAAGCGACACCCTGAGGGCAAAAGAGTAGTGGAAATTATTGTTGGTCAAGATAAAGGGCGATGGCCCAAAGGGACTAGGGTCAAAAAGGTGGGCAGCCAGTCTGGAGACACTCACCGGGATGGCGCATTGGGTACCATAGTTGGTGCTTTGGGCCCCGCTACTGTTAGCCAGCGGGCTGAGCTCCTCATTAAATTAGAAAATAGTGGCATAAACGGGGACGTTGAGTATATCTACTGGGTTGAATGGGATGACATCCCGGGTATACCTGTAGCCATTACCGATAATCGCATTGAACCAGTAGAGGAGTCAAAGAGGATAGATTGAATACAGATCTAGGGTCAAATAGGCAATCAAGAGAGGAAAACCTACTTTAAGGAACAAAAGGAGGTAGAACATGGCAACAATTTTCGAGCGAGTAAAAAATATTGTTGTTGAGAAGCTAGGAGTTGAGGAGAAAGATGTCGTGCTTCAAGCTAGTTTAGTTGAAGACCTGGGCGCCGATTCTCTAGATGTAGTGGAGCTGATTATGGCTTTTGAAGAGGAGTTTAGCACCCCGACCCACAAGGTTAATATAACTGATAATGATGTTGTGAAGATAGTTACAGTACAGGATGTTATTGAATATCTCATTAGCATAGATATCTCCGATACAGATACTAAAATAAAATAAAGCGTTACACGGAGGGTTACTGTGTGGTAGACCTCCGCTGGGGCTGGCAGAGTTAACTGGGGTTGACATATTGTAAATAGTAACGGATAATAGGTCTATTAGGATTAACCTGGCCAAGATAAAGCGAGGTAAACAATATAAATAAAGGAGGTATAACAGATGGCTTCATTAGAAGGGGCAGCTATGACAGTCAAAGGTAGAAAATTGGCCGATATCAGGCAATTTGTCTTTGAATTGTGGCGTCAAGCTAAAACGAAAGGTGGAGAAATTAAATTTGATGAGATGCAAAAATTACTCAGTCAAAAGTTCCCAGACCGTCCTGTTGCCAAAAGTACTATTTACGGTTGGATATTTAGATGGAGAATGAGAGAAATGCGTAACAAAGCTCAAATTGTCTCGAGTATTCAGGAGACAGCGACCCCCCAGACGGAAGAGGGATCGAAACCTGTAGGGGCAGCTATGACCGCCAGAGGTCAAGAATTGGCCGATAGCAGGCGATTTGCCTTTGAATTGTGGAGTCAAGCTAAATCGAGAGGCGAAAAAATTAAATTTCGTGAGATACAAGAATTGCTACGTCTAAAGTTCCCAGACCGTCCTGTTGCCCAAAATACTATTTTCGGTTGGATATTTAGATGGAGAAGGAGAGAAATGCGTAACGAAGCTCAAGTTGTCTCGAGTATTCAGGAGACAGCGACCCCCCAGACGGAAGAGGGATCGAAACCTTTAGGGGCAG
>Ga0307379_10004820_pt1 | contig 19071 bp, 18 predicted proteins | sample UN2MG_FD_202237 | JGI IMG/M metagenome (GOLD analysis project Ga0307379, IMG submission 202237) | Soil microbial communities from Risofladan, Vaasa, Finland - UN-2 | ecosystem: Environmental > Terrestrial > Soil > Coastal area > Acid sulfate soil | place: Finland: Risofladan, Vaasa | collected... | reverse complement strand
CTTTAGTGGCGACGACCAGGCTCTGCGCCGCGCGGTTGCCGACGGGGACGACCATGCGGCCGCCCTCGGCGAGCTGCTCGATCCAAGGCAGCGGCAGGGCAGGGGTGGCGGCGGTGACGATGATGCCGTCGTAGGGCGCGTGCCCGGGCAGGCCGAGGGTGCCGTCGCCTACCACTACCTCGACGTTGTCGTAGCCCAGCTCCGCCAGCAACCGCTGCGCGCGCGCGGCCAGCTCGGGGATGCGCTCGATGGAATAGACCCGGCGGCACAGCTCCGCCAATACCGCCGCCTGGTAACCGGAGCCGGTGCCCACCTCCAGCACCCGCTCCGCCCCCTGCAGCGCCAGCAGTTGGGTCATGAGCGCCACCATGTAGGGCTGGGAGATGGTCTGCGCCGCGCCGATGGCCAGCGGGTGGTCGCCGTAGGCGCCGGCATCGGGGACGGGGACGAAGCGGTGGCGGGGGACCTCAGCCATGGCCGCCAGCACCCGCTCATCGGTGATGCCGCGGCGGCGCAACTGGGTCTCCACCATCTGGCGGCGCGCTTCGGCGAAATCGTCCATCGGTGGCGGCTCACGGTTGCTGGCCGGCGGACCACGGAACGCGGCCGGCGTCAATCGCCGGCCGCGTGACGGTAGGCCTGGTCCGCCGCCTCGGGTCGCGCCAACAAACCTCGGGCCCAGGCGCGCACGCGCGCCAGCGCGCCCGCAGGCGGAGGCGGCTCCCCGCGCGGCGCCTTGCGCGGCTCGGGGCGGGTCATGAAGCGCAGCGAGCGCTCCCCCGGCGCGAGCATTCCCAGACGGCGCGCCTCGAGCTTGACGCCTTCGGGGGTCTGCAGCACCTGCGCCTGCTGCGCCAGGCGGTCGTGTTCGGCGTGGAGCGCGTCAACGCGTTCCTGCAGCACGGCGATCTCGCGGCGGGTCTGGAGCTCCTCCGCATAGGGGCACACCAAGCGCCACGCCGCGTAGATGACGATGACGCCGACGATCCCGCATAGCCCGCCCGCGACGGTCAGCCGTGCCAGCTTTGCACCTATCACCCTCACCCTTGCTCCGGCGCCATCCCAGCGAGCTGCGCCCGGTCGCCGGTGAAGTTTCGCCGACGGGCGTCAGGTTCCTCTTCGCCGGCGCCATTCGCGGTTGCCCGGGCGCGCTAGCCGCCGATGACCTGCACCTTGATCAGGTTGGTGTGCCCCGGGATGCCCACCGGCACCCCGGCGCTGATGACCACCAGGTCGCCGTCCTTGACATAGCCGTGCGCCTTCGCCGCCGTCTGCGCGCGCGCCAGCATCTGGTCGGTGTTGCGGCTGGCGGCCACCAGCAGCGGCCGCACCCCCCAGATCAGCGGCAGCCGCCGATAGGTCTGCGCCGACGAGGTCACGGCGATGATGGGCGCGCGCGGGCGGTTCTTCGACACCATGCGCGCGGTGTGGCCCGAGCTGGTGGATACGAGGATGGCCTTGGCGCCGAGGTCGTGGGCGATGGCCACGCACGATTCACTGATGGCGTCGGTGGGGGTGGTGGACACGATCAGCGATTTCTCGCGGCGGATGGCGTCGAAGTCGAGCAAGCCCTCGGCGCGCCGCGCCACCTTCTCCATCATCCGCGCCGCTCGCACCGGGTACTTGCCCACCGCCGTCTCCCCCGACAGCATCACCGCGTCGCTGCCGTCGAGGATGGCATTGGCGATGTCGGCGACCTCGGCGCGGGTCGGGCGCGGGCTGGCGATCATGGATTGCAGCATCTGGGTCGCGGTGATGACCGGCTTGCCCGCCAGGTTGCAGCGCCGGATGATGTCCTTCTGAATCCCCGGCACCCGGTCGAGCGGCATCTCCACCCCCAGGTCCCCCCGCGCCACCATCAGCCCGTCCGCCGCCGCCAGGATGTCGTCCAGCGTCCGCACCGCCTCGTGCTTCTCGATCTTGGCGATGATGGGGACGACGCGCCCCCGCCGCTTCATTCGCCGCCGCAGCGGCGCCAGGTCCTCGGCGCTGCGCACGAACGACATCGCCACCCAGTCCACCTCGTGCGCGAGGCCGAAGTCCAGGTCCCGCAGGTCCTTGCGGGTGACGGCGCCCACCGGCAGCACCGTGTCCGGCAGGTTCAGGCCCTGGTGCGACCCCAGCGCGCCGCCGTTGACCACGCGGCAGACGATGTCGCCGTCGGCGATGGAGGTCACCCGCAGCTCGATGGCGCCGTCGGCGAGCATGACGCGCTCCCCGGCGCGCAGGTGCTGGGCGAGGCCGGGGAAGGCGACGCGCACGCCCGCGAGGTCGCCGGTGACAGCGCGGGGGGTCAGGGTGAAGGTTTGCCCGCGACGCAAGTGCACCTCGCCGGCGGCGAACTCGCCGATGCGCAGCTTGGGGCCGCAGAGGTCCTGCAAGATGCTGACGGGGCGGTCGAGTTCGTCCGCCAGGCGGCGAATGGAGGCGAGATTGCGCGCGTGCTGCTGGTGGGTGCCGTGGGAGAAGTTGAGGCGCGCGACATCCATGCCCGCCGCGATCAGCGCGTGCTGAACGCGCCGGGAATCCGTCGCCGGGCCCAGCGTGCAGACGATGCGGGTTCTTCTCACGGCGTCACCTCCGTGACCACGGCATGGCAGCCGTCCCCGGCTGCCATGTACCTCCGCCAGGCGGGACGCCTGGCCTACCGGTTGAGGTTGTAGAACAGCCCCGCGCCGCCGTAGCGGGCGGCCTCGCCCAGCTCCTCCTCGATGCGCAGGAGCTGATTGTACTTGGCGACGCGGTCGGTGCGACAGGGGGCGCCGGTCTTGATCTGCCCGGCGTTGGTGGCGACGGCGATGTCGGCGATGGTGGCGTCCTCGGTCTCGCCCGAGCGGTGCGACACCACCGCCGTGTACGACGCCCGCTTGGCGGTCTCGATGGCGGCCAGGGTCTCGGTCAAGGTGCCGATCTGGTTGACCTTGATGAGAATGCTGTTGGCGACGCCCAGGTCAATGCCCTTGCGCAGGCGCTCGACATTGGTGACGAACAGGTCGTCGCCCACGATCTGCACGCGGCGGCCCAGGCGCTCGGTGAGCAACTTCCAGGTGTCCCAGTCATCCTCCGCCAGGCCGTCCTCGATGGAGACGATGGGATGGCGCGCGCACAGATCTTCGTAGTAGTCCACCATCTCCGCGCCCGCGCGCTCGGCGCCTTCGCCCGCAAAGACGTACTTGCCCTTGGCGTAGAACTCGGTCGCCGCCGGATCGAGGGCGAGAGCGATGTCGGTTCCCGGCTCGTAGCCGGCCTCGGTGACGGCCTGCTGGATGATCTGCAGCGCCTCTTCATTCGACTTGAGGTTGGGGGCGAAGCCGCCCTCGTCGCCGATGGCGGTGCTGTGGCCGCCCGCCGCCAGCACTCCTTTGAGGGCGTGATAGACCTCGGCGCCCATGCGCAGACCCTCGGCGAAGCTGGGCGCGCCCAGGGGCATGATCATGAACTCCTGGATATCGAGGTTATTGTCGGCGTGCTTGCCGCCGTTGAGGATGTTCATCATCGGCACCGGTATCCGGTGAGCGCCCACCCCGCCGATGTACTGGTAGAGCGCGAGGCCGACATGCTCCGCCGCCGCCTTGGCCACCGCCAGCGACACGCCGAGGATGGCGTTAGCCCCGAGCTTGCCCCGGTTGGGGGTACCGTCGAGCTCGATCATCGCCGCGTCAATCGCCGCCTGCTCGGCGGCCAACATCCCCTCCAGCTCGGGGGCGATGATGTCGTTGACGTTGTCCACCGCGCGCAGCACCCCCTTGCCGCCGTAGCGTCGCTGGTCGCCGTCGCGCAACTCCACCGCCTCGTGGGTGCCGGTGGAGGCGCCCGAGGGCACGGCGGCGCGCCCCAGCGAGCCGTCGGTCAGGTACACGTCAACCTCGATGGTGGGGTTGCCGCGGGAATCCAATATCTCGCGTGCGAGGATGCTGTCGATCTCCAAGTGACTGCTCCTTCCAGGATTGAGGCTTCGGTGCGGTATTATAGCAGAGCGCCGAGGCGCCTTCAAGGATCCCGTGTGGCACACCCGCCCTCGGGTGTGAGGGCGCCGCGATGGCGGCGCCCTGCCGTAGGCGAGGCTTGTCCGCCGGCAGTGTGGCGGGGCGCCTGACTCACTTCCCGCGATACCCCATCTCCGCCCACACCCGGCGGGCGTGGGTGAGCGCGCGCTTGCTGGGTTTGATCTCGCCCTTGATGCTGGGCCACGGCTGCCCGGGGCGGCGATCCTCCGGGAACGGCGACCAGTCGTCATGCTCGTAGCTCGCGCGCACCGATTCGTCCCTCAGATCGGGGATCTCGAACGGCGCGCCGTCGGCCAGGCATGAACGCCAGGCTTGCACCGCGATCAGCGACATGTCGAGGGCGCGGTAGACGTCCAGGTAAGGCTGCACGTGGTCGCGGATCGCCTGCGCGAAGTGGTAGGTGGTGAAGAAGTCTCCTCCGCCGTGTCCCGCCGCGCGCGCCAGCTCGCCGTGCACCGGGAACTCCGGCAGGTAGGTCTTCTCCGCGACGTCGCCCGCCCGCCGATCCCACTCCTCGTGGGCGATGCGCACCATCTCCGGGTTGCCGGCGCGCAGATTCTCCATCAGCCCGCGCGTGCCGTGGAAGCGGTACCACACGCTGTGGCCGCGCATGAGCAGCCCCATCAGGCGGGCGACCGCCCCGTTGTCCAGCCGGCACAGCATGACGGCGCCGATGTCGCCGCGGCGGACGTGGAGCCGCTCGCGGTCGCGCGGGGAGCGCGCGATGCTCAGGGCGTTGACGCTCACCGGCCGCGTGTCGGTGACATACATCACCGGCGCCATGGCGTGAGTCGGGTAGTAGGTGGGCGGGATATGGTTGCGCCAGTGGTTGACGCCGGGCGCCAGCCGGTTGATGTCGTCGGCGCTCATCGGGTGGTTGTATTCGCCCTCCGCGTACTGCACCTCGCCGATCTCGCCCGCCTGGTAGAGGCGGCGCATCTCCTGCGCGTGGCGCATGTAGGCGTAGTTCTCGGCGAACATGTAGATCTTGCCGCTTTGCTCCACCGCGCGCGCCAGCGCCACCCCCTCGGCCAGGGTCTTGCAGGCCAGGGTCTCGCTCATCACGTGCTTGCCCGCGGCCAGCGCCTTGATCGCCAACGGCGCGTGTTGGTGGCAGTAGTTGGCGAGAATAACCGCGTCCAGGTCGTGGGCGAGGAACTCGTCGTAGTCAGTATAGGTCGCCACCCCCAACTGCGCGCCGGCCTCGCGCAGCCTTTCCTCCCAGGTGTCGCACAGCGCCGCCAGCTCCAGGCCCGCCCACTGCGCACCGCGAGCGAAGACCAGCCCCCGCCGCGCGCCCACCACTCCCACGCGAATCTTCCTCGTCGCCTTGCGTTTCGGCATTGCGTTTGCTCCCTGAGCACTGCTCCAGATGACGCGTAACGAGCTCTCCGTCAACCATGTTTCGAGGGATTCCTTGGGCGCGCCATGTCAATCGCGCGCAACCGCCCGTAGGGGCAAGGCATGTCTTACCCCTACCTGTGTCGCGCCCGGTACGACCCCGAAGACCACCCATCAATTCATCGTTGACGCAGTGCTAGCGGTCGCGCGACCATTTCTCCGCGTCCTGCAGCAGCGCCTGCCGGCGGCGCGGGCGCCGACTCCTATTCCGAGTCGCCGTGCCGGTGGGTGGAAGTCGCCGGCGCTATCCCCCGAAGAACCCGCGCACCGCGACCTCCGCCAGCCCCAGCACCGGCCGCGGGTAGGCGAGGACGAGCACCGCCACCACGCAGATGAGCAGCACCAGCGCCGCCGGGCGGGGAATGGGGATGGGCGACGCCTCCACGGGGTCGAAGATGTAGGCGTGCTTGATGACCATCAGGTAGTAGTAGAGCGACATGACGGTGGTGAGCACGCCCAGCGTCACCAGCCACCACAGCCCCTGCTCGATGCCGGCGGCGAAGACGTAGAGCTTGGCCCAGAAGCCGGCCAGCGGCGGGATGCCCCCCAGCGACAGCAGCAGCAGCAGCAGCGCGAAACCCAGCGCCGGCGAGCGCCGGCTCAGCCCCGAGTAGCCCGCGATGTCCTCGCGCCCCGTCGCCTGCGCCACCACCGTGACTACGGTGAAGGCGCCGATGTTGGCGAAGGTGTACTGCAGCAGGTAGAACAGGGCGCTGGCCGCGCCGAAGGGGCTGGCCGCGGCGAAGCCCACCAGCAGGTAGCCCGCCTGGGCGATGCCCGAGTAGGCAAGCATGCGCTTGATGTTGGTCTGGGGGATGGCGACGACGTTGCCGTAGAACATGCTGGCGAACGACAGCCCCGCCAGCACCAGCGCCCACTGCGGCGCCGCCGGCAGCAGCGGCCCCAGCAATACGCGCCCCACCACCGCGAAGCCCGCGCACTTGGAGGCCACCGACAGGTAGGCGGTAATGGGCGTGGGCGCACCGTGATAGACGTCGGGCGCCCACATGTGGAAGGGCACCGCCACCAGCTTGAAGCTGAAGCCGGCGATGATGAAGGCGATGCCCAGCGCCAGCGCCGGCGCCGGTATGACGAAGCCCCGGGCGAGCGGGGTCGCGGTCTGCATCAGGCCCTCGCGCAGGCCGGCGAAGACGGTGGTGCCGGCGGCGCCGTAAACCAGGCTGATGCCGTAGAGCAGGGTGGCGGAGGAGACGGCGCCGACGAGCATGAATTTGAGGCCCGCCTCGCCGCTGCGCTGCTGGCGCTTGAGGTAGCCGGCCAGCGGATAGAGGCTGATGGTGCCGAGCTCCAGGCCCAGGTAAAGCGTCAACAGGTCGCCCGCGCCCGCCATCAGCATGAAGCCGGTGGCGGAGAACAGGAGCAGGGCGTAGTATTCGCCGGGGCGGCGCACTTCGCGCTCGACGAAGTCCGCCGACGTCAGCGACACCAGCACTACCGCCAGCAGGAAGATGAAGCGGAAGAAGACGGCGTAGTGGTCGGCCAGGTAGAGCCCGCCCATCGTCTCGCCGATCACGCCTCGGCGCGCGAAGGTGACGGCGAGGATAATCGCCGCGCCGATGGCGGCGCCGACGCCGAGCCGGCGGCCACCCAGGCGCGGCCACGCCAGGTGCGCGCCCAGCACCGCCAGCGCGAGTCCCAGGGTCGCGATCTCCGGCACCAGCAATGACAGGTTGATGGGCATGGCTTAGGGCACGAAGCTCCTGATGGCGGTGTCAATCAGGCCGATCATCGGCCCCGGCAGCACCCCCAGCAAGATCAGCAGCGCCGACAGCGCCACCAGCGCCACCCACTCGGTGGTGCGGGCGTCCGGGATCCCCTCGTAGCGCTCCTTGAACGGCCCCAGAAACACGCGCTGGAGCACGCGCAGGACGTAAGTGGCGGTGATGACGATGCCGAACACGGCGAGGATGGCAAGCACGGGATAGACGCGCCAGGTGCCGAGGAAGACCAGCAACTCGGCGATGAAGCCGCTGGTGCCGGGGACGCCGAACGACGTCAGGCCGCCGATGGTGAAGGCGGCGGCGATGCCGGGCATGCGCAAGGCGAAGCCGCCCATGGACGGCATGTCGCGGGTGTGCGCCTTCTCATAGACCAGGCCGACCAGGGCGAAGAAGAGCCCGGTCATGATGCCGTGGGAGAACATCTGGAAGACGGCGCCGTTGAGGCCGACGGGGTTGAGGGTGGCGATGCCGAGCATGACCACCCCCATGTGGCTGACGCTGGAGTAGGCGATGACGTACTTGAGGTCGGTCTGCCCCATGGCCGACATGGCGCCGTAGAGGATGTTGACGACCGCGATGCCGCCGACCAGGGGCGCCCAGAAAACCGCCCCCTGGGGCAGCAGGCCGACGCCGATGCGCAGCACGCCGTAGGCGCCGAGCTTCATCAGCACGCCGGCGTGGAGCATGCTGACCGCGGTGGGGGCGGAGGCGTGGCCGTCCGGGGACCAGGTGTGCAGCGGCCAGATGCCGGCGAGGATGCCGAAGCCGACGTAGAGCAGCAGGAAGATGGTGCGCTGCAGGCCGACGCTGAAGGCGCCGTCGCGCGACAGCGCGGACAACCGCAGGAAGTCGAACGTGGGCTGGGGCGCGCCGGAAAAGAAGTAGATGCCGAGCAGGCCGATGAGCATGAAGGCGCTGCCGACGAGCAGGAACAGCGTCAGCTTGAGGGCCGCATACTCCTTGGGCCCGGTGCCCCAGATGCCGATCAGCAGGTACATGGGGAGCACCGCGATCTCGTAGAAGAGGAAGAAGAAGAACAGGTCCATCGCCGCGAACACGCCGAAGACGCCGGTGACGAGGAAGAACAGGGCGGCGTAGAACTCCTTGGTGCGATGCTCGACGGTCCAGGAAGCGAAGGATCCGGTGCAGATGATGAACGCGGTCAGCACCACCATCGAAATGCCGATGCCATCCACCCCCAGGTGGTAGGACAGTCCGAGCTGGGGCACCCATGGCACCTGCTCGATGAACTGCACGCCGCCCGCCCCGCGATCGTAGGCGAGGAACAGATAGGCCGCGATCAGGACGGTGGCGCCGGAGGCGATGGCGGCGGTGAGGCGCACCGCCAGCTTCGCCCCCCGCGGCAGCGCCATCATGACCACCGAGCCCACCGCCGGGAACGCCAGCAGCAGGGTCAGCACGTGCGCCTGCATCCAGTTGGCCAAGTTATCCATGTCCCTACGGAACCACCGCCAAGCTCACGCCCAAGTACGCCAGCGCAAACCCGATGACGGCCGCCGCCGCCAGCAGCACCAGCGCGTAGAGCTGGAGCTGCCCGGTCTCCGCCTGACGCAGCCAGCGCCCCGCCACTCCGGTCAACCATCCCGCGCCGTCAACGAAACCATTGACCACATGGCGATCCACCCAGGCGAAGATGCGCGATGCCGCCAGCACCCCGCGCGCCACCAACCCGTGGTAGAAGTCGTCCATCCACCACTTGTGCTGCACGAAGTGATAGACCGCCAGCGCCCCCGGGCTGGCGATCCCGGCGACGCGGTTGCGCCCGCCGCCGTAGATCGCCCACGAACTCGCGATGCCGAGCAGCGCCAGCCCCAGCGAGGCCCACACCACCCAGGCCGCGTGGGCCGCGTGCGCTTCGTGCGCGCCCAGGAACCGGTTGAACGCCATGCCGGTGGCCGCGTGATTGAGCAGGCCGCCCGTCGCCGCCAATGCCGCCAGCACCACCAGGGGGAACAACATCACCCATGGCGATTCATGCGCGTGTTTGCGCTTGGCGTCGCGCGCCGGGCCGCTGAAGGTGACGGCCCACATGCGCGTCATGTAGAACGCCGTCAGCAACACCACCACCAGGCCCGCGCCCAGCAGCAGGTCGCGCCCGCCCACGCCCAGCGCCGCCTCCAGGCCGGGGGAGGTCGCCACCGTCGCCAGCACCGCGTCCTTGCTGTAGAATCCGCTCAGGGGCCAGATGCCGGCCAGCGCCAGCGCGCCCACCGCCGCCGTCGCCGCGGTCCACTTCATGGTGCGGCCGAGGCCGCCCATTTCCCACATGTCGTTGGTGCCGGCGGCGTGGATGACGCTGCCGGCGCACAGGAAGAGCAGCGCCTTGAAACAGGCGTGCGTCGTCAGGTGAAAGATGCCGGCGGCGACGCTGCCGGCGCCCAGCGCCAGCATCATGTAGCCGAGCTGGCTGATGGTCGAGTAGGCGAGCACGCGTTTGATGTCGCTTTGCACCACCGCGATGGTCGCTGCCAGAAACGCGGTGAAGGCGCCGATGCACGCCACTACCACCAGCGCCGCCCCCGAGGCCTGGAACACGAAGAACGCCCGCGCCACCAGGTACACCCCGGCGGCGACCATGGTCGCGGCGTGGATCAGCGCGCTCACCGGGGTCGGGCCCTCCATCGCGTCGGGCAGCCACACGTGCAGCGGGAACTGCGCGCTCTTGCCTACCGCCCCGGAGAAGATGAGCAGCGCGACCACGGTGACGAACGCCGACTGGCCGAAGAAGAAGGGGACGAGTTGGTTCCCCTCCACCACGTGGCGCAACTCGATGAAGTTGAACGTGCCCCCGGCGTAGGACAGGGCGATGATGCCGATCAGGAACCCGACGTCGCCGAAGCGGGTGACGATGAAGGCTTTCTTGGCGGCGTTGGCGGCGCTGGTGGTCTGGTAGTAGTAGCCGATCAGCAGGTACGAGCACAGCCCCACCAGCTCCCAGAATACATAGAGCTCCAGGAAGTTGCTGGCGATCACCAGCCCCAGCATGGAGAAGCTGAAGAGCGACATAAACGCGAAGTAGCGCCCGTAGCCGCGGTCGCCGTGCATGTAGCCGATGGAGTAGATCTGGATGAGCAGGCTCACCAGGCTGACCACCACCAGCATGATCGCGCTCAGGGGATCGAGCAGGGCGCCGACCTCGAGGGTCAAGCCGCCCGCGCCGGTCGCGACCGCGGGGGCGATGGCGAGCCAGGTGACGCGCTGCTCGATCGCCGCGTGCGTTGGATCGTGCCACCGCCCCGCCGCCGCCGCCAGCGACAGCGCCAGCGCGGCGACGAGCGCCACAATCAGCACCAACGGCGCGAACCGCGCGCGCGCCGGGCGCAGAAACAGCGCGCAGATGATGAGGAACGCCGCCAGCGGCAGCGCGGGTATGATCCAGATCGCCGGCATCGCGTGTATCAGGCTATCCCTTCAAGGTGTTGACCCGGTCCACCTCGACCGTGCCGAAGTTGCGATAGATGTTGAGCACCAGCGCCAGCCCTACCGCGGCCTCGGCGGCGGCGACGGTGATGATGATGAGCACGAATATCTGTCCCTCCAGGCGCGTGGGGTCAACGTAGCGCCAGAAGGCCACGAAGTTGAGGTTGGCGGCGTTGAGCATCAGCTCCACGCCCATCAGCACCGCCACCGCGTTGCGCCGCGTCAGGGCGCCGAACGCGCCGATGGCGAACAGCAGCGCCGCCACCACCAGGTAATGGCTCAGTTGCACGTGCGATACCATCATGATCTCGGCTCGCCCGGCTCGGAACGTGCGATGACGATGGCGCCGATGATGGCTGATAGCAGCAGCACCGACGCGACCTCAAACGGCAGCAGGTAGGTGCGCAGCAGCGCCTCGCCGATGTCGCCCGTCCCCGCGCGCGTCGGCGCCAGCGCCAGTCGCCAGGGGGCGCGCAGGGCGACGCCGATGGTCACCGCCGCCACCAGCGCCGCCGCGATCAGCGCCCACCCCGCCTGGCGGTTGTGCGCCGCCGCCGCCGGCGCCCCGATGTCGCGCGTCAGCAGCAGCACGAACAGCAGCAGCAGCATGATCGCACCCGCATAAATCAAGACCTGGATCGCCGCCAGGAAATACGCCCCCAGCAGCGCGAACAACCCGGCCACCCCCAGCAAGCACGGCAGCAGCCAGAATGCCGCCCGCACCAGGTGGCGCGACCCCACCACCGCCGCCCCCGACACGAGCACGACCGCAGCCGCGATGGCAAACAGCGCAAGCTCCACCACCGGCGTCATTCGGCGCCCTCCTGCGCACTCGCGGCGGCCGGCGCAACCTCTGCTTGCTCCCCGCGCAGTTCCTTGGCGGTCATGCCCTGGGGCCGGCCCGCGGCGCCGACCTCCTCGATCCCCTTGACCAGGCCCTCGCGGCCGTAGGTGGCGTATTCGTGCTCGGAGCTCATCGCCAGCGCCTCGAAGGGGCACTCCTCGACGCACAGGCGGCAGAACATGCAGCGGCCGTAATCCACACTGTAGGCGAGCGGGCGGCGCTCCTTGCCCTTACCCTCGGCCTCGAGGCTGATGGCGCGCACCGGGCACACGCGCTCGCACGCGCCGCACGCGGTGCACTTGAGCTGCCCGTCCTGGTCGCGCCGCAGCACCAGCAGCCCGCGGTAGCGCGGCGCCACCTCGCGCCGCTGCCAGGGATAGCGAATGGTGGTCTTGGGGCGCACCCCGTTGACTAGGGTCACCCACAGGCCCTTGCCCAGGCTGACGATGCTCGTCACTATGTCGCGGATCAGGCTCATCGCACAAACCAGAACGCGGCCCATACCAGGTTGAGCAGCGCCAGCGGCACCAGCACCTTCCACCCGAAGCGCATGATCTGGTCAATCCGCAGCCGGGGATAGGTCCAGCGCACCCACATTATGACCAGGATGACGGCGTAGGTCTTGATCAGGAACCACAGCACCGGCGGCAGGAACGGCCCATGCCACCCCCCCAGGAACAGCGTTACCGCGAAGGCGGAGACGAAAAACAGGTAGGCGTATTCGCCCATGAAGAAGATCGCCCAGCGCATGCCGGAGTACTCGACGTGATAGCCCGCCACCAGCTCCGCCTCCGCCTCCGGCAGGTCGAAGGGGACGCGGTTGACCTCGGCCAGCGCGCACACGAAGTAGATGATGAACGCCAGCGCCAGCGGCGGGGAGGCGATGTGCCACAGCCGCTGGTGCTCGACGATGGCGACCGTGCTCAGCGATCCCACCGCCATCACTACCGCCAGCACCGCCAGCCCTAGCGGGATCTCATAGGTCATGAGCTGCGCCACCGCGCGCATGCCGCCGATGACGGCGTACTTGTTGTTCGACCCCCACCCCGCCATCAGGAACCCCAGCGCCGGCAGCGCCGAGACCGCGACCACGTACAGCACCCCCAGGTCGAGGTCCTGCGCCACCAGGCGCGGGCCGAAGGGCACCACCACGTACACCAGGAACGCGGGCACGAAGACGATGGCGGGCGCGATCACGAACAGCGGCTTGTCCGCGCACGCGGGGATGAGGTCCTCCTTGAGCAGGAGCTTGAGGGCGTCGGCGGCGGTCTGCAGCACCCCGAAGCGCCCGCCCACGCGCGCCGGGCCCAGCCGGCTCTGGATGTCGCCCGAGACCTTGCGCTCCAGCCAGATCAGGATCAGCACCGTCAGCAGCACGAAGGCCAGGATCACCGCCGCCACCACCACCGCCCACAGCACCAACCACCAGCCCTCGGGCAGGCCGGTGCGCTGCCACAGCCCGTGCAGGGTCAGATAGAGCGGGCTCGGGGTGCTGGCATCCGGCATCAGCGGTCAATCTCCCCCAGCACGATGTCAATGCTGCCCAGAATGGCGACCAGATCGCCGATCTTGGAGCCCCGGGTCATGACCCCCAGCGCCTGCAGGTTGGCGAACGACGGCGCGCGCACCCGCACGCGGCAGGGATTGGCCGAGCCGTCGGAGACGACGAAGACGCCGAGGTCGCCGCGCGGCGCCTCCGTGCGCGAGTAGGCCTCCCCCGCGGGCGGCTTGAAAGCCCGCGGCAGTTTCGCTCTCACCGGCCCCGCGGGCATGCGGTCGAGGCACTGCTCGACCATGCGCAGGCTCTGGCGCATCTCCTCGATGCGCACCAGGTAGCGCGCGAAGCAGTCGCCCTCGTCAAAAACTGGCACCTCGAAATCCAGCCGCTCGTAGATGCAGTATGGATCGTGCCCGCGAATATCCATCGCCAGGCCCGACCCCCGCAGCGTCGGCCCGCTCACCGCATAGGCGATGGCGTCGGCGCGCGACAGCGCGCCCACCCCGCGCGTCCGCGATTGGAAGATGCGGTTGCCGGTGAGCAGGCGATCGTTTTCGTCCAGGCGCGGGCGCATCTGGCGAATCGCCTCGCGCGTCGCCTGCTCGAAGCCCTCCGGCAAATCGTACGGCATGCCGCCGATGCGCATGCCGGCATAGGTCAGGCGCGCCCCCAGCGCCAGCTCGAACAGGTCCACCATCAGCTCGCGCTCGCGCATGCCGTAGAGGAAGACCGTGGTCGCGCCCAAATCGTTGCCGAAGGTGGCGAGCCAGATGAGGTGGCTGGCGATGCGGTTGAGCTCGGCCAGGAGGACGCGGATGTACTGCGCGCGCTCCGGCACCTCGATCCCTGCCAGGCGCTCCACCGCCAGGCAATAGCCGAGGTTGCAGTTAAGGCTGGCAAGGTAATCGAGGCGGTCGGTATAGGGCAGGTACTGGGCGTAGGTGCGGTTCTCGGCCAGCTTCTCCATGCCGCGATGGAGATAGCCGATATCGGGCTCGAGGTCGGTGATAACCTCGCCCTCGAGCGTCAGCACCAGGCGCAGCACGCCGTGGGTGCTGGGGTGCTGCGGGCCCATGTTGATGACGAGCTGCTCGGTGGACAGGCCCGCGGGGCTTGCCCGCCGGCCGGGTGGCGGGGGCGCGGGAATCGCGCGCGGCGCGCTCACGACGCGGCCTCCGGCTGCTGGTCGCGCAGCAGGGGATGCCCCTGCCAGTCCTCGGGCAGCAGGATGCGGCGCAGGTCGGGGTGCCCCTCGAAGCGGATGCCGAACAGGTCGTAGGCCTCGCGCTCCTGCCAGTTGGCGGCGGGCCACAGCGCGCTCAAGCTGGGCGCGCCGGGGAGAGTGCGCTCCAGGGGCACGCTGATGCGGGCGTAGTCCCCACGCTGGGTCGAATAGAGCCGGATCACCAGCCGCAGCTCGGGGCAATCGGCGCCCGCGAGGTCGGCCAGGTAGTCGAATCCGTGGTCATCCCGCAAGGCGGCGCACAGCTCGCGCAGCCCCTGGGGCCGGCAGCGCACAAGCAATTCACGGCCCTGCTGCTCGGCGCTCTCCACCGCGGCGAAACGGGCGGCCAGGGCGTGGGCGTCGGGGGCGGGGTGGCGCCGGTCGCTCATGCCGCGCGCTCCCCGTCGGCGGGCTCGCGAATGATGGAGTGCCGGTGAATCTTCTCCTGCAACTGGAGGATGCCGTGGATAAGGTTCTCCGGCCGCGGGGGGCAGCCGGCCACATAGACATCCACCGGCACGATCTCGTCCACCCCCTGCACGACCGAATACGAATCGTAGAACGGCCCACCCGCGGCCGCGCAGCCGCCCATGGCGATGACGTAGCGCGGCTCGGGCATCTGGTCGTAGAGGCGGCGCAGCAGCGGCGCCATCTTGCGCGTCACCGTGCCGGCGACGATCATCACATCCGACTGGCGCGGGGTGCCGCGCAGGATGACGCCGAAGCGGTCGAGGTCATAGCGCGAGGCGGCGGTGCACATCATCTCGATGGCGCAGCAGGCGAGGCCGAAGGTCAGCGGCCACAGGCTGCTCTCGCGCGCCCAGTTGAAGAGGTAGTCGGCGGTGGCGAGGACGATGTTGCCCCCCGGCGCCTTGACGATGACCTCCAGCGCGCGCTTGGCGGCTGAGCCCCGACCAGTCGGGGCCGCCGTGGCGGCCTTTGGCCTAGCCACTACTCCCATTCGAGCGCCCCCGTGCGCCAGGCATAGACCAGCCCCACCGCCAGGAGGGCGACGAAGATCAGCATGTCAACTACCGCGATCACCCCCAGCCCCGCACCGCGAAAGGCTACCGCCCACGGGTAGAGGAAGGCCATTTCCACATCGAACAGCACGAACAGCAGGGCGAACAGGTAGTAACGCACGTTGAACTGCCGCCACGCCGGCATGAACACCGGCGGGCCGCACTCGTAGGTCTCCAGCTTCTCGGGGTAGGGACGGCGGGGGCGCAGGAGGCGCGCCGCCGTCAGCGCGATGGCGAGGAAAATCACACCCACGCCCAAGAATACCAGCACGTAGCCGTAGCCGAGTTGAAGCATGCGGTCTCCCGGAGCCAATAGGCAGGGGCGCACGGCGGTGCGCCCCTGCGCGCTGCTGAGGAAACTATACGCCCCGGCGCGGGGAAGTTCCTTCCTTCACTTCACGGCCGCAAGAAGTAGGGGTTGCCCTGGCGGTCGCGGTCATATTGCGCCGCCGCCGGGGGCGACGCGGCCTCGCGCGCCGCCGGGCGCGTGGGCGGCCGCCTACCGGCGAGCATGGACAGCAGAATCCCCAGGATGGCCATGATCACCAGGATCTCGACCAGGGTAGGCTTGCGCTTGCTGTTGCCGGGCATCGGCCTGACCTCACCGCGGGTTCGCGATTGCGCTGCGCTCAACGACCCGCCCCGCGATGCCGTTGCTTTCCACCCTCAGCACCGCCACTCCTGCCACCGCTCCCACGAGCGACGTCTCCCCGGGCGCCCGCACCGGCAAGTAGGTGTCGCTGAGCCCACTGCACAGACCGCCCGCGCACTCCTCGAACAGCACCGGCACGGGCCGCCCCACGAACCGTTGCGCATAGCGCCGCGCCGCCTCCCCGGCGACCTGCGCCAGCCGCGCGGCGCGGGCGGCCTTGACCGGCGCGGCCACCTGGGCGCTCATCGCCGCCGCGCGCGTCCCCGGTCGCCGCGAGTAGCGGAAGACGTGCGCGCGCGCGAACCCGATGTCGGCGACGGCGCGGCAAGTATGGTCGAACGCCGCCTCCGACTCGCCGGGGAAGCCGACCATGAGATCGGTGCTGACGGCGATGTCGGGCATCAGGCCCCGGAGCCGCTCCACCAGGCTCCGGTAGTCGGCAAAGACATAGGGCCGGCCCATGGCGCGCAGCAGGTCGTCGTCGCCGGACTGCAGCGGCAAGTGCAGGTGCGGGCATAAGGTGGGATGATCGGCGAGTTCCTCGATCAACCCGGCGCCCACGTCCCACGGCTCGACGGAGCTCAGCCGCAGGCGCGCGAGCGGGACCTCGCGGGCCGCGCGCAGAAGCTGCGCCAGGGCGCGACCGGCCGGCTCCTCGCCGTAGGCGCCAAGGCGGATGCCGCAAATGACCACCTCGCGCGCGCCGGCAGCGGCTAACGCACGCATCTCTGTCAGGACTTCATCCACCGGCCGCGAGCGCATCGCCCCGCGCGCGTCGGGCACGATGCAGTAGGAGCAGCGATGGTCGCATCCGTCCTGCGCCTTGACGAACGCGCGCATGGAGCCCGGCCGGGAAGGCCGGGGGGCAGTCGCTACTGTCATTCCGAGCGTCAGCGAGGAATCCCCTACCTGCAGCGCACCCCCGATAGGGGATTCCTCGGTCGCGTAACTCCGTCGGAGTGACAAGCGTTCCTTCGCGCTCAACAGGTCGGAGACGACCTCCGGCAGGCCGTGCTTCGCGCTGTTCGCCACCACCCGGCTGACCCCGGGGATGTCGGCAGCGGCTTTCGCCCCACATCCGGTGACGATGACCGCTGCGCCGGGGTGGTCGCGCGCCAGGCGCCGGATGAGCTTGCGCGCCTTGGCGTCGGCGACATGGGTGACGGTGCAGGTGTTGATGACGCAGGCGGCAGGCGCCTCGCCGGGGGCGGCGATGCGATACCCGCGCCGAATCAGTTCCCGCGCCAGCTCGTCCGAATCCGCCTGGTTGACCTTGCACCCGAGCGTCGCCAGGCGCACCGCCGGCCCCGGCAATGAAGGTGGCGCGCAGCCGTCGTGATCGTGGGGACGGGTTGCCACGGCTTCAGTATAGCGCGGGGCGCGGCGGACGTAAACGCCAGCATCGCCGCGCCTACGCCGCCGCCACTGCACGGCCCATCTGGGGACGGCAAGCGGGTGAGGTCGCGGGCGGGCGCAGCCTGTGCCCGAAAGGAAAAAGAAGATGGCGCGGGGTGCTAATGTGGAGGCGACTGGTTGGCGTCTCTATGTCGGCGCCGATGCGCGCGGCGGGTCTTCCATCCACTTGGCCCGCTCTTCAGCAGAGCACCTCCCGCGCCAAGTCGCATATTACCGCAGGAGCGCCGTCCGCGCAAGCACCTGATGTGTGGTGGTTCGGACAATGCGCGGGCTTTCCTTGCGGCCCGCGAAGGCGGGAGCACGAGCATGGCGTCAACCGGGGAAAGTCAGCGCCCCAGCTCTTTTTCGCCGAAGACCTGGGCGGTAAAGCAGTGGAGCTCGGCACCCATGCGCCAGGCGTCGGCGGGCAGGCCCGCCTTGGATTCGCACAGGTGGTTCAACATTTCCTCGCAACTCCATCTCTGCTCGGTCGCCACTTGGGGCAGATAGACCCCGGCGCGGCTGCCCTGGGACACCATCACGCCGTGCTTGCCAGCCACCAGCGTCGAGGGATCCTCCACTTGCTGCAGCGGCGACAGCACCGAGATCTCGAGGTCGAGGGCGGCGATCTCCTCGCCGCGCACCGGCTCGAAGCGGAAATCCTGGGTCGCCGACGCGATCGCCTTGTCCCGCACATTGAGGTACAACGGCTTGCTTCCCTCGAGGTCGCCGATGCAGCCGCGCAGCGCCTTCCCGTGGCGCAGCGTCACAAACACGCCTCGGGGCTGTGTCAGGCGCGGGTCGTCCTCCGTTGCCTTGACGACAACGCGGTTGCGCACGTACTGCTCGATCGCGCGCCGCGCCAGCCGCAGGAGCTTGCGCTGCTGCGCCTCGGTCAGCTCGCCCTCGCCGGAACTCGGCCCGGCCCCGGCCGGTTTGTCGGCCATGGCGCCCTCCCTGCGAGGATCTTCGACGGCCGGCGCGCGGTTCCTCGGCGGCGCTACGCCATTCTCATATTCACGGGCGCGCGCTCAATGAGCCCGCGAACAGTCGCGACCTTGCGAAGGTCGCGCCCGGAAATGGCCAGGCTGGTGCATGCTTGAACCATTGCTTCACGCAAGAGATGGAGTAGGCCTTCGAGCACGGTCCCTTTTCGACGAAGGGCGTTGTGGCTCATGACTCGGAAAACCCAAGCGAGCAGCGCCGCGGCCGGGCGTCGAGGTCTTGCGTGAGGAGCTGGTCACGGGGTTGTCCCCGGGGACGCGGCGATGTGATGGATTGCAGGGGCGCCCCGCCCGCCAACTGGACTCGTTCGCGGACGGGCGGGATAGCTATGTATCCCCGCTCACGCGGTTGTCGAACGCCCACGGTTCCCTGAGCGCCCATTCCCAGTCTGGGTCGCCCCCCAACACGGGTACATGGCACGGTCTCGTGGAATCTGTCAGTAAGAGGGATGCCAGATTCCACAGATCGCCTATGGCATCTATGGCCCTGTCCAGTTCATCCCATTTGGCTGCGGCCGCGCTCGGGTTGTCGTCACTGTGAGCTATCCTCTGATCAACGAACAACTTGACGGCGCTGCACACCTGACAATGCTCATCTAGGGCGCGCCGGAGGTGCGCGAGGTTTGGAGTGGGCTCCTGCCGGTCCTCGAGATGGTCGAAGTCTCGGTTGGCATCGTGTTCAGCGAAGCTGCGTGACGGTCCGGTCTCGCCATCAACTCGCCGCGCAACGAATAGCTCTCTCGTCATGAGCTGCGGGTTATCTATTGAATCTCGCGTAATAGGTTTGATTTCTTGGTGCAGCTATGATATGCTGTAGGCATGAAAGCGCACATTGGCGGC
>Ga0307379_10004819_pt1 | contig 19073 bp, 24 predicted proteins | sample UN2MG_FD_202237 | JGI IMG/M metagenome (GOLD analysis project Ga0307379, IMG submission 202237) | Soil microbial communities from Risofladan, Vaasa, Finland - UN-2 | ecosystem: Environmental > Terrestrial > Soil > Coastal area > Acid sulfate soil | place: Finland: Risofladan, Vaasa | collected... | reverse complement strand
TTCCCGAGCCCTTGGAACTTGCTCCACTTTTCCGGCGGCGTGCCTTGCGTGACCTCGAACTCGATCATGCTGAGGCGACCCAGCTCGCGCCCGGTGTCGGGGTGCGTGTCGTAGCGGTGGTGCACGGTCTCGCGCACGCAGAACCGCACGGGCTTATTCATGGCGATGTCGGCAGCACCGGCTTCGGCACCAACGTCACCTTCGATGATCTTGCGCGGTCCCTTCGCGGGTGCTTCGTCGGTCTCTTGGTCGTCGGTCATGGGGGTCTCCTGCGGGCGTTGTCCCGGGGTAGTGGGTGGACAGGGATCCTACCCGATGACCTCGCCAATTCCATCGGGTGAGGGGACGAGGTTGAAGTCTGCGAAGTCGTCGGCCCACTTCGTCGTCTTGAGCGCCGGGAGAGCCTTCGAGTACAGCACCCGGATCTCAGCGTCGGCGTGGACAGTACACCGCTGCGCGAACATCCGCCGCCACTGCGCCACGCTGGCGGAGAAGATCAGCTCGGTGTGCAGCGCGTTGCCGAGGTAGCCGCGAGCTGCGCCGCGTGCCTGCTTGCGCGCGTTGTGATTGTCGATGCCGCGCCCTTCGAGCCACTCGCGCAGATCAACCGCCACGATGCGATATGCCGCGCGGTCTGCTTCGACCGACGACTCCACCCCAGGGAAGGCCCGCAGCGACGACCCCGAGTCGCGCTTGAACTCAGCCTCCAGCGGGTGCATCACGTACGGACTCGCGGCCTCGTCCACGTAGCGCGTGCTGCGCTGCGAGATCGCGGTGCGCCACTTGTGACGGACCTGCTCGTGACTCATGCCCCGCGAACCACCGAGTAGGATCGACACCCACTTCTCCTCGGGGTGCTCCGGCTTCACCACCGTCACAGTAGTCGCGTGTCGCGCTTCCTCGGAACACTGAACGATCTGCGGCGCGAACGGGGAGACCGCGCCCCACAACGCGAGCCGCAGCACGGGGCCGATCTCGGTGTTGGGCGAGCCCTCGTCGGTGAAGGCGTCGAACTCCACGATCGAGCGCAGGTTCATCGTGACGCGCAGCGCGCCGTCGTCACCGAAGCGCGTCCACACGCCGGGGCGGTTTAGAAACATGAGCGCCGTGTCCGGAATGTTCTCTCCGAACCTCGGCACTCGAAGTGTCACGTTGGCGTGTTCCCACACGGAGCCGTGACCGACCTGCGCGATGTGATCGTGATAGTCGGCCGAGCTGCGGCCCTTGCCGAGCGAGTCGTAGCAGACTCGTCCTGCAAGCTCGACGAGCCGCTCCAGCGTCGTGCCTTGTAGCTGGTCGGTCTTCGGCTCTCCCATGCGGGCCGGGGCGTGGGTCTCATGGCCGTCGAAGACGACCTCTGCGTAGATGTTGTCGTCGTAGTTCATTCTTCGTACTCAGGTGGTTCTTGGCCGTCGCCAACGCTTTGTTCAAAAATCTCGTCCGCCGTCAGTGCGCGCACGATCCGATAGCGCCACTCGCGGCGGTCTCCGTCGCGCTCCTTGGTGAGCACGAACAACGCACGCAACGCACGCATCCTCCGCAACCCTTCCGACGCGGGCACACCGCCCGTCCCCGCAGCAAGGCAGATCTCAGCGCGCGAGTACCACTCGCAATCGCGCATGAGGTCGTACACACGCTCGACGGCCGCGTTCAACTCTCGCAGATCCGTCTCCCCCAGATCGAACTCCGCACCGATCGCACGCAGCGATCGGTGCTGCGCATCACGCGCGCGACGCTTGAGGGTCTTCTTCTTGTAGCTGCTCTTACGTCGTGCCGTCATGGTGCCAACCTTCCGATGGAAGGGGAGTGGCGTCGGTCAGCCGAAGCAATCTCGCTCGGGGTCGTCGTCGTCCTCAAGTCGCGGGCCGAACTCCAAGAACGCCTCGTGGACGCGGACCGCGAACTCGCCTTCGAGATCTTCTCCCAGCTCCTCCGCGATGTAGCCAACGACCTCTTCGTCCACGATGCCGATCGCCATCTTGGGATCTTCGCAACGCGCCACGAACGGACACGGACCCGAGAAGCTCGCGACCTGCGAGGTGTGCGCGACCTGCATGACGAAGGTGGTGTCACCGTGCTCGTCCATGTCCGGGTTCGGACGCATCCCGGCGAGCGTCAAGAGTCCAGCCATGCACCGCACCTCCTCCGAAGGGAGCGGCGTCGTGATCCACCTCCGAAGGTAGTCCATCACGGTCGCCCGGTTGAACGCAGCGACCTGTGATTGAGTGCCGGGCTCGGCCATGTGGTAGGTGAGCATGAAGCCCCCGTTGGGGATCAGCCGACCCTTCTTCACACGCGCCACCTTCGAGACGTTGAAGACCGCGCCTCGGTTGACCGTCGCGTCACCCCACTCGTACAGCACGCTCAACGGAGCGTCCTGCGATGCACTCGACAGTTCCGAGACCTCGCGCTGTCCGAGGAACAAGTGCACGGCCGTCGCCACCTCACCGCTAGTACGTGCAACCAACGGCGAGCCCGGCGGCACGACACACACAAAGCCGCTCTCAAGATGCTGAACGAGCATCGAGCTGAACGGCGGCGTAGTGGAGAGAATGCCTATGGGGTTCAAGTCTGCGCCTCTTGTGCGCGATCCGCTGGCCCGGTCGGCACCGGAGCGCCACTGGCTGCGGCAGCCAAGTCCTCGCGCGGGATCGGGTTGTCGGTCATTAGAACCATGTAGCGAAACGGGTCCGGCTGCATCTTCCTCGCGTACAGACAGTAGCCCGCAACCGTGAGCGACGCGAGCCCAAGCGCAACGCCCTGCCCGGGATGCTGGAGGAGGGCCATCCCGATGCCTCCGCCGACGCCCGCGAGGTAGACGAGCATCGGGCAGCGCCACGTCATCCACGCGAGCAGCCGCCCCCACGCGGGGAACGTGTCGGCCGCGCGGACCGGGTACTCGTCCGGCATGTCGTCGCCGTCGTACAGCTCGTCGAATCGGGGGTCAGTCTTCGCCATCGGGGTCCTCTTGTACGAGGCGGATACAGGTGGTGCCGCCGAAGTTGAGTAGATGAATCGCGCGGACCAGCTCCGTCTCGTGATCGCGCAACCAATCGACTCCGCAGGGATAACAGTAGACCGAGATCGCAGCCGAACGGCCACTCCCTGCCGTGAGCTTGAGCCGCCGCTCCTTGGGGAGCTTCCCGCATCCCGTGCAGGCTTTCTTGTGCCGTGCAGATACGGCCTCCACCTCGATCCGCAGTGGACCGTGGAAGAGGCCGTAGTGCTTCGGCTGAATCCTCTTGTTGCGAGGCTTCACCTCGTCTCGCGGATGATGGGCTTGTACTTGTCGTCCTTCGGAGCCGTGTTCGCCAGCACGCCCTCGGCGAACTGATCCGCGTTGAAGTCATCGCCGCGCTCTCCCGCGAGCGCCTTCGCCTGCTTGATCGCTTCGTCCTTCCATGCAGGCGTGCGCTTGCCCTTCTGTAGATCGAAGTCCACACGCAGCTCGCCTTCCTCGAACTCGCCGTTCTTGCGCATTCGCAGGGCATTGGCGTCGAAGATCTTTTCCATGTCGCCCATCGCGCCCTTGGCGAACGACGCGAAGCGTGCAACTTCGATGTGGGCCTGCGTCACGAGCCCACCGGACTCGTCGAGCGCCGCCATCTCGGTGCGGTAGGTATCGACCGCCGCCATGAGAGTCTCGGCCGCCGCTTGGATTGCCGAGGGGTCGAGCAGGCTCCCGTTGGGCTCCGCTCGGATCACTTCTGCCGCCGCTGCCCGGGGCTTCGTCGCCGCCTTGCGCGTGGTCTTCTTCGCCGTTTTCTTCTGCGCCATGTCGTGTCTCCGTTGTCTAGCCCGTGAGGGCGTCTGGGTCCGGTCTCGGTTGAAATCCGCCGCAGCACAACGCCGCGTCGGTGTAGGAAAGTCTGCCGGTAAATCCGGTCGATCCGCACCCGTCAGTGCCCGCTACGTGGGTAGCGGCGAACTCGCTTCGTTCATGGTCCCGTGGTTCTTGGGGCCATCCAGGCTTACGGGTGTTATCGGCCGATGGTCAGCCTTCGCTTGAGGGAATATCAAGCCCTCCGACGCCTGTGCGAACATGCTCCGCCAGGATCTCCACCAGCCCCGACAGCGCATCCTCCACCGTGGGAGCACCCACCATCTTCGCAAGCGGATGCTCGTCGTCGCCGCCCAGCGCCTCCGCGATCCACTCCTGGTCCTCGTAGTAGAGCTGGATGGAGTAGTCGTGGGTGCTGTCCTTCGGATCGTACGTTTCGCCAGCCATGCTCATTTTCCTTTGTAGTTAGGGGTTCTCGCGCTTGTCCGTGGCCTCGCCTTCCGTGACGTGCCCGGACGGGTCTTTGGGTGCAACACCCCCGCTCGTGAGGCCGCTGAGGCTCGAATCCTCGACCAGCGCGCCGGGCTTGTTGACCTTGCCTTCCGTGACCTCGGCCTTCGCCGTCACGTCGCCGCCGATCACGTTTTTCTTCTCGCCGTCGCTCATCACGTACTCCGTGGCTGTCAGGTGAATGGTAGTCAGGACATCCTGGCCCAAAAGGATATCCTACCAGCGGGAGAGATGGGAGATCGAGGCGAAGAATCCTCGACCTCCCGTAGTCCACCCAGGACTACCACCGGCCGCCGAAGCAGCGGCGCGGCCGTAGAAGGGCCAGGGGTCCACCCCCAAGACTACCGCGTTCGGCGACGCGGGGACTTGTGACGCTTCTTGATCTCCAAGAGTTTCTTGAGGTGCTGTTCCCGGGTGGGACCATCCGCCAGCACCCGCAGCGCCTCATCGGATCCGACGTTGCGCACGAGCAGCCGATCGCGGCAGTTCGTAAGGCAGACGGTGAGCCCGCTGCGCGGCGTCGTCGGGAGCTGCTTCTTGTGGTACGGGTTGTTGTCCTTGAGGTACTGGCAGGACTCGCAGACTCGCTTGTCCTTCTTGCCGGTCCATCGAAACACCGAGGTCGCGGGCATCCCCATGACGCGCGCCGAGTCGTAAAAGCTCTCCAGCGCGTCGATGTACATGCCGGTCCGTCGGTCAAGCGGCATCTTGTAGCTCTGATCCGTGACGGCCCTCACGAACTTGTTGAGGAAGCGCATCTCGTGAGCGACCGCGCTCTTGAGCCACTTCTCATCATCGGCCGAGAACTCGATCGGCTCGTGCGGGTTGCGGCCACGAATACCGGCCGACCGAACACCCGCGATGAACACCTCGCGCCACGCGCGCTTCATCACCTTCGCCAAGTCCGTTTGGAAGTCCGTGTTCCACGACTCACCGCGATCGTGCGCCATGACGAGCGGCAGCATCTCCGCGAGTGCACGCCGCTTGACGCGCTTGAGCGCACGCTTGCCAACCGTCACGCCCTTCTTGCGCGCGTTCGCGTACTCCTCCGGTCGGAGGAACGCATCCATCGTGCGATCTTTGTCAAGGAAGACGAGATCGACTTCCTTCGCGGCACCGATGTACTTGCCCTCGTCCAACGGCCAGCCGTGCTCTTCGGCAATCGTGAACGACGGCGCGAAGATGAACAGGTCGTCGTACTGGACGAGGTTGAGAACGTCGGTCATTCCGCCCCGTCGAGCTGCCGGTCGATCGCCTCGCGAATCTTCGCCGTCGTGGTATGCACGAGCGTCCGGCCGTTGGGGCTCGGGCGGCTCTTGCGGTAGAGGATGAGGCTCTTCTTCCCTTTCCGCGAGATCGGAGCCATGAGCTTCACCTGTGCGCGGAAGCCGGGTGAGAAGGCGAACTGCGGAATGCAGTAGGGCATCCCCTGGTTGTAGCGGGCCGCGCGACCCTTCCGCTCCTCCAGCCACGGCACGATCTTGCCGATGCTTGGGATCGGAACCGGCTTGCCGACGCACACCTCGTTCGCCACCTCCTCGAACCAGTACGTGAGAGCGACGAGGAACCGCTCGCTCGTGAGGTGAGCGTGACCGGCCGCGTTCTCGACCGTCCGAATGAAGGTGTCGCGCTCTTCGCCTTTGCGCATGAAGGGTATGCTTGTTTTCATCTGCGTCCGGGAAGGATGCCGGTGGTACGGGCCTCGTAGGGCTTGCCACTGTCGAGCGCCGCGCCCGCAAGCTGTGCACCCTCGCTCACCTGCGCCACCTTGCCTGCCCGCTCCTTGTTGAGTTGCTTGTACTCGTCGAGGATCTTCTGCGCGCGGTTGCGTGCTTCGATCAGCGCCTCGGCAATCTGTTCGTCGGTCGGCTCAGTCTGGTCCTCGTTGATTTCGATCGTGATCGTGAGGGCCTCCTGCGCCGCGTTGCGCATGACCTTCACGTCCTCCCACAGCCCGGCGACTTCCGGGTCTTCATCGAAGGTGTCCTCGAACAGACTATCGCTGCCCACCACCTCGACGGGCACGAGCGACGGGTCGATCTGCTGTTGAGCGCGCTCCGCCGCTTCGTCTTCCGCGAGGTCGGCGAAGTTTCGTACGTGCCCCTGCAAGCTCGGCGACGCTTCCAAGCACTTCGTCACCCACGACAGTTGCTCTTCGTCTGTGAGCGGCGTCTTGTACAGCTCGGCCGACTCGCGCGCTTCGTCGAGCACCTGCGCGCGACGCTCCGGCGTCATGGCCGCGAGCCCCGCCTTGGTCTTGTCGTCCTTCGCCTCGATCGGAGTCACGGAGGTCTGCTGCACAAGACGCAGCACCATCTCCTCGGGGAGCTTGGCGAAGTTGATGAGGATGTAGATGGCCCACATGCGCGCGTCCATCTGCAAGTCGTTCTTGAGACCGCTCATCGTCTGCACAATCTCGTAGCGCATCCGCACCAGCTCCAGCCGCTCGAACTCGTCGAGGTAGGAGATGGGCGACATCATCACGAGGTACTCGTTCTCGCGCTTCGTCGGATCGTAGCGGTCCTTGTTCTCCGGCGAGGCCAGCAACGTGAAGTGCACGTCGAGCAGTTGACGGATGCCGTACACGACCGCACGCTGCACGCGCTTCGCGCCGCGAGCGAACCGAATGTCCTGCTGTTGCAGCGTCGCCTTCGCGTCGATCTCACCCTCGAACCCGAAGTACGCCTTCGGCACCGAGGCCGCTCCGAAGAACGCATCGCGGAAGTGTTCGAGGTCGTAGATCTCGCCGACGTTGCCGCCGCCTTGCAGCGTCTCGATGCGCGTGTTCGAGTCGGCGCGCACCGGGTAGAAGATGTCCTCCAACGGCGTCAGCGGGTTCCACTGCTTCTTGTAGGTGCCGCTCGCGGGATCGACCAGCTCGGTCTTGCGCAGACGCTTGCGCCACTGGTTGACGTAGCGCATCGCCTCGTGGTCTTCGAGGCTCCCCACGTCCACGAGGATCACGTTGCGATCCGGGATGCGTCGCAGCCGGTACATGAGGAGCGAATCCTCGATGAGCGTCATGGTCCGCCACTCACGGAAGAACTGCTCACACAGCCCGGTGCCGTAGCCGTCCTCCTCGTTCTTGCCAAGCAGACGGAAGTGGCTGTAGTCCCACGGGAAGCTGGTGTCAGATCCGTCCGGGTGCAGAGCCTTGCGGAACTTCGCGCCCTGCTCCTTGAAGCCAACGAGACGACCGTACTTGTCCTCCACCCGCGTCATGTTGTGCTGACTCGCGTAGCGCCATCCCAGCACCCCCTTCTCGGAGGCGTAGAGGAGTCGCTGGAAGGAGTCGCCGTACTTGCACATGCGGCGCGTGACGGCGAAGAGCGTGTCCTCGATCTTGCAGTTTTGCAGGCAGGCGTTCCCGGCCTCGATCATGTGCCGTGCCTTCGACTCGATCCAGACGCGCACGCCACGGTCGTAGTCGGGCTGCGTGGACTCTTCGGAGTAGACGGACAGCACGGCCGCCACCAGACCGAAGGCATCCATCTCGTCGAAGATGTCGTAGCGGCGTCGGCGATCCGAGGCGAGGCTGGAGAGACGGTCAAGCTCCCGGAACGACGCGAACTCGTCGCCGCGCTCGTCGTGTCCGAAGTCGTAGCTGACCGGCCGCGTCTGACGCCCGAACAGGCCGTAGAGCTTCCAGAAAGCGGGGACGCGGTGAGGCTGGGTAGGCCGCTGCGTCATCCGGGAGGTCTCTCCCGGATGCGTGCGTACGTTTCTGGTTTGGTTTTCGGGCACTTGATTCTCCGTTCAGGCGGTGGCGCGCAGTCTACACGTTGGACCGTAGGTCATCCCAGGTCTTCCTAGCTGCCCCGATGGGCTCCAGCCGCTCATCCTGCGGCGTCGGATCGTTGGCGGCACGCACCGCTTGGCCCACGCGGGCACGCGGAGTGATCTCCAGATCAGCGACGGATTCGTGCATCGCACGCTCGTCATTCAGGCAGAGCCACACCACGCCCGCCACGGCGTCGCTCACGTCCTTCGAGCCCTTGCCGCCCTTCGCCGCCTTCTTCGGGTGATCCACTTTGTTCCGACCGTTCGGCTTGGTCAACCTCTCCAGATCCAGCACCTCGTCGATGTACGGGCCGTACTCGTACATCGAGATCCGCCGGTCGAAGTGCGCGGAGCGGAGCGACAGGTAGGCGTCCTCCTTGCGGTCAACCGATTGGTGCCCCGCTTCGAGGTGCGCTTTCTTGAGGATCTGGATCGAGTCGCTCGACTGAAACTGGTCGAACGTGATGCGTGCGATCGGGTAGAGGCGCTTGAGGAACAGGATGAACGCGCGGAGCTTCGAGAGGTCCACCTCACCCCCGGCGGGCGCACGGACACGAAGCATCATGTCCATGAGGATGTAGGGGTTCTGCACCGTCGAGAGCAGACCCTCGGCGTTGGTCCGCTCCGTCTTCACCGTCCCGGCGACGTGGCCCATCGCGAAGCCGAGTGCGTCTCCCGTGAGGCCGATGTCAACGTGGATGAAGCGCGGACACCTCGGGTTCAGCCTCGGGACGTGCTTCGAGCCAACGATGCGTGCGACCTTGCGCACATCGAGGTGCTCCTCAATCAGCACGTCGTCCGCGATGTCACAGATCACCTCGACCCGCGTGAACGGGTGCTGCATCTTCGCCTGTACGGCGTCGTACACGGAAGCTCGGTCGCGAATCAGCGGCGAGACGTTGAACGTCGCGACGCCCGCCATATCGCGCAGAGCTTGGTCGGTGTCTTCGTCGAACGACTTGCGCAGCTCCAATGGGATCTCGATGATCCGCGCGCCCTTACGAACCTTCTCGCCCTTATCCAGAATCCGCGACGCAGCGTGCCGATCGCCAACCTCAACGCGGAAGCCCGGGAACGTGTAGCGGCTCGTCGGCTTGCACGCCCACAACGGGTAGTCGGAGACGTACGTGTGCTGTGAGTGGTCGCCGCTCTGCACGGTCCGCAGGTGTTCTTCGAGGAACGAGGTCTGCGAGTTGCGCGAGCTGACGAGGAACAACATTCCGGGCAGCACACCGCCCGGACGGCCGAAGCGCGATTGCAGTCGCGTGTAGGTGGCGTGATAGAGGTCGTAGGCTTGGCCGACCGTCTTGCCCGTGTCCTTGTCCTGCTTCTCGTCCATGAAGTTCGCCTCGTCCATGAGGAAGGCGAACAGGTCGAGACCTAGTGCGTGGCCGGAGCGCGAGCCTTGACTCACCTGGATCTTCTTGCGAGCAAGGGGCTCGAAGTCGATGCGACTCTCCTTCTTGGGGTCGCGCGGGAAGTGCTCAGTGAAGTACGTGCTGTTGTCGATGTAACCGCGCAGCTTGTAGAAGCCCGCGTCCGCCGCCTGCGTCAACGTCTTCGAGTAGATGCCGAACACGATCTTCTCGTCCGGCAGGAGCCCGTAGTACCTGGAGGGATCACGCAGGCACGACAGCACACAGAGCTTGTAGCCGAGCGCCACGTCAGCAATGGTCGTCTTACCGATGCCGATCGCGCCGGTCAGGATCCACTCGAAGATGGGCGAGCCGGGCTTGAAGACCTCGAACAGATCCTCCTTCCAGCGCGGGTGCAGGAACGACGCGGCGCGGCCGAAGTAGTAGTCGTTCTCGATGAACTCCTCGATCGACGGAGGTTGACGCACGTAGTCCACCTCCCAGAGCAAGCCGTGCAGCGTCGTGTCGGCCTGCCCGTCCACGATTGCTTCCGCCAACCATTCGACGACGAGCTTGCGCTCTTGCAGCGACAGCGCATCGAACACCGCACGATCACCGTACAGCGTCTCCTCCGCCACCTTCTCGAAGAGGCGGACGTGCTCGTCGCGCAGGGTCCGGGGCGATTGAATCGACCCCTTGCCCTCACGAATCACGCTAGGTCTTCGGGGTGCCACGGCTCGATTTTTTGCGAGCCGCCTTGCGGCCGGTGCTGGTTGTCTTCTTGGCCGCCTTCTTCTTGGTCTTCTTCTTGCCCTTGCCCCGCATCGTCTCTTGGAACTGCTCGCGGAACTCCTCGCGCGCTTCGGGCAAGCGCGGAGAGATCTTGAGGATGGCGGTGCGGATGCGCTCGCGCGACAGCACGCGCTCTTCCTCCGTCTGACCCAACATCGTGTAGTCCACGACGCGCGCCTGCTCAGATCGCTTGAACAGGATGTCGAGCTGGTTATCGGAGCCCGGGTCCGACGCGATGCGGAAATCATTGAGACCGATGCCCGCCAGCACCGTCTTCGCGGCATCGACCTGAACCTTCGTGGGCTCCGGCTGCTCGACCATGAAGTTGCCACGACTATCGCGCAGCACCGTGCCGGTCTTCTTGTCACGCTGGTACTGCGGTCCGCCGAGCGCCATCGTCAGCACAGCGGTCGCGGGGTCGATGAGTCGGTGCAGGCTCCGTCGAACGAAGAACTTGGCCCGCGCCTTGAGGGCATCGTGGTGGTCGAGTTCGCGCTTGAGCAGATCCAGCTCGGAACGAACCGCATCCCGCTCGAAGAACGCACGGACAGCATCGGGCGGAACCCCCGCCTCGATGAGCGCCGACGGCCCCTCAAAGAACGCGATCTTGACCAGTGTGGCTTCGTCTTCTGAGAGCACCGCGTTCAACGCTGACCCGGCCCCTTGAAGTCATTGCCTTCGCCCGGCGTTTCGTGCTCCATCCCGGGGATCAACGTCTGCCCCGCGAGGTCGTCCACGGGAGCTGCCAAGGGACGCAGCTCGTGACCCTCGGGCAGCGCGGCTTCCAGCTCGACAATCCGCTGGAGCAGGTCGGCCTTCTCTTGCGCGAACTCACCGATCACCTCGCGGCGACCTTCCTCCTTGGCGTTCTCCGCCCAGACACGCTGCATGGGGACCGGAATGGCCGGGTCTTCGTCGGTCGTCCGCGTCAGGCGCTCGACGAGGAGCGCGACGTTGGCGCAGATCTTCGGGTCCACCGCCATCGTGGGGAACTGGTTGCCGATGGCTTGTCGAGCCAGCACCCCCATATTCGCGGCGTCTTGGATGAGTTGTTTGTCGTTGGTCGGCATGGCGGTACTCCTAGATGGCAGGCTCCCACAGATTGTGGGAGGTTTGAAATCGGACAGCGTATTCAGTGCGGGCCGGGTGCATCTCGCCCGTCGTAGGACTCCGATACTCCCGGGGGTTCCGCTCGTAAGTGGTGAGAGTGCCGACGTTTCGGAAGATGATCGAGCCGCCCGGGGACGACAGCACCTCCCGCATCTGTCCGAGCAGGAAGTCCCAGATGGCTTCCGACTCCTCGTACGTCAGCTCGAACTCTTCCGCGATCGCCCGCGTGATGGGCGTCTTCGAGAGCTTGGGCGGGTCGTCGCCACCAAATCGTCGAGCAGGCACATCCCCAGCACCTCGCCGGTCGGGCGGTTGACGGTCAGGACGGGTCCCTTGGTTGGTTCGGGGTTCAGCCATTCGAGAGTTTTGATGCGCACCAGCGCATACGTTTTCCGTCGGTTGCGCGTGAAAAGCAAGAGCGGGTGGGCATTTTCCCAGGTAGCGGCTTGCGCGGCGCACTGATCCCACCACGCCCACATCGGGTACTTGGGCTGCTCGAACATCCTCTCCAGCTCCCGCCAGCCCTTATCGCCCTCGACCTTTTTGCACTCCACGGCGAACGGCCAGTCCTCCGACTGACGCGGGTTCACGTCGAGATCGCCCTTGCGAGCCCACCCCTCCATCGGCGCGACGACCGTGCTCTTCGGCCGCAGCGGTAGCGTCGTGTAGTGCGCGTCGAGCGGCGTATCGAACCACCAATGCGACAGCGCACGGCAGCACTCCAACATGAACTTCTGACCTTTGATCCTGCCCTCAGTCATAGCGGCTCCACCGTGAACCCGCGCCAGTCGGAGGACTGGCCGTTCGCCAAGCCGCTGCGAACCTCAATCCGCTCAGCAAGCGCGTCACAGTTACGCGCCGACTCACGGTGACGCGCTGCCTGCGCACGAAGACCGTCAGCATTCTGCTTCGCAGCAACCGCCTTCGTATCCGCCAGCCACTCGATACCGAATCGAGCAAGCGCGTACATTAGCTCTCGCCGCATCACCGGCCCGATTCCTGGGATTCCTTCAACCTCCACATGAGTCAGCTTCGTCAGTGCGTCGAAGGTTTGGGGGATGCCGAAGTGCCCCGCGATGATCCGCGCAGTTCGGATCGCACGCCTCGGATGCAACGCCATGAACTCCTCTACTTCCGTCACGGGCTCACCTCAAAGCGGGACATCGGGACGACCGCGCGCGGATCGAGCGTCAGGCACGCACACAGCTCCAGAATCTCAGCCACCCCGACCGCGAGGTTGTGCTTCTTTGCCCACAGCGCGATGACACCGTTCACCTGGAACGTGAAGCGGATCGGGTTCTTCGCTTCGCCCTCCGGGTCCAGCCGTTGCACGACCCTCTCGATGTCGATCTTCACGTCGGGACCCTGCGTCACGAACTCGTCGAACATCTCCGCGCCCAACAGCGTCTCGGCAACCGTCCGCGCGTACTCCTTCCAGCCGGGTCGCGTGAAGGTGAGCTTCGCCAGCGCCAGGATGAGCAACTGCCGGTCGGCCCCTTCGATCTCAATCGTGTGCTTCTTCTGATTGCTCAGGAGAAGAGCACAGTCAGCGGTCGCCTCTTCCAGAGTCATGCCCGGACCGTATGTGCCGCCACCTCGGTCTTGGCAGCGCGGTGAGCGGTCACACACGAACGCCCAGCTCCCGTTCGGGGATCCTCCGCGCGGCACCGACGGACGAGCAATCAGCGGCTCTCCGCACACTGGGCAGCTCGGCGCGCTCTGCATCATCGCGTCTCCAAGGTAGCGATGCCGCTCGTGTGATGAACGACTAGCAGACGATCGGCAGCGGCCTTGAGCGCGTCCGAGTGAGTCACGAGCGTCACCGGGCAGGTGGTAGAGATCTCGCGCAACAGCTCGATCACCGAGTCTTCGCCCGCGTCGTCGAGCCCGTCGAACAACTCATCCGCGAAGAGCTGGTCGAAGCCCTTGGCGAACCGGCGGCCCACGATCTCACGGAACGCCAGGAGGATCGCAAGGTCAAGCCGCTTGCGCTGCCCCTTCGACGCGCCCGCGTACGTGATGGTGCAGCCAGGGATCACGGCCTCGATGCCAAGCTCCTCACGCGCACCCCCGCCCTTGAGCTGCCGGGTGGCTGAGAGCCGGACCTGTGCGCCGTTGCCCAAGAGGCGCTGCGCGTAGTGAGTCGCGACCCGGTTGATCTCCGGGATCTCGTTCTCGATCAGGAAGCTCCGCAGGCCGCCGGGGCCGAAGCCCTCGACCCAGAACTCCAGCCGATCGGCGACCACCTGCACGGAGGCGTCCTCGCTGACGCTCTCCGCCAGCTCCTCCCGAAGCCGAGCGATCCGCTCCACCACGGCCTCTCGGCGGCCAGCGGCGCGCTCGCACTCCTGCTGAGCGACCGTCACGGCAGCGGCCCGGCCAGCCACCTCGCGCTTCCAAGCCCGCAGGTCGGAGTTCCACTCCTGCAACACCCCCTTGGCAGCGGCCAGCGCGGGTAGATCCGGCGGGATGGGCTCACGAAGAGCCCCCAACGCCTCTCCCAGCGTCGCCTCTGCCCGCTGGATCGCTGCCGCGTCATCCCGGGCGGCATCGCGCGTCTGTAACGCGGCGCGCTCTGAACGCAACTTGAGGGTCTTGGAGACCGGCTGCTCACAGGTAGGGCAGTTGCCCTTGAGCTTGCCCCATCGGGCGATCGCCTCCTGCGCCGCGTTGGCATCCGCCGTCCGGGCTCCACGCTCCTCAGCCTTGGCCCGCCGCTTCCCCTCCAGGTTCCGACGCTCTAGCCGATACGCCTGCTGCGCCTCCTCGTAGGCTTCGCGCGCACTGGAGGCCGCCAGCTCCTCGGACTCGACCCCCTCCTGCGCCTCCGCGACCGCCGCCTCGATCCGCTCCTGTTGGATGGCCGACAACTGGTGCAGCATCCGCGCCCTCTTCCACACGAAGTCCGCGTCGAACTCTTCGATGACGCTCAAGCCCGCCAGCGCCAGTTCTTGCTCCTCGATCCGGCTCGCTAGGGTGGCGCGTTTTCGCTCCCCAACCGCCAGCTCTTCCGACACCTCCACAAGACGCTTGCGTGAGCGCACCTGCGCGGCGGCGTACATCTCCATCCCGAGCAGCTTGTCGAGGACGGCCTTGCGCTCGGTGTCGGTCGCGGAGAAAAAGCTCTTCACGTCGTCGCGCGCCCCAAACGCGATCGAGTTGACGAACGCCCGGTAGTCCATGCCAAGCACGTCCTCAATCGCCGCGTTCGTCATCGAGTCACGGCCGCACGTAACGTCTTCACCGTCCACGATCAGCCGGGCCTTGTTGCCCTCCTGCGGATGGTTGCGGTATCGCTCGATGCGAATCGGCACAGGCCCACCAATGATGTGCTGGATCCCGTAGCTGCCGTCATGCGGTCGCGCCGGTCGGCCCTTCGTATCGGTAATCAGCTCCAGCTCGCCGCTGCCCTTCGGCCGGAACTGGAGGCGGATCATGTCGTCCTTGCCGTAGCGATCGCGCAGCGCCCGGTCGAAACAGATCCACGAAGGTCCGTCGAGCAGGTAGCTCTTCCCCGAGCCGTTCGACGTGCAGCCGGGTACGCCGTAGATCACACCTTCGATGCCGGTAAGCCCGGGCTGCGACAGGTCGTACTCGATGTGCTCGAACGGGCCGAGGTTGTGGAGGATCGTGGGACCGAACTTCACGGCGTCTCCGGTTGAGGACCCGCGACATCCCGAACGAACCGCTCCACCATGCGTCGCTCAAGCTCCGCGTAGTCGATCTCGATGAAGTCGGGCATGGGCTTCGGCACTTGCTGCGCGGTGATGATGACGCAGCCCTCCCGCCGAGAGAACTCGCGGAGCTGAGCCAACGCCGTCACGAACAGCTCGCGCTCTTCGTTCAAGATGCGACCCGTGATCGTGATGCGATCTACCACGAGTAACCCTCCAGCGGTGCGCCTTCGATACCGAACTCACCGGACTCCGTGATGCACGCCTTGTGATACGTGACGCCCGACGGACTGAGGAGCGCCAAGAAGACCGTGCCCTGCTCGCTCGCGAACGGGTGAGCCATCTGCAACTTGCCGCCTTCGTCCTCGATCCAGAACGCGGGCGGGTCGCCCTGTGGGCGCGTGACTTTGACGATGAAACTTTCCACGGGATAGACCGCGTTGACCAACCTCGCTTTCGGAGCCAGCACCATCACGCCTCCAAAAGTATTTCGAGACCCAACGACACCAAGTCTTCCGGGTCGTCGGCGTACGTGTGTGCAACGTACCTGCGCAACAGCTCGTCACTCGTCTGCGCGGTCGAGATCTCCAAGCGCGGCGGCTCTTCGTCCGCAAACACCACCGCCTCGACTTCGACCCAAGTGGTCTTCTGTCGCGCGTGTGCAGCGAGCGCCAGGGCGTCGTCCGGGTCATCCGGGCATACACGCACAAAGTCGCCTTCGCGAACGTGCTCGCGGATATAGCTCAAGTCGGTGACCTTATGGAAACGCGGAGAGATCTCGTTCTCGATGAACTCAATCTCGTTCGTGCCGGTGTCGAGGATGAAGAAGCCGCGCGCACCTGCGGCGTCGCCGAAGTGATGCTGCTGAGGCGCACCCGCGTACTGAATGTTCGGGTCGAAGTCCATCGGCTCATGGATGTCGCCGAGGAAGATGCGGTCCCAACGGTGCGGACGCAGATCCTTCTTAGCCTTGCCCACGTCGGCCGGTACTGCGCCTTCGATCATCACATGCGAGAGCAGGTAGCGCGCGTCATTGTCACGCGACACCGTGCCCACCGCCTTGCGGTACTCATCCGGGTCGTCCATCCACGGCACGTACGCAAACACACCCTCGGTTCCAGGCTCGTCCCACACGGTCGCGTTGCCGAGAAGAGCCTGGAGGGAGTTGATCGTCGCCTTGCGTCCGTAGATGTCGTGGTTGCCCGCGAGCGCCGAGACCCACAGCTTCGTAGCCGCGTACGCGAACGCGCGGCACGTCCGGTCGAGCACCGGGACCGGGATCGAGCGGCGCGGGTCGAAGATGTCGCCTAGCACGAGCAGCCCTTCGCAGTCACGCTCGACGGCGGTATCGGCGATCCACTCGAAGCACTCCACCTGTTGAGCGAGGCGACTCGTGATGCCTTCGGCCGTCAGGTGCGAGAGCTTCGACTGCTCCGCAAACTGTAGGTCTCCCGTGATGGCGACTTTCATAGGCTCAGTTCTCCTCGTTCACCGTGCCCACAACGGGCAGTTTGCTCAGTCGATCGAAGCACCTGTCGCCGCGCCGCACCCACTTGCCAGTGAGGGGCTGAGCCGCCTTCATGCCAGACGCCGAGATCAGCACCCACTGCGGCGTGTGCACGAGGCTCTTCATCTTCTTGCGGTCGGCGGACGACATGCCCGGCCAGTTCGAGAAGTCGAACTGTCGAACCTCCTGGTACGCGACGCTCACGTCCCACCCACGTATCACGCCCGGGCGGCCGTACTTGAACACCAGCCCTTTGAACTCAGGGCCGAGGTCAATGCGCGCGCCTTCGAGCGACGTGAGGTCTAGCTCGAAGACATTGCTGCGAACGTGCCGGTGGTGCCGAACAGCATTCCAGCCCGCGAATAGATCTTCGTCGCTTAGAGATCCAGACATACCTCGTAGCGCCTCCCGTCGCACTCGCCTTCCGACGGACCGATCCACGTCGCGGGCACGATGACCATCTTCCCGTCCGGGTACTCGTCTCGGTCGAACTTATACCGCTCCGACTTCAAGACGCGGAAGTGACGCCGACGCGAGTGCGGCGTCGGAGACTTGCGGTCGTGCGTCGGCTCCGGCATCCCGAGCTTCTCACGGATCTCGTGCGGTTGGAGCAGGATGTACTGGTCGCGCTCGTGGCTGCGCAGGAACTCCGGCCCCTTGCCCTTCTTCTTCCTCGGCCGCTCCGCGTGCCGCTTCACGACGAAGCGGTGCGGCGTGTTGAACCACATGACCTCTTCGAGCGCGGTCTTCGCGTTCAGGGCTGCGCCGTGCGTCATGCCCTGCCAGTCGTTCGCTGCGAGGCACATCGCCTTCCACTGCGACGGCGACAAGTACACCCGCGTCTTATCGGCGACGAGCGCGAAGCCTAACTCGGCCTCGTAGTTGATCGTGTCGTTCTCAATCCACGCGCGCTTGAAGCGCGACGTAGAGATCATGCAAGCGGTCGAAGGCAACGACGACTTCTGCGACTTGATCGCCTCCGCGTGCTTGTCTCCGTCGTATCCGTACTCCTCCGACGGCGTGCTCATAAGAAAGCACTCGACGAAGATGCGCTCACAGTTGAGCCCCACCTGTCCGGGGTTCGGGTCGATGATGAGCACGACGGAAGCGGTGTCCTCGATCGCGACGATCGGGAACGGCAAGAAGAAGTTGTCCACGACGAACTCCATCCCGCCGACCATCTCGTAGTCGGCCATCTTGTTCTCACCCGTGCCGCGACTGGTCTCGTGCCATCGCTGCGGGAAGTCAAAGAGCCGCGCTTGCTTGAGGTACTTCCTGAACTCGGCGCTCGGGAACTGACGCTCCACCACCGAGCAGAGTCGATCGAAGAACCTACCCACGCGACGCCTCCGGCAGTAGGAGACGCGGCGTGGCTTGTACGTAGCGAGGCATGATTGCGACAGCCTACCCTGAACTGGAGGGGTTTCCCCCCTTCACACGGGCCTTTTTGGCCGCAAGTTGAAACGGGCGCGTGTACTTCGTGTGCCCGCCGAGCAGGTTGTCGAGCCCTGCGTGCTTGCAGACCCGGCAGAAAGCCCTCCAATCCACCCCCGGAGGATCCTCGTCCAAGCGAGCGGTCAGGCGTTCCGTGGGGCCGAACGAGGTCCGCAGGTCGATGCCCTTGAGCACCTTCGCGATACGGCGGCGCTCCCGCAGGACGCTCGCCTCAGCCTTCGACCGCTTCGGCAGCCTGCCGAGGTACTCGCAGAGCGCGGCGAGCTGGTCGAGAGGCTCGCGGCAGATGCGAATGTCCCAATGTGCTGTCTCGAACAGCTCGCCGATCCGCTTCTTCCCCATCCCGTGCACGCCCTTGATCTTATCGGACGGGTCGCCGAGCAGCGCCTTGTAGAGCAAGAACGTGTCGGTCGAGCAGTTGGCCCGGGTGTGGAAGTTGGCGGCGTCCACCATCTCCTTGTCAGTCAGGTCCCAGACACGCGCGCCCCAACCGATCGTCTGCCACATGTCCTTGTCGGACGTGACGATGATGGGCCGCTCGCCGCGCGCCACGTAGATGCCCGCCAGGGCTCCCAGCACATCGTCGGCCTCGCGCTCCCGGTAGCAGAGACACGTCACGCCGAGGGTCTGGAGAGCTGCCTTGACGAGTGGGATCTGCTCGAACGCCTCGACCTTCTGCTCTTCGGTCTCGAACGGCCACGTCACCTCGTCGGTCTCCGGCTTCTCCTTGTAGCCCGGGATCAGCCGCAGGCGTCGCGGAGGAGGGGCGTGGTCGAAGCACGCGATGATCCGTCCGGCGTTCACGCCACGCGCACCCAGCACACCGCTCAACAGGTTGAGGGATCCGTGCACGCCGCCCGTGAAGGGCAGGTTGTTCGCGATCTCGTCGGATGCCGCTGCCATCACGCAGCGCACGATCACTGAGTTCGCGTCTATGAGAAGGGGATCAGCCATCACGAGGCTCGATCCTGGACACTGTGTCCAGAGCAGAAAGGTGGGGGGCCGATGCCCCCCGCCCCGCTAGACCGAGGGGTAGCTCCTACTCCTCTTCGGAGCCGCGCGCCTCGTGACGTGCGGCCTCGTTTGCGGCGATCTGGTTGAAGATCTCG
>Ga0307379_10004818_pt1 | contig 19076 bp, 16 predicted proteins | sample UN2MG_FD_202237 | JGI IMG/M metagenome (GOLD analysis project Ga0307379, IMG submission 202237) | Soil microbial communities from Risofladan, Vaasa, Finland - UN-2 | ecosystem: Environmental > Terrestrial > Soil > Coastal area > Acid sulfate soil | place: Finland: Risofladan, Vaasa | collected... | reverse complement strand
CTCGTTCGAGACGGTGTCCGTTTCCACCGGGAGCGGACACCGTTGTATAGTGCGCTGTACGGAAGAGCGGATGCGGCGCGTGCAGCGCGGCGGCGCACGGGGAGGCTCCAAAGATGCGAAAATGCTTGATCGCCGGGATGCCGGGCGTGCAGCCGGTGGTTCTTGTGATGGCCGCGCTTGTCGCACTGGCTGCCGGTTGCGGCACCGGTTCACGGGAAGGAGGAGATGGAGAGGCCATGTCGATCGATGATATCAAGACCGTGATGGAGGCCCATGTCGACGAGTTGATGGCGATACCCGGCGTCGTCGGTGTTGCGATCGGCGCCCTCGACGACGGCACGCCGTGTATAAGGGTGATGCTGCTGGAGGATACACCGGAGCTCCGCCGTCGAATCCCGGACGAACTGGAGGGACACCCCGTCGATATCGATGTGACCGGCCCGATACGGGCGATGCCGGGCGAGGGGGATTGACGCCTACCGGTTTTCCGTCTCGGCCCCGAAGTACTCGTGCAGTTTCCCGCGCACGGCGAGATTGATCGCATCGGCCCACAGATCGACCGGATTCCGGTCGTCGGTGAGGACCGGTGCGCCGTCCGTATCCGGTTCGAACCGGTTATCCCAGGCATGGACGCGATCGTATTCGGCGCTGTTGCGTTGCTCGGGGGGCGGGAGCTCGTACGGCAGCTCGATGGGCCGTCGCGAGGCGAACAGTATGACGTTTCCCACTTCGACGGGCGGCTCGGCGATGGGGAGAGCCCATACATACGGGAATTGCGTACGCAGGGTCGCGGCGACGGAACGGATGATCAGATCGTTCCACCCGTGGGCGATCACGTTCAATGCGAGGAGCCCGTTCGGGGCGAGGCGCGTGGCGGCGAGGGCGAAGGCTTCACGCGTGATCAGGTGAAACGGAATCGAGCTGCTCCCGAACGCGTCGAGAACGATGATGTCGAATAATTCGCCGGTGGTGGCGAGAAACCGCCGGCCATCCATGTGCACCACCGCTGCCTCGGCGCGATCGAGGCCGAAGAAGCGGTAGGCGACGTCCGTCACGGCCGGATCGATCTCGACCGCGGCAACCTTCCAGCCGTCCCTTGCGAATTGTTTGGCGATCGATCCGCCACCGAGACCGACGAGCAGGCACCACCCCGGAGAATCGAAGAACCGGCGGGAAATATCGATCACGTTCACGTACCCTGAGGTGGCTCTCCACGTACCCGGCTCGACCTCGGTATGTATGAATCCGTCGATGAGGAGGAAGCGCCCGCCGTAACGGTCGACGACCCGTATCTCTCCGTACGGGCTCTGAACCTCGTGCACGAGCCCGCGCGTGGCACCCGTCGATTCGCCGGGCAGAAACATGGTCGGTACCATGCCGCAGGCGAGTACGGCGAGCGGTACCAGAAGCCGCGCCGCCGCCCGCCGTCCCTGAAGGGCCATCAAGGCGGCGGTGGCGATCAGGAGCACGCCGATCGCCGTCATGAGGCGTGTTATCCCGACATGCGGTACAAGGACGAATCCCGTCAGGAGCGCCGCAGCCACGCTCGCCACGGTCGAGATCGCGTAGAGATTTCCCGCCGATCGCCCCACCTCGGAGAGCGAACCGGTCCGTAGCTTGATCGCGTATGGACTGACCATGCCGAGGAGCATGAGCGGGGGGAAAAAGAGGATCACCGCCGCCGAGAGCACCGCGGTACGGAGTCCGATCGGTTCGAACGCACCCAGGATGGGTCCCTGGATCCATGCCACGATGAGCAGCCATACCCCGGCGCCGCCGAGCAGTACACCGAGACGGGACGCGGTCGCTCCACGGTCCGCCAGGCGTCCCCCGAGGGCGTATCCGACGCTCAACGCGGCGAGTGTTACGGTTATGAGCGCCGACCAGAGGTACAGGCTCACCCCGTAGAACGGGCCGAGAATGCGGGTGCCGAGTATCTCGACGGCGAGTATGGAAGCACCGCTGACCGAGATGCAGAGGTACAGGTATCCATGTTTCATGATCGTATCGCCCCTTCGGTGTGTGTATGATGCGGACTCCGGCCACACTGTAATCCAAATGCGCCTTCATGACAATTGCAATCGGGGGCGCCATGAAGTCCGTCCGCGGGAGGCGCGGAAACCGGGCCCGCCGGCGGGGACCTGCGACTGGCATGAATTCTCGACGTACGGCATATTTACGGCGCGGCATTGTTGACAGGGCACGGTCAGACCGGTACCCTGTACCCGTAGCGGGGTCGGATGCGGCGCGCGCCCGCCTGGTGACGGATAAGCGTTCGCATGCCGGTCAGGGCGGTTCACCATGACAGGCGTGGAGGCGGGATGTTAGTAAAACAGTTTCGCACGGGAGGCGATCGCAATTTCGGGTACCTGGCGGCGGATGAGGAGACGGGGGACGCCCTGATCGTCGACCCTTCGTTCTCTCCCCGCATGATAGCGGATTTCGCCGTGGAGCGCCGGTTCACGGTGCGCCTCGTATTCGTGACCCACGATCATTATGACCACAGTAACGGGAACCGTGAGATCGAACGGTCGACGGGGATACGGGCACTCTCCCTCGGCGACACGGATCCGTCGTCCGGTACCGTCGTGCAGGACGGCGCGCGGTTCGACATCGGCCGTCTCGATGTCGTGATCATTCATACGCCGGGGCACACGGCCGACTCGATCTGCGTGCATGCGGGGGACGCCCTGTTCACGGGTGACACGCTCTTCGTGGGAAAGGTGGGAGGCACCGATTTCGGCGAGGGGGCGCGGCGGGAATACGACTCGTTGCACCGGAAACTCATGGCCCTTCCCGACGAGACGAGGGTCTTTCCCGGGCACGACTACGGTCTCTCTCCGGAGTCGACGATCGGCGCCGAACGTATGCGGAATCCATTTATCCTCCAGCCCGATTTCGATGCGTTCGTGCATCTCAAGCGGAACTGGGAGGCCTACAAGAAGGAACACGGCATCCCATGATATGGTACGAGGAGAGTTTCGGATCGTGCTACCTCGAGGTGTACGCGCACCGCGACGAGGGTGAGGCGGAGCGGGATGTGCACGCGATCGTGAGACTGATCGGGCCGGACCCGGGTGAGCCGATCCTCGATCTCGGCTGCGGCGCCGGGCGGCATCTCCTCGCGTTGCACCGGCACGGATTCAAGCGCATCGTCGGGATCGACCTGTCGGCGGAGCTGCTCGGCGAGGCGGCACGCATCCTCCCGCGGCACGGTGGGGAGCGGATCGCGCTGGTGCGGGGGGACATGCGTGAGATTCCGTTCCGCGACACCTTTGCCACGGTCGTTTCACTCTTCACCACGTTCGGGTACTTCGACACGGACGCGGAGAACGCGCGCATCGTCTCTTCGGTGCGGGGGGCACTCGGGGCGGGGGGTGTCTTTCTGCTCGACTATCTCAACCGGGATGACGTCATCGCGAATTATGTTTCCGAGGACGAACAGGAACTTTCCGGGATGCTCGTCCGGAACGTTCGCACGCTCACCGAGGGGAACAGGCGGATCGAGAAGCGGATCACCATCGAGCGACGGGAGGCGGAACCGGTCACGCTGTTCGAGTCGGTGCGACTCTTCTCGAGCGATGAGCTCCTGGCGATGTTCGCCGATGCGGGATTCGGACGGATCCGGTGCTACGGATCGCTCGCCGGAGAGGCGTACCGTTCGGAGAGCGCGAGGCTCGTCGTTGTGGGCGAGAGGGTATCGTGAGGTTCCTGTGGCGGGAGGGTGTATGAAAATCCGGCGGATCGATCCCGAGCGGTGCTTTGGCGACAATCGGCTGTACGTCGATTACCTCGCGGGGCGGGGTGCGGCGCGGCATCTCTACTCCCATGCCCCGCACGATTTCCGGGGCGCTCTCGGGGCGAGACGGAAGCATCAGTATCCACGCGTGTCTCTCGTCGAGGGGCTCCGCGGTTACAACGAACGGCTCGGAGCGCACGGGCCGGCATTGCGAAACATCGACCGCCTCGCGGATGGACGGACATTTTGCATCATCACGGGGCAGCAGGCCGGATTCCTCGGCGGACCGGTCTACACCCTGTACAAGATCGTAACGGCGCTGCGTCTCGCCGAACTGTGCTCCGGTACGCTGGGCATCGATGCCGTTCCCGTTTTCTGGCTCGCCACTGATGATCACGACGTGCACGAGGTGGATCACGCGTACTTGCTCGAAGAGGACGGTGAGGTCGGCACGGTGCGGTTCCCCGCCGTTCACGACGGGCGGCCCGTCGAGGCCCTGTCGTGCTCACCGGACATTTCGGCGGCGTACGAGCGCTACTTCGAACACCTCGCCGCGGGAACGCGCGCGGGGCCGCCGCCCGCCGGTTCGGTCCAGGCGGCGCGGGACACCGTGCCCTCGCCGGCAGGCGGGCGGTACGGCGAATGGATCGCGCGGATATGGTCGAATTTATTCTCGGACGTCGGTCTCGTTATCGTCGAGCCGCACATTCTCAGGGCGACGGCGGGGGATTGTTTCAGGCGGATTGCAGGGCTCGATGGAGAAATATCGCGCCGCGTCGCAGCGGCCGGTAGAGCGATCCAGTCTGCCGGGTACGATCCCGTACCACTCTCGCCGCGAGCAGGTACCCTGTTTCGGTTCGATGATGGGGGACGGCGCACGCGGCTCGAGAGGCCGGGCGAGCATGCCGAAACCGCGGCGGAGCATCCTGAGCGCTACTCGCCCGATGTTCTGCTGCGCCCGCTCATGGTCGATTCGATCCTTCCCGTCCTGGCCCACGTGCTTGGTCCGGGGGAATTCGCGTACCATGCGTACCTGAAGCCGCTGTACGAACTGTTCGGCTATGCCCAGCCCTTGCTTTATCCCCGCAAAAGCTATACGGTGTTGGGGAGTTCCGAGACCGAACGCATCGAGCGGTACGGGAGGGCGGTGGAGGAGATACTGTGTGGGGCGGCGGCCGCAACGGGGGCGCCGGATATCACCATACCCGGGTCGGGCGGCCGGCTCTTCGACGAGGCACGGGAGGGATTCGCGAGGGCGCTCGCACCGCTCCGTCCGTACGTCGAGGCGATCGATCCGGGCCTCGTGGAGACGCACCGGCGGGCATCATCTCAGGCGCAGCGCGCCCTCGATACGCTGCGGGAACGGGCGGTGCGGGCGGTCATGAGCGGCCGCGGGATGTCGAAGGGGGAGTATCGGCGGCTGGTCAATCTGATCGTGCCGAAGGGGAGGATGCAGGAACGCGTATTTCCGCTCCCCTTTTTCCTCGCACTCGCAGGGCGCCGATTTCTCGATGCCGTGATGAACGCGGGGGAACTCGATGATTTTTCGCATACACTGATCACGCTGGAGACGATCGATGAGTGATGCAGATGTCATGGCTTTCGGCGCGCATCCCGACGATATCGAGATCGGATGCGGCGGGACAATCCTCAAACTCTCTTCGAAGGGATACCGTGTCGTGCTGGTCGATCTGGTCCGCGGCGAGATGGCCACCCGCGGCACCGTCGCCGAGCGGAACGAGGAAGCGGCAAAGGCGGCCGGAATACTCGGTGTTCACGCGCGGGAGAATCTCGAACTGAAGGACGGACACATCGCCGTCACCGAAGAGGCGAAACGCAAGGTCGCCGAGGTGGTGCGCACGTACCGGCCGCGTCTCGTAATGGTGCCGTACTGCCGGGACCGCCATCCGGACCACTACCACACCAGCGAGGTCGTGTACGAGGGACTCTTCATGGCGGGACTGCATCGCTTCGCGACCGGCCAGGAGTCGTACCGTCCGCCCCGGCTCCTGTACGTCATGCAGTGGGAGGAGTTCACGCCGACATTCATCGTTGACATCACGGAGCAGTACGAGAAGAAGATGGAGGCGATATACGCCTACAAGAGCCAGTTTATGCCCGGTGACAACTTCTACCAGTTGACGAAACTTACCTCGCGTGAGTACAACTGGTCGCTGACGAGCAGGATGGCGTACTACGGTTCCCTGATCGGCAGGAAGTACGGGGAGGGATTCCTCGTACGCGGCAATATCGAGGTCGATGACCCGCTCGAGCTCATATTTTCGTCCTTCTGAATCGGGTCCTTGCGGGAGGATTGCGTCATGAAAATCGGCATATCATGCTATCCGACCCACGGCGGCAGCGGAGTCGTGGCGACCGAGCTGGGAAAGCATCTCGCACGCGCCGGGCACGACACGGCATTCATCAGTTTCTCCTCGCCGTTCCGGTTGACCGAGCTGCCCGCAGGCGTTTCCATCCACGAGATCCAGGACGATATCTTTCCCTTCAAGCAGTACCCCTACACGCTTGCGCTTGCCGCCAAGATGGTTGAGATCGGACGCCTCAAGGGTCTCGAGGTCATTCACGCCCACTACGCGATACCGTTCGCCGTGGCCGCCATCCTCGCGCGCCAGATAGCCCCCGAGTTGAATCTCAAGGTGGTGACGACGCTGCACGGGACCGATATCACGCTGGTGGGGAGCCATTCATCGATGCGGATAATCACGACCTATGCGATCAATGCGAGTGATGCGGTCACCGCGGTGTCGCAGTATCTCAAGAGCGAGACATACCGGATATTCAACGTCGACCGGGAAATAGAGGTTATTTACAATTTCGTCGATATGGAACATCACGCGTGCTCCGTTTCACCGTCTGTTCCGAAGTTGAAATCGAAGGGGCAGGCGACGGTCATACACATATCGAACTTCCGCCCGCTGAAGCGTATCGGCGATGTGATCGAGGTGTTCGCCCGCATCAGGCGCGCGATTGATGCACGGCTCCTCCTCGTCGGCGACGGCCCGGAGAGCATGAAGGCGGAGCAGATGGTACGCGATCTCGGCATCTCGGATTCGGTCGAATTCATCGGTATCGTGGATGATGTGGCGCCGATCCTCGCCGCCGCCGACCTGCTGCTCCTGCCCAGCGAGAGCGAGTCGTTCGGGCTCGTGGCCCTCGAGGCGATGGCGAGCGGCGTTCCGGTCATCGCCAGCAGGATCGGAGGGATACCCGAGGTGGTGGAGGACGGCGTGACGGGGTACCTGGCGCCGCTCGGCGATGTCGATGAGATGGCGCGGCGCTCACTGGAGATCCTGACCGATCGGAAGAATGCGGCGCGTTTCTCCGCGCGTGCGCGCGAGCGGGCGGCGAAACTGTTCGACTACCGCACGATCGTCCCGCAGTACGAGTCGCTGTACAGAAGAGTGATCGGTTCACCGTAGCGTATAATTTCCGGACAGGGGCCGGGCCGCCCGTGACCGGGCGACACCACCGGGAAGATCCCCGGGACGGTGCCGCGCACCGCGGGTTTACCGATAGAGCCCGTCCGGGTCGATCTTTTCCCGTAGAATCTTCAGCTCCTTGTCCGTCGGCGGATCGTTGTGCGTGATCTCGTCCGCCATCAGCAGCTCGAAGCCGGTGTGCTCGACGACGTCGTCGACCGTCACGCCGGGATTCAGGGAGAGGAGCTTCATACGCTTCGTCTCATCATCGAACCCCATGATGCAGAGACTCGTAACGACGCGGTACGGTCCCGTGCCCCGCGGGAGCCCCGCCGCTTCGCGCGCACCGGGACCCGCCAGGTAACCGGGGGTCGTGATGAAATCGATCTTTTCGATGAACCGCTTCTTGTCGTGCGGCATGATCGCGATGGTTCGCCAGCAGCTGCTCCCGACGTCATTGGCGCCGCCGCTCCCGGGAAGTCGCACCTTCGGCTTCAGGACGTCGCCGATCACGGTGGAGTTGAGGTTGCCATACGGATCGATCTGCGCCCCGCCGAGAAAGCCGTACTCGATGAAGCCGCGCTGCGAAGCCTCCATCACGTAGCAGATCCCGGCGGCGTGGATGGCCTTGTTGTACGTCCGCATGTCCCCCACGGCGAGGGGGAGCTTCTCGAGTATCGCGCCCGTGCCGCCGAATTCGAACACGGCGACGAGGTTTGGAGCGTGCATGCGCTGGGCGAGGCTGGCCGCCAGCATCGGGATGCCGGTGCCGATGAACGCGGTCGTCCCGTCCTCCATGACCCGGGAGGCGAGACAGATGAGGAGCTCCGAAGAACTGTACTTCTCGTTCACTGCGCACCCCCTCTGATATCGAAACTCTTGAGCCTGTCCATTCCCACCTTATCGAGTAAGGCCTGGTGATTCGGAAGGTCGAGGCACCACTCCTTGATGTATTCCTGCATCCCCTCGTTGGTTTTCTGCTTCTCGACGTACATCTTGTAGTGATCCTCGTCGCGCTCGTAGTACCCCGCCATCTCGCCGGGCCACGAGCCGTACGGCGCGTGGACGACGGCGTCGACGAGGTAGTAGGGGATGATCGTGTGATCGGGGGACTTTCGGATCTCGTCCGTCTCGATGATCTCCTCGGCGCTCACGATCAGGTGCTTGCACGCGCGCGACATCTCGACGGCGAAACCGCTGATGCCGTCGATCTGACAGTTCCCGCACTTGTCGGCCCGGTTGACGTGGATGAACCCGACGTCGATCACCAAGGCGGGTATCAGGGCGACCTTGTCGCCGGTGAAGGGACACTCGATCACCTTCGCCGCGCTGCGCCTGAGCGTGTCGGTGCCGAGCATGCTCTTGGTCGGCAGGAACGGCACTCCCATCGCTGCCGCCTTGAAGCGCCACGTGATAGCCGCATTGCTCCACTCGACGATGTTCTTCACACGGCCGCTCTCGACGGCGCGCCGGACGTTCGAGTCGACGCCGTACACCTCGAGGCCGATATAGGTGAAATCTATTTCCCTGACCATGTCCATCGCGAAGAGGAGATCGAGCTCGTGCACGCCCTGACCCACGATCCGGAAGTCGGTCTTTCCCGAGCGGACGAGTGCGCGCGTGAGGGTCAGCGGGCACCGTACCGTTCCGTACAGCTCGAAGCCGATGTAGTCGCCGCTCCTTACGAATTTTTCGATCGCCTCCTCGTCGGTCATAATCTTGTCGACGAGCTTCTTGTTCTTTTTTCGGTTCCATTCCCTGAATCCCTCGGGATCGATGGGCGCTATAAAGGACCCCTCCCCCTCGGCGACGATGGGAATGGATTTTTTCGCTTTCGCCATGCAACACCTCCTAAAACTGTCATGCGCCCGCTGAACCGTGTCGGGCCTCGAGTATGCTTACGTTCAGTTCAATGTATCACCATGTGTACAACGGCGGATCTGCCCGCACCGGTGAATTCGCGGTCTCAAGCCGCGTTTTGGGACTATATACCAGTCGACGTTGTCGGTGCAACAGAATAACAGCGCCTTCTCGAAACCAATCCCCTTCGGGGATTTCGGCGAGAGGAGGGTCTTGGTGGTACGACGGCGGCGCCGCGGGCGAAACATCGGAACGTTCGCGGCGATCTATTTCCCCGGCGGCCGGCTGTGGCGGAGGAAGTTGTCCAGTGCCTTCATCGTGCGGTCGATCTTGCGATAACACGGAACCCCCGCGTCCTCCATCATATTGACGGCCGGATCATAGAGCGTGCCCGAATCGACCGAGACGACCATCGGTTTTTTCGTTTTCTCGAACAGCCTGATCGTCACCCGTGGATACGAGTTCTCGTGCTCGAGGTCCTCCCGGTGCTCCGGGCCCGCCGGGAGGGTTTCCATGAAGGGTGTGGGGGCGACGACCGCCGCCACGATACAGTCGACACCGTCGTCCCGGTCGAACGCCTCGATGCATTTGCCGTAGTTGACCGCATCGGTCTGGGGCGTGGCATCCACCGGATTGTTTATGTCGATGATATCGGTGGGGAGCACCTCTTGCAGCGCGGCGACGGTGTTTTGCGAGAACCGGGCCAGCTCCATCGAGTAGAGCCGGTCCGCCGCCACCGAGCATTCGAAACCGGCGTTCCCGAAGATCGCGACGCGGTTCCCCGCTACCTTCTTGTCGGTGAGCAGGGCGAAGATCTTGATCGTATCCTCGACCTCGTTGAGGGTGTCGGGCATGATGACACCGGCATCGGTGAGGATCCGGTGCAGCACCTCGTAGTCCCCCGCCATCGACGCGGTATGCGAGGCGACCGCGGCGGCCCCCGCCTTGGTGCGTCCCGTTTTGTAGGCAATGATCTTCTTTCCCGACGCGAGTATCTCCTTCGCGACCCCGAGAAACCGCTCACCGTCGTACGGCTTGAATCCCTCGATGTAGAGGCAGAAGAAGTCGATCTCGGGGTCGTCCTTCATGTAGATCAGGTAGTCGGTGACCGTCAGGTCCATCTGGTTGCCGTAGGTGATCATGTACTTCGGCGAAATCAGTTGGCCCATGTTGCTCACCACGGTGACGAGGTATGCTCCGCTCTGGGAGATGAATGCGGTCCGATCACCGTACTTCCCCACGAAGGGAAGTTTGTACTCGGGAAGAAAGAACGTGTTGTACCCTCCGGGGCGCGAAACGATCCCGAGACAGTTCGGTCCGTTCACCACGACTCCCACTCCGTCCCGCTCCCGTCCCTCGCGGATCACATCATGGAGGCGCCGGTCCAGTTTCTTGCCTTTCTCCGTTTCGCCGAATCCACCCGATATCAAGGTAATCGCTTTCGCCATCTTGCGATCGATGATCTCCTCGAGGAGAACGGCGGCGCGCTCCGTTGCAGGGATGGCGAATACCGACATGTCGACCGGTTCCGGCAAATCGGCTATGGACCCGAATGCCCGACAGCCGTCGATGGAACCGGCCTCCGGGTGGAGTACATAGATACGGTCACTGCCGATGCGCCCCCCCTTCAGGATATTCTGCAGTATGATCCGTCCCGCGTTCATCTTTGTGGCCGATGCGCCGATGATCAGAACACTCTCGGGTTCGAGAAGGCTGTGGATTCCCGGCTGCGGTGGATACATCGGATCATGCTTGTTGCGGGAAAGACGGATGATGCCGTCCAGCGGGACGAGATCGCCCTCCGGGGTGACCTGCATCGGGTTGACCTCGAGTTCCTCGATCGTCACCGGCGAATCGTTCGAGAGGGGCGAGAAGGTCCTCGCGAGGTATGCGAATCCCTCGACCACCTCCTGGATCCTGTTTCCCCTGACGAGCGGTTCCGCCGAGATGCGCGTCTTGCCCTTGATGATCGGGTAGAAGAGCGTTCTCTCTATGATACGTTCGCTGGCGGGGGCGTTGTCGACCTCCGCGGCGGCGCGGATGAAGAGGCCCTTTTCGGACCGCAACCCCGCCTTGAATACCTCCGTGCCGACCCCGCCCATGCCGAGGAAGACGACCGGCCCGAAGGACGGATCCTGCCTGAGGGAGACGAGGAGCTGGTACGGCATCCAGTTCATACCGGCGATTTCCTCGGCGATCAACATGCCGCTGAACTCGATCGATCGGCCGGCAGCGATGTGGGAGAATTCGGAGAACGATTCGCGCACCGCCTCCGGTGCGCGCTCAACGAACCTGACGCCGCCATATTCGAAGCGGTGCTGCATCTCCGGGGAGATGAGTTTGCAGACGAGCCGTTCACCCGGAATCCGCGATATATCGAGCCGGGCAAGTTCCCGCTCCGTCCGGGCGAAGAGTGTTCTCGGCACGCGGAATCCAAGCATAACGAGCAGCTCGTAGATCTCGTGCTCGTAGAGACGGTCGCGTCCCTCGCCGAGAGCCTCGAGAAGCTTTTTTTCCACTTTTTCCTTCAATGATCTGGTGCTACGGCCCATCTTCTCGTACCTCCCTCAGATCCAGGCACAGTGCGCTCTTTTGCACGAGACGGCTGTATTTGTCACAGTATAGCGCGATGAAGGTATGGCAGGCTCCATCGAGATGTTCTCTCTCGGGAAAAGAAGCGTGGGGGCAGTGGAGATCACACCATCTGATTTCTTGCTTATTCATTCCATTATAAGCACTTGACTTCATTTTCCGGAGCAACGGGTATTTTATGGTTCCGTGCTTTGGAACAATATATGATAATGAATAATGGTTGTCGATAATTATTGCGGATTAGTTGCAATATTTCTGAAATTTGACCGGTGATGACATGGAACGGGCGATGAACGGTAACAATACCCTCCAGATGGAGATTACGGCGCAGAAACACGCCATCGCGCGGCTCAAGCGTGAGATCTTCGGTATCGATAAAACGTATAAATCGAAATATATCAGAGAATTCATGGCCGAACACCGGGCATTCCAGGAGATCGTGCCCCTCGGGCACGTGATCGATGAAGCAGCCGCCGCCGATGTCGTCTATTTCGGCGATTACCACCCGCTCGATGCCAGCCAGGATCTGGTCCTCCGGCTGATGCGGGAGCTGACATCACGGGCGCGCCCGGTCGTGCTCGCGCTCGAGATGCTCTATACCCGACAGCAGCCCTCCCTGGATCGCTGGATGAAGGGCACCATAACGGAGGGTGAGTTTCTCTCCGAGATCGAATATAAATCGGAGTGGGGATTCAACTGGGAAAGTTACCGCCGGATCTTCATGCTCGCCAAGAATCCGTTCATCCCGATATTCGGCATCGACGAAGAGCCGCGCGACCAGCTCACATTCATCCGCAGCCGCGACCGCCTGATCGCGCGCAGGATAATGACGATCCGCCGGTTCTTTCCCGGTCATCTCGTGCTCGTCGTGGTCGGCGAGTCCCATCTCGCGTCCAACCATCTCCCGGCAGGAGTGCGTGCGTTCTGCGGGGAGCCGTACCGTGAAGTCATCGTCGTTCAGAATATCGAGGAGATCTACTGGCAGCTGCTCGGTAGTGGGAAGGAGACCGCCGATGCCGTTCGTATAGACCGGACGCGGTACTGCATCTTCAATACCTCGCCGATCCTCAAGTACGAGTCGTACCGGGAAATCATCGATGCGTGGAGCGGCGACGGTACAAGCGACCGGTGGACGCCCGTCCTGGAGAAAATGGTTGACGATATTCTCCTCTTCCTCGTGCGGGACAGATGCGAGTTGTGCGTCACGGTTCGGGACGGCCTGCAGGAAACGATAGACGATGTGTTTCCCGAGGTATACTGCTGCACAACGTACAAGGCGTTCGCGACCCTGCTCCGCTCCAAGCGGATGAGCCAGCTCGGTACATTCGCCATCATCGAGTATTTGAGGCAGTGCGGGATCGCATACGTACCGGCGGTCAATGCCTTTCTCGTGATGAGATTCGAATCGGTTCATCCGTTGCGAGAGGCCGCCCGGTTCGTCGTATGGGCCACACGGGACCGGGTCGGGAAGGAGCGAGGAACGGACAGGGATCCGGTGGATCGCTTCTACGAATTTGTGCTCGAGGAGGCGCTGCTGTACCTCGCGACGAAGTTCGTGAATCCGAAACAGGACTGCCTCGAGACCGATCCCGTCCTGCGATGTATCGACTCGCGTGGTGTCGTGCGGTGCGCATTGCCGCGTCTATCGATGAGCGATACACGCAAGATCGTGCGCATGGTGAAGTACCACTTCAGACGCGACCGGAAGACGGACGTGCGGTTCCCGGTCACGAGGAAACTCGAGGCGATATACCGGCTCGGCATCAAACGGCGGTGGTTCGCCGTGAGAACCCTCGGGCACACGCTGGGGGATGCCATATACACCGCGTACCATGCCGGGCAGGTCACACGCGACGAGATCATCGAGCTGTTCAGGGAACGGTTCGAGGCCCCCGGATCGGCGCGCGGCCGCTACCTCGCATTCGTACGGCGCACATCCCCGTACCGGGGCCACCGCGGCTCGTACCGGAGTGCGTCGATGCCCCCCCGGTGAATTCCCCGTGTTTTTGTTTGAATTTTTTTGCCTGACCGTTCAGAATCGGCAAACCGTGCCCGTGGCATGGAAGAAGGGGGGGCGTGTTGCCATGAACGATGCACGCGATCTCGAGGACAAGACGGTCCTGGTGAAGCTGTTGAATTACGATGGCCTCGAATTCGTGGGTGTGCCCGAGAAGGGTCCGTTTTTTTGCCGTGTCGTGGCGGTCGACGAGGCCGGCCTGTGGGTCGAGAACAAGAACTTCATCACGACCGAACTCAGCGATTCGACGGGTGCGGTCGTTCCCGAAGAGCGGAGAAAGACGGAACGCCACGTGGTCAATGTCCTCTTACCGTGGCGCAACATACAGACGGTCGTGATGTTCACGGAGGATGACGCGGAGAATATCGTCCAGGGTTTGATCGACGATGAGAAGGGAGGCACGGGGACGATCGGGTTTGTGAAGTGATGCGCACTACCCGTTCCCATCCCACGTATCCGCATGGGGGGGCGTGCTCCGGTTCCGGTATGCGAAAACGGTTGCGATTATACATTCAACGGATGGCGCCGGAGCTCCTCGTGATCAGCAGTTACCTGGCGGTGGCCCTGGTCGGCACGGTGCTCCTGTCACTCCCCGCCGCTTCGACCGGCGAGGCGCTCGTACCGATCGATGCACTGTTCACTGCCACATCCGCAATCTGTGTCACCGGTCTCGTCGTGGTGGATACGGGGACGCAGTTCACCGTATTCGGCAAGTCGGTCCTCCTCGCCCTCATCCAGCTCGGCGGCCTCGGCGTCATGACATTTTCGGTTTTTCTGTTCCTGTTTCTCGGGCGGGGTATCGGGACCCGGGAACGATGGATCATCGCGGGTAGCTTCACCCCGGCGCCCATGCGCGATATCAGGAGCCTCATGCGGTCGATATTTCTCTTTACCGTTCTCGTCGAGGCGGCGGGCGCCGTCCTGCTGTTCCTGTACTGGCGCCGGGAGATGGCCGTGCCCTCGGCCCTCTTCACGAGCATTTTCCATTCGATTTCGGCCTTCTGCAACGCAGGATTCTCATTTTTCGCGACCAGCTTCGAACGGTACCGGGGCAGCGCGCTCATCAACGGCGCGATCATGACTCTGATCGTGGTGGGCGGGATCGGTTTCCCCGTGATGTACGAGATTTCGCGGCGCATCGGGGACCGGAAGCGGCACCGCCGCGTTTCCCTCTCGCTGCACAGCCGGATGGTACTCTGGACCACGTGCATTCTGATCGTGTCCGGCGGTATCCTCGTCTACCTGCTCGAGCGGAACCATGCGGTGGCGGGCCTTCCATGGTGGGAGAAACTGTTCACCGCCCTGTTCCAGTCGGTCACGGCCAGAACGGCCGGGTTCAATACACTCGACATATCGACACTCACGGGTGCGACGCTGTTTATCATCATCATGCTCATGTTCATTGGTGCGAGCCCGGGCTCGTGCGGCGGCGGAATCAAGACAACCTCGCTGGCGATCTTCGCCGCGATATTCAACAACAAGGTCCGCGGCAAGGAAACGGTCAGCATCTTTCATCGCACCCTTCCCGAGGAGACGGTGTCGCGGGCACTCTCGATTTTCATACTCGCCATACTCACCATAACGGTGGGGGTTGTGGTGCTGCTCGTCACCGAGCGCTCGGGCGGCAACCCGGGGAGGGACCAGTTTCTCGCGTATCTGTTCGAGGCGGTATCCGCGTTCGGGACGGTCGGGCTGTCAATGGGCGTCACCTCGACGCTCACGACGGCAGGCAAGCTCGTCCTGATCGTATTGATGCTGCTGGGGCGCGTGGGGCTCCTCACGATCGCCTACGTCTTCACGCGCCGTGCCCGTGTGGCTCTGTACCGCTACGCCGAGGAGAAGGTGATGATCGGCTGATCGGGGCCGATTCGGAGGTGTGAGAAAGGATTCACTATGGCAAAGAAGTTTGCGACGCTGGGGCTCGGTAATTTCGGTTTCTACCTCACGAAGACCCTGTTCGAGGAGGGAAACGACGTCGTCGCGGTCGACCGGAGTGAGGACCGGATCCAGAAGATCAGACCATACTGTTCGCAGGCGATTCTCGGGGATGTAACCCAGAAGGAACTGGTCAACACGCTGGGCCTCGAGGAGATGGATGCGGTCATCGTCGGCATGGGGGGGAACGCGAATGCGGCGACCCTCGTCACGCTGTACCTGCGGGAGCTCGAGGTGAAACGGATCGTCGTCAAGGCAACGGACGAGGATCACGGCAAGATACTGTCCAGGGTCGGGGCGACCGATGTCATTCATCCGGAGAAGGATATGGCGATCAAGGTAGCGAGGAGCCTCTCCACGCCCGATATGCTCGATTACTTTCCGATGTCGGGCGAGTACCTCATAGCGGAGATCGCACCGATCGAGGCGTTCGTGGGAAAGAGCCTCGCCGAACTCCAGCTCCGTTCCAGGTTCAATATCAACGTCGTCGGGATCAAGCAGCTCATCCCGGAAAACTTCATACTGGTCCCGTCGGCCGATTTCGTCATCAAGGACAGCGATATCCTTCTCGTGATCGGGAAGCGCGACGATATCACGAAGATCAAGAAGATGAAGGTCGAATAGGAGGAAAGCGGCGTACGCGAGCGGGGCGGCCGCGCCGATGCGGAGCGTAATTGCCGTGTTCAACACAAGGAGGAGCGATGCAACGCTACTTTGTAATCGTGCTCGCCGTTGCTGTTGCCGCATGTGCGGTGCCTGCGCCGGTGGATGCCGGCTTCGGATTCAGGCTGAATGGCGGACTCGCGTACGTGACGTATTCCGACTTCAATGATTTCGTCGCGCATGTCAACGAGAAGGAGCTTCCCGCCCTCGGGGTGACGGGTACGCTCGACAATATTCACTGGGTGCCCGAGGTGAACGGCGAGGTGCTGTTCTCTCCGCTGCCGATGATCACGGTCGGCGTCGGGGCGGGGATCATTTCGGGTAAGAGTGAATTCTCCTACATGATCTTCGGAGTCGAGTCCATCTACGAGCACACGCTCAGGGCCTATCCCCTCGCGGTAACCGGCTATTATGACATTTCCGTGCCCGGAGCGGCGATCGACCTGTATGTACAGGGCGGATTCGCGGCGATCTACTCGAAGATCACCTTCGACACGAAGCTCACCGCCGGCGACGATTCCGAGGGCCTCGACGCCGAGTTGACGACGTGGGGGTACGAGCTGCACGGTGGGGGCGGCGTGAAATTCGCTATTTTCCCGAAGGTGTCGATCGATCTCGGCGTCAGGGGACGCTGGGCGAGTCTCGATGGGTACGAAGGCACCGGTACGGTGATCGGCGAGGGAGACTACGATGTCTTCCTGGCGAAGGAGAAAACGGAGGATTACTTCCTCTACGGCCCCGAGCAGGTGGAGCACCGGGAACAGTACGAGGAAGCATCGGTCGATCTCACCGGTTTCGCCGTGACCCTCGGTGTGACGGTCTCGTTCTGAGAGATGGGGCGGGGCGGCCGCCTTACGGCGGGGATGCGCATTTCGACGAAGGCGGGTGGCAATGGATATCGGCAAGTTTCCACGGACATTCTGGGCGGCGAACACGATCGAGCTGTTCGAGCGGCTCGCCTACTACGGCATGAACGTCATCCTCTCGATCTACCTGACGAGGCGTGTCGGTTTCTCGACGGAGGGTTCGCTCAGGATCGTCGGATTCTTCATCGCCTCGCTCTACTTGCTCCCGATACCGGCGGGGGCGCTCTCCGACAAGATCGGCTTCCGGAACGGTCTCTTCATCGCCTTCTCCGTGCTCGCCGTGGGGTACGGCGTACTCGGCGCGTTTCCGTCCAAGGGCACGGTTCTCGTCGCGCTGGCCTTGATAGCGATCGGCGGCGCCTTCGTCAAACCGGTCATATCGGGAACGGTGAAGAAGAGCTCGCCGGAGGGTCTTTCCAAGATAGGCTTCTCGATATTCTATATGGTCGTCAATGTCGGCGGCTTCCTCGGCAAGATCGTCGCCAAGCCGCTGCGCATGAACATGGGGGCGTGGGTCTCGCAGTCGAATTTCACCTGGCTCAAGACCTGGGTCGCACGGAACGTGCCGCCGTTCGAGATCACTCCCGATATCATCGAGCGCGCGGCCGAGCAGACGCCGCCGATGAGCCCCGAGACGTTCTTCGAGATGCTGAAGTGGCAGGGTCTCGGCATGCAGATGATCTGTTTCTTCTCCGTAGCGATGGCCGTCATCGCGCTCCTCCTGGTCGCATTCCTCTACCGGGAGCCGGATCGCTCCGGCGAGCCGGTGCGATCGATCGAGGAGACCTTCACCGATATGCTGAAGGTCGTCCTCGACGGCAAGTTTATGGTGCTGATACTGATCTTCGCCGGATTCGACCTGATGTTCTGGCAACTCTACCTCTCGGTGCCGCTCTACATCCTGAGACACATCTCAGAGCGGGCGCCGATGGAGTACATCGTCGCCATCAATCCCGGCATGATCATACTGTTCCAGATGCCGGTCGCGTGGGCCGTTCGGCGGGTGAGCTCGAAAACCGCGATGGCGCTCGGGATGGGGATCTCGACGGTGGCGATGATGCTTCTCGGGTTTCTTCCGAGCCTGTGGGGGGCGTGCCTTGCGATCGCCGTCTTCGCCATCGGTGAGATGACCTTCGCGCCGCGGTTTCTCGATTACGTATCGATGCTCGCCCCGAAAGGCAAGGTCGGGCTCTACCTCGGGTACGCATACATGCGCAGCTTCATCGCGAGCTTAGTCGGCGGGTGGCTGTCCGGGTACCTCCTCGCACGCTACGTTCCCGAGACCGGCCGCCGTGAGCCGCTATTCATGTGGTTGACCTTCTCGGCCGTCGGCGTCGCGGCCCTCATCGCCCTCTTCGTGTACAACCGGGTCGTGGGCGGGCGGGAAGAACCGGATCGGGCGTCATGAGAGCATACCTCTCCACGCTGGACATCGCCGTCGTCGGCATATTCATCCTCGTCGTGCTCTCGGTCGGCCTGGCGCTCTCGCGGCGCGCCTCGCGGAGCACCGAGGAGTTTTTTATCTCGGGCCGCTCGCTCCCGTGGTGGATCGTCGGGACGTCGATGGTCGCCACGACCTTCGCCGCCGATACGCCGCTCGTCGTGGCCGGTCTCGTCGCCCGGGGCGGCATAGTAAAGAACTGGCTCTGGTGGCAGTGGGGCATCGGCGGGATCGTCGCCGTCTTTCTCTTCGCGCGCCTGTGGCGTCGCGCCGGTATCACCACCGACGCCGAACTGGCCGAGCTGCGGTACGACGGCAGGCCGGCCGCGGTTCTCCGGGGGTACCGGGCCCTCTGGTTCGGTTTCTTCCAGAATATCCTCGTGATCGCCTGGGTGATGAAGGCGATGGCAAAGATCGTCATCGTGGTGATGGGATGGGAGGGTGGCGTTACCGTGCTCGGCGTGGACGCCGAGGTCTTCACCGTCCTGGTGCTCTTCCTCGTGGCGGTGTGTTACACGGCCCT
>Ga0307379_10004817_pt1 | contig 19077 bp, 15 predicted proteins | sample UN2MG_FD_202237 | JGI IMG/M metagenome (GOLD analysis project Ga0307379, IMG submission 202237) | Soil microbial communities from Risofladan, Vaasa, Finland - UN-2 | ecosystem: Environmental > Terrestrial > Soil > Coastal area > Acid sulfate soil | place: Finland: Risofladan, Vaasa | collected... | reverse complement strand
TCATCTTTTAATGTTAGATTTTGTAGATTTGTATTTTCAATATTACATGTAACACGTGGTTTTTCATTAACACGTTTAGAATATGCCTTAGAACCTTCATGTTTTTTATCGAAAATATCCAAACCACTATCAAATAATAATGAATCAATGAATATTGCCATATCATTTGATAAATTCCGATTCAATGTATCTGAAGTAGTCATTACGATTCGCATGAAATTATCATACGTACCGATAATTGATTCGATTTTTTTCTGAGTTTTGATTTTATCATCTTCAGTTAAAGTATCCAAAGAATTTTCATCCGTCATTTCATCATCAGGACTAGTAAGCACATAATAACTTATAATAGTAGGAGCACCATTAATAGTACCATCCCTTTTCTTCTCAATAGTGGTTTTCTTTTTTATACCGAAATATTCACCATTAGCTTCAATAACAATATATGCATCACATGAATTAGCATTATTCCTATTATTAACAAAACGTCTGTCACCAAACTTCATTCTAGTTTCAGTTTCCAATGTCTTTCCAAACAACAAATATGTAATTAATTTCATAATTGTTGTTTTCCCAAAAGTATTCCCACCATTTATTTGGAAAATACCATCCATTTGTCGCCAATCAATATCTAATTCTTCATATGACATGAAGTTCTTACCACCAAATTTAATAACATCCCATTCAATAGTTTCCTCATCAACAATATCAATTTCATTAAGAATTTCTTCATCAAGTGCGATAACATCTTTGATTAATTGTTCATCAGCACCACTCTTAATTAAAAACTCTTTGAAGATTTCCTGTTGAACTGCTTTATCGGTTACATTATCCAATGTAATGTTTTCATTAATCTCAATTTCTTCAGATTCAATGAACTCATTTTTATGTGAGAAAACAAGATTATTGTGATTTAAATTCAGATATTCTGTGAGATATCTTTCATTCTCTTTTGTGCGTGTTTGTGGTAAAGTGCCCCAGACGAATCTGACTTTCATAAATTTGGTTGGATTTTCTATTTCAAAATCCAATTCTTCAAAATCAGTATATGGTGTAATTTTAATGTTTTTAAAACTATAATCATTTATAATTGGAATTTCCTTAGATACTTTATTTTTTACATCCCAAATAAGGTAACCGTGAAAATTATCATCACCCTCACTAAAGTCTTGTGCTATTAATGAGCCACAATATGCCTTTTGATGAGCTTTATCGAGATATTGCATTTTATGAATATCACCAAATAATGATAAATCACCTTTAAAGTCACTGAGTTTGTAATATGATTTACTTTTCATTTCAAAACCAGTTGTAGATTTACAACCAGTAATTGGGTCATGAAATAAATCAATAAATATGAAACTATCTAAATTTCCCTTTTCTGCAAGAAACTTTTTACCATCTTTTGTTTTCCAAGGATTGTTATTCTTTTCCCCATGATGCCAAACTGCCCAAATTATTTCATTATCAGTATAGAGTTCTGTTTTATCGTAATAAAGAACATCAACATCTCCAAGTGTTTCGACAATTGCTTTAATACTATCAACTCGTTTCAAATTCTTTTTGCGACAATTACCGCAAATAAAACTATTACCATTTTTCCTAATAAATAGATTTTCATTGGGTACTGTTAAACAATATACGTTACCATTAAAAGGGATGTCTGAAATATTTTTTATTTTGGTTGATTTATTGATAGGAATTTTTGTTATAAAAAAAACATATTGTTGTTTAGAATTTTTATAATTACCAAATATTATACTATCTTGTACATATCCATAATATCCAATATAATTAGATATTGTTGTTAATATTTCAGAATTAATTTTAAATATTGTCGAGCATGAATATCTTTCGTTTTCAATTAATGAACCATCACCATTTAAATACCCATCAATAAATGATTTTAACTGTGCTTTATTATAATTTAAAAAATTTTCATATAATAATTCTTTATTATATTGAAAAAATTTCATAATTTTTCTCGCTGGTTCGGAATAAATACAAATAACCTTTGTGTTTCTTTTTTTATCACCATCCCTTAAACTATATTGAATATTACATATATTTAATAATTCAATTAAATAATTAATTTTTCTTTCCTTTTTAAAATGAAATTGTATTCGACCATTCATTGTGTTTTTGTTTTTTATGACAAATGTAGCATCTGCCAAACAAAACCCCAATAATTCCATCCAATAATTACCACCAATTACAATCTCACTCGAATTTAATGGTATTCTTAAATCAGAATTAATTGTTAATTCTTTTGCATATTTTTTAATAAATGTATTACGACTACCTTGTTTTAATAATACTTCATGTGTTGGTGTTACTAAAAAATCACACTTATTAGTTTCAATATGTTTTAATAATCCATTAAACTCTTTTTTTATGTTTTCAATTGGTTGTTGAAATTCAAAACGATTTTTTGAGGAATTAAATGTTAGCACATCCAAATTCATATTTTTTTCAACATAATTTTCTAATGTAATCCAACCAATTTTCGTTAAAATTTCATGGTCTCCAGTATAACAATCGTGATTTCCCCTCGTGATTCGAACAGGTGCAATTGTTGCTAATTCTTTAAGGAAATTATGTGCCATAATTAATTGTTCACCTTGAAGGTCAAGATAATCATGAACAAGGTCACCAACAATCACAATCCTATCGGGATTTTCTTTTTTTAGTGATTCTATAAGTCTGTTAAATACTTCTTGGTATTCTGCGTTCCTTGTGGGGGTTTTTCGGATATGCACGTCAGCAATGTGTGCTATAGTTTTAATCATAAAAAAATTTTTCTACAAATATATTCAAAAACCTCATTATATGCAAGGATTTTTAGAAATGACAAAATGTTAAATTTTAATTAAAAATACTGACAAACTGAACAAATCTCACTGACATTATTTCATATTATTTCCAATGGCACAATATTGGTATTATGCGTTTAAAAATAATAATAACTAAAAAAATTAATAGAGATGTATAGATTAAGATTAGGAACACCGACACTCAATTTTTTGAGTATTTTTGATGAATTTTTCGATGACACAGTTGATATTACTTCAAGGAAATGTCCTGCACATGATGTGATTGAGAATGATAATGAATTTATTGTTGAAATGGAATTGGCTGGCGTGAAAAAAGAAGACATTAGTATTGACACAGAAAACGGAATGTTAAGTATTGAAACCGAACGCAAAAAAGATGATAATAAAAAATATAAACGCAATGAAATCTATTCGGGAAAATACAAAAGGTCTTTTATTCTTCCAGATAATGTTAATTCTGAAAAAATTGACGCATCAATGGCTGATGGTATTTTGACTATTACAATTCCTAAAACTATTGATGAAACAAAAAAGAAAAAACAAATAGTGATTAAGTAAGTATTAAATGTCCAAAACAAAAAAGGTGTCGAATTCGACACCTTTTTTATTGTTCAGGCTGTGCTTCAGCAGGTTGTCCTGCTACAGCATTAAGTTCCTCTTCATGTTTTTTTAGTTCCTTGATTATATAATTACTTACAGCAGTGATTGTTGAAACATTTTCGTTGATTAATTGATTACTATCCAAACCACCTTGTGCTTTTAGGAGTGCCATATATGTTGGGTGTTCATCTGTTGGAAGATTAAAATATTTAGAAATAGCAGCAGCAACAGTACTTTCCTTAACCTTTTGGATTTGTTGAATATGTGCTGGGGTTAAATCGCCTTTATCTTCAAAATATTTTAATGTTTTATCATAAAATTTACCCCCTTCTTGATGAAGCAAATCACCCGCCCATTCTTTTAATATTGTTGAAACAGCATATGTGCCAGTTACATCAGAACTTACATTTATCTGACCTCTACGACTCCAACCTGCTTCACCTGCTGTTGCAGGATTTTGTGTTACTTGAATGCCATTAGATTCCAAACTTTTCTTAGCAATACTAAACACAGCATTAGCTAATTCACTATTATCATTATTTGTATTAATCTCACCTGTCCAATTTCCTTGTTCTGTTTCAGGAGGAATATCAGCACCAGTAGTATTAGAAATATCATAAACAGGACATGCAGCGAATTTAATATCAATTACATTTTTTCGCATTTGAATATCAGCATCTACTTGTGAGTTGGGTCTCATTAGATTTGCAGCTACTTTACGTTCATATTCTTTGTCCCATCTTTGTTGTTTTAAGGTATATTCGTCTTGATAAGGTCGTCTACCTTTATTATTCATATATATTTTATTTCCACAATTAATTGTTATTGCTTTTTTAATATCAATAATATTACGTCCCATTTCTTTCCAAGTACTTCTAGCAGCAACCTTTGTTGCATCTGGTTGTTGAGCATAAATTAAAATCTTATTCTCATGCGAATAGGTATGAAATTTACTTGTAACTGTTAAATAATGTTGGAAGATTGCATCGGCTTGTTCTGCTGTCGCATTAGAAATTTGTTTAATAAAACCCTCTAGTTTGGTTTCGAGTTCTGTTTTTGTGAGTAGTGGTATTTCAGCAGCAGCTACTTCAGCTTTTAGAGTTTCAAGCATTGATTGAAATTCTTGAACATTCCCTGTTTGACCACCACTTGATGCTAATTCATTATTAATTTTCTTAATCGCTTCAACATCAGCTTGAGTTATTTTATTGGCAAATTTTTGATACCATCTACCAACCCAGAGAAAACCAAGTGCTGCTAATTGTTTTCCAACAGTGGAAGTTCGTGTAATTTCATTGGGTGTATCAGAAACAGCAACAACTATTTTATATTCTTTACCATTCCTACTTACAGCATCTTTTTTTTGTAGATTTATGTATTCGTAAATCCCCCTTTTACCCATTGCGTCAAATATTTCATATAAATACTTGAGTTAATTGTAAATTATCTCAGGATTATTCTTTTTTAATTTGGTTTTAATATAATTAACCCTATTACTAACAGTAGAACTTGTTAAATTAAACTCATTTCCAATTTCATAATAATCATAACCTTGTACATATTTCATCTCTAGTAAAGTGAAATCTTGTGGTGATAGTTGTGAAGAAATATAATTAATTGAACTACAGTTTTCAAAATCAGTATTACATGAAGTTATTGTTGAATTTACTTGTAGTTCAGTATTACTTGATGTAAGATAATTATTATCACTACTTGAAGTGGAAGAACTGATTGTGTAATCGAAACCATCTACTTGTAATGTATTAGAACATCCACTGCAACGCCACTTATCAATAACATAGTTTTTTGCAATACTAAAGACCCAAGAACTAAATTTAGATTTTGTTTCATCAAATGTTTGTAGTTTTGTGAAAATTTTAATCATTATTTCTGATACATCATCATCAAGGTCATAATATTGCAAATATTTATTTTTCAGAAAATTCTTAACGGAGTTACTATATCTATTATATACTATTTCTTGAGCTTTTGAGTCTCCCATCAAAATATCTTGAATTAGTTCCGTATCTTTTTTTACTTCTATCATATGGTTTATGTAACTTTTGAATAAAATAATCTTCAGTAGTCAAACCTCTTGCGTTATAAAGTGCGTTTAAAACTGCGTCATAACCTTCTTTTTTTCTTAATTCATCAAGATCATCTTCAGTAGGTAATTTGACTAACTTAACCCTTTCTTCGCAGTCAACATAAATAGTTTGTAAAATATAAAATAACTCCACACTATTTTTAAATGCGTCAGGGTCTAATAAAATAACAACATCAGGTTTTAATTCTTTCAGTTTCATAAACAATGTGGTAGAGAGAGTTTTCCCTAACATCGGAATGATGTTTACAGGGAAAGAGAGCATCTCAAACGCACCTTCAACAAGATATACAGTAGAATCCCAATTTACAAGACCTTCATTAAAAATAATTAAATCCTTATCAGCAAGAGGGTTGAGATAAGGTAATTTTTTTCTAATCTTTAGGTCAGTTCCATAATATCTACCAACAAAATAATTAATTTCTCCTTTTGCATCGTAGGATGGAATAATTATTCTCTCAGCATATTTTCCAATAATACAAAAACCAAGCCTATATTTTAAAATAACATCTCGGCTTATTTTTCTTTCATTCACTAAGTAATTATATGCTTCAAAATGTTCAGGATTTGTCACATCCATTTTAGAAAACAAAATCATTTCATCTGGTAATTTTACCTGAATATATTCTTTTTCTTCATCATCATAAATGTAATCCTGATAAATTCCAGCATATGATTTATACAAGTCATAATCAATACTACTACCAAATTTTCTTATAAGTCTTCCTAATGAACCACTAAATTTAGGTTCATCACATTTCCAACAACGAAATAATCTTTTACCAGTATTAATTTCCAAATTAAATTTACTATCTGGATATGTAAGTCCTTCTCTTTCTTGACAACATGGACAATTTACTTGCAATTGTTCTGATTGCAAGTATCCATTAACATCACCAAAAATATTTTGAATTATGCTATGAAACTCCTGACCTCGAATTGAACTCATGACGTAAATATTTCATTTAACCATTTATTCCTACAAGCAGCATGATACGCACCACACGCCTTATCATGAAATTCGGTTCTGTTTCGATATTTCATCGCTTCTAATTTACATGCCTCAAATGTCCAAGGTTTGATAACATATTTCATGTGACCACAAATCTCATCTAACCACTTATTAAGACGTGCTGCTTCATAAGCAGAACGATTATTCTTTTTAATATTTCTTAAATTCTTCTAAAAACGGAAAGAATTTAATTAAACGATTAAGGAAACCGGGACAATAAATCCTAAAATTACCAATTTGTGATTGTGGGTTAACCCCCATTTTAAGATAATTTGTTTGTAATTCATCAAATAAATCAATTACAGCTTTTTTTATTTTGTTATCAACAACAATTGAAGTACCACCTCCGTTTTCACCTAATTGTAATTCAAGACTTTTAATTTTCTCTGCTTGTAAAACTAATTGTTCTTCAAGCCATTCAACATTCTGTGTGCCAACAACAGGAGCTTCTGGAGTTTCATCAAGTTCAAGTAATTCATCTTTCTTATCAAGAGATAAATCAACATCTTGAAGTAATTCACTAACTTTTGCTTTTGCTTTTATGTCTCTTTGTTCTTCAGGAGTTAATACTGGTTCTGGTTTCTTTGCAGTAGATTTTCTCCTTACTGGTTTCTTTGCAGTAGATTTTTTCGTGGTTTTACTCTTCGCTAAACCAACTACACCTTTTCTTTGATTTGTCATATTATTCTAATATTAAGTTTGTATTCAGATGTGCAACCAATCCAAATTCGTGATTCCAAACAAAACCATCAGCAGCTTTTGTTGAACCAACAAAACCTTTCTTATGATGCCATTCTTCAGTACCAGTTAAACTTGATAAATATCTAATTGTAACACCTAAATCTTCGTTCAATGACCTTGATTTGTCAAGAACAATGTAATTTACATTTCTTTTTCTGTGAATATGTCCTAAATGCCATTCATGGAATTTAGTTTCGCTCCAAAATGGTTTAGATGGAACATCTGTTGCCATTAACATTGGAAGACTTGCTTCTTTTTCTTCACCACCATGAGTTAACCCAAGCAATACATTACCAAATACATAATATTTCCTTGGTGATGCATGATTATCTATATTAACAGCAGAGTCTTGATTAAACCAAGCATTAAGAACACTACCTAAATAATAACTACGTTCAAAATCATGATTACCCGGGATAACCACCACATCAACAGGAACACCTGTTTGTTTCAATAAATTAATTGCATCAATAAGTAATCTACAACCAATATCAAATGTTTTTTGCCATCTAAGGTCTTCATCTTGTGGTGTGCCTTTAGTTGTTGTGTTCACCATTGTATCACTATTGAAGAAATCATTTCCAACAGGGAAAAGTATTCTATTATAATTAAAACCACTAGCACCTTTTAAAAGTTTTTCAATTGATTCCATAAATCTACTACGTGCTATTTTTACATCGTAGTTTTCAAATGTTTCACCACCCCATGCAAGTTTACCTATATGTAAGTCAAATATTGAAATTTCAAGTAAATTATTATCCTCATCAACACCCTGTTTCAATTTAAGATTAGTATGAAGTACTGGTGGATTATAATTTTTTGTCATTTCTTGAAAAACTTCACCAGCTATTCGTTCCTTAACGAATTTAATGTCACGTTCCAAACGTGCTTTTACTTGCCAATTCTGGTATGTTTTTGCCACCCACTCTCCATCTTCTAAAATTTTCATAGTGACATCCCATTTATTAATTAAATAGTCTTTTACCTTCCAAGTCTTAGAATTAACATTAGCACCACCTAATAATTGAGGAAGAGTGTGAATATGATCTACAGGATAATTACCTCCACCAACCCATTCGAACTCAGCATCATTCCCATTTTGTCTAAAACTTTCACGATTCCCTGTTTTTGGAATGTCTTTAGGTTTGTTAGGTTCGGATGGTCTTTGATTATTTTGATTACTTTGTGTGTGGAAGGAATTTTTTTTATTTATGGAACTGTTGATGTATTTTATGTATGCATCATTAAAGATGTTATATTGTTCTTCGGTAACATTTTTATTTTTTGTACTTGTACCATAAACTTCTCTTTTTACGTTTTTCAGGTAAGTATCGGCAAATCCAGAAATTTTTGATGCTTCTTTTACTGATATCTCGTGTTTTATTGCATAATTAATAATTTCAAGTGCGTTTTCAAGTCTTACTCTTTTCATTATATATTTTTTAAATAAAATTATTTATGTAATGTTTCTTGATAATTTTGTCAAACTTAAAGCAAAAATACCAAAAACACAAGATTTTATATAAATACATTCCCACTTTTTTTCAAAAATTTAATATTTTCTTCAATTTGCTTACATTCTGAAAGAAAGGACACTTCATGTTCAATTGACATATCGAACCATTCACCTTCTTTTTTTAAATAAGAATATTTGCGATGTAGTGTTCGTTCGATTTTATTAGCATATTCTGTCTGAAACGATTCTATGAGTTTTAATTTGGAAGAATTTCCAGTCTGCAACGCACATAATCTACGAGTAGGATGTTTAGATACCCCAATCTTATAACGACTATCTTCTAATGATTGAATTAAATAAACATATTTAATCATATTAAATGAATAATTGGAAGCGATTTACCACTCTCAAGTCCATTAATATCTTGAAATCTTTCATCATATTTGTATAAATCAAAATGGTTTTCGTTTAATGCAATCAATTCGAGTGTATGTTTCGTAGAAGTATTATCCCTTTCCATTGGTAATTCTGAAAAATAATTTATTGATTTAATTTCCTCAACTAACAAATTTGAGAGTAATGTATATAGAATTTTATCACCAACCTTAATATCACTACCGTTTTTATATGTTTTTATATTTAACTTCTCTAATATTTCTTCAGTTACGATATTGTTATCATTCACCATTTTTCTGTTTGCCAATTTTTTAAAAAACTCTAAATTATATATTCTCTTTCCCATTTTATTTTAATATTCCTAACTGTTTCAAACCCGCAACACCTACCGCGTATGAATCAGACATATCAAAACACATGTCTTTTGGGTTAGTACTATTCTTTTTGTAAAACCATTCGATTTGTGGTTCTAATTTACACACTTTTTTCCAGATATATAATTTCTTTTCATTACGATATTCAGGTGGGAAACTAAGTGTTTCTTTTATTTCACCTTTTACTTTACTAACTTTCACTAATTCGGTGCAAAATAATTTTCTGGACTCATAAACACTAATTTTCATTGGGAAAATTCCAAATATTGTTGAAAGAATATATCTACAAATCCCATTGAATCCAAATAATAATGAAACAGTATTAGCATTATTACTACCACCTAATGGTTCTTCCACAATAATATGTATAATCTCACCATTTAATTCATGTAAAACTCTATCTTTATATTCCAACACATATTTTTTAAAGATTTCAGCTTTATATAAATCTCTATTTTCAATAGGTGTGTTTTTATCGGTTTTTAATGCAAGATGTTTTAGTTCAATAAGTTTCCCTTTATTGTCCCATAACGCACTACCAATATTCGTTGTACTGATGTCTAATGACCAGATATATTTTATCATATTTAATTATTTATGAAGCTCTTCGTAATTTACTGTTTTTGCTTCTTCAATTAATGTTTGAATCTTTTTGGGGTTATCTAAATATAATATTATTAAATTTTCAATAACACCACCAATTTTTAAACTCTTACCTTTACATAACATTTTAAACTTACCATGTAAGTCACCATCAATAATAACTGATTTTGGTTTTGTTGAGGTAAAAATATCAATATTCTTCATATCTATTATAAATTTATAATAAATACTAAGAAATTATAAAAAATTATAGATTTCGAGAATTATTTTGATTTTTCTTTTGATTTAAAAATCAAGAGCAAAAACAATTGTTCTGGCAATTGTTGCGTTTTTAGCTACAGGGTCATTTAATTTTCCTATCGCCACAAGGTTTTTATTACTATCGTATATACCAATTTCAGTAAAATAAACAGTTTCAAGTCCATCCCATGTTGAATTTGATGTTGAGTTAAATTCGTTTAGGGGTAAATTAATAGTAATATCAGTAGTATAAACATCTGCTTTGATTTTAGTAGAAACATTCCCAAAGAAATATGTAGCTTCTCCAAAAGGTAAATTATTAGTTTCGGTTTCTCCGGGGTAGTTTAAATAATTCAAATTATATGGTATATATATTAATGGATTAGTGTATTGCAATAATGGTATTTTAAATACAACGCTTGTGAGTTTAGAGGCAGTTAAAAAGAAAGTACTACCACTACTATATCCACTTACTTGAGGGGTAATGTTAATCTGTTTCCATTGTGTTGGGTCGGGTTCAACATCAGCAAAACTATTAAAAGCACCGTTACTTACCATTTGTACTAATGCATGAATTTTATGTGCCGTATATCCTGTACCAATAGGATTTATAATACCAGCAGCAATTTCACCAGCTAAGAATTTAAAATCGTTTGAATCTGGGAAATTTAAGTTAATTTCCTGAACATAAGGGTTATTTGTACCCAAAGCAATTTTTTTAATGTAATTACAATGAATTGCCTGACTATATCCATTAACTGTTTCACCAGTTATTGGTAATAAGATATATGATATGAATACTGTATTTCCTTCCATTATTTCATTTTTTAGTTTTCAGCAATAGTCCCACCAAAACAATAATCGTTTGTGTGATTAACATCAGTAATCGTTGCTGTTACAACACATGAACCCGCAAGAAAATAAAATGTAGATGTTTTACCTGCTAAACAACAACTATTAATATAATCATATGCACAAATACTAAGCATACCACCAGTAGAGGTTGTACATGCACATCCACGTGCCCTATAACCAGTGCTTACTACATTGTTTCGACTTATGGTAGTACCAACATTAAACGGTATCCATCCTGTTGACGTTCCACCTGATACATAACAATAACATTGAGATACAATACAAACTTTACCTACATCTTGATTAATTGGTGTTGTCCAAGTAACTGTTGTAGTTGGTGTTGAAGATGTTGTTTCTGTTCCAATACCAGCATAATAATCAGGAACTGTCCATGACCTATTTGATTTATAAGACATAGCAAAAAGCAATTCTTGGTCTTCAATTACAAATATTTTTAAATCAGGAAACATTTTTCCAACAACAAATCCTTCTGAATCTGCAAGGTCATAGTAATAAAGATTAAGACCTGTGAGTAATTGTTGTCCACCAATTGGTGCTAATGTAATTCCAAGTGTTTTTGTTGTTGATTTATGCCACATTATTGTTGGAATATCCACAGTTGGTGTAGTTTGAAGAAATCCTTCTCCGTATACATTTGCTGGACTACTATTCGTATAATGAATCACACCTAATTTCTTTATAGTTGCTGCTTGATTTTGAATATATGACACAAATCCACCAAATGTTCTATTTTTAAATTGTGTATATTTCAAATTACCAGCTTGTACTCCAGCAATTTCTTCGGTATAAATTATTGATAAATTCCAATAAGGAAAAACGATTGTAGGACATTGATTATTTTCCAGAAAACTTAATACAGTTTCATTAAGATAATCTGTTGGTGACATATTAAGAATAGTATCACCACTATAAGTAAGTTCATTATAAAGAATCATTGCACCAGCATTATATGCAGGTGTTGGAGATACATTATCAATATCAGGTAATTCCCTATCAACACGTACTGTGACACTTCCACTTGCTAATGTACCACCACTAATTTCAGTAATTCTATAAAATAAATGTGGTCTAGGTTCAATTTTATTAACAGTGAATCCTGTTGTATGTTCAGTATACGCCCATTTAATAAATAGAATATCACCAACAGCAGGTTCTTCACCACTTGTGCCATATGTTGGTGTTTTCAATAGCGTTAAAACTTTCCCACCACCAACAGATTGCATATCAATCATTACGTCTGGTTGTTTTATGTGATTACTATCTATAACATATTCAGTATTGTTATTAGTAAAAAAACCCAGAGATTCAACTTGATTTTCCACCTGATATGCCGTTGAAGGTACGTTTGTCATTTCAACATATGGGTCACCGCTTAAATTTCTTGGTATAAAAGATATTAAATTAGCATTTTTATCCGCAGGTCTTAATATTGTAGAATTAAATGCGGTATATTCACTATCACCATCCTCAACAATTGCTTTATTGAATTTATAATCAATTTCACTATCACCAATAGCATAGTATTTAAAATCCAAACTACCTTTAGATAGTAATTCTCTACCTTTTGATGTTAATTTGATGTTTAATACTACGGGGTCTTTTTTTCCTATAAATGCCATTTATTTTTTACTTTTCTATAAATACAAGTAATTTTATTTTAATTTTTAATGTTGGGATTCCGATATTGCCAATAAAGTGCTTGGTTTACAAATTTCAAATATTCCACCACATTGATTACTAATTGAACTTAATGTAATTTTAGCAGAGTTAATATAATCATCACATACATTATCAAAATGACTACATGCTGTTACACAAACACAATAATTACTTGGAATACATAATGAATCTATTTTTATTGTATTTATTGTAGAACACCAATTAGTATCTGCAACTAATGCTTCCACATGACTATGGGCGAACCCACAAGGAATAGTACTTCTCATAATACAAGAATCAGCAGTAATTGGTTGCGCTAATCCCACTGATGTTGAAGAACGTGTACAAGCTGTATATGTTAAACAGAATCCCATTCCTGAAGTTATTGGTTTACTTGTTGATATTTTACCACCGAATGAATTCAATCCTTCTGGAATAGAACTATCATCACTAATACTATCAATATAAACATAGATAGGACCGTCTGTTTGCTTAGTTTCAACAGTACCATATCCAACAGCACTTATAGCATCATCATTCCTTGCAAATGCTCTATAATATACTGTTGTGTTTGATGGTAATTTAGTTGCATCTTTATCCCAATAAACACCAGTACCAATATCACTAATTGTTGAATCTTTATATATTCCAGAAGGTAATATTGATGTTAATTTCAAATTTGTTGATGTACCTAATGATGGATTTGTTGTCCACAATATACCATATTCTACGATTATTGTTGGGTTTCCTTTATTTCCAATCACATTATTAGTAACAGGGAAACTAGTTTCGGTTGCAGTTCCAGCTAAACCAGTTTTAACTGTTGGTGCTATTGGTGGAAGCTCAAGAGTTGTTTTTTGTTTAATTGTACCATAATATGTAATACCATTAACAATCATATATGCACGATATTGATATAAAGTATCTGGTGAAAGACCAGTTATTGTTTTAGTAAAATAATTAACTCCTAGCGGTCCTGACGTAGGTGGACTTGGTTGTAACAGCCAACTACCAGTTATACCTGTTCTATATTGCATTGCATAATATTGAATATCTCCATAACGCACAATATTTTGACCACCAGTTGCAACTATTGTTGTTTGAGTTACAGATGTTGCTATTGTGGTTTCAATTGATGGTGGTGGTAGTGGTGCAACAGGAGTATGAATTAAACGAGTATTGCCAGTATAACCAGTCGATGGTGATTGAACAAATGCACGATATTGATAATCAGTATCATATTCCAAACCAGTTAATGTCATACTAAAGTGATTAAGAGTAAGCGGGTCTGTGTCTGATATTCTTGTCCAATCGTTTCCCACATCTTCTACTTCAAAATCAATTCCTTCAGTTAAATTCTCTAAACCAATTGGTTCAGAAGTACTATAATAATAATTAATTTTCTTATAATCAATACCATATTTACTAAGTTCTTCATATCCAATAATATTTTTACCACCAGTTGTAAAACTACCAAGAACACCTAGAGTCGTTTCAACATATAATTGTGTTGGTGGCGGTGGGGGTGGTAAAATTTGTTGAACTATTTGAAATTTACTTCCATCATCACCAAAAAACTGAACCAAATCATTACCTCTCATATCTTTTGTAAGATTTGATGGATTTGCTACATTAACACCTCTTTTATACCAATGTTTTTGTTTAGTAAATACACTATTTCTAATTAATAATCCACCTCTTTTAAGAATTATAGTTGCGGGTAATAATTGGTCAACAAATCTCTGAAAGAAAGCATTATATTTACTTAAAAATGGATATAAATTCTGAAAAGTATATCCATTAGAGTGTAATGGATTATCATCTGAAAGTAATGCCCTATCCAAATAATCTTCATATATTCTTAATAACGCTGGATACCATCCACCTTTAAAATCAGTTACCACTTTTCTGTTTCTAGCATTAATCATTTTTCTTTGAATCAATTCAATAAATTCAAGAAATGATAAATTACTTATATCACCAAGACCAAAATTATCTCCAACAACTGGTGTAAATGCACTACTATCTGCAACAAGATAGTAAGTACTGATTACATCTCCATATTTTATACCTTTCGGTAAAAATATTTCGAAAGGATTTTGTACATTAATATTATAATCCAAATTTGGTTCTAATGCAATTCCATTAATTAAAAACTTAACATCATTTGTATTTGTTACTTTATAGTTAAGTTTATATACATATTTATTCGCACTAGCATTAAAATAAATTTTACTTGTATTGAAACTATCAACTCTAACAACCTCACTTCTTAAATTAATATCATTACTACCTGCAACTTCCATATATGCAACTTGTACTGTAGGATTTGAATTAAGAAAAGTAACAATATCTGGATTCTGAATAATAATTCGATTTGTTCCACCACTTGAATTTGCTGGGTCAAGAATATAATCCGCAGTAAATTGGGAAGTACCTTTGGTAAGTGCAATTCCATTAATTGTTAATTGTAAATCGCCTCGTGGATAACTTGGTAAGTCGAGATAAATACTACCATTTGTTGCTTGAAGTCTGGTGACAATATATTGAATAGTAATTCCACTAATTGATGATGTTGTTCCAGAATTAACAAAAGTTGCTTGAATAACATCTCTTCTACCACCACCATTAATAGCAGTTCCACTAATTGTAAAAGTATTTGCAGTATAATTAATAATATAATCTGCTTGATAATCAGTTAATGTTGTGCCAGTTTTAGGTGCATTTAATAATATACCATTATAACGAACCTCAAAATCTCCTTGATTATTATATGTTGTTGGAATCTGAAAAGTATTCTCTGAATCAGCATATGGTAATGATATGTTTACATATGAATATGGTAAAGTATAACCACTTGAATTAGCTTCAAAATCTTTTTGAATGTATTCCCAAACATCATATTCAATACCACGTGCAGTATCCAGTGCAACATCAATTTCTTTTGTATTGATTACAAGTTTACTATCTTCTTGATAATATTGTGGTGTCGTGTTGTGTATTCTGGTTGTCCCACTTGCTTGTACCCACGATTTTTTATTATCAACCGTTGCAGATAAATTAAAACCAGCCATTCTAAAAACATCAAGATATGCTTGACCACTATCTGTATTTCCACTAAGCTGAAAATAGAAATCATTTGTTTCAAGAGGTGCTATAGGATAACCACCAATATCGTATGGTAATGAATTTGAAGGAAACTCTGCTTGTGTTAAGGGAACAGTATTAGGATTTATTTTCCCATCAACAGTATAAACATATTCAGTTATGTTAATGAATGGTTCTGGTATTCCAATCAACAAAAACATTGATTTTATTGCATGACGAGTACCTTTTGATTTCCAGAAATAACTAGTATTATTTATTATTCTTCTCCAGAGTTCAATATCGATTTCTGCTGGTAGAATATTATCATTTAAGTTTCTTTCATTATCATCAATAGTTAAAAACCCATCAACTAATTCTTTTTCATTTACTAATGAAAAATAATCCCAACCAAAAGTATTTGACATATTTTTAATCAGTTGGTCTGGAATATTATTGATTTTATCATAAGTTACCTTATTAATATGTACTAATGAATCAATAAATTGTCTCATTTGGTCAAATTCCCTACCATAGATTCTTAATAACTTATTCACCTTACCTTCTTCAGTAAAGTCATAAGTTTTAAGTGAGGATGGAGTTAGAAATCTAGCTATTAAGTCTGTTTTAATTTTATCATATTTAGCACCAATAGTTAAAACAATTTTCAAAAATTTCTGATAAGCTGGTGTGTTAATATCGATATTATATTTATCACCAGTCGCCCAAAGTATTTGCGAATCACTATATACTATTTTTCCATCTTCGAGTAATGTTGGGTCTTTCAAAATAAAAACGAATCCGTCCGTTTCTTCTCTTTGAGAAATAATGTTTTGTTCATATGAACTAAGAAGTGCTCTAAATTCTTCAAAAATAATATTATTTGGTCTAATGTGGAAATCAAGACTACCTGTCGTACCAATACCATTTAAAACAAATGGATTACCTTCAACTTCTAATTTTATGTGATTTGCTTTTGTTATACCAGAAACAAACACACCTGTACTATCCACACTATTCCCACTATAACCAACAATAGGATACAGAGTATCACCTTCAAGAGTTGACCATATTACATATTTTAAATAAGAATCATTTAAATTCTTTAGTTCATCATCATCAGGAATAGTTTCATTACCTTCATTATATATAATTCCAAAAGTATTATCAAGATATTCAACTGGAACATAAAATGTTGTAGTGTTTGAAACTTCATTATATGAATATTCTTTATATGTTGTGTTACCACCTTGTATTGATTGTGAATTAGCGAATAATGAACCGGGGTAATTTAAAATAATATTCTGAATACTTACCCTTAAAAATTCGTAAGCTGAACCAAATCTAACAAAAGTGTTTAAATCAGACTTATCAAGATTAAGTACAACATTTGTACTATAATAATCAAAAATTTCAGACTGTTTTTCATTAACACCAAGCGTTTCTAATGTAACAGGACGAACAAACGAACTTAACGTATTGGTATAATCAGTAGTTTCTTTCCCATCGAAATTTGTTGTGACAAAAAACTTTCCAAATGAAAATATAGTATTAGAAGGAGTATCGTTAAAATACCCACCATTTAAGTTACCATTAAGTTGATTATTTATTACCTTTACTTTTGCCACAGTTTATGATTTACTATAAATACGATAAAAAGAAATTCTAATTAGTTTAATATAATTATTTTTCACATAATCATTCTTTATAATGTATTAAAAATCAACAACTGAATCAAAATTTTGAGTTCCATCAATATTTGTTCGTTTTTCCTTAACTTCGAAAAGCGGAACATTACCCACATCATCTTTAATTTCAAAAATATTAAACTGTTTTGTAATAACTCTATTTTGGTCATAATATGTAAGGATACCATTATCAACATCTTTAATTTGTTCACCAGCCACATAATTACTAAGAGTATCGATTGTATTTGCAACCATATCTACTTCAATTACTAATGGTGAGAAAAATGTGTTTGATATTAAAATTGTTTGATTTGGTGTTCCAATAAATTGCGATGCATTTGGTTTAACATCACTTGCACTACTTGGTGTTAATTGACAGAATAATAACGTACCTGTATCATCAAACCTATATCTTATTGCACTTTGACTTGTATTACCAACGTTTTCAGTAACAGGAACAACCCTATTTGTTGTTACCACATAACGAACAAGATTCCTTATTTTATTGTTACTATCTGGGTCAACATATTCAATACGATATCCTTGTAAAGCATTATTTGTTCTAAGATTTTCAGGCAAATCATTAGCATCGAGAACAATACCTTTAACACTTGGTAATGAAGACAATACACTACAATCCATAATAATTGTATCGATTTTCTTTGGTTTTAAATAAATAGTGTAAAGTCCTAATTGACCAAATACTGTTGCTGGTAATCTTAAATTATAGAGTCCTTCTAATAAGTTTTCATTACCAACCACTTGTTCATCTTCAGGTAAATAATTATAAGACAAGATTTCAGTAGAATCTAATTTAAATACATCTGTACTAAGTGTCTCCCTATTAAGAGCATAAGTATAATAAACATCAATATCTTCAATACTTACATCTGCGGGTCTTGTTATTCCATAGGTCCCAGTTGCCATTGTTTATTTGTTTTAATTAATTATTCGTAGTATGTTGATTTGCCATCTTATGTATTATTTATTATATTAAAAAATTTACCACCAGCATATGTTGTTAAATCAATTAATGTTTTTATGTATTCCAATCTATAATTTTTATCGAATGCTGATTGTTCTGTTCTTACTATAAATACATCATTAAAAATTTTAGGGTTACTAATAATTTTTTCCTTATTTACGTTTTTATAGTAAGGTACGTTAATAAAATCAGGACTATTAGTACCTACTGGTGTATATTCAAAAGTTGTTGTTTCCATAATTAAAATAAGTTACCACCACCTATAGGTAAGTGAGATTCTAAAGTATATGAATATGGAATATAATTATCAGTATATTTAATACCACCAATATAATATACAACCATATGATTTTCAACAGAATTATTATAATCCACACCATCCCTTGTTAGTGAACCATCACCAAAATATTGACGTGAAAATGGCA
>Ga0307379_10004810_pt1 | contig 19097 bp, 15 predicted proteins | sample UN2MG_FD_202237 | JGI IMG/M metagenome (GOLD analysis project Ga0307379, IMG submission 202237) | Soil microbial communities from Risofladan, Vaasa, Finland - UN-2 | ecosystem: Environmental > Terrestrial > Soil > Coastal area > Acid sulfate soil | place: Finland: Risofladan, Vaasa | collected... | reverse complement strand
AGGTGCCGGGTCACGGCGGCGGCGGTATGATGGACGAAGGCTCGGGATGGGGAATGGGTTACGGAATGGGTGGATACGGATGGATCGGCGTGATTGTGGTCGCTCTGGTCGTCCTGGGTATCGCAGTCATGGCGTTCCGTCGCCGCAGTCCGTGACCATATGATCCCAGGCACGGTTGAGGATAGATGAAACGCTATATCGGAGGTCAAATGAAATACTATATCGCCAAAACCGTGAAGGGTGACTTCGCCACCGTCGTCAATCGCACCATCGAGTCACTTAAAGCTGAGGGATTTGGTGTGCTGACTGATATCGATGTCAGAGCGACGATGAAGAAAAAGCTCGACCTCGATTTCCGGGATTATCGAATCCTCGGCGCATGCAATCCGCCGCTGGCGCACCAGGCGCTGACCGCGGACGACAAAATCGGCACAATGCTGCCGTGCAATGTGATTGTGCAGGATCTCGGAGACGGCCAAATTGAAGTCGCCGCCATCGACCCGGCCATATCCATGGCGCAAGTTGAAAATCCGACGCTTAAGACCATCGCCGACGCAGTCACTGGTAAACTTCAGCAGGTTATCGCCGCGATTTAACAAACGCGCCAAAGCACAATGCACTTGCAGTGCGCCTGTCTCCTGTTGGCACAACCGAGACACTTAGTGACTACTCGTTTTGGGTCCGTTCTCCGCCACATTGCCGACTCTCGGGTCCAGCTTCGGGTTTATCGCCGGTCGCCTGCCCGGCGCTGTAGTGCTCCGCCGGCAATTAGTGAATCGGGTGGCGGAACAAGTTCCGCCCTACGGGGTGGTGTCCACCCTCTGCGCCGGTTAATATTTCCCCATGGAATTTATCGGCGAAATCGCGACTATCCAGCAACGCCTCGCCGCCTGCCATGAAATGGCGGCGCGGCGGCATGCGGTTTTGCAGGAACTGGCGCCCCGGCGGGGCGAGCGGGTGATCGAGGTTGGGTGTGGGGCCGGGTTGCTGTTGCGCGATATCGGGCTGGCGTTGGGGCCGCATGGGTTGGCGGCGGGGGTCGATGTCTCGGCGGATCAGATCGCGGTCGCCACGAAGGAATGCGCCGAGGTTCCGGCGGTCAAACCGATGGTCTGCGATATCGCCAAGCTGGACTATCCCGACAGCGTTTTCGACGCCGCTGTCGCCGTGCAGGTGGTCGAGTATATCGAGGACGCGCCGGGGGCGCTGGCCGAGTTGCGGCGGGTGCTGAAGCCGGGCGGGCGGTTCCACTGCCTGGCCACCAACTGGGACAGCGCCTTCTGGCACGGCCCGGACGAGGCGCTGACAGCGGAGATCACCGACGTTTGGGACAGCCACGCCGCCTGGCCCAACCTGCCCGCCCGCCTGCCGCCGATGCTGGCGCGGGTCGGGTTCGGCCATATCCGCACCCTGCCGGTGCCGATCGTGAACCCCAATCTGCACGAAAACACCTTTGCCTGGTGGATCGCCCGGCTGATGGCCGCCTATGCGGTGGAGCGCGGGGTATCCCAGGCGCGGGCGACCGAATGGCTGAACGCCCTTGACGCGGCCGAGGCAGACGGCGAGTTCTTCTTCTCGTCAGTGCCGATCCTGACCACCGCTGTCGCCACCTGAGGAGTGCCAGATGCATCCCAACCCCGTTTTCCGCCAGGAGCCGCAAGCCCGCGCCCTGGCGTTTGCCAGCGACTGTGGCTTCGGGGCCTTGACCGCTGCCGGGCCGGATGGCGTGCTGGCCGCCCATGTGCCGTTCGTGCTCGAAGGCGACGTGATCGCGACCCATATGGTGCGCTCGAACCCGCTGGCGCGGCTGCTGAAGGATGGCCCGGTGGCGGCGATGATGATGGTCACCGGGCCGTATGGCTATATCTCGCCGGACTGGTATGGCGAGGACGACAAGGTGCCGACCTGGAACTACGTGGCGGTGCATCTGCGGGGCCAGTTGCGGCTGATCGACGAGGCTAAGTTGCTGGTCCATCTTGACCGGCTGTCGGCGCAGTTCGAGAACCGGTTATTGCCGAAAAAACCCTGGAAATCCGACAAGATGACCCCGGACATTCTGGCCAAGATGCTGCGCCAGATCGTGCCGGTCGAGATGATTGTCGAGGCGGTTGAAAGTACCTTCAAGCTGAACCAGAACCGCGGCGCCTTCGCCCGCAACAACGCGGCAACAGCACTGGAGGCTGGCGGCACGCCGGGGTCGGAGACCTTGGCTCTGGCGGCCTTGATGCGTGAGGCCCCGGATGCCTGAGGCAAACGATGCCTGAGCGGCTGCGCGGCTTCATCCACGCCCCGGACGGCATGGGCAGCGACCCGGTGCGCCACCATTACTACGAGGCCCAGACCGATAACCCGGCCGAGCCGCAGATCTGGGCCTATACCGGGCGCCACAGCTATGGATCCGGCGAGGTGCTGGAGCTGCATGTCTCGACCACCTGCCCGAGTTTCCGGGTCACCATCCGGCGCGACGGCACCGGTTGCGACACGCTCTGGCAAAGCGGCGAGGTCGTCGGGACGTTCCACCCAAGCCCGCCGGATTGCTCGGTTATCGGCTGCGGTTGGCCGGTGGCATTGTCGCTGGAGGTGCCGGACGACTGGCCCTCGGACGGCTATCTGGTGATCCTGGAGGGCGTGCATCCGGCCGGACCGGCGCGCCATGCCCATGTGGTGCTGATCCGGGGCCGGGCGGCGGACCCTGCCCCCCTGCTGTTGATCGCCTGCACCGGCACCTGGAGCGCCTATAACGAGTGGGGCGGATCGAACCATTACGAGGGCGTCACCGGGCCGGAGGGGAATGCGTTCTCCCCGGTGCTCAGCTCGCAGCGGCCCTGGACACGCGGGTTCGCGGAACTGCCGCCAGAGGCACCACGGATCGCCTGCGACCCGCCGCCGCCGGGGCAGCCGCCGGCCTATCCACACATGCAGTGGGCCCATGCGACCGGGCATTCGAAGAAATACGCCTCGTCCGGCTGGGCTAGCTATGAGCGGCATTTTATGGGCTGGTGCGGCCGGGCCGGCTACCGGGTCGATGTCGCCAGCCAGGCCGACTTGCAGTTCGATCCGGGGTTGCTGGATCGCTACCGGGCGGCGGTGATTGTCGGCCATGACGAATATTGGTCGTGGGAGATGCGCGACACGCTGGACGGCTGGCTCGACCGCGGCGGACATCTGGCGCGGTTCGCCGGGAATTTCTACTGGCAGATCCGGCTGGAGGATCAGGGGCGGCGCCAGGTTTGCTACAAGTATCGCGCCCATAACGAAGACCCGCTGCGCGATACCGACCGGATCACCACGATCTGGGATTCCACCAAGATCGGGCGGCCCGGTGCCACCACGATGGGGCTGAGCGGGGCGCGTGGCATTTATGCGAGTTGGAGCGGCACGGTGGCGCGCAGCTCCGGCGGCTTCACCGTCTACCGGCCCGAGCATTGGGTGTTTGACGGCACGACACTGGGTTACGGCGACGTGCTGGGGGCAGCGTCGAAGATCTTCGGCTACGAGGTCGATGGGTTGGAGTATGAGATCCGGGGCGGGCTGCCCTATGCGGTGGATATGGCGGGCGTCGAGATCGTGGCGCTGTCGCCCGCAACCCTGATCGAGGCCAGCACCGAGCGCGAGCCTTTCATTGGCCTGGGCGACGCCGAGGTGGTGGCGCGCGAGATCTATGGTGCGGTGACGCCGGAGACCCTGGACCGGGTGTCGCGCGGGGCCGGCATGATCGCCCACTACAGGCGCGGTTCGGGCGAGGTGCTGAACGCCGCCAGCTGCAACTGGATCGCCGGGCTGATCGAAGGTGATCCGCTGGTCGAGCGGGTGACAAAGAACGTACTCGACCGCTTCATGGACAGCGCATGATTGTGCGCAACGCCCGTCCGCTGGACCGCCCGACGCTGGTTCGCTTCATGGCGGCATTGCAGGAGTTCGAGCGCGGGCTGGAGGCTAACCGGACCCCCGGCGGCGAGATGGCGGAGGGCCACCTGACGGCGCTGGAATCCTGGGCGGCCGAGCACCCGGCTGGCGGCGTTCTGGTGGCCAAGATTGCCAACCAGCTTGTCGGGTTCATCATCTTTGGCGTCGATCGGGCGATGGGCACTTATGTGCCGGAGAAGACTCGAAGCGTCGGCCGCATTTCCGATCTGTGGGTCGAGCCGGACCATCGAGGATGCGGCGTCACGCGGGCGCTGATCGATGCGGCGGAGGCGCGGTTGCGGGGCGCTGGCCTCAAGCGGGTCGAGATCTACGCCGTGGCGGGAAACGCCAACGCTTTGAGGCTGTATCAGGCGCTGGGCTATGGGCCCTACGAGGTGTCGCTGGCGAAGCGGTTGTGAATATTCCTCAGCGGACGGTTATCGCCCTGCTGTCTCCGGCCCCTCGCCGCCGATGCGGGTGCAGGCATAGCCGATGACCAGGCCGACAACGGCGCCCTCGGCGACGAACCAGAATGGCGAGGTGAACGGGCTGTCGGGGCCGAACAGGTTCAGGCTGAACTGGCGCAAATCGTCGTGAATCAGCAGCGTCAGGACGAAATTAATCCAGGCACCGATGACCGGCGCCCGCACCCACCAAGGCATCGGCAGCTGCAGCACCGGGTGGAAGGTGAACACGCCGAACATCGCGATGACCGCCCCCAGCGTGGTGTACCACAGCAGGAAACCCCAGCGCATCATCGGGTCGGCCTCGGGCAGGATATAGGGCAGCATCAGGAAGCCGATCAGCCCAAAGGCGAAGCCGAAGGTCTTGCCGACTGCAATGCGGGTGACCAGAGAGGGTTTTTCGAACATCGAAGCCTCCAAGGATGTCGGCACCAACGGGGGACGAGGTGCCGACAACTTACATTCTATCGCATTTCACTACGGCAGGACTTGATCCATGTCAGTCCGGATGCGCTTTCCACCGACGATGCCCCAAGACCATTGGACCGGCCCGGAACTGGCGCTATAGAGGGCGCGCAATCTGGAGGAACACATGGCGCGCATTCTGATCACCTCGGCGCTTCCCTATATCAATGGCGTCAAGCATTTGGGCAATCTGGTCGGCTCGATGCTGCCGGCCGATGCCTATGCCCGCTATTGCCGGGCCAAGGGCCACGAGGTGCTGCTGATCTGCGCCACCGACGAGCATGGCACGCCGGCGGAACTGGCGGCGGCGGCGGCGGGCCAATCGGTCGCCGACTATTGCGCCGAGTTATGGGCGGTGCAGAAGCAGTTGGGCGACAGCTTCCGGCTGTCGTTCGACTATTTCGGCCGGTCGTCGTCGCAGCGAAATCACCAGATTACCCAACACCTTGCCGGACGGCTGGCCGATGCCGGGCTGATCGAGGAGGTCTCGGAAAAGCAGGTCTACTCGAAGGCCGATGGCCGCTTCCTGCCGGATCGCTACATCGAGGGCACCTGTCCGAATTGCGGCTACCAAAGGGCACGCGGTGACCAGTGCGAGAACTGCACCAAGCAGCTCGACCCGACCGATCTGATCGACCCGCGCTCGGCGATCTCGGGCTCGACCGATCTGGAGGTGCGCGAGACCAAGCACCTGTATCTGAAGCAGTCGGCGATGCGCGCGCGGTTGACGACATGGATCGGCTCGAAGACCGACTGGCCGATCCTGACCACCTCGATCGCCAAGAAATGGCTGAACGAGGGCGACGGGCTGCAGGATCGCGGCATCACCCGTGACCTCGACTGGGGCATCCCGGTCAAGCGCGGCGATCAGGACTGGCCGGGCATGGAGGGCAAGGTTTTCTATGTCTGGTTCGACGCGCCAATCGAGTACATCTCCGCCACCGCCGAGTGGGCCGATGCCAATGGGTTGGGCGATGACGCCTGGCAGCGTTGGTGGCGCGAGGATCTGGGGGCGAGTGACGTGCGCTACGTCCAGATCATGGGCAAGGATAACGTGCCGTTCCACACCTTGAGCTTCCCGGTGACCATGATGGGGGCCAATTTCGATGGCAAGGAACCATGGAAGCTGGCCGATTACATCAAGGGTTTCAACTGGTTGACCTATGAAGGCGGCAAGTTCTCGACCAGCCAGGGGCGCGGCGTGTTCATGGACCAGGCGCTGGAGATCCTGCCGTCGGACTACTGGCGCTGGTGGCTGCTGGCGAATGTGCCCGAGGGATCGGACAGCGACTTTACCTGGGGCGCGTTCCAGACCGGGGTTAACAAGGATCTGGCCGATGTGTTGGGGAATTTCGTCAGCCGGGTCACCAAATTCTGCCGCTCGAAGTTCGGCGAGGTGGTGCCTTCGGGCGGTGAATATGGTGTCGCCGAGGCGGCGGTCACGGCGGAAATTGCCCGCCGGACCAGGGCTTACGAGGAGCACTGGGAGGCGTTGGAGATCCGCAAGGCGGCCAGCGAATTGCGCGCCATTTGGGTGGCGGGGAACGAGTATTTGCAGGCGGCGGCGCCCTGGGCGGCGTTCAAGGAGGACCCAGGCCAGGCGGCGGCCTCGATCCGGTTTGCCCTGAATTTGATCCGGCTATACGCGGTGCTGTCGCGGCCGTTCGTACCGGACGCCTCGGACACCATGCTGGCGGCGCTGGGGCTTGGCGACGCCGAGGCGGCATGGCCGGAGGACGTGGCAGCGGCGCTGGATGCCCTGCCGCCGGGGCACGGCTTCACGGTCCCGGAGAACCTGTTCGCCAAGATCACTGACGAGGCGCGCGAAGAAATGGAAGCGCGGTTCGCGGGGGAGTGAATCGGCTGATTGGGCTGGGATTCCAACGGGGTGTTTTAGGGGTGCTTTAGGAGTGCTCCCGACTCGATGGGTTAACGCCGGGTCCCCATGCCATTGTGCGCCGTATATCGAGGTCCCGAACAGGTCCGCGCGCAAAGCGGCGACGCCTGTCGGATCATCGAACACCAGGCATGTTCAGTCTGTTCCAGACCGGTGTGCCAGAGCCTGCAGGCATCATCACAAGCGAGCGAGACCAACAGATCGGCCGTAATGTCCGCCTCGATTGGGTAGTTGACCAATTCGATTGCCGCACGGCAGGCCCCGGCGGCTTCGCGCACGCGCTCGACCTGGGCCTCGGTCAGACCGGGGGGCAGATCAGGCAAAGGGATCAAATCGTTCATCGGCATATTTATGGGGCGGACCGGCACCATGCGCAACCACACTGGCAACCCGCCCCACCCCGCGCTACATTCCCCCCCATGTCACATGATACCCTCATAGCCGAGATCGAGGCCTGGTTGCTGGAGAAGGCGCTGGGCGATCCGGAGATTGTCAAGTTGTTCGAGGCGCTGTGCCAGCGGCTGCATGCGGTTGGCGTGCCGGTCGAGCGGGCCGTGCTGAGCTGGCCGACCCTGCATCCACTGTTCGGGGCCGAGCAGGTGTTCTGGTGGCTCGGCAAGGGCGCCAGGCTGGAGCAGTATTACCATTCCGCCATCGGCAGCGAGGCCTGGCGGAAAAGCCCGTTCTACCGGGTTCTCAGCCGGGCGTTGCCGCGGCTGCGTCGCCGCTTGACCGGCGAGAATGCGTTCCTGGATTTCGACGTATTGAAGGACCTCGCCGGGCAGGGTTACACCGACTACCTTATGACGTCGTCGAACTTTCGCATCGCCGAATTTGCCAACTTCGAGGGCGGCACCACCGGGATCATGGCAAGTTGGACCACGACCCGCGCGGGCGGCTTCACCGATATGGACCTGGAGGCGTTGAGCCGGATCCAGACGGTCTTCGCCGTGGCCTGCCGCGCGGCGATCCAGAAACGGGTGATGGCCAATCTGGCGACCGCCTATCTGGGGCCCACCGCCGGGGGGCGGGTGCTGTCGGGTGACATCAAGCGCGGTGACGGCGAGCGGATCTCGGCGGTGGTGTGGTTCTCGGATATGCGCGGCTCGACCCGGCTGTCGGACGAGATGGCGCCGGATGATTATCTGGCGCTGCTGAACAAGTATTTCGAATGCACGGCGGCGCCGGTGATCGCCCATGGCGGCGAGATCCTGAACTTCATCGGCGACGGGGTGCTGGGGGTGTTTCCGATTGAGGGACCGGATGGCGTGGCCGAGGCGGTGGGCCGGGCGACGGCGGCGGTTGGCGATGCGCTGCGGCTGCGGGGCGAGGTCATCGAGGCCGGAACGCCCGCTGGTGCGCCACTGGAGTTTGGTATCGGGCTGGATATCGGCGAGCTGATGTTCGGCAATATCGGCGTGCCCGACCGGCTGGCGTTCTCCGGCATCGGCCGGGTGGTGAACGGAACCCAGCGGATCGAGGCGGCGACCAAGGATATGGGGTACCCGGTGCTGGCGACGGCGGCGGTGGCCGAAGCGATGCCGAACGCCTGGGTTCCGGCGGGAACCCGCTGCCTGGCCGATTTCCAGCATGAGTTGGAGTTGTTCACCTACCGCCAGGCAGCGGTCGCGGGACAGCGCGCGGCGGAGTAGGCGGCGCAAAATTTGCCAGATCGCCTGGCGGTTTCCCCCTCTCCCTACCCTCCCCCACGAGGGAGGAGGAGCCGCGGATGGCCAGTGCCGGAAGCGAGTGCAGGGTTTGTGTTTACCCGACCCGCTCTACTGCGATGGCAATCCCCTGGCCACCGCCGATGCACATGGTGATCAGGCCGTAGCGGGCCTGGGTGCGCTCCAGCTCGGCGAGGCATTTCAGGGTTAGGATGGCGCCGGTTGCGCCGATCGGGTGGCCCAGCGCGATGGCACCACCGTTGGGATTGACCTTAGCGGTGTCGAGCCCGAGGCCCTGGTTGACGGCGAAGGCCTGGGCGGCGAAGGCTTCATTCGACTCGATGACGTCGAAATCCGCAATGGTCAGCCCGGTGCGGGCCAGCAGCGTCTCGACCGCCGGGATCGGGCCGAGGCCCATCACCTGCGGGCGAACCCCGGCATGGGCATAGCCGAGCAGCCTGGCGCGGAGTTTCAGGCCAGCGGCGGCGGCGGCATCGGCGCTGGCCAGCACCAGGGCGGCGGCGCCGTCATTGATGCCGCTGGCGTTGCCGGGGGTGACGGTGCCGTCCTTCTTGAACACCGGGCGCAGCTTGGCCAGGTCCTCGGCAGTGGTTGCGGGCTTGGCGTGCTCGTCAGTATCGAAGGCGACGTCGCCCTTGCGGGTCTTGACCATGAAGGGCTCGATCTGGCTGGCGAAGTGTCCGTTGGCGATGGCGATGCCGGCACGGCGTTGGCTTTCCAGGGCGAAGGCATCCTGATCGGCCCGCGAGATGCCGCGCTCGTCGGCGATGTTCTCGGCAGTGACGCCCATGTGGCCGGTGCCGAACGGGCAATGCAGTGCGCCGATCATCATATCGACGAAGGTGGTGTCGCCCATCTTCTGGCCGAAGCGCACGGAGTGCACGACATGCGGGCTGCGTGACATCGCCTCGGCGCCGCCAGCCAGCGCGTAGTCGGCGTCGCCAAGGGCTATGGCCTGCATTGCCGAGACAATCGCCTGGGCGCCGGAGCCGCAGAGGCGGTTGACGTTCATTGCAGGCGTCGTGTCGGGGATGCCGGCATCGATGGCGGCGACACGGCTGAGGTACATGTCGCGCGGCTCGGTATTGATGACATGGCCGAAGACAACATGGCCGATCTGGCCGCCCTCGACGCCGGATCTGGCCAGTGCCGCCCTGGCGACATGGGTCGCGGTTTCGATTGGCGAGGTGCCGGCAAGCGCGCCGCCGAAGGTGCCGATGGCGGTGCGGGCTCCGTCGAGGATGACGACATCACGGGTGGTATGGGCGCTCATTGGGCGGTCTCCTTGGCGCTGCGGGTGTCCGGGCCGGATGTTGACCATATGTCCGAGGCGGCGCAAGGGGCGCGGGCGAACCACTAGTGGATCGAATCCGACATTCCGAACCCGGAATACCGGCTCGAACCACTAGCCATCTCTTTGTGATGGCTCAACTTTTCTCGACGAAAGGCCCAGCTTGCGCCGGAGCCTTCCGTCTCGGTCGAACCATTAGGTCGCATGCCGGGACGAACAATCGAACGCCCCCACGGAAAACCGCAGGGGCGCGATACGTCTTTTGGAGCCGCTTTGTCCGGCGAGGCTGAATGGCGCCTCACCGGTCCTTGGTGTTGCGTGCGATCAGGTGTTGCCATGCTTCTTCGGGCGCAACCAGACCTCGACCCGATGATTTGCATTCTGACCCTCGAGCGTATCGTTACACCCGATCGGGGTCATCTCGCCGTAAGCTTCGATGACGACCGGCGCCTGGTCGAACGCGCTGGCGCCAAAGACATCCCGCATGGCTGCCAGCGCCGCCTCGGCATGGCTCATCGACATGGCGCGGTTGGTATCGAAATCGCCATCCGAGCCGCTGAAACCAACCAGTACCACCTCGCGTCCGGCATAGTCGCCTTGGGCAAACGCCTGGGCGAACTGCTGAGCCTCGTACTTGGACCCAACCTCCAATTCGTTCGATCCTGGGCGGAAGTGGAAGGTCAAGCTGAGGCGCTCGGCACCGTTGAGACTGGTCAGCATCTGCTGCATCACCGGCAGTGAGAACTCGGTCTGGCCGATCAACGCGTGGGCGATCCGCTGGCCAAGAACGTTGAGCCCGTTACGCTCTATGCTCCGGCTGACAAAGCCAGCCTCGTCGATCAACGGCTGAGCAAGGTCCGAGACCATATATGCCATCAAATCGTACACATGCAGGTGCTGCGCCTTTGCCGAGCGGTAGAGATATAGCCGCCGGGTAAGCGGATATTCCTCGGTCTTGATGGCGAAGTCGGTAGGGAAGCTGGTGATCCCGCAAGATTTCTCGATCCCAAGCGCGATTGCCTGGTCAACATGGGCGCTGCTGGTAAATCCGATCGCGCCCGGGTCGGCCAAAACGGCGTCGGTCAGTTCCAGATCGTCAGTATAGCGCTTGGCGCCGAAGCCGATCGTCTGATTGTTCGGCCTCAGCACGTGCTCATCAATGAAGTCGATGTTGCCCGAGGCTGGGTCGTTCGCATGGACAGTGATCGGCATGTCGGCGCCGCCGACCTGCGACCAGTTGGTGAGATTGCCAGCGAGAATATTGGCCATCTCCTCGATGGACAAAATGCGAACGTTGTTGCTCGGGTTGACGATGGCGACGATGGCATCATGGGCGAGCACGCTCTCGTACTTGCTTTGGCGCGGATCGGGTTCGCCGGCGGCGACCAGATTGCCGACCTCCGCATCCTCAACCGGGCGCGAAGACATACCGATCGCCGCCCGTCCGGCGGCAATACTGTCAAAGGCGATGTCCGAATTCCGTGCCAAAAGATGGATCGAAGCCATCTCGCGGCCATCCTCGTGGATCACTCGTATTGTCTCGATCCCGGTGTCCGGCGCTGTCTCGCGCACCAGGTCGGCCTGCAAGTGCTCGGCATAGCCCTCGACCAGCTTCGGCATCAGCCCAAGGCCGATGGTGCTCGTGCCGTGGATCGAGAAGGTGGCGCCGAACATGATTTCCTCCGGGCATCCCGGGCCCTCGCAGCGCACCTGCGTGACACTGATCTCGACCTCGCCAAGAGCGGTCCGAAGCCTGTAGTTCAAGCCGTCGAATTCGATCAGCTCGCCGCCGATCGAGGTGTTGCCGTCGATTGAGGTCAAGGTAACCTGGCCGCCCAACTGGGCATGCGCCGTGCCAAAAGTCAGGAATGCCGCGAGTGACAGGGCCGTCACCGCCGGCGCACGCGCGAATTTCAACTTCATCATATCTCCACCCCTCCAATAGGGTCACTCCCCGAAACCCCATTCAGTCTCTCGCCTTCAACGCGGCGAAACCTTCAAATCAGCCACTCGATCGCCACGAAGGCCATCAGCTAAACTGGCAACTTCCGCACAGCCCACCGGCGACAGTCGGCGGTTTAACGGCCGGGCAGGCTTGCCCCGCACCGACTGAAGCACGGCCAGCCGCGGGCTGGCGAACTCGCCGTCACCGCAGGTTCCGGCCAGGCGCTCTAGATTGCGGCTCGGAAAATCGACGACCAGTTCAACGCCGCCCGCCACCCCACCGCTCTTTAGATAATAGGAATAGACCTGCAGGTGCTGGCCGACACCATCGACCGGCTCGTAGACAGCCATGAACCCGCCACCACTGCGGCGCGCATCATGAAAGTCGCGCGGGTGGTCCGGGCTGACATGTCCGGTGGCGCCGGGTGCAGCGCCGAATTCGAGCGCATTCAGCGTCAACTGGATTGGCGTGTCCCACATGACCGCGACACGCTCGATCCGCTCCAGGCTGGAGAACCGCAGCGAGAAGGCCAGTTCACTACCGTCGGCAAAGCTGACCACGGCCGGCGTCACCGGCTTGAAACCGGGAACCTCGATCCGGCCCTCACCGGCAGGGTCAATCATCAAGCCAAGCTGGATACCGCCATAGGATAACTCGGCGACGGTTCCGGCCTGGCAAGGTGCATGCAGGATCACCGCAGTCACGCCTACCGGTGACAGCTCGCTTTGTACCGACGGCTCGGCGGCACATTTGGTCGGAGCGGCGACCCGCCGCTAGACGATTGCGGTGGCGGATTGTGGCAGATCGCGCGGAGCCGGGTCGAGCGACGCGGTCTGGGAAAGGCTGTCGCCTGCCCACGTGTCATCGGAGACACTGCCGGTGGGCATCAGGCTCGTACTCGCAGCGTCGGTGGGCACGCCGGTAACGACCGGTATGACCTCAGCGATTTCGACGGGGCTGATCCGCAATGGTGCGGTTTCCGGCGCGGGCATGGACAAAATTGCCGGTTCGAGCGCCGCGACAATGATGGACTCGGACGCCGACGAAACTGCGAAATCGACATATGGCGCGGGCGCCGCGGCAATTTCCAGCGCGGGCGCCGTCCCAATTTCCAGCACGGGCGCCGTCGCAATTTCCAGCGCAGGCGCATCCTCAATTGTCGGCACAGCCTCAGCATTCGACTCAAGCGCAGCCGCAACCGCAGCCGCATAGCCAGCCTTCTCCGCAAGCGCAGCCTCAATCCTCTGCGCCAAGGTCATCTCAGCGACTTCTCGAGGTGAAGTCGTTCCCGTCGGCTCGGTGATCTTTGATGCGACTGCCATTGCCACGACGTCCGCTACATCCTGGTGAACCGTCAACACAACCTCGGCGAACCCGGGTGCGTCAGTCAGACCGTAGTGGAACCGCTGAATGCCATCGCAGGTCGGGTCAGGCAAATAATGTACCGCTCCATCCGCAACCAGAGCCCGGCCGCATTTCGGCAGCGAAACGATTTCGAGCAGGCTGGCGTCAGCGGTCAAGACGCCCTCGTCATTGGCCAACACGTCAATGCGGGTCCTACCCTTGACGGCGGCGACAACCCTGTCGTTCTTCAGGACACGAAGCACCTGGGACGATGATTGGGTCGTGGACGCAAGCGAAGACGCCTCAGGATCGCCTCTCCCGAGGAGGTTAGTTTGCTGTACCATTGTGCCGATCCCAACCACCGCTATGATGGCGGTCAGGAACGTCATCATCCCGTCATCTCCGCGCATTGAACCCACCTCACTCCAAGCGACGAATTATCAAAATCTTCGGGATACCCATCCGAACTGCGATGCCCTTTAGTATTACCAAACAAATATCTCTGACTAATAACTGAAGATTAATATCAATGCCTTACCGGCCTATATTGCGGCACAATTGTGACAATTGCACGACGGACGAGCTGCACTATGAGTCGACCTCGATCACAACTGCCGCATCGGCACCAATACTTCCGATGTGCGCAGTTTTCGAGTTATCGTGAAGGTTGTGAACTCGCACCGACAGGCTGGTTCGGGTAAGTCGAAAATTGCCCCCGGGAACCCCTTGGCCAATCTGGACTCTCTACCCCCGGTGGTCGCGGATCCAGACCTCGACCCGGCGGTTCAACTCGCGCCCCTCGGCGGTTTCGTTACAACCTACGGGTGTCAAATCGCCGTAGCTTTGAATCACGATCGGCACCGCGTCGAGCGCGCCCTCGGCGACCGCCGTCTTGAGCGTATCGAGCACACTTTGGGCCCGGCGAGCGGCCAAATGGCGATTTACATCAAATTCACCGATCGAATCAGTGAAGCCGACCAGCAGAATGTCTTTGCCCCGGTAGGCACCGCCCGCCAGCAACCGGGCAAAGCGCTCGGCCTCGCTCTGCGAACGCGTCTCGAGATTGGACGAGCCGAGGGTAAAGCGGAAGGTGGGGCTGAGACGCTCGGCGTCCTTGATCTCGGTCAGCATCTCGCGGAATACCGGCAGCGAGAATTCCTCCGGGCTGGTCAGGCTGTGTGCGAGACGGGCGCCCTGGACCTCGATACCCTGGCTTTCGATATCGCGATCGATGAACCCGGCTTCGGCAATGATCGGCTGCGCGGCGTCGGACAGCGCAAAATCGAGCAGCCCACGCGCATGGACGGATTGATCATCCGCGCCCGAGTCATAGGCGTAGAGGCGCCGGCTAAGCGGGTATTCCTCGGTCTTGATGTCGAAGGAAGTTGGCAAAGAGACCAACCCGCACTCCTGGCGGATGGCAACCATCCGCGTTCCACGCGCGTAGGCAAAACCAGTAACGCCAATTCCAGCAGGGTCGATCGACACCAGATCAGACAGATCGGCGTGGTCCTTCAGGCGTTCGGCGGATTCGGTGATGCTGAGCCCTCGCGGCGCCATCGCGATGGTCTCGAACAGATTGTACGTACCAGTCCGGTCGTCGGGAACATAAACGCTGATCGGCTGATCCGGCCCGCCGAGTTCCGCCCAATTGGTTGTCTGCCCGGCAAATATCGCGGCAATCTGATCAAGCGCCAGCGCGCGCACCGGATTGTCCGGGTGAACGATCACGATCAGCCCGTCCAGGGCAAGAATGTGCTCGTTCGGACTGTCGCGCAGGCCTGTCAAACCGGCCTCAGCCTCGTTCACGCGGCGCGAGGCAAGGCCGATTGCAGCAGTTCCATTGGCCAAGGCCGAAAATGCGGCGGTTGTGTCCTGGACTGCCACGTGGACCGAAGCCACGTCGTTTCCGGCGTTGTTGACAAGACGAAACACACGTTCGTTGTCACCCGCGCCGACCTCGCGCACCATCTCGGCGCCCAGAGCGTCGCCATACCCCTCGATCAGTGATGGCATCAGCCCGTCGCCAATGATGTTCGAGCCGGCGAGGTTGAGCTGGTTGCTGTCGAGCGCCTGGATTGGGCAGCCCTCGCCCTCGCAGCTCACTTGATCCACATCGATGGTGATGGTGCCCACGCTGGTTCGCAAAGTGTAGGTTCTGCCGTCAAACCCAATCATCTCGCCTTCCACTCGGGCGGCCCCGTCGTGCGATGTCAGGACGACGGCGGGCTCCGCCCATGCCGCTCCGATGCCGAATGTTAGCCCGATGAAGGCCGCAATCAGCCCCGAAATCTTTATTCGCATCTGTGTTCCCCAATCACCGGGCGGTGCGCGACCCGCGCCAACCCGGCGAACTCCACCCGTTCTACTTCTGCAAAATGATCATGTCGTCGACTGCGTCGGAGATGTACCGATTTGCCATTCCGGCGACCGCATCGCAATCGAGCGTTGCCAGGCGGAGAATCCGCGGCCGTTCAAGCCGCCCCGCCTCCGATCGCAGAATCAAAAACTTGGGCTGGTCGAACGCCGCATCGCCGCAGAACGTCGACTGCGTGACGATTTCGGACGGATCAAGGCCAAGCTTCAATTTGATGACCCCGGCCTTGCCGCCGCCTCGGTGCCAGTAGGTATAGATTTCAATACGCTGCCCGATCCCATTGACCGGTTGATATTGCAGCAGATAGCCACCGCCTGACCGTCGAACCTGGCGATGGTTGCGAGGATTATTTGCGCTGACGTGATCCAGGCTGCCTGGAGAAGCGCCGAATTCAAAGGCGTGCAAGACCAAGTTGGGCGTCGGCCCTCGGACCAGAGCAACCCGGTCCATCTTCTCGGTATCGGCGAAGGGAATGTTGAACGCGATCTGGGTGCCATCTCCGAAGCGCAGTTGCGCATCGCTCGCCCGCTGGAAACCGGCAGCGGCAATACTGCCGTTACCTGCTGTATCGAGGGCAATACCAAAGCGAATTGTCTCGTAAGAAAGCTCAACAGCCGTTCCGGCGTGACAGGGCGATTCAATGATAACTTCGGTCATTCCGGCGGGTCGAATGTCGAGGGTCAGCGCCGGCAGAACCGTGCAGGGGCCGGTCGATGCGGGTAACGCGGCGGGGTTCGTTGCGGCCGGGTCGACTTGCTGCTGACTTGATCCACCCGATTGATTTGGGCCCGATTGATTTGGGTCGGCCAGCGCCGCCGGCGATGTGGTGTCGACCGGCGCCAGATTAGTGGAATTGCGGAGCACCAGAACTGACGTGAGACCGTCCGATGGTGAACCCAGGTCAGATTGACTGGCCGCTCCGGAGCCCAACTCCGGCATGGTGACGCGCGGGACATTTGCACCAAGCCCACCATTGTCCACCCCAGCCCCGGTTGCGATTGATTGGCCGGAGTTCGGTAACGGCGCGCCTGCGTATTGATCGGACGGTTGGGTTACCGGCTGCCCGGCGAGCACCGAGGTTTCCGCAAGGCCGCCTGCCGCGCCCAAGCCCGATTCCTGACCTGAGCTGCCATGAGCAACCCCCGCCCCGGTCGCATCAGTGCCACCCGACGCCATCGATCCTGCGCCCGAGGCCGTGTTGGGCAGGCCAGGCACGGTGGCAGCCTGAGGTTGCGGCACACTCGTCGAGCGAATGATCAAGCCCCCGGCATCTGACCGCGCCTGAGGCTGTTCCGCCAGCGTTGCCGACGTGTCGCCGACGCCCGGGTCCGACGTACCCGGTACAGGCGCGGTGACGTCGCGTTGGGCATTTTTCGCAATTTCGTTCTGGGTCGGCTCACCAATCTGGACAACGACGGTCACTTCCCCAGTCTGGCCGAAGCTTCGCCCGCTTATGGCATATTTGAAGGTCTGTGAGCCGACGCAGCGTTCCGCCGGCAGATAATGCGCCAGCCCGCCAACCGCGGAGACGCGGCCGCATTTCGGCTGTCCAACGATCGCCAGATTCTCGGCGTCACCGTCCCTGAGGCCAAGATCGTTGGCAAGAACGTCGATACTGCTGCGGGTATTCGCGTTCACGATCACGTCGTCCGGCCGAAACTCCAACGCGACCGACCCGCCGCCAAAATACCGTTCGACCACGTCAAAGCGCTGGGCCAGAGTGCCAACGGCAATCAAGACCACTATGATCGTGAACATCGACATCATTCGGTCGTCTTTAAGCACGTTGACAGGCCTCCGATTCTTCCAAGGTTTCGTCGAAACGGTTTTACGCAATTAAAACACAGCGTTGCGATTATGTCTGAATGTCTATCATGAAGCAAGATATTAGGATATCACATACCAGATCCTGACCGGAGACTGTTGTAAAATAACCAATCAAGGATGAGTTGTGGAGCGTGCCGATGATTTTCAAGGTCCGCCAATCCATGCAATGATCAGGCCACCTGCGGCACCTGCGCGCGACCGGCGAGAGACTGGCGTCATACCGCCAACCAAGCTCGCTGATCAACAAATTTCCGTGCGCCGGGTATCCGCCGCAATTTGATATTAAGTTTGAGGTGTTACCAAAGAGAGCTAACCTTCCGGAATCGGGTGTATGCAAATCGTCAGGGCTCGGTCGACGGCGTTGGCAGGGGCAAGAATGATGCGGAGTTTTAGGGGCAACGGCAGAATGGTCGAACCACGGCACTCCGCGGATGACGCGAGAAGCGGCACGGCCGGCAGCAGTCCGCGCAACCTGGTCTTTATCTCCGACGGCACGCTCTCGTCCCTGAGGGCTGGGACGGAGACCAATGCCGGGATGCTGTACCGGCTGCTGACGGAAACTGGCCGCAACCCCTATCAGCAATACGACTATGACCCCGGCGTGCAGGGCAGCGGCCTGCGCAAGTGGTTCAACGCGGTCACCGGGATGGGCATCAATCTGACGATCTGCCAGGGTTATGGATTTCTCGCCAGCCGCTACCGCCCGGGTGACCGGATTTACTTGTTCGGCTATTCTCGCGGCGCCTATGCAGTGCGCTCGCTGGCCGGGATGATCGGCTCGGTCGGTTTGCTGCGCCAGGAGCATGCGACCGAGCGCAATATCAAGCGGGCCTTCCGCCTGTATGAGCTGAACGGCGAGATGGTCCGATCCCAGGCCAGGGCGGATTTCATCGGCCAGAAATGCCATGACCATGTGCCGGTCGAATTGGTCGGGGTGTGGGATACGGTGCGAACGCTGGGCTTGCCCTATCCGGTGCTGTCACGGATGGCGCAGATGGCGACCGAATTTCACGACCACGCACTGGGCGACCATATCCGGCACGGCTATCACGCGTTGGCGATCGATGAGGACCGAACCGCCTTCGCTCCGATCCTGTGGCAGCGAAGCCCGCACTGGCAGGGCCGGCTGGAGCAGACCTGGTTCGCCGGCGTCCATGGCGATGTCGGCGGCAATATAGGCGATCACACGGCGGCGCGCCCGGCGGCGAATATCCCGCTGAACTGGATGCTGCGCCGGGCCGAGCAGCACGGCCTGATCCTGCCGGAGGGGTGGGAGGGCCGGTTCCCGGAGGATCCGGCGGCGCCGCAGATCGGCAACCGGACCGGCATGGCACGGATGTTCATTTTTCGCCGCCGGCGCGCAGCTGGCGGCGGCGACGGCGAGGTCATCCATCTCAGCATCCGCGCCCGTATGGCGGCGCTGCCGGGCTACCGACCGATAGGCAAGATCGACGTTGGTGAGCGGTGGGGCGACGGCCAGTAGTTTTGGCCGTAGTTTCACGCGCTGGCATACAATCTCATTGTCTTCCTGCAAGGCACCGATCTACCCGAGCATTGACCTATTCGCCCAGTCGACCGCTGAAAAGCGGTGGCAGGTCCAAACTCACAGCGTCGGGCTGCCTCGACGCCAGCGAAGCATGCCAAAACAGTTGCCACCGCACGTCAGCCGACCTACCATCGCCCATAAGCACTGTTGCTTGCGGAAAATCGGATAATATTCAGTTCGTGCATTTTGGGGTGTGGTCCATGTCAATCGCAGAAATTGAAGTCGGCTCTGAACGGCGACTACCCACGACTCAGGCTGCGAGAAGCCAGTTAATCCGACATACCCCATATGAACCGGCAACCAGACCGCAGTTTGGGCCATTTCGGTTTTCCTGACAAGGCTGAGCC
>Ga0307379_10004808_pt1 | contig 19098 bp, 18 predicted proteins | sample UN2MG_FD_202237 | JGI IMG/M metagenome (GOLD analysis project Ga0307379, IMG submission 202237) | Soil microbial communities from Risofladan, Vaasa, Finland - UN-2 | ecosystem: Environmental > Terrestrial > Soil > Coastal area > Acid sulfate soil | place: Finland: Risofladan, Vaasa | collected... | reverse complement strand
CAACGACCCAGATGCTGCTCGCCGGGTGGTACCCACCCCCGATCATGGGTGGTACCCACCCCCGGCGATCACGTGGTACACATGGGGCGACTATGCCCGGTACACTCTAGCGCGACTGCTGACATCGAACCACATAAATACTGGATTCTCTACCAACGGACGGATTGGCGGTCGTCCGAAGGAATCATGGGTTCGGCTCCGCTCACCACAGGGAGAAAGAGAGGCCCGAAGGGCCGTTTTGGGCGGCCGAAGTGGTCGAAAAAGGGGTGAGCCGTCCGAAGGTCTGGGAAGCGGAAAGAGCCGAGAGTAAGCCTGTTACACGCCAAAACGCGCCTCTCGGCGAGGCGGGCTTTCGGCGACAGAGAATGTCTCGATAGAAGGTGTTGGTGGAGGGAACCCGGGTCGGGCTTGAGTCCGAAGGCTGATCTGCATCAGCTCGAATTCGCACACTCCGTCGTGACGGAAGCGCATCCCGCGATCGGCGGGATCCGCGACATCTGCGGATTACCCGTCGCTCATGCGGCTTCCCCCGCGCGGCTGGCGGGCACCAGCAGCCGGGGGGCGATCTTGCCGTCCTCGACGTCCACGATGACGGTGTCACCAGGGCGGAACTCGCCGCGCAGGATGCCGCCGGAGATGGGATTCTCGACCAGGCGCTGGAGGGTGCGCCGCAGCGGGCGCGCCCCGTACTCCTCGTCGAAGCCGGCCTCGCCCAGCAGGTCGCGCGCGGCATCGGTGAGCTGCAAGGTGATCGCGCGCTCGCCGAGCTGCCCCTCCACGCGCTTGACCATGAGGTCCACGATGCGCCGAATCTGCTCGCGGTCGAGCGGGTGGAAGATGATGATCTCATCTATGCGGTTGAGCAGCTCCGGGCGCATGACCCGACGCAGCTCCTCCAACATGCGCTCCTTCATCGCCTCGAAGTCGGCTTGGCGCTGCTCGGGCATGAAGCCCACGGATGCCTTCATCCACTGGCTGCCGATGTTGGAGGTCATGATGACGACGGTGTTCTTGAAGTCAACGGTGTGCCCGGAGGCGTCGGTCAGGCGGCCGTCCTCCAGGATTTGCAGCAGGACGTTGAACACGTCGGGGTGCGCCTTCTCGATCTCGTCGAACAGGATCACCCGGTATGGCCGGCGCCGTATGGCCTCGGTCAACTGGCCGCCCTCCTCGTAGCCGACGTACCCCGGCGGCGCCCCCACCAGGCGCGACACCGTGTGCCGCTCCTGGTACTCCGACATGTCGAGGCGCACCATCGCCTCCTCGTCATCAAACAGGAACTCCGCCAGCGCGCGCGCGAGCTCGGTCTTGCCGACGCCGGTGGGGCCCATGAAGATGAACGAGCCGATGGGCCGCTTGGGGTCCTTGAGCCCGGCGCGGGCGCGGCGAATCGCCTCCGACACCGCGACCACCGCCTCGTCCTGGCCGATGACCCGCTCGTGCAGGCGCTGCTCCATCTCCAGCAGCTTGTGCGCCTCCTGCTCGAACATGCGCGACACGGGAATGCCGGTGGCGCTGGAGATGATCTGCGCGATGTCCTCCTCGGTGACGGTGGCCGCGTCCTCGCCGCGGCCGGCCTCCCACTCGCCGCGCCTGGCCTCGAGGTCGGCGCGCAGGGAGTCGATCTCTTGCTTGAGCTGGGCCGCGCGCTGGTAGTCCTGGGCCATGGCGGCACCCTCGCGCTCTGATTCGAGTTGGCCGATGCGCCCCTCCAGCTGGTTGATCTCGGGTGGGGTGTAGGCGGTCTCGATGTGCTTCTTCGCTCCGGCCTCATCCACCAGGTCAATCGCCTTGTCGGGGAGAAAGCGGTCGGTGATGTAGCGGGCGGACAGCTTGGCCGCGGCCTCCAGGGCGGAGTCCTCGATCTTCACCTGGTGATGCTGCTCGTAGCGGTCGCGCAGGCCGCGCAGGATTTCGACCGTCTCCTCGACGCTGGGCTCGTCGAGGAACACCGGCTGGAAGCGGCGCTCGAGGGCCGAATCCTTCTCGATGTGCTTGCGATACTCGTCGAGGGTGGTGGCGCCGACGCACTGCAGCTCGCCCCGCGCCAGCGCCGGCTTGAGCAGGTTGGCGGCGTCAATCGCCCCCTCGGCCGCGCCCGCGCCCACCACCGTGTGCAGCTCGTCTATGAAGAGGATGATCTCGCCCTTGGCCTTGCGAATCTCGTCCATCACCGCCTTCAGGCGCTCCTCGAACTCGCCGCGGAACTTCGATCCCGCCACCATCGCCCCCAGGTCGAGGGCGATCACGCGCTTGCCCTTGAGGTTCTCCGGCACCTGGTTGGCGACCACCTTCTGCGCCAGCCCCTCCACCACCGCGGTCTTGCCCACCCCGGGGTCGCCAATGAGCGCGGGGTTGTTCTTGGTGCGGCGGCTCAGCACCTGGATCAGGCGCTTGATCTCGTCGTCGCGCCCGATCACCGGGTCCAGCTCGCCCTTGCGCGCCATGTCGGTGAGGTCGCGGCTGTAGCGCTCCAGCGCCGCGTATTTGCTCTCCGCCGTCTCGTCGGTGACGCTGTGCGCGCCGCGGATCTCGCGCAGCGCGCGGTCGGCGCCGTCCTGGGTCAAGCCGGCGGCGCGCAGGAGGCCGCCGGCATCGCCCGGGGTCTCCAGCAGCGCCAGCAGGATATGCTCGACTGCGATCAGGCTGTCGTGCAGGCGCTGCGCCTGCTGCCACGCGGTCTCGGTGAGCAGACGGTGGAGCGCGGGGGTCACGTAGATCTGCATTTGGCCGCCGCCTGACCCGCTTACCTGCGCCTTCGGCGCGCGCGCCAGGGCGTTCTCCACCTGGGTCTGCACCGCGGCGGCATCAATGCCCGCCCGGCGTAGGATCAGCGGCGCGATGCCTTCCCGCTGCTCCAGCAGGGCCAGCAGCACGTGCGCGGCGTCAAGCTGCGTGTGACGGTAGCGCACGGCGACCTCCTGCGAAATCGCCAGCGCCTCTTTCGCCTTGTCGGTGAACTTGCTCAGATCCATATATTCAACCCCTTGAGCGCGTGGTCCCGGCGGCGCGGGTGCGGACGCGCGTCGCTTCCGGCAGCGCCAGCTCGCCGCGGGACTGGCGGCGGACCTCAGCTTTCGTTTCCTCGCGCAGGCGGGCGACGTACTCCCGGAACTTGCGCCGGATGTCGCCGATCCGATGGTCCGCTTGCTCGCGCTCGCGCTCCAGGCGGTCCAGCAGGTCGAGGATGATTTCGACCCCGGCAAGGTTGACGCCCATGTCCTGGGTCAGGTGTTGAATCCGGCGAACGCGCTCGACGTCGCTGTCGGAGTAGAGGCGGATATTGCGTTGGTTGCGGGCCGGCTCCATCAGCCCCAGTCGCTCATACAGCCGCAGCGTCTGCGGGTGCACTTCGAGCAGTCTCGCCGCCACGCTTATGACATAGACCGGCTCTTCGGCCTCGCTCTTCTCCGTCATCGCTACCGAACTCCCATCGCCCGGGCGTGCGGACGGCGGGGGGCGCTTACCCCCTCACCGCTTGCCGTGGATTCTCCGGGCGAAGTTGCCGCAGCCGCTCGATGAGGCTGCGCTCCTCGGCGGTCAGGTTCTTCGGCACCAGCACCCGCAGCCGGACGAATAAGTCGCCTTTGCCCCCCCCGCGCAGGCGCGGCATGCCGAGCTCGCCCAGGCGCAGCCGTCGCCCCGATGAACTGCCGGGCGGCACCGTCACCGACATCTTCCCCCACAGTGTCGGCACCTCCACCTCCGCGCCCAGCGCCGCCTCGGCGAAGCTTACCGACAGCTCCGTGTAAAGGTCGTCGCCCTGACGCTCGAACACGGGGTGAGGCCGAATGCGCGGGATGATATACATGTCGCCAGGCGCCCCCCGTCCGCTCCCCGGAGCACCCTCACCCGCCAGCCGCACCTTGGAGCCGTCCCGCACGCCCGCCGGGATCTTCACGTCCAGGCGCTTGGTCTTGCCGTTGGGCATCGTCACCACCACACTGCGCTGGGTGCCTGTCGCCGCCTCCTCGAGGGTGATCTCGACCTCGTGGCGCAGGTCCTCGCCCTGGGCCGCGGGCGGAGCGCCGACGCGCGCGCCGCGCCCCGGACCGGCGCCGAAGAACATCTCGAAGACATCGCCGAAGCCGGGCGCCTCCGTGCCGGGCTCGAAATCCACCGAGCGCCATGTGAAGCCGCCGCTCCCCGGCGGGGCGCCGGGCTGTGCGCGTCTCCAGGCATCGCCCAGATGCCCGAACTGATCGTACTTGGCGCGCTTGTCCTTGTCGGTGAGCACTTCGTACGCTTCGCTGATCTCCTTAAACCTGCGCTCGGCCTCCTGGTCCCCCGGATTGACGTCCGGGTGATACTTGCGCGCCAGCCGGCGATAGGCTCTCTTCAACTCCTTGTCGCCGGCGCCGCGCTCGACGCCTAAGACCTTGTAGTAGTCCTTGCCGTTCATTGCCTGCAGATGCTGTCAGCACGCCGCCGTGCGGCCGCCGCTATTCGATGGCAACCTTCGCTCGCCGCGACTGCGCCTGCTTCGCCTTGGGCAGGGTCACCTCAAGCACGCCGTCGCGGAAGCTCGCCGACGCGGCCGCGTGCTCGATCGGCACGGCGATCGCGAAGGAGCGGTGAAACGGCCCGTGCGGTCGCTCGACGCGGACATACTCGCGCCCGTCGGCGGGCTTGCGCTCGCCGCTGATGGTGAGCCGGTCGCCCTCGACCTCGATCTGGATATCCTCGCGCTGGACGCCGGGCAGCTCCGCCTCGAACACGAAGCTCTCGGCGCTTTCGGAGACATCAACCCGCGGCGCCCAGACCCCCGATTGCGCCGCCTGCGGCGGGGCCGTGCGGTGGCGCGAGCAGTCTTCGAAGATGCGATTGACGCGATCCCGTATCTCGGCGATATCGCCGAAGGGGTCCCAGGGCAGATCCATGGCAGGTCCTTCCTCGCCCGGTGCGGGGGCGCTGCGTCATTCGCTCTTCTTGTACTCGGCGTCAATGACGCCCTCGTCGTCCCCTCCCGCCGGCGGCTGCTCGGGCTGTGCTGCGCTCGCGTCCGCGGGCGGAGCTTGCGCCTCGGCAGTCTGGCGATACAGGATCTCGGACAGCCGGTAAGACGCCTGCTGCAGGTCCTCGCTCGCGCTGCGAATGCCGTCCATCTGGTTCGCCGCCAACGCCTCCTTGAGCGCCCGCACCTTGCCCTCGATCTCCTGGCGCACATCCGCGGGCACTTTGTCGCCGAGATCGCCCAGCATCTTCTCGGTCTGGTACACCAGCGAGTCGCCGCGGTTGCGCGTTTCCGCCTCCTCGCGCAGCCGGCGGTCGTCTTCGGCGTGCGACTGCGCATCGCGCACCATGCGCTCGACGTCGTCCTTGGGGAGCTGACCGGAGCCGGTGATGGTGATGCTCTGCTGCCGCCCGGTACCCAGGTCCTTGGCGCCGACGTTGACGATGCCATTGGCGTCAATGTCAAAGCTGACCTCGATCTGCGGTACCCCCCGCGGCGCCGGCGGGATGCCCGTCAGATGGAAGCGGCCCAGGGTGCGGTTGTCGCGCGCCATCTCGCGCTCGCCTTGCTGCACGTGGATCTCGACGTCGGTCTGGCCATCGGCGGCGGTAGTGTAGGTCTCGCTCTTGCGGGTAGGGATAGTGGTGTTACGCTCAATCATGCGGTTCATGACGCCGCCCAGGGTCTCGACTCCCAGCGACAGCGGCGTGACGTCCAGCAGCACCACCTCGCGCACCTCGCCCCCGAGCACACCGCCCTGGATGGCGGCGCCCACGGCCACCACCTCATCCGGGTTCACGCTCTTGTTGGGCTCCTTGCCGGTGAGCTTGCGCACCAGCTCCTGGATCGCCGGCATGCGCGTTGCGCCGCCCACCAGGATGACCTCGTCGAGGTCGCCGTCCTTGAGCTTGGCGTCGGCGATGGCCTGCCGTAAGGGACCGATGCAGCGCTCCACCAGGTCGGAGGTCAGCTCCTCGAACTTGGCGCGGGTGACGTTGACGTCGAGATGCTTGGGCCCCGTCTGGTCGGCGGTGATGAATGGCAGGTTGATGCTCGTCTGCACCACCGTTGACAGCTCGATCTTGGCCTTCTCCGCCGCCTCGCGCAGGCGCTGCAGGGCCTGGCGGTCGGCACGCAGGTCAATCCCTTGCTCCTGCTTGAACTGGTCGGCGACATAGTTGACCAGGCGCTCGTCCCAGTCGTCGCCGCCGAGGTGGGTGTCGCCGCTGGTGGACTTGACCTCGAACACGCCCTCGCCCACTTCGAGCACCGACACATCGAAGGTTCCCCCGCCCAGGTCCCACACCAGGATCGTCTCCTCGGCCTTCTTCTCGAGGCCGTAGGCGAGGGCGGCGGCGGTGGGCTCGTTGATGATGCGCAGCACCTCCAGCCCGGCGATCTCCCCGGCGTTCTTGGTCGCGGCGCGCTGGTCGTCATTGAAGTACGCGGGGACCGTGATTACTGCCTGTGTCACCTTGCCTCCCAGATACGACTCGGCATCGGTCTTGAGCTTCTGCAGCACCATCGCCGAGATCTCTTCCGGCGGGTACTCCCGCCCCTGGATCTCGACCACCGCCATGCTGTTGCGGCCCTCCGCGACCTTGAACGGCACCATCGCGCGTTCCGACCCCACCTCGCCGAAGCGGCGCCCCATGAAGCGCTTGATGGAGTAGACGGTGTTCTCCGAGTTGATCACGGCCTGGCGTTTCGCGGCCTGGCCCACCAGACGCTCGCCCGTCTTGGTGAACGCCACCACCGACGGGCACAGCCGCCCCCCCTCGGCGGTCGTAATGACGTGGGGCTCGCCACCCTCCACTACGGCCACGACGGAGTTGGTTGTGCCAAGGTCAATTCCTATGATCTTAGGCATCGGGACTCATACCTCCCATCATTTTTCGGCGCAGACGCCCACGCGGCCGTCTGTGCACTACGGATATGCTATCGCCGCAAGTATATACCTTGATAGTATTGTTGTCAACCATCTTCTGTGTGCCACGTTTCCAGTGTCCTGCCCAGGTTGCTGAGGCTAACTGGCAGGCGAATGCCAGCAGCCGAGCACGCTGGTGGATGGCCATTTCAGAAAACGCACGTTTGATGCGAAACGCAGGCAAGCAACGGCGAGTGTCTGGCGGCTGCCTACGCCGCTAAGCGGGCTCCGGGTCTCCGGGATCTCACCACGGGCTCTGCGAGTCAGCCTCAATGGGCAGCTCCATCGGTCCTCGCCCAAGGACACGAGGAAACAGCCAGCCCAGGCCGGCGGCAGCGAGAATCATGACATAGGGCATCACCAGCAGGCTGTAGCGACCTTCCTCGCAGATGGTCGCGACATGCACCAGGCAGGTAATGGCGATGGCCGCCAGCAGCGGTGCGAACCGCTTCCCCGAGAAGCTGGCTACGCCCCCTCCGATGAGGGCGAGGAGCAGGAGCGCGTGGTGAACCAATGAACCGCGCACCGCCCAGCCGCGCCAGCCAACCACGGCCACCTCGCCATGGTAGGCGTCCCAGAAGGTGTGGAACTTCCTCCACAGCAGCGCCGCATAGCCGACCGGATGATGGAGCAGGTACTGCCTGATGTTGTGCCAACCGGCCCGCTGGAGGGCGCGGTCCGCTTCCATCTCGTCGGCAGTCCCTGCGGTTATCCGATTGACCAGGGGGTAGGTCGCCCGGCGGAACATCCCGTGGAACGGCAGGTAGTTGCCGGCGAAGAAGTTGAGGCCGCCGTAGCTCGACAGCCCCACCGGCCGATGGAAGATTCGTGAATTGCGGACCGCCCAGGGTGCGAGCACGACCACGAACGCCAGGGCAAAGGCGGTGAAGTGCCACACCCAGCGGCGGTCACGCAGCCCGTAGGCCCAGATGATGGCGATCAGCAGGGCGAGAGCGAAAGCCTGACCTGTCGGACGCACCAATGCGGCAAAGCCGAGGATCAACCCCGCCGCCGCGAATGCGCGCGCGCGCCGGCCCTCAAAGCCGATCGTAAGGACAAGCGTCGCCGCCGCCCAGAGGAAGATCGAGAGGGTCTCCGAGTACATGGCGGACGCCGCCCACCAGAAGCCGGGGTAGGCGGCATACATCGCTGCCGCTACCATCGCGCGCCGCCGGCCCACGAGCCGGCGCGCCAGCGCGAAGGTCAGCAGCAGCGCCGCCAGGTCGAGCGCGAGCTGCGCCGGCCGCACGAGCGCGTAGCGCGAGCCGAACCAGCGCTCACCGCTCCAATACAGCGCCGCTAGAAACGCCGGGTAGCCCGGCGTGCGCACCGCATACTCGCCGTGCGGCATGCCGTGGGCGGGGGTAAGGAACCGTCCCTGATCGAGGAGCGTCGTGGCGATAGTGTCGTATTCGACCGCGTCCACACCCGCCGGCAGCGACGGCGCCGCATCGAGGTAGGCCATGCGCCACAGGGCCGCCAGGACGAAAACGACCGCCAGCGGCGCCCACGAGCGCAAGACCGCAGGGGCATGCGGCCACATGCGCCTGCGACATCCGTGGGTCACCATATCGTCACCAGCAGAGCAAGCGCGATCGTGCCTGCGAACGCGATGGCCGCTTGCGCTCCCGACGGCTGGAGTTCAGCCTGCGGCGGGGGTATGGTCGCCGGTCGCGGTCGCCCGGCGATTGCCATTAGCAGCAACACCACCCGTTGCGCCGGTGCGGCGGGGGCATACGCCAGCCAGGCGGATGGCACCGCCAAGCCGTCGGTGTCCGGGGCCGCCGGCAGCGCGCGGGTGATTTCGAGTGCGACGCGGTAAGCGACAACGGAATAGAGGCCGAGAAAGGCGAACAGCAATATCGGCGCTGCCGTGTCGGCCGCAAGCCGCGCTACCGAAGGACATGCCACAGCCGCCGTCGGCTTTGCCCGTACCTGCGTGCGTGGGGTCCATGCCGGCGGCAGCCACAGCGCCAACCTCAACGCGATAGCCGCGATGACCAACGCCAGAGTAGGGGAGGCCTCGGGCGTCGCGATTTGGACAGCCGTGGGCAGGCCATAGGTGAGCGCCCAGGTGACTGCCAGGGCGGGCGCGGCGATCGCCGCCAGCAGCAGGATCCCCGCCGGCGCCGCCCACCGGCCGCTGCGCGGCAAGTCCCGCGCCAGCACGCGCGCAGCCGGGCGAGCGAGCGCAAACGGATTGAAGCGCCCCGGCTCCGGCAGCAGGAAGGCCATCGCCACGGCCATCAACAGCACGTATTCCGGTCGGTGAGGCATGATCGTCGGACCGCCGGTCTTAACCCAGGGGAGGAGACCGCCTGAGGCCGCGCGGTTCGCGCAGCGCCAGATCGCAGATCACCATCCGGTGGTCGGAATACCTGGTCTTGCGGGCTACAACCGTCGCTGCGCGGAAGTGAGCGCTTGCCCATACCTGGTCGAACCGCGAGACTGGCATGTCGTTCAGGACCGTGTCGCCCCAGCCACGACCGCCTTGGCGGAACGTATCGTGCAGGCGCGGCCATAGCACCCGCAGCGAGCCGTCGCCGCCGGGCACGTTGAATCGCCACCCAGGATTACCGGCTTGTCAAGCGGCAGGGATGCGACTTCTCGGGCCAGTTCCGACGCCTGCTCGCGGTGCACCCTGCGATTCACGGCGTGATCCCGCCAGCAAGCGGACATCCAAATGTCGAATCGCACCGCAGGAGGCTGGAGGTGGACACTGAAGATCTCCGTCTCGAGCCCCGAGGGCAGCCGCACCTGCGCCTGGATGAAGCTAAACGGGATACGGCCCTGCAGCGGCACCGCCGACACGCGACCCCGGGCGACGATGTCGGTGTCAACACCATGCGCGATGCCGCCGTTTCTCCCGAACAGCCGCCGCGCCAGGCGCTCGACATCGGCTCGCTTTGGTGTCTCCTGCAGCAGCACGACGTCCGGGCGATAGGGGATCACCTCTGCGGCAGCCAAGCGATTTCCCCCCGCGCAATTGATGGAGATGACGCGCAGCACCTCCCCGTGCCGCGGTCTGCCCCGCGCTTCAGGCGCCAGGGCAGCCCCCAGGCGAAGCAGGCTGCGGGGCTCTTCGGCGAACGCGGCGAGGAACACCAGCCACAGGGCGATCACCGCCACGGCCGGGCGCACGCGGCGGCGGTTGAATCCTGGAGCCGCCAGCGCCAGTCCCGGGGCCAGCCACAGCCACACGGGCCAGAAGCTAACCGCCGCCCACGAGTCCGGCCGGCGCCAGTAGCAGACCGAGAGTGTCGCGCCAAATAGCGCTGACAGGACGAGTAGGCCGTACTGCACATATCCGCCCATCCGCTCCGATAGCCTCATGGCTCGCGTCGCCTGTTATTCGGGGCTATTTCTTTTGGCGCTTGGCGGCGCGCTTGCGGCGGGGCTTGGCTTTCCTGGCCTTACGCCGGGCGGGCTTCTCGGCGGGCGCGGCGGCGGCCTTTTCCGCGAGCAGCTTCTTGACGTCGCGGCGACCGAGCTTGCGCAGCGCCACCAGCGCCGCGCGGTTGCCGCCGCGCGGGGCCGATCGCCCCGCCTCCCAGGCGAACACGGACGCGGAGCTGACACCCAGCACCGTTGCCAGCTCGCCCTGGGTGAGCTTGAGCCGGGTGCGGAGCTTGCGGATCAGAGCCGGCGACAAGCGCGCGGCTTTGACTTGCTCCTCGGGGACCTCGAGCCGGGCGCGTTGCGCCTGCTGCTGACGCGCCTGCGCGCTCGCCGCCTTCTCCAATGCGGCGACGGAACGCGCGAGCGAGGAGACTGCGCGCTTGAGCTCGCGCACCTCACGCGACACGGGGACGACGCTGCCGCGCACCTCGCGATTGACCGTGCGCATGATGGTCGAACGAACTGCATCCTCAAGTTTGCTCACGAATACCTCCTTGCTGTCGGTGCCGCTGTAGCCGCGGTATTGCACCTCGGTTTCGCCCCTGAGACCCCAATCACCTGCCGTGCTCAGACGCCCTCGACGCGGGCCCCGGCTGCGGGCTACCCCTTGATCCCGCTGAGGATAATGCCGCGCACGAAGTAGCGCTGCCCGGCGATGAATACCAGCAGCACGGGTACCATCACGATCACCGATGCCGCCATCAGCAAGTGCCACTCGGTGGCATAGGGCCCCTGGAAATGCGCCAAGCCGATGGGCAGGGTCTTCAACTGCAGGCTGTCAATGACGATCAGCGGCCACATGAACTCGTTCCAGGTGTGGAGGAAGATAAAAGTCGTCAGCGCCGCCAGGGCGGGCTTGGACAAGGGCATGATGATGCGCCAGTAGATAGTGAAGAGCCCGGCGCCGTCAATGCGCGCGGCGTCCTCGAGGTCGCGGGGGATGGTGAGGAAGAACTGGCGCAGCATGAAGGTGCCGTAGGCGGAGAACATGGCGGGTAGGATCAGCGCCCAGTAGCTGTCCGTCAGGCGCAGTCGCGACAGCAGGATATAGACCGGAATCATGGTGATGACCGCGGGCACCATGAGCGTGGCGAGGTACCCGAGGAACAGCGAGTCGCGCCCTGGGAAGCGCAGGCGCGCAAAGGCGTAGGCGGCCAGCGAGCTGGTGAACACCTGCCCCAGCGTCACCGCGACCGCCACCAGGATGCTGTTGATGTAGAAGATGAGAAAGGCGTCGGCGTTGCGCAGCAAGCCTCCGAACGCGGACTCGACCTTGATTGCGGACCAGGCGGCGGCGTAGTTGCCCCAATGGAGATGCACCTGCTCCACCGGCCGCACTTTGCTCGCGGCCACGGTCACCGTGCGGCCCGCCATGGCCGCCGGCTCCAGCAGGCGCAGGGTTCGGCCCCGCGGCGACCGCGCCACCTGCGTCCCGCGGACCGCCACGCCGTCAACCGCGGTCGCGTACACGGGGCCGTATTTGCTCATGACCTGTCGCCGGGGGAGCCAGCGGTCGTTCGCCACCATTACCTGCGACGGATCTTTGAGCGAGGTCGAGATCATCCACGCCAGCGGTACCGCCATGACCAAACCGATGGCGCCGAGCGCCATGTAGGCCGCGGCCTTCAGGCCCATGTTGCGCGCGCTCACTGGTAGTACACCACCCGCTGGCTCAGCCGCCAGTTAAGCAGCGTGAAGCCGAAGATGAGGGCGAACAGGATGCACGCGATCGCCGCCGCGTAGCCCATCTGGAACCACTGGAAGGCGTTCTGGTAGATGTACAGCATGATGGTGGTGGTGGCGCCCGCGGGGCCGCCGCCGGTCATCATGTACGCCGCCACGAACCCGCCCTGGAAGCCGGCGATGATGGACATGGTGGTGATGAAGAAGGTGGTGGGCGCGAGCAGGGGCCAGGTGACATGACGCAGCCGCTGCCACCAGTTGGCGCCGTCCATAGCCGCCGCCTCGTAGAGCTCGGCGGGGATATTCTGCAGCCCGGCGAGGTAGAGGATCATGTTGTAGCCGCCGACCGCGGTCCACAGACCCATGATGATGAAGGCGGGCTTGGCCCAGGCGGTGCTCACCAGCCAGCGCGGCGGATCGGCGACCCCGACCCCGCGCAGCCACGTGTTGAGCAGGCCGTAGTCCTCCTGGAAGATCCACTTCCACAGCAGCGTCACCGCCACCGCCGAGCAGATCGAGGGCAGAAAGAAGAGGGTGCGGAACAGCACTACCCCGCGCAGGCGCTGGTTCAGCAGCAGCGCGCTGAACAGCGACCCCGCGATGGACAGCGGAATCCCCAGCATGAGGAAGACCGTGTTCCCCAGGTACTTCCAGAAGTAAGGGTCATTGGCGGTAAGCGCGCCGCCCTGCCGGTGAAACCCAAGCAGCTTCGAGAAATTGGCCAGCCCCACGTAGCGCGGGTGACCGAGAAGGCCCCACTCGGTGAAGCTGAGGATGAACGCCGCGCCCACGGGCAGCAGGGTAAACGCGAGGAAGCCCAGGAAGTTCGGCGCCAGGAACAGGTAGGAGCCGAGGTGCCGGCGCCGCCGCGCGCGAGGTCTGTCCGTGGTGCTTGCCATCGCCGTCGTCCGCGCTACTCCTCCATCGGCGGCGGGAAGCTGAACGATTCGATCTCTTCGCCGCGGAAGATGACGACGATGAAATCCTCACGCTCGAACACCGGCATGTAGGAGGAGACGACGTCATCGTCGAGCTGCGCGAGGAGTTCCTGGCGCTGCTGCGGCGGCAGGTCGGCCTCGAGGGTGACGGTGGCGTGGACGGTGGTATCGGCATAGTGCAGGTCCACCTGGCCGAGGCGCTGCTCGCCGTCCCAGATCAGGTATACTTCAGATGACAACGTGCGCAAGCTGCGTACGAGACGAAAAGGCATTACCTCCCCCTTCTTCGCCGCCGAATCACAGCCGAGGGCGGCTGTGCCACATCGCTTCCCTGGAATCCGATCCGCGTTCATCCGTGTTCATCTGTGGCCAACTCTGATCAGCGGCTGGACTCAGCCCTCCCCCAGCTTGCCGCGCAGGAACTCAATCAGCTTGTCGGCGTGCACGCGCACCTGCTCCATGCTGTCGCGGTCGCGCACGGTGACGGTGCCGTCTTGCATGGTCTGGGAGTCAACGGTCATGCAGAACGGGGTGCCGATCTCGTCCTGGCGGCGGTAGCGCCGGCCGATGCTGCCGCCCTCGTCGTACTCCACGAACCAATGGCGCTTGAGGTCGTCGTAGATGGCACGGGCGCGGTCGGGCATGCCGTCGCGCTTGACCAGGGGCAGCACCGCCGCCTTGATCGGCGCCAGGCGCGGGTGCAGCCGCAGCACCGATTCCACCTCCGCCCCCGCGGCGCCGCGCCCCCCCTCGATCGCCTCGTAGGCGTCCACCAGCAACGCCAGCACGCTGCGGTCCACGCCGCCCGAGGGCTCGATCACGTGCGGCAGGTAGCGGCGCTTCTCCGCCTCGTCGAAGTACTGCAGGTCTTTGCCCGACGCCTCCTGGTGCCGGCGCAGATCGTAGTCCTGGCGGTTGGCGATGCCCTCCAGCTCCGACCAGCCGAAGGGGAAGTGGTACTCGACGTCGGTGCACCGCGCGGCGTAATGCGCGAGCTCGTCCACGGCGTGCGGGCGCAGGCGCAGATGGTCCTGGGCGATGCCGAGGCCGGTGTACCAGCGCAGGCGCTCGTCAACCCAGTAGTCGAACCACTGATCGGCTTGCTCGGGCGGGACGAAGTACTCGATCTCGTACTGCTCGAACTCACGGCTGCGGAAGGTGAAGTTGCCGGTGGTGATCTCGTTGCGGAAGGACTTGCCGATTTGGGCGATGCCGAAGGGAGGCTTCTTGCGTGCCGAGGTCAGCACGTTCTTGAAGTTGACGAAGATGCCCTGACAGGTTTCCGGTCGCAGGTAGGTGACCGCCGCTTCGCTCTCGACCGGGCCCATGAAGGTCTTGAACATGAGGTTGAAGGGGCGCGCCGCGGTCAGTTCGCCGCCGCAGGCGGGGCAGCGGTCGCCCGCAAGATCGTCGGCGCGAAAGCGCTGCTTGCACTGCAGGCAATCCACCAGCGGATCGGTGAACCCGCTGACGTGCCCGGAGGCCTCCCACACCCGCGGGTGCATGAGGATGGCGGCATCGAGGCCCACCATGTCGTCGCGCCGCTGCACCACCGCCTGCCACCACTCCTGCTTGACGTTGTGCTTGAGCAGCACCCCGACCGGGCCGTAGTCCCAAACCGAGCCCGTGCCCCCGTAGATCTCGGACGAGGGATAGATGAACCCCCGCCGCTTGCACAGCGAAACGATGCGTTCCATCTTCAGTTGGTCTTGGCTCTCGGGTTTGCTCACGTGCTAACCTCACAAGAGAGTGAATCCGCAGATGGCTAAGCGGCTAAGCCAAAGGGGCCGCCGTGGCGGGCCGATTCGTCGGCCCTAGCCACCCTTCGGGCCGCCACGGCGGCAGCAAGGCTGCCTAGCCGTTGCACAGATTGCGCAGACTGAAGGGGGCGGCATGCCGCGCCCTCCGGATTCGGGCACAGCATGCTGTGCCCCTACATTCCCCTCTGCGTCTCCGCGGTGAAATCCCCTATGCCCGCGGGTGGGTTGACTGGTAAACCTCCCGCAGGTAATCGGAGGAGACGTGGGTGTAGATCTCGGTGGTGGAGATGTCGGCGTGGCCGAGCATCTCCTGGATCGCGCGCAGATCCGCCCCCCGCTCCAGCAGGTGAGTGGCAAAGGAATGGCGCAGCGTGTGGGGCGACACGGGGGTGGTCACCCCGGCCCGGGCGGCGTAGCGCTTGACGATCTGCCAGCATGCTACGCGCGTCAGCTTGCCGCGCCGGCGACCCGGGAAGAGGGCGGTCGAATCGGTCTTGCGCGCACCGAGATAGGATTCGAGAGCCTGGATGGCCTTGCTCCCCAGCGGGATGATGCGCTCCTTCGAGCCCTTGCCCATGCAGCGCACGAAGCCGAGCTTGAGGTTGAGATCCCCCACCTCCAGCTCCACCAGTTCGGACGCGCGCAGGCCGCAGGCATAGAGCAGCTCGAGCAGCGCCCGGTCCCGCAGCCCGCGCGGAGTCGCGGTGTCGGGCTTGGACAGTATCGCCTCGACCTGGTCGAGCGATAGCACTGCGGGCAGCCGCGCTTCCAGGCGGTGCGATTCGAGACCGGCGGTGGGATCGGAGGCGATCGTCTTCTCCTGCGCCAGGTGGCGGTAGAAGGACCTCATGGCCGACAGCTTGCGCACTACCGTCGCCGGCGCGGCCCCGGCCCGGCGCAACCGGCCGAGATAACGCAGCAGGTGGGACTCGCCGGCCGCCCGGGGGTCGCTGACGCCGATGTCCGCCAGGAAGCCGAGATGCCCCTCGAGGTCGCGACGGTAGGCGGCGATGGTGTTGTGGGCCAGCCCGCGCTCGAGGGCGAGGTGGTCGAGGAAGGCGTCCAGCGCGTGCCGCGCCTCGGGGTGGAGTTCGGTCATAGGCCGAAGAGCCGCTGAGCATTGCCCTGGAGTATGGCGTCCTTTTGCGCGGGCGACAGCGCCGCGTCGCGCACGGCGCCGATGGAAAAAACCGGGTGAGCGAGTGGCTGGTCGGTGCCGAAGACGACGCGGTTGGGGCCCGCCTGCTCCATGGCGTAGGCGATCTTGTCGCGGTCGGCGCAGGGGCCGCCGCAGTCGAGCACGAGGTTGGTGCGCGTGCGCGCCAAGCGGGCCGCGATCTGCCAGTGCGGGCCCGCCATGTTGCCGATGATCATGCGACAGCTCGGGAACTGCGCGGCGAGGGCGTCCAGCCCCGCCAGATCCGCTTCACCGCGCACCTGCACCAGCAGCGGTTTGTCATAGCGCAGCATCGCCTTGACCAACTGCTCCGTCAGCGGCGAGTGCAGCGGCTGCATGTGGTAGGCGGCATGCATTTTCGCGCCGACACAACGGTCCTGCCGCACGTATTTCTGGATTTGCTCCAGCGACAGCTCGAGGAAGTTGGGGTTGATCACGCACCAGGCGCGCAGGTCTTCGCACTCCGCCACCGCCTCCGCCACCGCGGCGTTGCCCTCCGCCAGTTCGCCCATGATCGCCACCGAGCTGGCGACGCACGCGCGGGTGATGGCGAACCGTTTCATCTGTGCGCGCATCTCGTCCAGCGCTTGCGCCCGCACCGGCCACACCCAGTTCCCGTAGTGCGCGTGGATATCAATGATCGGCACATCGGCTCCTCACTGCGCCCGGTCACGACCGCGGGCAAGACCTTCCGCGGGAACCCGCGCGGGCAGGGCGCGCAACCGAGTGGTGCGGGTGGTGGTCATGTCTGCTCCAGCAGGCGGGCGAAGTTCGCGCCCAGCACCGCCGCCTTGTCGCTCGCGGTCAGGTCGGCAAAGCGCAAGCGCAGATATGCGCTGGAGAAGTACTGCAGCGGGGCGCCCGACCCGAACAGCAAGCGGTCGCTGCCGATCTCATCCACCACCAGCTCGATGCCGTCGCTGGAGGCGAGTATGTGCGTCTCCACGAATACGTTGGGGGTGCTCTTCATGACCATCATGGTCTCGCCCAGGTTGCGAAGGCTGACCTGCGAGAGGATGACGCGCACGCCGTACTGCTCCGCGAGCCGGCCGATGCGCGTCGGCGCGCCGGGGCTGGCGGCCTCGGCCATCACGGGGATTCCCGTCTCGCCGGCAAGGCGCAGCACTTCCGCGCAGCAGGCGTGATCAAGCGACCATCCCTGCGTCTCCGGGAACAGCGCGAAGATGCGGAAGCCCTGCTCGGCGCGCTCCGCCATCTCACCCAGGCACCCGATGCCGCCCCGTGGGTCGAACGTGGCCACGGGCAGCAACTGCGGATGCTCCTGCGCCGCCTGCCAGGTGCGGTCGTTTCCACGGCGCGAGTCCACGAAAACACCTACTGTGGATAACGTCGCCGCGCGGGTGACCTTGTGCTTGTCCAATATGCCGCACAAGGTCTCCAGGGACACGTCCACCGGGCGACTCGTCCAGAAGCCGAAAACGGTGTTTATATCCCTAATCGCCGCTTCAGACATACCGATCTCCGGACCGCCGCAGCTCTGTGTATTCGGGGGCTCGCGGCGGCGTTCGGCAATCCTACAGTGTGTGTGCACCCGCTGCCGAGGTCACACAGCTCTTGTCGCTTCTCCACAACTGTTCACAACCCTGTGAACTTGTGACAATCGCCGGCGGAGGCTGACCCGGCGGCACCAGGCTTCCCCAGCCGACTAGCCCGCCATCCATTCCCGCACCGGGCCGAAGGATCGCCGGTGCACCGGACACGGCCCCAGCCGTGCGAGCGCCTCGCGGTGCTCACGCGTGGCGTAGCCCTTGTGGCGGGCGAACGCATATCCCGGGTAGAGGCGATCGAGGCGCTCCATGATGCGGTCGCGGGTAACCTTGGCGACGACCGAGGCCGCCGCGATGGACATGCTGGAGGCGTCGCCGTCAATGATGGGCCGCTGGAAAAAGGCGAGGCCGGGGATCGCGAACCCGTCAACCAGCGCGCAGTCGGGCGCCGCCTCGAGTTGGTCCAGCGCCGCGCGCATGGCCTTGAGCCCGGCCTGATGGATGTTGATGCGGTCGAGTTCGTCCACGTCCACCACGGCGACTCCCACGGCGAGAGCGCGCTGGACGATCAGCGCGTGGAACTGCGGGCGTTTGTCAGCGGCGAGTCGCTTGCACTCCCACAGGCCTGGCGCCCGGAAATCCGGCGGCAAAATCACCGCCGCCGCCACCACCGGCCCCGCCAGGGGGCCCACTCCAGATTCATCCACGCCGGCGATGAACCGATGCCCGGCGCTCCACAGCTCGCGCTCGTAGCGCCACAGCGCCGCCAGGCGCGCATTCTCGGCGCGGGTGCGCGCCGCCTTGCGCGCGGCCCGGGAGCGCCTGCGCGCGGCGGATTGCGCGCCGTCCCGGACCGCACTCTCGGCCGTGTCAGCGGGCAAGCCGGGTCCTCCCCGGCGGCCAGAAGATCACCATCGCCTTGCCCAGAACGTTCTGCGCGGGAAGGTCGCCCCAGCGGTGGCTGTCATTGCTGTCGTTGCGGTTGTCGCCCATGACGAGGTAGTGCCCGAGCGGCACCTTGTGCGGCGGCAGACGCCGCCCCTCTTTATCTACTGGGAAGTCATAATCCGCCATGTGCAGCGCATCAATGTAAGGCTCGTCCAGCTTGACGCCGTTGACATACACTCCATCGTAGCTGCGCACCTCGACCGTATCGCCGGGCAGGCCGATCAAGCGCTTGATGAAGTCCTTCTGCACGCCGTCGCCCACCGCCTCGCGCGGGGCCTCGAAGACGATGATGTCCTGGCGGCGCGGCGCGGTCAGGTGAAGGATGAACTTGTTGACCAGCACGCGGTCATTGGGGCGCAGCGTCGGCAGCATGGACTCGGAGGGGATGTAGAACGCCGCCACCACGAACGGCTTGACGAGGAAGAACACCAGCGCGAAGGCGATCAGCAGCGAGTCCGCCAGCTCCAGCATGAGTGCGCGGGAGGGGGCGTCCTTCCACACCGTGTACATCACGCGCAACAGTCCCACTGCGGCGACGATGGCGACGATCTGCCATGGGGAATCCAGGTTCAGCATGCCGCTTCACTCCCCTATGCTCGTGACCCGCGCGCAGCCATGCCTGCTCCACCGTTGCGCACGGCGCTGGACCGAGCCGCCCCGCCCCAGCTCGCGCGCAACCGGCGTCGGGGGCGCAGGCGGGGTCATCCAGGTCAGCGGGCCTCCTTGATACGACCGGCGCGGCCGATCTTCCGGCGCAGGTAGTAGAGTCGGGCCCGGCGCACCTTGCCGCGCCGCAGCACCTCG
>Ga0307379_10004807_pt1 | contig 19113 bp, 10 predicted proteins | sample UN2MG_FD_202237 | JGI IMG/M metagenome (GOLD analysis project Ga0307379, IMG submission 202237) | Soil microbial communities from Risofladan, Vaasa, Finland - UN-2 | ecosystem: Environmental > Terrestrial > Soil > Coastal area > Acid sulfate soil | place: Finland: Risofladan, Vaasa | collected... | reverse complement strand
GGCGTGCAGCAGGTTCAGCCGGTGGTTCCAGAGGATCATCCCGATCGACGCACACGTTTCGGCGTACGCGGTGTCGTTCGGCAGATCGTAGGGGACGGTGAAGCCCTCGTTGTGCGCGGATGGGCCGATCCCGCCGGTGATGTATATCTTTCGCCGCACCACGTCGTTCCAGATGCGGTCCATCGCGTCGATGTAGCCCTGATCGCCCATGAGCGCGGCAACGTCGGCTACCCCGCTATATAGGTACATCGCCCGCACCGCGTGCCCGACGATCTCGTTCTGCTCGCGGACCGGCAGGTGGTCCTGGCAGTAGTCGCCATACAGTTCGCGTTGTTCGGCCCGGCCCCGCTGCTCGATGAAGAACTCTGCCAGCTTGTTGTAGCGCTCCTCGCCGGTCAGGCGTGCCAGCTTGACCAGCGCCAGCTCCATCTCCTCGTGGCCCGGTATGTCGTGCCGCTTGTCCGGCCCGAAAAGCGTGTCGATCAAATCGGCGAACTTGACCGCAACGTCGAGCAACGTGCGCTGGCCGGTCGCCTGATGATGCGCGACGGCGGCCTCGATCAGGTGACCCGCGCAGTACAGCTCGTGCCGCACGCGCAGGTTAGACCAGCGCTCCTCCGAATCCGTCAGGGCGAAATATGTATTGAGGTAGCCGTCCGGCTCCTGAGCGGCGGCGATCTTGGCGATCACCTCATCCACGTAGCGCTCGAGCTCCGGGTCGCGCTCGAGCATCAAGGCGTACGCCGCCCCTTCGAGCGCCTTGTACACGTCGGAATCGTTGAAGAAGTAGCCTTCGAACTTACCTTCCATCCGGCCGGCGGCCTTGACGAAGTTGTCGATCCGCCCCGTCTCCTCACACATCTTGAGATTGTGCGGCAGTGTCTTTTCGCGCGTGACTTTCTGCCGCGGGGCCCAGAAGGCGTCGTCGATCCGCACGTCCGTCAACGGTACGGCGCTGAGTTTCTGCTGTTCTGCCATGGTCGGAACCGCCCAAACGACTGCCAGAATCGCCGAGACTGTAAGTAATGCAGCTCTCATGTTCCCACCCGCCATTCGAGAATGCCGCCCGAGAAGCCCTCGCCCAACGTGGCCTCCAGCTTCAGTTCGTTTGTCTCAACCGCTTCAAACGTGACGCGATTGTAGCGGTCTAACTCCGTACCGTAGCCGCTCGCGCCGCTCACCTCACGCCACGCGTCGCCGACCCGGTAGTAGATCTTCCACGACGACGGCACGCGGTAGTAGGCCCGCTCCGGCCGGTCGTCGAACCAGTAGACTTCGCATGACGCCACCCTCCGGGGCTTGTCGAAGCGGTAGGTGACCCATTCGGTCGTCCCGCGACCCGGCCACCACGTAAACCGCGGCACGTCGCTATCACTTGAGGACTTCGGCTCCCAGCCGTCGCTGAGCGCGCTGATGTCGTGGCTGTAGTTCGATGCCTGGTGTCGTGGCGGCGGCGGCTCCACCCACTCGTGCGCCTCCGGCCCGTCACCGATCACCGGAAACGCGGAAACCCGCAGCCGCGCGCAGCCCATCGGAATCAGCGTAATCGTCTCGGCCGGCTCGTCCGACCGCACCGGACTGGCCTGCAATCGGCCCACCAGACCGTGCTCGTCCAGCTTCCACGCCGGGATTCGCTTGCCCTTCGCCCTGATCTCGATCGGGGCCGCGTCGGGTGTGAACGGCTGGTCCGCGAGCGGGCCCGGCTTCTCGACCGCTCGAAACGAGGCCGCCGGATGAAACTCGTTCAGCGCCAAGCCGTAGTTCCAGGGTGTCGTGGGATAGACTTCCAACGCCGGCCACGCGTCTGTGCCGCCGTAACGCTGCCACTTTTCGCCGATCTTCAACGAATACCATAGCGGCCCGCGCTTGACAGAGATCGAGTCGGCGCTGCTCCGCCACGTGCTCACGGCCACCTTCATCGGCAGGCGCAGGCGGACTTCGTCGCCGTCTGACCAGACACGTTCGATTCGCATGTAGTTGAGTGGCTTCATGCTGAACAGCGCATCCTTGCCGTTGATGGAGAGCCTCGCCACGTCGCACCAGCCCGGCACACGCAGGTACAGCGGGAAACTGACCGGCGTCGGCGTCGAGAGCTTGAACGTCACGACTTCGTCGAACGGATAGTCGGTCGTTTCACTGATGGTGACCTCGACCCCGTCGGCCACCTTCGCCTTGACTTCGCACGCCGCATACAGGACCGCCGCCAGACCGTTGTCGCGTGTGGCCATCCACAGATGCTCGGCGTAGTACGGCCAGCCGAACGCCACATTGTGCTGGCAGCAGCGGTAGTCGTGGGGGTCGTACGCAAGCATGCAGCCGCCGTTCTCGATCCCCGGGGCCTTGTTGCCGCTGTCGAGCTGCACCATGTTCGGTGCGGTCACATAATGCAGCCCCTTCAGATCCGGCGTCAGTGCCGGCGGCAGCGAGTTGAACGCGACTTCCTCGCACCGCTCGGCGAAGGTCGCGTCCCCGGTGAACGTCAGCAGCATCTGGAAGCTGTGCATGAGCTCGACCATCGAGCACGTTTCGGCCCCTTGCCGCGGTCCGTGGTAGCCCGGCCGGGCGTTCTCATCCGCTCCGAACATCCCACCCGGAACCTGCCCGTACCGCGACATCACCACCTGGTAATTGCGCTCGGCGGCATCGAGGTGCGCCCGATCACGGGTCTGCATGTAGTACACCGCCGGCTCGCGGAACGCCTGGCAGATGTTCACGCCGTGCCAGCTCGCGATGTGCTTGTCCCAGCGTGCCGTCCGTTGGTGGATAATGTGGCCGAGATCGAGCAGCCATTCTTCGCCGGTGCGGTTGTATAGCCAATGGATGCTCTCCAGGTTGTCGCCGGCCCGGATCTTCTGCCAACTGCCCGGCAGCAGGTTCTCCCGCGGCAGGTCCATCTGCCAGCGGAAGTAGCGCGTCATGAACGGGATCACGCGTTCGTCGCCGGTCGCTTCGTAGAACGACTGCAGCACGTTCAGCGCGATCATGTCCGGCCAGACGTCGTGCTTTTCCTTGTTCACCCGCGGGCCGAAGTACCCGTCCGGCTCCTGGCTCGAGAGGATCCCGTCAATCCAGCCACGCGCCTCGCCGATGATCCGCTCATCCTCGAGCACGTAGCCCAAATCGCCGAAGCCTTTGAGCCAGTAGGGCAGCTCCTCCCAGCCGTACTCGCCCTCGCCGTCCGGGCTCATCCAGGCGCTGACTTCGGCGTTGCACCACTTACTGATCTCCGGCAGGTGCCCGACGAACCCGTCACGCATCATTTCGAGTTGATGCCGCAGCCAGCCGTGCGGCGTAATGCTTCCGATCGGCAGCTTGATCAGCGGGTTCGCCGCCAGCGGCGGGCGGTATTCCACGTAATGGCGATTCACACCTACTCGCGGCGGAACCTTGACCGTTGCCACATCCACCGGCCCACCCGCTGACGTCGAACCCCCTGCGCTGTTCTGCATGCCTAGCCCCATTACGATTACCAGCAGCCAGTCGAATTGTCTCATCCCTTCACCTGCCGTCTAGACGGGTGCACAGCGTGGCCCCGTCCGCGCGTCACCGTCGAGGCCCCTGAGTACGTGAGGTTCTAAGCGCTTTCTGCCAGTCGTTCAACTGGCCGTGCTGGCGCAAGCCTGCCGTCCCGCAGCGCCCCGCTACGCGCACGAGCGGGGCCGCCGGCAGGCCCGGCGGCCCCTATACCCTATGCCACGTGTGCCCCGTACAGCCGTTCGCGACCTTGCGGACAGCACATGTAGGTCGGGTCATCAGACCCGACACTTCTGCGGCTGCCGGCTACGGACAGACGTTGCCCCAGTTGCCCAGCAGGACGCCGAGGTCGGCGTGGTCGGTGAGCCCGTCGCAGTTCAGGTCGCCCTCGTCGGAGCTGTGCCACGCCGACAGCAGGATGGCCAGGTCCGAGTGGCCCACCACGCGGTCGCAATCGAGGTCGCCGGGGCAGGGCTGCGGCCCGGCGTCGCCAAACTCGTAGGCGCCCATGTCCACGATGGGTGGACAACCGCACCCGGTGTCGTCGGTGCCAGGATCGTCGAAAAAGCGCCCCTCGCCGTCGAGGTCGAGCGGCGTAATCTCGTCCGTGTCACCGTCGTCGTCGAGATCGGCGAAGTCCCGCGGCACGCTCCAATTGCAGCCGGCATCGATACACGGCGAGCCGCTGGGCAGATGATAATCGTGGACTTCGTAGCTCATCCCGCCAGTGACCCAAGAGACTCCGGCATCGATCGTGTCCCAGTCCGCCCAGACCGTGATAGTCGTGGTGGTATTGGCGACGATCGGGAATTGCAGCGGCTGCGTGGTGGCGGGATTGAGGAGCTTGCCGATCATCTCGCCCTGGGTCCAGTTGGCCGTGTCGTCCACGAGCGTAACCTGGTAGGCCTCGTGGTCGTAGACCCCGTCGGCGGTCCAGGTGCCGGACGCCACGACAGAGAACAGCGGGTCGGCGTCGATGTTACCGTATCCCGGCCAACCGGCTTGCACGTCGCTATACGAGACGCTGATCGTAGAATCGTCGTTGTTCCAGATCTCGTCGCCACCGTTCCAGAAAACGCAGTTCCTCACCCTGACATCACTCGGGGATTGCCGGTCGTACCAGCCGCAGGCCAGGCCCCGCCCGCTTGCCGCCGAATTGGCGACGAGCGTGGAGTTTGTGATGTCCAGGTTCGCGTCGCTGAAGCAGTGCACGGCGCCGCCGGAGGCCGCGGCTGCGTTCCCCGCCATGAGGCAATTCAGGATGCCTTGTCGCCCCGTTGGGTATCCGATAATCTCAAGGCCCCCGCCCCCAAAGTCGGTCCCGGCAGAACTGTTCCCGGCCATGCAGCAGTTGATCATCCAGACTTCTGCCCAGGCGGATTCGCCGGCCCCACCGGATGCGTGCTCATGCCCGAATGCCGCGTTGCCGGCGATAGTGCAGCCGATCATCCAGAGCTCGCTGTCGATGCACTCGAAGCCTCCGCCGAAGACGGCGCCGTTCCCGGCGATCGTGCAGTCAACGAGGGTGGCGGTACTTAAGAAAAAGCAGCCGATCGCGCCGCCGCCGCCGTTGTACACACCGGTCCTGATGTTCCCCGCGATCAGGCAGTCGGTAATCAGCACGCTCGACCCATAGTGGCAGGAAACACCGCCGCCGCCATTCAACCCGCCCCAGACCTCGGCGGCGACGTTCTCGGCAATTACGCTGTGCCTGATGAGAGGAGTGCAGTCCGGCCCAACACACAGGATACCCCCGCCACCGAACCTCCAGTCGGTCGTGTTCTGCACGATCACACAGTCGTCGATCACGGGGTGCGTGGGCTGGTTGTTGCCCCAGCAGGAAATCCCACCCCGCGTATTCTCTATGATCATGCAGCCATGAATCGTTGGGCTACTGTCGGCGCAGTGGATGGCCCCGACGTCACCGTTCGTGATCGTGAAGCCGTCCACGACCGCGTCGGCGGTCTCGCCGCTGTGGAAGTAGAAGGCCCGCCCGTCGTGCTGGCAGTCGATGATGCAATGCTGCGGGCCGTTTTCGCTGCGGACGGTGATGGCCTTGCCCCCGAAGTCCAGGTTCTTGTTCCCCGGGCCGGTGTAGACGCCGTCGCAGACGACCACCTCGTCGCCGTCAGACGCGGCGTCGATGCCCTGCTGGATGGTGAGGTAATCCCCGCTGCCATCCCAGCAAACCGTGATCGTGTCGGCACTTACCACCGCCGGCAGACCGAGCACGAGGCTCAAAGCGGCCGCCGGCACAAGCTTGGAGATTGGAAAACGTATGGACATAAGACGTTCCTCCAGTGCTCGCCACACCCGGACGTCTCGCAGGCACGGGTGTCCGAACGAGGTGGGACACCCTACCTATGATACATCCCCCGACAACGCCCCAAGTGTCCCGATCGACAGCCGGAGCCAGATGTGGTGCGAGAAGGGATTCTCGCACCAGCGGCGCACCGCCCGCCAAGACCCCAAGTGTCCCGATCTCCGGCCGGAGGCGTTGGCGTGGGGTCCTGGAACCGATCAATGCGCTGTGGTGCGAGAAGGGATTCTCGCACCAGCCGTCACCCCCCGGCAAGGCCCAAAGTGTCCCGATCGACAGCCGGAGACAGGTGTGGCGTAGGTGAGGTTCTAAACGTTTTCTGGTGCCCCTTCAATCGGTGCGAGCGTCCCGGCCGGCACTCCTCAGGACCAGCGCCACGCCCGGGCGGCCTCGATGATCGCTTTGACGTTCTCGGTGGGCGAAAACGAATCGATCTCGCACCCCGGCATGACACACGCCGTGGTATGCGGCGTCGTTGCCTCAATGAACTCGGTGACCATGTTGCGTATGCGCTCCGGCGTGCCGTGGCAGGCGAGCTGCGTCGTCGGGGAGTTCATCGCGCATTGCCTACCCTTCAGCAGCCGGGCCACGCGCTCGAACCACTCCGGCCACGACGGCTCCTGCCCGTAGTAGGGCATGTCGTATTGGATGGCCTTGACGCCGTCCCAGCTCGAAACCGCCTCCAGCGCTTGCCACAAATTGTGCCCGCAGATGTGCCAGAAAACGTACGGGAAGATCTGCTTGGCCTTCTCGATGAAGATGCGGTCCACGTGGCCGAACTTCTCCAGATGCTGCGGACCCCAAGTCCGCGCGCCGCCCCAGGCGCAGCAGAACACGGCCCCGTTCTTGGCGGCGAATTCGGCATAGAAGTCCAGCGCCGCCAACCGCTCCTGAAGGCAAAGGTCCAGGTAGTGCCTGACCCGTTCCTCCGGCTCGGTCACCATCCAGCGCAGAAACCGCTGCACCTCCACGATGGTCTCGGCGTAGTTGGTCGGCGTGCCGATGCCGATGATGATCGGTACCCGCCGGTCCATCTTCTCTTGAAACTCCAGCAATTGAAGCATGTGCGGTGTGTAGTGCGTAACCGCGCGTGAGCCGTCTACATACTTCTCGTACGCGCGCTGCTCGTACAGGGCGATCGCCTCATCGAGCGTCGTGGCAACCGGCTTGAACAGCAGATAGTCCTTTTCGCCGCGATGGATGAAGTGTTCCGCCCGTCGCTCGGGTGAAATGAAGGGCTCGAGCTGGTGGCCGATGTCTACATACATCCAGATCGCGTCGGTGCGCAGATCGGCCCATGTCTTCAGGCAGGCGTCGGTGGTCTTGTCAACGTCGTTGTAGACTTCCTGGTGCGAGTAGCCCGCGTACGTGATCTGCCAGTAGTCCAGCTCCGGCGCGACCGGGACCAGGTCGGTCCGCTCGAGGTCGAACGCGGCCGCCAGCCGCTCCCAGTGCGTCATCTCGCCGATCGGGTCGAGCTTGTTTTTCAGCCGCTGGACCCAGCGGTCAACTACCTCGCCCATAGGGTCAACTCTCCGGCGCGCTTACCGTCACGGTGACCTCGAACGTGTCGGCCGGGTCCAGTTCCTGGGTCTCCCAGGGCCGGCGGTATTCTAGCCGCAGCGTGGTCGTGCCGGCCGCGCGCGCCACAAACTCCCACCGCTCGCTACCGGGAGCGCCCGGGATGGCAATCGCCGGCGGCAAGTACGTGTCCGCGGTGTTCTCCAACACCGACGTGTCCAACTGGGCCAACTCCCACTGATAGCCCGTCGAGGCGTTGGACGCCAGCATTACGACGATCAGCGTCGAGACGGAAGCCGTTACCGTACTCCCGTTGGCGCTCTCGTCGAGGTAGATGTTTGCCAGCGGCGTCAGACACCCTCCGACTGACACCGCCAGAACCGCCATACACAAGCAGACAAACCGTCCCATGTTCATTTGAGTACCTCCAGGCGTATGTCTGACGACGGAGCGGTCACGCTCGGTCGCTATCCGGCGGCCAGCAGCCGCTTGATCTTCTCGACACCCTTCCACGCGTCGTCGCTGGCGTCGTCGGCGCCCATCCGCCGGGCAGCGTCCGCGTCCACCGCCGGCCCACCGCAAATAATCCTTACCTGATCACGCAGACCGGCTTTCTCGATCACCGCGACGGTCTCCTGCGTGTGCATGAACGTGGAGGTCATGTACGTGCCGAGCCCGACGATTTGCGGCCGATGCGTCCGAATCGCCTCCACGAACACCTCGTCGTCCAGGTTCACTCCCAGATCGACGACCCGCAGCCCGCTCGCCTCGAACACCGGGATCGCCACCAGCTTGCCCACCGTATGGATGTCGCCGTGGATCGACCCGATCACCATCGTGCCGAGACTGTGCTCCCCGCCTCTACCTGCGAGCAGCGGGCGCACGATCGCCAGACCCGTCAGATACACTTCCGCCGCGACCAGGACCTCGGGCATGAACATCTCGCCGGCGTTGAACTGCTCGCCGACGCGCTGCATGCCGCGCGAGAGCCCCTGGTTCAGCACGTCCGCCGCCGGCAACTGCGCGGCCAGCGCTTGTTCGACCAGCGGGCGGATGCGATCGACGTCGAAGCGCACCACCGCATCGGCCAACTGAGCGAGTATCTCCGGTCTGCCCATGGCTTCGTGATCTCCCAGTCGTCGGGCCACAATGCTACTGGACGTTTGGGCGAGTGGAAAGCAGGTTTGCGAGGACGAGCAGTGGCGCCGCCGGCAGGAGTGCGCGAGAAACAGACTGGCAAGACTGAAACCTCGCGGTCCGTGGAAGCGCCCGCCTCAAGGGATCGGCACGACGATCTCTTGCACACCGTCGCCCGGCGTGACGGTGAACGCTTGCCGGGCGCGTCGGCCTTCGCCGAAGTGCGCGTCGACGACGTATTCGCCGTATGCCAGCACGAAGCTGGACCGAGGCGCGCTGACGCGCTGACCGTGGCTTCCAACGATGGAACCGAACGGCAGCCAGTCACCCGTGGGCATGCGCAGACGCCAGTGGAATAGGGCGCTGGGCGGCTCGCCCTGATACCCGGGCAGAATGCGCACTTCGCGCCCTTGCGGGATCGTGATGTCCAGCGTGCGAACCAGCCCGGCCCGCACCTCCACGTCCGGGATCCACACGATGGCACGCGTTGCCCGGAAGGACGCCAACACCCCGTACGTTCCGGCCGGTACGTCCGTCAGCCGGTACGTCATTCCTTCGGCCTTGAAGACGTAGTTGCCGCGTCCGCGAGTGTCGTAGCCCTCGTCTATCTTCGGGTATGCGCCCACGACGACGCGGTCGCGCTCGGACAACGCCCGTGCGGCGTCGGGGGCCTTCAAGGTGATCGTGCCCGCAATCCAGCCCGTTTGCTGTTCCTTCGGATGCAGTTCAACGTGAACATGTTCGCCCGGGCTTGACAGCCGCGCTACGCCGTCGAGCCGGATCGGCTGCGCGCCCCTGGTCTCGATCCATGCCGTAAACGAGATCCTGTAAACGCCAAGCGGTACGTGGTCGATGCGGAACGCTTGATTCTCGTCGAGCCTCCAGGCGTTCGCTGAGGCGGTGTCCCAGGCGTGCCGGCGCGTAACGGTGAGCATATATGGCCCTCGCGGCGCTTCGGCTGGGCGCGGGGGAAGATCCACGAGAACCTTACCGGTAATACAGGCACTCGGCAGATCGACATCCCGCCGGGTTTCGGGTTCACGGATGTCGATGGCGAATGTATGTGGCCACGAGCTGGACAAGCTGACCGTCACCAGGTAGTGGCCGTATGCCAGCCCGTCGATCTCATACGAACCGTCTTCGCGCAACAGGCCCGTGTAGCGCCCGGTCCCAATGCGCGGGTCCGGCGAAGGCACCTCGCACCAGACCGCACTTCGCTCGCGATCGGAGAGTGTCAATCGCTCACCGTTACAGCGCAGCACGCCGGAGAGCTTTGCGGGCCCTTTGTGCAAAACGACCTGCGCATGCTGCCCCTCAGCGACGGCGACGTCCTGTGGGGCGTAATTCGGGGGCTCGTAGTTATCCATGCGTACACGGTACTTACCTGCCGGAAGCTTCACGAAGGCGACGACCCCCTCCGGCCCCGGGGACTCTCCCAAATGGAGCCGTCCCTTGTCCTCCTGGGTAAGTCGCGAAAGGCAGACCTCCGGCGCGCGTCCGGACGTCGGAGCCGGCTCGAGGCGCACCTCAATCTCGGCTTCGCCTGACGGGAGTTCGCTTAGTTCGGCCCGCAACGCCGGATCGGCCTTGCCGACCTTTTTCACCTCGCGCGTGTTGAGATCCGCCGCGCCCGGCCGCGCCTCAATCTCGACAAACGGCAACGTCTGCTCGTCGATCTGGCTCACTTGATAGACCGGCGAGTTCCATTCCGGATCGTCCACGAAGACGGACGCGACCGTCACGGACCCAAGCACCACGATGTCGGCCGACCATCCCACGACGTGTTCGATAGTAAACTCGCCGCCAGCATCCGTGCGTACTTGCCAGTGGCCAAGCGGACGGTGCGACAGGTTGATCGCATTGATCGTCACGCTGACGCCTGCCAGCGGCTCGCCGTCGTGGGTGACCCGCCCGCGGAGCGTCAGACCCTTCTTGATCGTGACGCGGGTCTCGGCGTCGGTGACGTCCACGGGGTGCGCGATCGTCCGCGCGTAACCGGGATGGTCCAGTACCAGCGTCACCCTGCCAGGGCGCAGGCGTTCCAGCCGAAATCGTCCTTCACCGTCTGTCTCGGTCACTTGCAGATCCCAAGCCAGCCAGCCCTGCACAGGGTCTTCGCATCCGGGCAGCCACTCCCGTGCCAGCGTGACACGCACACCCGCAACCCGTTCGCCCTCTTCGTTCAGGACGACCCCGTTCAACGAGCGCGGTTTGTGTAGTCTCAGTTGCAGCGGCAAATCGAGCTGCTCGTACGGAACCTGCAAGCACGTCTCACGCTCCCATTGTTTGGCGAACCGCGCGTCGTCCACCGAGAAGAGCCAGAAGCCTTCCGGTTCGAGGTTCTCGAATGCAAAGCGGCCGTCCGCGCCGGTTCGCGTCTCGCGTCGTGAATCGCCGTCACGCAACAGCGCCCGGACCGACGCGTCGGCCACCGACTGGTCATGCTCGTCGATCACGATGCCGGTGATGGTGTTGGTCGGGCCACTCTCGGCCGGGATCGGCTTGTACAGTGCTGCCGTCTGCGGGCCTTTGTCCTCGCTGTCCTGCGGTGTCGGACCGGGCTCGGTCGCGTGCGCCAACCACAGGCCCGACCCAGCCGCGGCAACCAGCCCGATGACGATGGCAGCCCCCAGCCAGCCTACGGAGCGGTTCCCATGCGGCGTGGCAACACCTACCAGGCGCCGGACGCGCCTGAGCAGCGGACCGCCTTTCGCGGCAACGGCGACTCGGGCGGGAACACCTCGCCGTTCTTCGAGCTCGGCCAGCGCCCGGGCATAACCCAGCGCATCGCCGCAGACCGCGACGGCCAGATCGTCACAGCAGTGCTCCCGCTCGGTGCGTATCCGACGCGAGATCCACCACACCCCCGGATGGTAAAACAGCAGCGTCTCGATCACCGTTTGCAGCACGTTCAGCAGGTAGTCGTATCGCCGAATGTGGGCCAACTCGTGCGCGAGCAGCGCCTCGAGTTGGTCGGGCGTCAGTCCGGTCAGGGCGCCCGTGGGGATCAGGATCACAGGTCGCAGCCAGCCGATGGCCGTGGGCACCTCGGCCAGCGTGGACTCCAGCAACCGTACCGGTCGCGTGACGCGCAAGCGATCGGCCAACCCACGCAGCCGTTCGCGCCACACTTCGGCCACAAACCGGGTCCCGCAGCGCTTCAGTCGCTCGGCCTGCGCCCAACCCCCCAGCAACCGCATCGACAGCACGATCACCCCGGCCAGCCAACCGAGCACGATCCACGGCAGAATCGGCTCGAGGAAGGTGAACACGCGTACGCGCCACGGAGTACGGGCCGGTAGGGGAGGGGAGCCCATCGGCGCAGGTTGCCCTAGCGAAACCGGCCTAGGCATTTGCCCACCGGGCGCCGGTGACGCGGTCGCCGGTAACGGTACGACCGGCAACGCGGCTACGCCGGCCGACGTACCGACTGGATCGCTGGCCATCGTCCCCGTCCCGGAACGAAACGATAGCAGCCCGGCCGTCAGCAGCGCCGCCCCTGTCACCAGCAGCAGGGCCGCGCACGCGGCGACGTAGCGTGCGTTCGCCGACCGCCGCCGAAGCCAAGCGAGTGTCACCGCCAGCAGCAGCGCCACTCCCAGGCCTTGCCAGAGCGAGTGCACCAGCGTCCAGCCGATGATTCGCACGACCTCAGGTGAAAGGAGGTTCTCGATCGCCGTCATTGGGCACCTCCCTCGAGTTCGTCCAGCAGTCGCCGAAGCTCAGCCAGTTCCTTCGGCGAGGCTTTCTTAGCGGCCAGCGCTTGCATGACGAGTTTGGTTCGCGACCCGCCGAACGCTCGCTCCAGCAGATCGCCCACCAGTTGTCGTTGGGTTTGGGCCTCGCTGTAGCGCGCCCGATAGACGTGCCTACGCTCGTCCTGATCCCGCTGGACCAGGCTCTTCTGGGTCATGATCTGGAGCAGCTTGAGGGCCGTGGTATAGCCGGTGGGGCGGTCCTGGCTGAGAGCTTGTTGAACTTGCCGAACCGTGCTGGGGCCGTTCCGCCAAAGCACCCGCAAGATCGCCAGCTCCGCATCGGTCGGCCGGGGCGTGGGCAGCTTGGCCATCGGGCATACTCCCGCCGGAGCGATGCGTCGCCCACCGCTGGGAAAAGGCAGGGCGTCCGGCTTCCATCGCTAGTGTATACGAAAGGCTTCGTAGAGTCAACGAAAGCTTTCGTACTTTTGCGGGCACAAGGGCGGTCCGCTCGAGCCGTCTACCCTCGCGGTGGCCTCGTCACGTGATGATGTGCAGGGCAGTCGTAGTCACTCACGGCCCGACGCCGCAACCCCAGTCAGCGAGCAGGATGCCGAGATCGGACTGGTCGGTGTCGTCGTCGCCGTCCAGGTCACCGGCGCAGCCGTTCACCGGATCGTCGCAGCCCCAGTCGGCCAGCAGGATACCGAGGTCGGACTGATCCGTGTCGCCGTCGCCGTCCAGGTCGCCGGGGCACTCGGAAGGTATCAACCCCGCCAAGTCAATCAGCCCGGCCATGCCGCCGCGAATCACCTGCAGCGCGAACTCCCAGTCGAAGTGCGGGTTGTCGATCGTGTCGGTGGTCTGGTGGTAGGAATCGTTCGAGCCGCCCCAGATCTCGTACGTCGTGTTCTCGCACAGCCCGACGGCGTCGTAGCCATACTGCCAGAACGACCAGTGGTCCGACACGTAGTTGGCGTTGTCGTGTACCTCGAAGTCGATCGGCGTGTAGGTGCCGTAACGGTCGGCCAGATACTGGGCCAGCCACTGCGAGGGGTTGTTGCCCTCGATATCGATGTCGTAATCCGGATCGGGCTCCTGGTTGTCCCAGCCCGGGTGGAGGATCATGTCCAGGTTGATGGCGGCGACGATATTCTCACCGGCGTCCCACGCGTCGGCGACATATGCCAAGCTGCCCACCATCCACTGCTCCTCGCCCGCCCACGCGATAAAGCGGATGGTCCCCTCGAACTCATACTGCGACAGAATCCGTGCCGCCATCATCGCCGTGCACGTCCCGCTGCCGTTGTCATCGCAACCCGGAGCGTGCTCTTGGTCGCCGGCGTGATACGTATCGAAGTGCCCGCAGATGATGTAGATGTCCTCCGGTCGCGTGCTGCCGTACAGCTCGCCGATCACGTTCGGCCCGTAAGCCGGGTCGAACTCGTGGAACGAGCTGTCGAGTCCCAGCGCGGCAAAGTGATCGTAGATCCACTGCGCCGCAATCTGGATCTCGTCCCCGAACGAATAGCGGTTCGTCAGGTACACCGGCGGGTCGGTGCCCGGAACCGCATCAACCCCCGTGAGCACCCGCAAGTACGAGTGGTACTCCTCCAGGGAAGCTTGATTGATGATGTCCTCAGTCTCGTCTGCTGCCACGCCGCCGACGAACAAGCCGGCGAAGGCCAGACCCAGCGATGCGGTCAAAACTAACGCGCGCATGCAAATCTCCTCTCCCCCACGTTGTGGGCTACCATTAGCATAGCGGCTCCGCCGCGTTAATCCAAGCGGATTAACGCGTACCCAGAACGCGTCTTACGGGCTGGTTCCGCAGCCCCAGTCGGCCAGCAGGATGCCCAGGTCGGCCTGGTCCGTCTTGTCGTCACCATTCAGGTCGCCGGCGCAGCCGTTCACCGGATCGTCGCAGCCCCAGTCGGCCAACAGGATGCCCAGGTCGGCCTGATCGGTGTCGCCATCGCCGTCGAGGTCGCCGGGGCAGTCAACGGCGTCAGTGACTTCGATCATTAGCGCGCCGGTGTCGAACGCGCTGACCTCGTGCGCGCCCAGGTAGGCTTGAACCATGTAATCGCCCACCGGCACGTCCGACGGCACGGTCAGCGTGTCGGTCCACTGGAGGACCTCGCCGGGTGGCACCTCGAGCGGCAGCGGGGCGGGCGTCGGCCAGTCGTCGATCTCGCTGTCGGCATCGAAGACGCGGTACCACATCTCGAAGCTCTGTGCGTCGGCCACGATGCTGGTGACCGTCACGTCGATGTCCAAGAAGCCGTTTTGGGGGACGCTCGGGGTGGCCGTGCTCAAGGCGACCCACGCCGGCCGATCGAGACGGGCGTTGTTGACCGCGTCGCCGCGCCACTGCGGCCACGGCAGCAATTCCGGATCGTACGTATCGGTCCCCAGATCCCAGCAGTAGATCTTGGTGTCGTTGCAGCCGACCAGCAGCTCGAGATGGTTGTCGAGGTCGAGGTCTGCCAGCAGCGGCGACGAGTAGATGGTGTAGGTCGCGTCGAGCAGCGGGAAGCCCGCTACGGGCGTGCCGTCGATCTCGAAGCCGTAGACCTTGCCCGTGTTTTCGCCAATGACGATTTCGAGCCGGCCGTCGCCGTCCACGTCGCCAACGCTGGGCGAAGAGATGACCGTGTATGAAGTGCCGACGGGCCAGCCGGGCAGGGGTGTTCCGTCGTGGTTATAGGCCACGACCTTCGAATCGTTGAACCCGACGATGATCTCCAGCTCGGGATCGTCGTCGAGATCTACCAGGGTGGGCGAGCTCTCACACGAATAACCCGCGTCCACCGGCCAGCCCGGCTTGTAGTTTCCGGCCGCATCGAGCGCTGCCAACTGCCCGTTGCGTACGCCCACCACGACGTCGAGGCTGCCGTCCAGGTCCAGGTCGGCCAGCGTTGGGCTGCTGATGATGCCGGTGTACGGGTTGAGCTGGCGTGGCCAGCCGGGCAGGTCGCTGCCGTCACCGTCGATCGCGTAGAGATCCGCCCCGGCCGCTTCGGAGGAGACGACGATCTCGAGCACGCCGTCGCCGTCGAGATCGCCCAACGCGGGGGAAGCATGGACCGTGTACGGCGTGGCGTAGGGAAAGCCGGGGCACTGCGTGCCGTCGGTCGTGAACGCGTACACGTAGCCGTGGTTGTCGCCGACGACAATCTCCGGTTCTTCGTCGCCGTCGATGTCGCCGATCGCCGGCGAGCTGTAAACCATGAAGCTAGTGGGGCGCGGGAAGCCCGGAAACGCGCTGCCGTCCTTGCGGAAGACGTACAGCTCGCCCGAGGCGCTGCCGACAATGATCTCGGGTTCGCCGTCCGCGTCGAGATCGGCCACGGCGGGGCTGGAATTCGTGTTCACCCACTGGTCGGGCCAGAGCACCTCGCCCAGGTAGCGCGGCCAGCCCGGAAAGAGGGTGCCGTCGTGGTTATAGACGTAGCAGTACTGGTCTTGCGACGCGATGACGATCTCGAGCTCGGGGTCTTCGTCTAATTGAGCGGCGGTGGCCGAGGGCGAGACGGAGAATCCGGTCGTCACGGGCCAGCCCGGCTCCGGCGTAATCTCCGCCCGGCCCGACCCACCTGACCAAGCCAACACGACGATTGCAGCGATCGTTGCGAAACGCACGGCCGTCGCTCCTTCCTCCTCGCCTTGGTGCAGCGCCAATGCGCTTAGCCTTTTCCCGGCACGTCCCTCATACACATAATGATACTTGGCCGCAGCGGATTTCCCAAGCGCCATTCACTGGGCGCGACGTGCCGCGTGCCGCGGCCCCGTCGCCGCGGCGGATGATTCGTGGTATACTCTCTTAGCTGGGAAGGACTTACGCAGGTTCTGCGGCTATCGCGGCTCGCTGGCCGGGGTAACGGCGGCGGCCCGCTAAGAACGGATAGGAGCGGGTGTCGATGATTAAGGCGATGGACTTGAGAAAAGGCAAGGTCGTTTCCCACGAGAACGAGCTCTATACCGTCCACACGGCCCAGCACGTGGCCAAGGGCAACAAACGCAGCTACATCCAGGCCCGCCTGAAGTCGCTCAAGAGCGGCAGCCTGCGCGACGTGCGCTTCAGTGTGGACGACCGCATCGAGACCCCCTTCGTCGATACCAAGCCGTACGAATATCTCTATCGCGACGGCAGCGACTTCGTCCTCATGGATCAGCAGACCTACGACCAGATCCACGTCGCTGCCGACGTCATGAGCGACGCCGACCAGTATCTCAAGGGCAACGAGGTCGTGATGGTGTCGATCATCGAAGGGCAGGTGGTCGCGGCCGAGTTGCCGAACGTCGTCGAGCTGGAGGTCACCGACACGCCCCCGGCCGTCAAGGGTGCCACCGCCACCAACCAGAGCAAGGACGCCGTCCTGGAAACCGGCCTGCGCATAAAGGTCCCGCCGTTCGTCGAGAACGGGGAGGTCGTGCGGGTTGATACCCGCAGCGGCGAATACGTCGAACGGGCCAAAGGCTGATAGACACTTCGGACCGGCAGAGACACGATGGGCACAACCTGGCTATTCAGTGCCGGCGACGTGGACATTCTCCGCGAGGCCACGCACGCCGGGACCATCTTCTGGTATCGTGCCCGCCGTGGCTGGAAGCTCGTACTCGGCTCCGCAGTCTTTACCGCGGTGGCGTCGCTGGTTGTTTTGTTGTTAGTTCTCGGGCCAGAAGGCTCGGGACTCTGGTGGGCGACGCGCGAGGCGATGGCGGGCGCGATCTCCCTCCTGGCCATTGCCTGGCTGGGCTACAACGTTTGGATGGTCTTCAAGTTCATGCCCGGACGCAACGATCGCGTCGTGCTCGGCCTGCGCCGCATGGTCCAGAGTCAGGTTGTCCCGCTCGAAGACCAGGTCCGCGAGCTCAGCGACGACCAGTTGCGTGCCAGGACGGCGGAGTTCAAACGCCGGCTGGCCGAGGGCGAATCGCTCGATTCCGTGCGCCCCGGGGCTTACGCCTGCGTCCGCGAGGCCTCCCGCCGCGCCCGCGACCACCGCCAGTTCGAGTGCCAGCTCATCGGCGGAAAGGTGTTGGAGGACTGCAACGTTGCCGAGATGCGCACCGGCGAAGGCAAAACGATTGTCTGCTACATGGCCAACTACATGAAGGTCCTTCAGGGCCTCAGGGTGCACCTGGTCACTGTCAACGACTACCTGGTGAAGCGCGACGCGGAGTTCTGTCGTCCGATCTTTGGCTTGCTGGACGTCACCGTGGGCTACATCTCGGCGGAGATGGAGACCTACGGTCCGGGTGCCGAGGAGCGGCGGGCGGCCTATGCCTGCGACATCACCTACGGGACCAACAGTGAGTTCGGCTTCGATTACCTGCGCGACAACATGAAGCACCATGTGCGCGACCAGGTTCAGGGCCCCCAGGACTACGTGGTCGTGGACGAGGTGGACTCGATTCTGATCGACGAGGCGCGCACCCCGCTGATCATCTCCGGCCCCGCGCACGACGACGTCAGCAACTACCGCGTGGCCGACAACATCGCCCGCTCGCTGGTCGCCAAGCAGCAGCAGGCCAACCGCGAGACGGCCCGCAACCTGAACGACATCGAGCGCAACGCCCCGCCGGACGTCAAGAGCGACGCGAAGTTCAAGGACGGCATCAAGAAGTTCCGCGCCGACCCCTTCTGGCTGAGCAGCGACGAGGCCGACGCCATCGGCCACAAGCAGTACTTCGTGGTCGAGATGGACCGCAAGAGCGCCCACATGACCGACCAGGGGGCCAAGGCGGCCCAGGCTGAATTGGGCATCGGCACCTTCTACGACGCCCAGAACATGAACTGGCCCCATTACATCGACAACGCCCTGCGGGCTCACCAGGCCTATCTGAAGGACAAGGAGTACGTCGTCCAGGACGACATCGTCGTTATCGTGGACGAGTTCACCGGCCGGCTCATGCACGGCCGCCAATGGTCCGACGGGCTGCACCAGGCGGTCGAGGCCAAGGAAAAGGTCACCATTAAGCAGGAGACCCAGACCCTCGCCACTATCACCCTTCAGAACCTCTTCAAGCTCTACAAACAGCTCGCCGGCATGACCGGAACCGCGATGACCGAGGCCGACGAGTTCATGAAAATCTACAAGCTCGAGGTCATCGCCATTCCGACCAACGAGCCTGTCCGCCGCGTTGATTACAACGACAAAATCTACAAGACCACCGTCAACAAGTACGACACGCTCGTCGAGGAGATCCGCTCCTACTCTCAGCACGGCTACCCGGCCGATCCGTGGTCGCTGCACGACATGCTCAAATACGCCCGCCGGGAGATCCTCGCCGCCCAACGCCGGGGCGAGGCCGACGGCCAGGCCCGCGAGCACCTGACCATCATCGCCGACGCGCTGGCCGCCTTCGGAGACGACGAAGAAGGCAACGCCGCCGTGCTCGAGAAGGCGTACTGCACGCTGCTGGGCGGTCAGGTCAGCGGCCGGCCCGTGCTGGTCGGTACCACCAGTGTCGAAAACTCCGAGAAGCTCAGCCAGTTGCTCTCCCGCCGCTATGGCGTCGAGCACGAGGTGCTCAACGCCAAGAACCATGCTCGCGAGGCCGAGATCGTCGCCAAGGCCGGCTACCAGCACGAAGTCACGCGCGGCAAGAAGAAGGAGATGCACGGCAACGTCACCATCGCCACCAACATGGCCGGCCGCGGAACCGACATCGTGCTCGGGCCCGGCGTGGCCCAGATCGGCGGGTTGCACGTCGTCGGCACCGAGCGCCACGAGGCCCGCCGCATCGACAATCAGCTCCGCGGCCGTTGCGGCCGCCAGGGCGACCCCGGCAGCTCACGCTTCTTCCTCTCGCTCGAGGACGATCTCCTGCGCCTGTTCATGGGCGAGTGGGTCCTCAAGATGCTCAACGTGCTCGGCTTCCAGGAAGGCATGGCCATCGAGGACAGACGCCTCAACAAGGGCATCGAACGCGCCCAGAAGAAGGTCGAGGAGC
>Ga0307379_10004806_pt1 | contig 19113 bp, 11 predicted proteins | sample UN2MG_FD_202237 | JGI IMG/M metagenome (GOLD analysis project Ga0307379, IMG submission 202237) | Soil microbial communities from Risofladan, Vaasa, Finland - UN-2 | ecosystem: Environmental > Terrestrial > Soil > Coastal area > Acid sulfate soil | place: Finland: Risofladan, Vaasa | collected... | reverse complement strand
CCGTGATCCGTCTCGGCGTGGGCGCATTGCAGGCCGCTGCAGAGCAGAACAGCCGCAAAAAGGAAGGATCTTATCTGGTGGCCTATAGCGAATTGACAAAGGCAAGGAGGCGGTCGCGGTCCGCCTTGGGCAGCGCCGCGAAGGCATCGCGCGCGGGCTCCGCCTCTCCGCCATGCCAGAGAATGGCTTCGGTGAGGTTGCGGGCGCGGCCATCATGGAGAAACAGCGTATGGCCGCTCACCGTCTCGGTAAGACCGATGCCCCAGAGCGGCGCCGTGCGCCACTCCGTGCAGGTCGCGTCACCGTCGGGACGATTGTCAGCAAGCCCTTCGCCCATGTCATGCAGCAGCATGTCGGTATAGGGATAGATCAACTGGTTCGACAAATGCGGCTGCTTCGGCGCCGTGCCCGTGAGGAATTTCGGATTGTGACATTTGGCGCAGCCGATCTCGTAGAACAGCGCCTTGCCCTTCAGCACCTCCGGATCGTCAGGATTGCGCCGTTCCGGAACGGCGAGATTCTGGGAATAGAAGGTGACGAGCTTGAACAGCTCATCGCCGACCTCGACGTCCTGATATTTCGGCGAATTGCCAGACGGCGCGTTCCAGCACTTCTCCTGCTTCTCGGTGCACTCGCCGGCGCCGCTTGGATGCAACGTCGTGGAGATGCCGATGTCGCCGGAGAACGCACCGGCCGACTGATCGGCAATGGTCGGAACGTTGGCCTTCCAGCCGAAGCGGCCGAGCATCGCCTTGCCATGCTCATTCGACCACACCTGGTTAGGCTTGCCGGAAATGCCGTCCCCGTCGGCGTCGTCAAGATCGGCGTGGGCCATGATCTCTTCTTCCGGCACGGCTTCAAGCAGGCCGAGGCCGATCATCGGCGGAGCGACGCGCGGTGACAGCATGATGTCCAGGCTCATGGGGCCATAGCCGAGATCGACAATCTCGTAAGTGGGCGCGCGCAAGCTCACCGTCTCGCCATCGGCTAGTGTGACCGGCTTCTCTTCATATGTGACCTTAGCCTTACCTTCGGCGTCGAAGCCCTGAATGGCGAAATCCTGGAGTTGGCCGCCATAGACGGGATCGGCAATCGAAGCGAATCGATGGGCGGCGAGCGCCGCTTTCTCTTCGTCCGTCTTGGGCGGCACCGATAGCCGGATGAGCAGGGAGCCAGACTGATCGGGCACGTCGGCGGAGAGCGGCGGGTGGCCGCGGCCGTCCTTCAAGTGACAGCTCTGGCAGCCGCGCGAGTTGAACAGCGGCCCCAACCCATCGGACGCGTCGGTCGAGGACGGGGCGGACACCCATAGCCGGCGGAAGACGCTGTTGCCGATCTTGAAGCTGAGCTCCTTACGGAAGCCCATATTGCCCGAGGACAGCGAGAAGGCGTTGGACGTGTCGGTGGAACCGCGCGAGGTGGCGCCACCGCCCGGCTTGTCCTCGCCCGGCTCCAGCTTGGTGAAGTCCGTGGTGGGCGCCAGTAGGCTCTCCACGCTCGCGGCGATGGCCGTGCCGTATGTGACGAAGGTGCCGACAAGCAGCGGCAGAGCTGTGCCAAGAACGAGCACGCCGCCAAGACAGGCTCGTTGAGCCTGGCTTGACGGCACTCGCTGGGACAACTCCGTTGGAGCGTTAGACCTTGAACTCGTTCTCTTCACTCGGCCTACATCAGAATGTGAGTGTGGTGCGTGCCCCCAACACCGCTGCGTCGTCAACCCCGACGACCCCGCCGCCCGGGTTCCAGAAGTATTGGAAGTCAGGCTGCAGGATCCAGCCCTGACTTATCTCAAAGGTATAGGCGATCTCGACGAGGGATCCATAGTTACGCGCCACGGGTTCGCCGGAGTCCACGTCGAAGGCGGACGCCTCATCGGAAATGCCAGTATAGGCAAAACCGATGGCCAGCGCATCGTTCGGCCGTCCGGGGATCATGCCGGTGAAGGTGAAACCCGCATCGAAGTAGAAGTCGACCAGGTTACGGTCGTCTGGGGCGCCGGCGAAGCGGGTGAAGATACTCACGCCTTGCGGGTCCTCGCTGCCGGGCTTGCGCCAGACCAACTGGTCGATGATGCCATACAGCGCCCAGTCGTTCTCGAGCGGCTTGCCGCCATTGCCAGTGACGGCGATCAGCTCGCCGCCGACGTCGACGCGCTGATGCTCGAAGCTGCCGAAATGGTTCCAGCCGCCAAGCTTGATCGCGCCCGGAAGGCGGCCGCCGGCCAGATCGTAGTGATAGGCGGCTTCAGCCAAGAGCAGCGGGTCGTCGTCGAGTTCGAAATCGAGGCCGTGATCGTTACAGCGCTGCGGGTCCCCACCAGCCTTGTTACATTGTGGCGCGGGATCGCCGTTATAGAGTCCGAGCATCATGCTGAGCTTGTCCGTCGGCGCTACGGCGACACGAACGCCGGGTGTGGCCAAGGGGTAGGCTGGTCCGCCATTCGGGTTGTTCTCCGCAGCGATCGGGGCCCAGCCCCAGGTGCCGTTGAGGAAGTATCCGCCACCTTCAGCAAAGAAGAACTCCGAGTCGGCGGCGAGCTGGCCAATCTTCACCGCCACGGTGTCGTTGAACATGTGCTGCTCGAGCCACAATTCGAACAGCCGCGTGGACGGTTCGGCCTCGAGGCTGGACACGGGCATCAGACCGCCGACATTCTCACCGGTGATCGACCGGCCGTGGATCTGGTAGCCGTCAGTATGGAAGCAGAGACCCTGCCAGAGTCCGAGCTTCTGCATGTCGGCGTTCAAATAGAGCTCGAGCACGCCATCATAGGCGCCGCCGTCCTTGATGCCGCCCCAGTCGTAGAAGGCCTCGCCGTAATAGGCGCCGCCGACCTCGATGCCGTGTTTGGCTAGTTCACCGCGAACACCGCCAGGATCGATGGCCATAATCGCGCCCTCTGGGATGCCAGGTGCGCCATGGACGATATCCGCTTCGGAAAGATCGCAGGCGGCGCTGGCCAGACTCGGCAGGGCCGTGAGCGACAGGACGAGCATGGAAGCCACGCCGGCCACTTTGGCAAGCTTCGACCTGAGGGTGCGGGCGGGCCGCTCGATCTCAACGGTCGAAGATAGGTGTCGTCTGGATAGGTCGCTTGGCGCGATCCGGTCGTTGGTCATGGTTTGAGCCCCGGCGGCTTTTCTTGCTCTGCCCAGACTGATTGAGACTTGTTATGTTATAACGTTAATCAGCTTGGACCCTGAGTCAACGAGGATTTCTTTTACTCCCCCGCCACCTTTCCCGGCGCGTCGAGACTGTCGGAGCCTTCGAACTCGATGGATTTGAGATCTAACACGGCAACAGCCCGCTCGATCGCCTTGGTCTGGGCGAGCAGCGCGTCGACCACGTTCTGGATCACCTGGTTGCCGGCGTCGTTCCCCTCGCCGATCATCTGGTCATAGGACTCGGTGGTGAGCGCGCGGAGATACATGACGTTCATGGCGTCCATGGTGGCGTCGAGCTTCTGGCGCATCTCGGCGTCAACCTCGGGCGCCTTGGCCTTGACGAGATCGGACACGCTGGCACCGCCGACAAAGCTCCCGTCCGCCCGGCGGTAGCGGCCGAGATAGACGTTGCGGATCCCGAGCGCGTCGAAGAAGTGCGAGGCATGCGTGTTGTCGGAAAAGCAGTCATGCTCCTCCTCGGGGTCGTGGATCATGAGGCCAAGCTTGATGCGCTCGCCGGCAAGCTCGCCATAGGACAGGCTGCCGAGCCCCGTCATCAGGGCGGTCAGACCTTGCTCGTTGCTACCGTCGGCGATCACCTTGCGGGCCTCGCCGCCCCCCGCCCATTGGTCGGCCATCCAGGCAAGATCGTCGATGAGCAGATCGGTGACGGTGCCGAGATATTCGGCGCGCCGGGCACAATTGCCGTTGGTGCAGTTCTTAGGATCGAAGTCGGTGGCCGGGCGCATGCCGGCGCCAGGTCCGGTGCCGTTCAGGTCTTGGCCCCAGAGCAGGAACTCCACAGCGTGATAGCCGGTGGCGACATTGGCCTCCACGCCGCCGGCCTCTTGCAGGCCGTCAGAGAGCAGTTCCTTGGTGAGCTTCGCGGTATTGAGCTTCTTGCCGCCGATAGTGAGCGAGACATTCTTGATGACATTGGCAACGTAAAGCTCGTTCTCGGGCGACTCGTCACCATAAGCACCGGCGACGTAATCGATCAGACCCTCGTCGAGGGGCCAGGAATTCACCTTGCCCTCCCAGTCGTCGACGATGGCGTTGCCGAAGCGGAAGGCCTCGGTCTGCATGTAGGACGAGCGAGCGGCCATCCAGGCGGCGCGGGCGGCGCGCAGATTCGCGTCGGTCGGCTCGGCGATCAGCGCGTCCACCGCGAGCTTGAGCGTGTGGGCGGTGTCTCGTGAGTCCTCATATCCAGCCTGCGCGATATCCGCGTAGATCTTCAACACGTCCTTGGACGTGTCGGCCGCGGCAGGCGTGAAGCAAAAGCCGAGCGCCAGAGCGGCGGCGGGCAGAGCAGTCAACGGTCCTCGAAACATCTGCATCCCTTTGTCGTAGCTGGGCCAGCGGACATTTGGCCCGTGACCCTGTTCCCCCCAAGTTCGCCCGGAAGCGAAAGAATGCGGCGGCCCTTGGGCCGGGACCGTCGGGCCGCCGCACAGTTGAGATGAGGAAGCGTCCAGGCTCGGGCCAAAGACGCTCCAGACATTCGGGCTGGGCGGCCGAACGTCTTGCAAGAACCCTAGTCCAAGGCCTAACATGCACGTAATGAACTCTTTTCAGCAGAATAGTTGAGCGAAATGCATCTAAAGGAAGTCGACGCCAATCTCCTGGTCACTCTCGACGCCCTGCTGGTGGACGCGAGCGTCACCCGTGCCGCCGAAAGGCTGGGGCGCAGCGCCTCGGCCATCAGCCATGCATTGGCTAAACTCCGCGAAATTTTCGCCGACGAGCTGTTCGTCCGGGCCGGTCAGCGGCTGGTGCCGACGGCCAAGGCGCTGGAGCTTGCGCCCACCGTTCACGTCATCCTGGCGGGTATGGAGAGCCTGTTGCGGCCCAACAAGCCTTTCGATCCTTCGCTTTCCGTGCGCGAGTTTGCCGCAGCATCGAGCGAGGCGGGGGAGTTGATCCTGGTCGAGCCGCTGCGGCAACGGCTGCAATCGCTGGCGCCCAGCGTGAAAGTCAACTGGACGCCGTCGCGCCGGGACGAGGATATCGACGCGCTGCGCAACGCGCGCAGCCATTTCGTCATCGATATCGAGGGGGCGCCGGTCGCCGCACCCGACGTGCGCGTGGCCAAGCTGTTCGACGACACGCTGGTCACCCTGGCGCGGCCCGGCCACCCCTTCGCCGCCCGGAAACCGAAACTCGCAGCCTTTGCCAACGCGGACCACATCGCCGTGAACCGGCTACCGACGCGCGATCTCATGGACAAGGCGCTCGCCGCGGAAGGCTATTCCTGCAACGTCACCTCGCAGGTTTCCTCGGCGCTGGTCGGCATTCTCGTGGCGCTAAACAACGATGCCTTGCTTACGCTGCCTGGCTCGCTCGCCGCCATCCTGCAACGGCAATTCGGCCTGGCCCGTATCGCCCAGCCGCTTCCGCCGATCGCTTTGCCGCTCAGGCTCATGTGGCATTCCAGCTACGACCGGGACGAGTGCCACCAATGGGTGCGCGGCGAGCTTTCCAAGATCGCCCAAGAGATCGCCGCAGGCGCGTAGAGAGGAGATCGCCGCGGGCGGTAAGGGCCGTGACGACGCTGCGCGCCGCGCCTTGTCACTCGAAATTTACGACCATTCTGACGCCGGCCGGCGGGGACCTCTGGCGTCCGTCACATGGCTCCAGTAGCATGGGGCGACCGCCCGCCTGTGCCGAGGGTTGGGCGCCTGGAGGACATCGATGGTTGCATGGTTCCGCGCCGGCCTTTTTGCTGCGCTGCTGGTTTTCGTCTCCGCCGCCGCCGCCGATAAAGCCTTTCAAGATGACGCCCTCGCCGACGCGGCGATAACGCTTGAGACCGACCTCAAGAATGAGTCCGGCACCGTCGAGCTGCCGCTCATCAAGCTGAAAGAGCAGGCCGCCGTTCAGTTGCGACAGCTGGACCTGGAAAGCGCCGCCTTTACCTATGGGCAGATCGTCACCGTGTCGCCCGACGACGCCCTCGCCTGGCGGCGGCTGGCCGATCTGTGGCTCGCCATCCCGGCGGACCAGAATGACGACGGCAGCGTCCGCTTCAGCAATGCGCGGACCGCCGCCTATATCGCCTATCAGAGAGCCACCACGCCGCAGTCCGAAGCCGCCGCTTTGACGACGCTCGCCACGGCCTACGGCAAGCACGGCGATTGGCGCCCGGCCCTGAACGCCCTCAACCTAGCCCTCAAGCTCGAAGCCAATTCGGGCCGCCAGGCGACCTACGACCAATTGCGCGAGAAATACGGCTTTCGCGTCGCCAACTTCACTGTGGACTCCGACGCCGCAAGCCCACGCGCCTGCTTCCAGTTCACCGAGAAGCTGCTGAAGCGCGCCGACTTTTCACCGTTCGTGTCGGTGGTGGGCGACGACAAGCCGGCGCTCTCCGCCGACGATCAGCAGCTTTGCGTGGAAGGCCTGACGCATGGAGAAACCTACGCCATCACCTTGCGCCAAGGCTTGCCGTCGGCAGTGGACGAGGACCTTCTCAAGGACGCCGACTTCACCATCTATGTGCGCGACCGGACCCCGTCGGTGCGGCTCGCCGGCAAGGCCTATGTGCTGCCGAATACCGGTCAGCAGGGCATCCCGCTCATTTCGGTGAACACGGACGCGGTCAAGGTGACCGTCTACCGGATCGGTGACCGCAGCCTGATCGACAACGTGTTGGGCTACGATTTCGAGCGCAATCTCTACCAATACAGCCTCAACGACATCGCTAACCAGAAGGGCCAAGAGGTGTGGACCGGCGAGCTTAAGGTCGAAAAAGAGCTCAACGCCGAGATCACTACAGCCTTCCCCATCAGCGAAGCGGTGCCGGAGATGGCGCCCGGTGTCTATATCCTCGCTGCTGAACCGGAAGGCGTGGCGGGCGACGATTACGGCGAGCGGACCACCCAGTGGTTCATCGTCTCCGATTACGGGCTTACGGCGTATTCGGGGACCGACGGCATCCACGCTTACGTCAATTCACTTGCGAGCACCGCGCCGCTTGCCGGCGTCGAGTTCCGCCTGATCGCCCGCAACAACGAGGTGCTGGCCACCGCGACCACGGACACCGACGGTACAGTGACGTTTGCGCCTGGCTTGGCGCGCGGTGAAGGCGGGCTCGCGCCGGCGCTGCTCATCGCCTCCGGAACGGGCGGCGACTATGCCTTTCTGAACCTCACACAGTCGGCCTTCGATCTCACCGATCGCGGCGTCGCCGGCCGCGAACCGCCGACGGGACTCGACGCCTATGTGTTCACCGAGCGCGGCGTCTACCGCACCGGCGAGACCGTCCATATCACCACGCTGCTGCGGAACGCCGAAGGCGTGGCCGTGCCCGACGTCAATCTGACGCTGGTGGTGGAGCGGCCCGACGGCATCGAATACCGCCGCGTTGTGGTGCCCGACGAAGGGCTGGGCGGCCGCGCGCTCAACGTGCCGCTCATCGCCTCGGCGCCGACCGGCACGTGGCGGGTTGCGGTCTATTCCGACCCGAAACAGGCGGATATCGGCAATGCGACCTTTCTCGTCGAGGACTATGTGCCGGAACGGCTAGAGTTCGACCTCAGCACAGACGCCAAGAGCCTTGCGCCCGCGACGCCCGCCGAGATCGTGCTCGACGGCCGCTACCTCTATGGCGCGCCGGCCTCGGGCCTCGCTGTCGACGGCGAGGTGAACATCACCAAGGCCGCCGAACGGCCGGGCTTCCCGGGCTATGTGTTCGGCCTCGACAATGGGGATGCGCAGGATCAATTCAGCGTCGAGAGCCTGCCGCTGGCCGACCTGCCGGAGACCGATGCCGACGGCAAGGCGACATTCCAGGTGGCGCTCGACAAAGTGCCGGCTTCGACCAAGCCGCTCGAGGCCAATGTCGTGGTGCGCCTGGCCGAGCCGGGCGGCCGGGCGGTCGAACACAGACTGGTGCTGCCGATCATGCCTACCGGGCCAATGATCGGTGTGAAGCCGCAGTTCAAGGGCTCGTCGCTCGGCGATCAGGACACGGCCCACTTCGACGTGATCCTGGCAGCACGCGACGGAAAGCAGATCGCGGCAGCCGGCCTCAAATGGCAGTTGCTGCGCATCGAGTCGAAATATCAGTGGTACCGTCAATACGGCCAATGGCAGTACGAGCCCATCAAGATCACGCGGCGCGTCGCCGACGGCACAATAGACGCAACGGCCGGTCAGCTAGGCCATATCGAGGTGCCGGTGACCTGGGGCCGCTACCGGCTCGAAGTGGAGAGCGCAGAGCCGCAAGGACCGCTCACCTCTTACGGCTTCGATTCCGGCTGGTATGCGGAAGCCTCCGCCGACACGCCGGATCTGTTGGAGATCGCCCTCGATAAGCCCGGCTACGTGTCCGGCGACACCATGACCGTCGCGGTCACCGCGCGGACGGCAGGCAAGGTCACGCTGTCGGTGATCGGCGACCGGCTGCTCGCCACGACCACCACGAACGTCGAAGCAGGCCTCGTCAAATTGCCGCTCACGGTGGGCGACGATTGGGGCACCGGTGCCTATGTGCTGGCGACGCTCAGGCGGCCGCTCGATGTGGCCGAAAAGCGCATGCCCGGGCGCGCCATCGGCGTGCAGTGGTTCAGCGTCGACAAGGCCGAACACACGATCGGTGTCAGCCTCGATCTGCCCGATCTGATCCGGCCCGAGACGACGCTGCGCGTGCCGGTGAAGCTCGCCGGGCTCAACGCGGGCGCGCAGGCGCGCATCGTGGTGTCCGCCGTCGATGTGGGCATTCTCAACCTCACCGGCTACGAACCGCCGTCGCCCGACGACTATTATCTCGGCCAGCGCAAGCTCTCCTCCGAGGTGCGCGATCTCTACGGCCAACTGATCGACGGCATGCAAGGCACGCGCGGCCAGATCCGCACCGGCGGCGATAGTGGTGCCGGCGTGCTGCAAGGCAGTCCGCCGACCCAGCCGCCGCTGGCGCTCTATTCCGGCATCGTCACGGTGGGACCAGACGGCACCGCCGAGGTGGAGTTCGCCATTCCCACCTTCACGGGCACGGTGCGCGTCATGGCCGTGGCCTGGAGCAAGGACCAGGTGGGTCATGGTTCGGGCGACGTCGTCGTGCGCGATCCGGTTGTCGTTACCGCGACGCTGCCGCGCTTCCTGCTGAGTGGCGACACATCCACGCTGCGCCTCGACCTCGATAATGTCGAAGGCGCCGCGGGCACATATCAGATCGCCATCTCGGCCGAAGGACCGCTCAGCGTCAAAGTCGCCGACCGGTCGATCACCCTCAAGGCCAAAAAACGCGGCACTGCGACCTTCGCCATTTCCGCGCTCGGCGTCGGCGCCGGCAGCGTGGAGGTCGCGGTGACCGGGCCGGACGACTTCTCGGTCTCGCGGACATACGCGCTGAACGTCGACCCGGCGACGCAGATCCTGGCTCGGCGCACGGTGACGCCCCTCGAACCGGGCAAGAGCATTACACTCACCAACGACGTGTTCGCCGGTCTCGTGCCGGGCACGGGCAGCATTGCGCTGTCGGTCACACCGTCCGCTGCGCTCGACGTGGCGAGCCTGCTTGCCGTGCTCGACCGCTATCCGCTCGGCTGCACCGAACAGATCATCAGCCGCGCGCTGCCGCTGCTCTATGTCAACGAGATGGCGCTCGACGCGCAGCTCGCCGTAGACGGCAATGTGGATGAGCGCATCAGAAAAGCCATCGAGATCGTGCTGGCGCGCCAAGGCTATGAAGGGGCTTTCGGCCTGTGGTCGCCGGGCGGTGACGACCCGTGGCTCGACGGCTATGTGACCGACTTTCTGACCCGCGCGCGCGCCCGGGGCTTCGACGTGCCCGACGATCGCTTCAAGCTCGCGCTCAACCGCCTGCACAACTATGTGAGCACGGCACCCGATGTCTCCACGGACGGCGGGCTGGCGCTGTCATATGCGCTGTACGTGCTGGCGCGCAACGGCATGGCGCCGGTGGGCGACCTTCGCTACATCGCCGACGTCAAGCTCGCCGCACTCGGCACTCCGACCGCCCAGGCCGAGATCGGCGCGGCACTCGCCATGCTCGGCGATCAAGTCAGAGCCGAGACGGCGTTCCGCGCCGCCGCCGACGCGCTGCCCAAGGACACCGATCCATTGGTGGGCCGCGTCGACTTTGGCTCGCGCTTACGCGACGCCGCCGCGGTGGTGACGCTCGCGGCGGAAGGCGGTGCGCCGAAGGTGTTGTTGACCGGCGCCACCACGCAGATCGACAAGGCACGCGATCAAGTCACCTACACCTCCACCCAGGACGACGCGTGGCTGGTCCTCGCCGCCCGCGCGCTCGGGAAGCAGGACGTCAAGCTCACCGTCGAGGACGGCGGGGCGGGCGGCCGCCAAGACGGGCCGCTCTACCGTAACTTCAGCGAGGAAGATATTGGCATCAATCCGCTGACGGTGACCAACAAGGGCGATACGCCGCTCGACGCCGTAATCTCGGTGAGCGGGGCGCCGACCACGCCGGAACCGGCCGCCGACCATGGCTTCAAGCTCGAGCGCACATTCCACACGCTGGACGGCGAAGAGATCGACATCACCACGGCGACGCAGAACCAGCGCATCGTGGTACTGCTGACGGTCACCGAGCCGCAGCCCCAGTTCGCCCACGTAGCGCTCACCGATTACGTGCCGGCGGGCTTCGAGATCGACAATCCCAAGCTCGTGTCGTCGGCCGATACCGGCGGCCTCAGCTGGATCGCGCATGCGGCGGACCCGGTACACACGGCGTTCCGCGACAACCGGTTTGTGGCGGCATTCGAGCGGCGCGCCGACAGCAAGCCGCTCTACACCGTGGCTTACGTTGTGCGCGCGGTGTCGCCAGGCAGCTATGTGCTGCCGCAAGCGGTGGTGGAGGACATGTATCGCCCCGACCGCTTCGGCCGCACCGATACGGGTTCCGTCACGGTGATCCCGCCGAAATGAGCACGCTCGGACGCCGGACCGCTTACGCCGCCATCGGCGTGGTGTGGATCGCCGCGGCGGCCGCCGGCGCCGCCGTTGGGGTGGTTGAGTCCTACGGGCCGGCCCCGCTGGGGCAGACTCTCGAAGTGTCCAGAACGGTGCTCGACCGGGACGGCCGGCTGCTGCGTGCCTATTTGACCGACGAAGGCCGCTGGCGGCTGCCCGCCACGCGGGACGACGTCGACCCGCGCTTCCTCGACGCGCTGCTCGCCTATGAGGACAAGCGGTTCTTTTCCCATCACGGCGTCGATCCGCTGGCCATGATGCGCGCGGCCTATCAACTCGTGAGCCAGGGGCACATCGTCTCGGGCGGCTCGACGCTGACTATGCAGGTGGCGCGCTTGCTCGAACCGCGGCAGGAGCGGTCGGTCGCCGCCAAGCTGCGGCAGACAGTGCGCGCGTTGCAGCTCGAATGGGCGCTCAGCAAGGACGAGATCTTGCGTCTCTACCTGACGCTAGCGCCTTACGGGGGCAATCTCGAAGGCATCCGCGCCGCTTCGCTCGCCTATTTCGGCAAGGAGCCGCGCCGGCTCACTCTGGGCGAAGCCGCCCTTCTGGTGGCGCTGCCGCAGTCGCCTGAATATCGCCGGCCCGACCGTTTTGCGGACAAGGCCAGGGCTGCGCGCGACCGGGTGCTCGACCGCATCGCCGGCGACGGCGCGTTCAGCCCGTCAGAGATCGACCGGGCCAAGACCGAACCCGTGCCCGATGCGCGCAAAGCCATGCCGCTCAGTGCGCCGCATGCCGCCGATGAAGCGATGTCGGCCTTACCAGGGCAGAAAGCGATCCGCCTCACCATCGATGGCCGGTTGCAGCGGCGGCTGGAGAGCCTGGCGCGCGAGCGGTCCACGGCGCTGGGCGCAGCCATGTCGGCGGCAATCGTGGTGGTGGACAACGACACCGGCGAGATTTTGGCGCGGGTCGCCTCGCCCAATTATTTCGACGCGAGCCGTGCCGGCCAGGTGGATCTGACCCGGGCTGTGCGTTCGCCGGGCTCGGCGCTGAAACCCTTTATCTATGGGCTCGGCTTCGAGGACGGCCTGGTCCATCCCGAAACGCTGATCGAGGACCGGCCGATCCGCTATGGCGACTACGCGCCGGAGAATTTCGACCTGACCTTCCAGGGCACGGTCACCGTGCGCCGGGCCCTGCAATTGTCGCTCAACGTGCCTGCCGTCGCCGTGCTCGACGCGGTGGGGCCGAGCCGGCTGCTGGCGCGGCTCACAGAAGCGGGCGCGTCCCTCGTCTTGCCGAAGCACGAGACCGCCGGGCTCGCCCTCGGCCTCGGCGGCATCGGCGTGCGGCTCATCGACCTCACTGCGCTTTATGCCGGCCTGGCGCGGCAGGGCAATGTGGCCCCGCTGATCGAGCGCCTCGGCGCACCGCCGGCGCCGAGCAAGCGCCTCTTGGAACCGGTGGCCGCCTGGTATGTGGGCGATGTCTTGCGCGGCGCGCCGCCGCCGGAGAATGCGCTCGGCGGGCGCATCGCCTTCAAGACCGGCACGAGCTACGGCTACCGCGACGCTTGGGCGGTCGGTTTCGACGGGCAGCACACGATCGGAGTGTGGGTGGGCCGTCCGGACGGCGCGCCGGTGACCGGCCTGGTGGGCCGGACCGCCGCAGCGCCGATCCTGTTCGACGCGTTTGCCCGGCTCGGCCGCCCCATCAAGGCCCTGCCGCCGGCGCCGAAAGGGATTCTGGCCGCCAGCACAGCCAAGCTGCCGCCGCCGCTCAAGCGGTTCGGCGCGCTCGGCATCGCCGGCGCCGCGACGACGCCAAAGGTGCATATCGCGTTCCCGCCAAACGGTGCGAGCCTGGCGCTGGCCTCGGACGGCGCGGTACTCGACCCCATCGCCATCAAGATCACCGGGGGCACGCCGCCGCTCAACGTGCTGATCAATGGGCTGCCGTTTGAGACGACGAATGCTCCGCGGACGTTGTTCTTCGAGCCCGACGGGCCGGGCTTCATACGGCTCACGGTCATGGACGCAGCCGGCACGGTGGATAGCGTCGTGGTTCGGCTGCAATAGATTTTCGGCCGCTTCCCGCTTGGCCGCGGGCCGCTTCCCCTGTAAGCACCCAACATGGCAGCGCCCACCACGCTCGCAAACCTGGCCGTGCCCTTGGACCTCGAACCTATGGAGGCCAAGCTAGTCACTGAACTGCCTGACACGACCGGCTGGCAGTTCGAGCCCAAATGGGACGGCTTCCGCTGTTTGGCGTTTCGCGCCGGCGACGAGGTCGACCTCCGGGCGAAGTCCGGCAAGCCGCTCACCCGCTATTTCCCGGAAGTGGTCGCCTTCCTAAAGGCGCTGAAGCCGAAATGCTTCGTGCTCGACGGGGAGCTGGCGATCCCGAGCGGCGACACGCTGTCCTTCGATGCCTTGCAACAGCGCATCCATCCGGCTGCCAGCCGCGTCAAGACGCTGGCCGCCGAGACGCCCGCCGTCCTCATCCTGTTCGACATGCTGGTCGATCCGAAGAATAAGAGTCTGATCGAACTGCCATTGACTAAGCGGCGCGCGGCGCTCGACGCCTTCTATAAGTCGCTGGGCGACCACCAGAATCTAAAGCTCTCGCCTTACACGCTCGACCGCGGCGAGGCAGACGATTGGCTGGCGCGGGCCAGCGGCGCACTGGATGGCGTCGTCGCCAAGCAGCTTGACGGACCGTATCTGCCGGGTGAGCGGGCCATGCTGAAGGTGAAGCATCTGCGGACCGCCGAGTGTGTCATCGGCGGCTTCCGCTACGCCGCCAAGAGCGATGAGGTCGGCTCCCTGCTCCTCGGCCTCTATAACGAGGACGGCAAGCTCGACCATGTGGGCTTTACCTCGACCATCACCGATGTCGAGCGTCCGGCGCTGACCAAGCTTCTCAAGGGCATGATCGCGCCGCCTGGCTTCAGCGGCAAAGCCCCCGGTGGCCCGAGCCGGTGGAGCACGAAGCGCTCGAGCGAATGGCAACCGCTGGAACCCAAGATGGTGGTGGAGGTGCGCTTCGATCAGGTGACCGACGGGCGCTTCCGTCACGGTGCTAAGCTGGTGCGGTTCCGGCCCGATAAAGCGCCCGAGCAGTGCACCTTCGAGCAGATTGCCCCGCCCGGGAAGCCACCCAAGCTCGTCGCCGCCATGCTTGCCGAATGACGCAAACCCTTGACGGGGGCCTCCGTCCTGCCCAACAACGGAGCATGGCGCAGAGCCCCGACAAGCCTTCTGCCAAGAAGCTGCATATCAAGACCTTCGGCTGCCAGATGAATGCGTATGATTCCGAGCGCATGGCCGAGGCGCTTCAGCCTGCCGGTTTTCAGCTAACCGAGCAGCTGGCGGACGCCGATCTCGTCATTCTCAATACCTGCCATATCCGCGAGAAAGCGGCCGAGAAGGTCTATTCGGAGCTGGGCCGGGTGCGGAAGGCCAAGGAAGCGCGCAAGGCTCAAGGCCAGCACACCATGGTTGGGGTGGCGGGCTGCGTCGCCCAGGCCGAGGGGCGCGAGATCATCGCCCGCGCGCCCGTGGTCGACATCATTGTCGGCCCGCAGAGCTACCATCGCTTGGGTCAACTCGTCGCCGAAGCTGCCTCGACCGGCAAGCGTTCGGTCGAAACGGAGTTTCCGGCTGAGGACAAATTCGCGGAACTGCCGGCACGGACGACAGGCAAGCGGCAGGTTTCGGCCTTCGTCACCGTGCAGGAGGGCTGCGACAAATTCTGCACCTTCTGCGTGGTGCCTTACACGCGTGGCGCGGAATATTCGCGCACGCCAGACGAGATCGTCGCCGAGGTGGAACGGCTCGCCGCGCGCGGCGTCCGCGAGGTCACCCTGCTCGGGCAGAACGTCAATGCCTATCACGGGGACGGCCCGGACGGTGCCGCTTGGTCGCTGGCCGGCCTATTGCGGCGGCTGGCGGAGATCCCGACCGTCGCGCGCTTGCGCTTTACCACGAGCCATCCCCACGACATGGACGACAGGCTGATCGAATTGTTCGGCGACGAGCCGAAGCTGATGCCTTACCTGCATCTGCCGTTTCAATCTGGATCAGACCGCATCCTGGCGGCCATGAACCGCAAGCACACGGCGGACCATTACGAGGCGTTGATCGGCAAAATCCGCCAGGCGCGGCCCGACCTCGCGCTGTCCACCGACGTTATCGTGGGCTTTCCCGGCGAGACTGACGAAGACTTCGAGGAGACGCTGGCCTTGGTGAGCCGCGTCGGATTCGCTCAAGCCTATTCTTTTAAGTATAGCGCGCGGCCCGGCACGCCGGCGGCCAGCCTCGACGACCAAGTGCCCGAGCCCGCCAAAAAGCAACGCCTGGCCGCATTGCAGGCGCTGCTCGAAGAGAGCCGCCGCCGCTTCGACCGGCAGACGGTTGGCCGCAGGCTGCCGGTGCTGTTCGAGGGCGCCGGCCGCAATCCGGGGCAGATCACCGGACGTTCACCCTATCTCCAGGCTGTCCACGTGGAAGCGCCCGAGGCGCTGATCGGCAGCATCGCCGAGGTTGACATCTCGGCCGCCGGGCCGAACAGTCTTACCGGTGTCATAGACTCGGGATTTGAATGGCGCGAGCCAGTTCAGGCGGCCCTGTGACGAGCAAGGCCAGCGTGCGGAAGACAACTTTGGCCCGCGGGCGTGGAGCAGCAGCGAAGCGCGCCGAAACGGCGCCAGGCAACGGGGGCGGAGAGCCCACCGTCGTCTATTTCGACGATGTCCGCCTGGTCCGCGATCTTCTCGGCGACTACGACGCAAATCTTGCCGTCCTCGAGGATCGCCTCGGCGTGGAAGCCGTCGTCAACGGCAACGCCGTGGCCCTGCGCGGTCCCGAAGACGCCTGCGCGGCGGCACAATCCGTGCTCGAGCAGCTTTACAAGCGTTTGGCGCAAGGCGAGACGATCGGCGTCGGCGACGTGGCCGGCGCCATCCGCCATGTCCGCGCGGCCCCGCCCGAAGACAGCGCCACGGGCGAGACCGTGCCCACGGCGCAGCAGATCCGCACCCGCAAGCGGCTCATCACGGCGCGCACGCCGATGCAGAGCGACTATCTCGCCTCGCTCCAGCAGAACGATTTGGTGTTCGCCACCGGCCCCGCCGGCACCGGCAAGACCTATCTCGCGGTGGCCTTCGCCGCGGCCTGTCTCGAGGCCGGACACTGCGACCGCATCATCCTGTCGCGCCCGGCGGTCGAGGCGGGAGAGCGGCTCGGCTTCCTGCCCGGCGACATGCGCGAGAAGGTCGACCCTTATCTGCGCCCGCTTTACGATGCGCTTTACGACGTGCTCGCGCCGGAACGGGTGGAGCGCGAGCTCACCGCCGGCGTCATCGAGATCGCGCCGCTGGCCTTCATGCGCGGCCGCACGCTGTCTCATGCCTGCATCATTCTCGATGAAGCGCAGAACTGCACTTCGGTTCAGCTCAAAATGTTCCTGACGCGGATCGGCGAGAACAGCAAGATGATCGTGACCGGCGACCCGACGCAGGTCGATCTGCCGCCGGGCAAGGATTCCGGGCTCAACGAGGCGATCGAAATCCTGCGCGGCATCGACGAGATCGGCCATATCGCCTTCACCAAGGCCGACGTGGTGCGACGCGAGCTTGTGGGCCGGATCGTCGAGGCCTATGAGGCAGTCCCCCAAAACGGCGGACGCACATGACCGAAGACGACCCTAGTCACATCATCGCAGCGCCTACCCAGCGGGCCGCGCTCGTGGTCGAGGTCGTCCGCCACGGCGGCGCCTGGGCCGACGCGGGCCTCGGGGACGCGACGGTGGAGCTTGCCGCCCATGCCGCTTTCGCCGAGGCGGTGCCCAAGATTGAAGCACCATACGAACTGACCATCGTGCTGACGGACGATGCGGAGATGCGGAGCCTCAATCGCCAATGGCGCGACAAGGATGCGCCGACCAACGTGTTGTCCTTCTCGGCGGGCGATGTGCCGGGTGAGCCGGGTCCGCTCGGCGATGTCGTGATCGCCTATGAGACCGCGGCGAAGGAAGCGAGTGACGACAACATCGCGCTTGCCGACCACGTCTCGCACCTGGTGATTCACGGCGTGCTTCATTTGCTCGGCTTCGATCATGTGCAAGACGACGAGGCAGAGCGGATGGAAGACCTGGAGCGGCGCGGCCTCGCCTCTCTGGGGATTGCCGACCCCTATCGCGACGCGGGAGAGACCGGCCTGGCGGAGGCATCACCATGAGCGACGGCCCCTTAGCCGATCACGAGCACGAGGCCGACCAAGCCCGGCGCTCCGACGAAGATGCGACCTGGTTCGAGCGCCTGCTGCAGAAGCTCGGCCTCGGCGAGGAGCCGGATCTGCGTGAGCTGATCGAGGATGCGCTCGCCCGCAGCAAGAGCGACACGCTGAGCGCGCAAGAGCGCAGTATGCTGTTGCGCATCTTGCGCTTCGGCAAGCTCACGGTCGAAGACGTCATGGTGCCGCGCGCCGACATCATCGCGGTGGATGAGAGTGTCTCGCTGGAGGATTTGATGTGGGTGTTCCGCAAGGCGGAGCATTCGCGCTTACCGGTCTATCGCGAGACGCTGGACAACCCGCTCGGCATGATCCACATCCGCGATCTCATGTCCTGGATTACCGAGGAAGCGAACGGTGATGACGGGCTAGACCTTGCCAAGGTCAACCTCAAGCGCAGCGTCGCCTCGATTCAAATCGCACGCGAGCTGATCTACGTGCCGGGCTCCATGTCCGTGCTCGATCTGCTGCTCAAGATGCAGACCTCGCAGCTGCATCTTGCCCTTGTGGTGGACGAATATGGCGGCACCGACGGTCTCGTCTCCATCGAGGATCTGGTCGAAGAGGTGGTCGGCGAGATCGCCGATGAGCATGACGTCGAGGATGAGCCGATGATCCACGTCGATCCGCGGCTTGGACTGATCGCCGATGCCCGCACGCCGGTCGAGGATCTCGAAGAGCATCTCGGGATCGAACTCGTCACGGAGGAGCAGGACGAGGATATCGATACGATCGGCGGGGTGGTGTTCTCGATCATGGGCCGCATTCCGGCGCGCGGCGAGCTGGTGAAGCACCCGAGCGGAATCGAGTTCGAAGTGCTGGACGCCGATCCGAGGCGGATCAAGAAGCTCCGCATTCATCTGCCGCAAGCGCAGGACTCAGCGACACCCGACCCTAAGGCGGGGCAGAGCGCGACCTAGTGTCATCTCTCGCCCAAGCAGCCGACTCCGTGGGCCGCTTGCAGGGCGCCAAGCGGATGGCCTTGGCCATCCTGCTCGGCGCGGTTTCAGTTCTCGCTTTTGCGCCGGTGCATGCCTGGCCCGTACTGTTCGTCACCTTCGGCGGGCTCGTCTGGCTTCTCGACGGCTGCCACGACACGCGGGCGAAACAGGGGACGCGGATCAAATGCGCGGCCCTCACCGGCTTCTGGTTCGGGTTCGGCTATTTCCTCGCCGGGTTCTATTGGATGGCCGAGGCCTTTCTCGTCGAGCCTTGGCGGCACGGTTGGCTGATCCCTTTCGTCATGACGGCGCTACCGGGCGGCATGGCGCTGTTCTTCGCCGCGGCTGGTGCGCTCGCCATGGCGATGTGGCGGCCTGGCGTGAGCCGCGTCTTCGCCCTGGCCACCGCATTGGGGCTCGCGGAATATGCTCGCGGCCATGTGCTGACCGGGCTCCCCTGGAATCTGATCGGCTACGGGCTCCTCCCCGAGGGCCCCTTGATGCAGACCGCGGCGCTTCTCGGCGTCTACGCGCTGAGCGTCGTGGCGGTGGCGCTGTTCGCGGCGCCAGCCGCCATTTGGAGCGTGTCGACGCCCCCAAGCAAAAGCGCCGCCGCACTTGCCGTTGTTCTCGTGGTGGCGCTCGGCCTTGCCTATCTGTGGGGCGACCGGCGGCTTGCCGCGGCCCCGGACGCCGAGACGGATGTGCGGCTCCGCATCGTCCAGGCCAATATCGACCAGGCCAGTAAATGGCAGCCAGAGAACAGCGCCGAGATCTTCACCGACTATCTCGAGCTGACCCAGGCGCCCGGGA
>Ga0307379_10004804_pt1 | contig 19114 bp, 10 predicted proteins | sample UN2MG_FD_202237 | JGI IMG/M metagenome (GOLD analysis project Ga0307379, IMG submission 202237) | Soil microbial communities from Risofladan, Vaasa, Finland - UN-2 | ecosystem: Environmental > Terrestrial > Soil > Coastal area > Acid sulfate soil | place: Finland: Risofladan, Vaasa | collected... | reverse complement strand
GTGCGGCGCGAGCTTCCTTTCGAGCTTCTGCTCCAAGTCAAGCTTCTGCTCCAGGATATCCGCCGACCGTCCCTTCGCCGGGGGTACACGCCACGACGTCGTCCGCCCGAACCGGCTACCCCACAACCGCCGCCCGGTGGCCAGCGAGACGAACGCCTTCGGGGTGGTCCGGTACTTGTCCCAATACTGCTCGTCCTTGTCCTGATCGTCCGGGCCGTACTTCTCGTCCTTGCGAGGCGGACGAATGCGGTTTCTGTCGAAGGGACGCAGCGGCGGGTCCCAGTCGCTGATCGACTCCTCGTCGGTCACGCCGGGGACCTCGGGCGTAAAGGCCCGATCGTCGGCCGGGCCCTCCAGCCGGACGACCGCCGCCAGCTCGAACTCGGCGGTCCGCTCCTGCATCCGGCCGTGCGTGCTCTCCGGCTCGAAGTAGCTCACGCGAATCGCCTCGCCCGGTTGGGCCTCCAGGTCGTCGGCCGTCCAGTCGTTGAGCACGATCTGGTCGTCTTCGAGCGGGCCGATGGGCGTTCCGTCCGGCGTGCGGAACGGCCCCAGCGGCGGCTGATCGACGAAGTCGACGGCGGCGATGATCGAGTAGGCGATCTCGCGCTTTCCCGCCGCGATCGTGTTGGCCAGGTAGGTCAGCGCCGGTTGGGCGTCTTCGTCCGCCAGCGCCTCGGACAGCAGCCGGTCGGCGACCGGGTCGAGGAGCATCCGCTCGGTGGTGACGTTGAAATACCCTCGCTCCGCCTCTTCCACCCGGATTCCGTAATCCTCGAGCCGGGGCCGCAGCAGGCGCTGGACGACTTGCTCGCCTTCTGGGGATGGATCGCCGCCGGTCTCCTTGCCCGCTACCAGGATCGCGTTGACCCGGCCCGCGCGCCTGCCGATCTCGCGCCGAAAGAGCCTGCTTCCCAGCTCCAGCGACACGTAGGCGTTGAGCGGAAGCTGCTGGCTGGGCCGCAGGGTGAAGCGGCCCAGCCCTTGCGCCGGAATCACCTCGCTGACCGTAAGATCGTGTCCCTCGACCGTGTTCGTCTTGTGCCCCAGCAGCGTGTCGGTGGGAACGGTCCCCACGTTCGGCAGATGAAGCATCACCGTGGTCTCTGCGTCGGGCGCGCCGAGGCCGTCCCGGCCCGCCCTGATTCCCAGGCGCTCGGCCAGCGGCTGGTTGAGCACCACAACCCGGCGGCTCTCAGGCGGCACCTCGGGCCCGCCCGACCCCAGCCGCCAGAACCGCTCGTCGCACGCGATCACGTTGACCCCGTTCACACGGACCGGGCCGCTGGAGCCGTTCGATGGCAGCTTGACGCTCCCCCGAAGCACGATCGCAGGGACCGCCTCGGCGAAGTGCTTCTGGAACTCGGGATCGGCGGCCAGCTCGTCGGCCAGCTCGGCGCGGAAGAACTGCTCGGCGACCAGCACGTGGTCGATCCGGCCGAGCCGGTCCCACGTCAGGTCCCGCAGACTCCCCCGCATCGAGTCGCCCACCAACAGCGCCCCGGTCAGCACGGCCGTACCGGCAGCCACGCCCCAGGCGACCGCCAGGTTGAGCCGCCAGTGGTAGACCAGCGAGACGAGGATCAGTCGGATTGAGGACATGGCAGTGGGAAGGATGAAGGAGGAGGAGGGATGAAGGATGAATGCTCCGGTTCCATGAGGGCCGCCGCTACGGACTGTGGTTCGAAGCTCGTATGTTCATCCCTCATCCCTCATCCTTTGCTTCAACCGCCCTTCATCGAGCTCAACGGTTCTCGTCATCCGTTCGGCCAGGCGCGTGCTGTGGGTGACGACGATCAGCATCATCCCTTCCTGCTCTTGGAGTTCCAGCAGCAGCTCGCTCACGCGTTCGGAGGTGGTGCGGTCGAGGTTGCCGGTCGGCTCGTCGGCCAGCACGAGCGCGGGCCGGTTCACCAGCGCGCGGGCCAGGGCGACGCGCTGCCGCTCGCCGCCGGAAAGCTCGGCCGGGCGATGGCCGAGCCGATCCTGGAGCCCGACCCGCTCCAACAGCGCTTCCGCCCGCCCGAACGTCTCCCGAGTCGTCGGCCCGGCGGCGATGGTCGGCACCAGCACGTTCTCCAGCACGGAGCACTGCGGCAAAAGGTAATGGTCCTGGAAGACGAAGCCGACGTTCCGGCTGCGGAACCGCGCCAGGGCCGGCTCGGCCAGCCCGGCCGGGTCCTCGCCGTCGAGCGTCACGCGGCCCGAGGTGGGCGCATCGAGCGTGCCGATCACGTTCAGAAGCGTGCTCTTCCCGGAGCCGCTCGGGCCCACGACGGCCAGGTTCTCGCCCGCCGCCAGCTCCAGCGACACGCCCCGCAGCACCACGAGCGGCTCACCCCGCGTGGGATACTCCTTGGTCACGTTTTCCACGAGCAGCTTGGTCATATCGCGTTCGTCGCACGCAGTAGCAGGCACACGCCGTGTGCCGTCTGCCGCGTTCTTGACGTCCTCAGCGGACGGCACACGGCGTGTGCCTGCTACTTTCCAGGCCGTCAACGGTTACCGTCGCACACTTGGTGCCCTCTCGGAATCTTACCCGACGACGGCTCAGCCGTCCAAGCCGGTCAAGAGGGCCAGGGTCCCCAAGCCGTAGAAGGTGTACTCCACGTCGGCCGCGTCGTCCCAGGCGCCGCCGCGAAAACCGCCCTCCGGTCGCTCGAGCGACTCCGCGTATCGCCGGGCGTGGGCCAGATCAACCGCCGCGAGGGCGTCCAGGTCCGCCAGCGTCACCAGCGCGGTGAACGTGCTGAGCAGGTCGGCCACGGGGATGCGGCGGTTCGCCCGAAAACCGCCCTCGGCCGTCTGCATCCCCGCGACGAATGCCGCGGCGTGCTCTCGGGTCGGCTCGTCGAGGGAGTCGGCCAGCCGCAACAGGCCGACGCCCGCGGCCGTGGGGTTCGTGCCGCTTTGTCTCAATTGGCCGAGCTCCACGAAGCCGCCGTCGTCGCGCCGGCGGGAGCGGACCAGCTCGACCATCTGCGGGGCGTCGTCCAGCGGCAGGCGCACGAGCTGCTTGCACGCCGCGGCGAGGAACGTGTGGTACGTGCTGCCGTGCGGGCTGCGGTCGGTCTTGGCGTAGCCGCCGTCGCTCCGGCGGAAGCGGTCGAGCGTGGCGGCGACGGTCGGTTGGGGATCGCGGCCGGCGTGGGCGAAGACGTCGATCCCGCAAAGCGTCTCCAGGAGCACGGCACTGAAGACCAACGAGACGAAATCGATGCTCGGCGTCTCGTCGGCCAACCGCTGAGCGAGAAACGAGCCCGCTCTGGCGGCCACCTTCTCGGACAATCCACCCAGCAGGGCCAGCCCGCGCAGGGCGAACCCGGTGTAGTACAGATCGCTCGGCCCCTGACGTCCGGCGAACCCGCCGTCAGGGTCCTGGGCGTCGGCCAAGAGCGCCGCGTGTCGCCGCCGGATCTCCTCCGGCAAGCGCATCGCCCCGGCGGCCAATCGGACGGTCAACTGTTCCAGGTACGGCATGGCGGTTCCGTGATCGCTCTCGCGGTGGGCGGCCTCTTTCCCCGTGCACGCATGTCAATGTAGTCATCACGCTCCGCCGTGATGACATGTCGTCACGGTCATCACGGCGGAGCGTGATGACTACATTGCGACACCTGTTTCTCGAACGATCCTCAGGGCGGAGTGTCGACACTGACGTCGAACTTCCGGTAGGCCGCGGCGACGCAGGGCACCAGCGCCGCGCAGCCGGTCGCCACGACCAGCCAGGACACCGACAGGGCGGCGATCCACGATCGGCCGCACACGAAATAGGCGATTGCGCCCAGCGCGGCCGCCACGCCGAAACACGCGACGAGCACGAGCATCTTCGCCGCAACCAGCACCATCATGCGCCCGATGTGCTGGAGATCGCCCGGGGTGGCCGGCGCCATCCGCGTCGGGAACAGCAGGAAGAGCAGGTTCTCGACGCCGATGAGGAGGAAGTTGAACGGGACGCTGAAGACCGCAACGGCCAGCAGCACGGCCGCCGCCCCCGGAACCATCGCCGCCGCCACGCCCAGCACCACCAGATGGATCCCGGTCAGGATCAGGGTAGGCACGACGAGCTGCCCGGCCGCAATCGGCACCGATCCCAGGGGAAGCGACTTGAGCAGGTCCATGTGGTCCAGGTCGCCGCGGAAGTCGAACGGCACCATCTGCGTGAAAATGAACGTGATGAAGATGAGCACCCCGGGCAGGGCTCCCATCGCCGCGCTGTGATTCTGCCGGGAGCCCACAAGGATGATGCCCATCGGAATCCCCATCACGACGAGGAAGAAGAGCAGCCCCCGCGCGGTCCGCACGGCGCCGATCAGTTGCCGCCGCACGATCGGCCCCGCCCCGCCCAGCCAGGGCAGACCCGGCAAGTGCATCTTCGGCTGGCTCCCCACGGTCCAGGCCAGGCCGCCTCCGCGGCGGACCTGCTCCAGCCGCCGGTAGAGCCGCTGACTGGCCGCGATCGCCGACTCCGCGTAGTTCACGTCCAGTCGCAGGACCAGAACCAAAAACGCCAGGTCGATGGCCGCCGCCAGCGCTCCCCAGCCGACCAGCTCCGGCACCAGCGACCCGGCCAGGATCGTTCGCCCGAATACTTCCATCGGAGCCAACAGGACGATCCCCGCCCAGGAGTGCCGAAAGCCGGTGAGAAGCGCGAACGGGTCGTGCCCTCTCGCCGCCAGCGCCGCCTCGCCCAAGCCGATTCCGACCAACGCGAAGATGCCCAGAAGCGCCAGCCTCCGCGCCCGGGTGTACGCCTGCTCGGCCACCGTTTGGCCGATCAGCACCACCGTGGTGCTGAAGAGCTGCACGAACAACAGCGTGAGCAGGCAACCGACGTAGGCGGCAGGCCACAGCGTCGCGTGTTGCAGGAGGAACACCGAAAAGAGCAGGGCGACGAAAATCGTCCCGATCATGCCGCTGGAGAGCTTATAGACCAGGAGCTCGCGCCGCGTGAACGGCCCGGCGAAGAGGAAGTCGATCTCGGGCGCGGTGAACGGAATCCCCTTCTGCCGGCCGGACATAAGAACGCTCAGAAGGCACAGGCCCGCCAGCCCCAGCGGGATCACGGCCCGAACCACCTCGGGATCGAACCGGCCGCGGGCGGAGACCCCCACCACCGCCATGACCAAGCTGGGCCCGAGCCAGAGGACGAACATCGCCGCGCCGATCGCGAAGAAGACCGCCCCGCGAGGCGTCTTCAAGCCCCGGAACATCACGCGCAGCCTGCCACGCAACCGCAGCCGGAGGAGCTTGCGGAGCGCCGGGTCCATCTGGAGATCCGACCTCAGTCGGCCGAATCCTGTGACGCGGGTGATTTGGTTCAAGGTCCCGTATCCCCCTCCGCCTCAGTTTCCCCCGCCGACACGTCCACCTCCCCTGCCGGCACATCCTCTCGCTCCCCGGACGACCCGCCCGCCTCCGTCGCCCGAAAGAAGACTTCCTCCAACGTGGCGTCCGGGCGGAGATCGGCGAACTGCTCGCGGACCTCGGCCATCGGCCCGAACAGCAGCCGCTTGCCGTGGTGCAGGATCAGAATGTGGCTGCACAAATCCTCGACCAGGCTCAGCAGGTGCGAGCTGATGATCACCGCCGCCCCGGCGCGGGCCCGCTCGAGAATCAAGTCCTTCATCGTGCGGATGCCCCGGGGATCGAGGCCGGTGAGCGGCTCGTCGAACAGCAGGGCGATGGGATCGTGCAGGTAGGCGCAGGCGATGGCCACCTTCTGCCGCATCCCGCGGGAAAGCTCCTGGGCCACCGTGTTCCGTTTCTCTTCCAACTGGAGCCTGGCGATCAATGCCGTCGCCTTCTCCTCGAAGCCCTTTACGCGGTAGGCCGCCGCGATGAACTCCAGGTGCTCCCAGACGGTGAGCGTGTCGAAGAGCTTGGGGTCGTCGGGCACGTAGGCCATCGCCCGCTTGGCCGCCACGGGCTGCCCGACCACGTCGCTGCCGGCCACGACCAGCTCACCCCGGGTGGGCGGGATGATGCCGGCGATCGCCCTGAGCGTGGTCGTCTTCCCGGCCCCGTTGGGCCCGACCAGTCCGAGGATCTCGCCCGGCGCCACGTCGAAGCTCAGCCCGGCGACGGCCACCGTCTCCCGGTAGGTCTTGTGATAGTCGCGAACGTGGATCAATAGAAACACCCTGCGTGTAACCTTGCCCGCAACGCACTATTGCTTTCTGCGTTTCTGGGCAAACTTGGCAGCTATTTCCTCAGGGCAGACGAAAACGACCTTGATGCCGCATTCCGCAAGAGCCTCTCGCCAACCCCACCATTTGGCGTCGGTTCCCTCAAGGATCGGGGGACAACCGCCATGCGACACGGCAACTGCCACGAACTTCCGATCTGAGGGGTCAAATTGGGCTAGTCCCGGATGGTTTGGGAACTCCTCGAAGTTGCAGGCGTCTGACCGTATCGGCGTTATCGGGACGCAGACACAACGGTCCGGGTTCCTCAGATTCCGTAGAACCCAAAGCAGAAAGCGATCGCCGACGCCAGGCTGCCCTTTCGATGAAAGATTACCGCGGTATTCGTTGATAATTCGCCATCCGTCGTCGAGCACGACGCATCCGGAGCCGGTTAACTTGCGGATAGCTGTGACGCACGAACGCACGCAAACGGGGCCAGCATTCGAACTGCCGTTGGCGGTGACCGGAACATTGGTGTCAACAACGTAGGGTGAGGGCGCCTTGCTCATCCGCACATTCCTTCCGCCTGGCGAGCCATCGCCGCGTCCGTCATTGCGGCGGTATCCTCCATCACGTCACCGAAAAAGTTCGCTGGCCAATTGGCTATGTTGCCGAACAGGTCGATGTCCAGACGCCGAATCATAGCACCCTTCGACCCAGGTTCACAGAAGTACAGCGCCGCCTCCTCAGGCCGCAACGCCTCCTCGGCGATGCGCCTTTGGAGGCGGGAGAGGAAGTGTTCCGAATGGCTTTCCACGATGAGCTGGATGTTCCGATTGGCCCGGTCCTCCCTGGCGTGAATCACCTCGATGAAGAGATCCGCAAGCGCAGCCTGGACGCTCGGGTGCAGATGGATCTCCGGCTGTTCGAAGATGATCGTGGAATTCGCCGGTGCATGGAAAGCCTGGACGAGCACAGGCAAGAGCTGGGAGACTCCAAACCCCACGTCCACGAGATTGACGAACTCATCGCTCCCAAGGGTCCGCACAAGAACCTCGTGTTCTTTTCGGTGCCTCGCCACTGCCCTTGCCTCGAAAGCCGTGATCAGCTTCATCTTCTTGAGCCAGCGAGAGATCATCTGGGCGAACGGCAACTGCTTCTTGTGAGGTCCGGGCGCGATCTGCCGGTCGGTCGCCGCCAGCAACGCCTCCACGGCTCGTTCTCCCCGCCAGCCTACGTGCTCCGGAATCTCGCCCGACCAGGTGTAGGAGCGTTTCGGATACTCCCGCAGAGGCCCGAGATAGTAGAGGCGACCGAGCTGTTCCTCAAGCGCGAGAACCAGGTCGGCGGTGAAGTCCGCATTCTGGTAGTAGGCGACCACCTCGTTCGGAAAGCCGTAGAAACGTACGGGAGCGGGTAGCGGCCACCCTCGCCCCTGATTGCGAACCAAGTGATAGCCTTCACTCGCGAGCTCGTACTTCCCGTAGTTCGCGTCCTTTGCCGTCATGCTCACGCGTAGACCATGCTTGGCGGTGTCTCCCAGAGTGTAAGACATGTGCCCTAGTACGATCCGTTCGCCCTTCGTCTCCTGAGTCTTCACCTCGGCTTCGAATCTCAAATCGTGGCCGAGGAACGTCCGGTTGGTTCTCGGATCCTTCACCCTGAGCGGTGAGGGTAAGCGGCAATCAAACGAGAATGAGATCGGCGCGCCGGAATCGTGGCCGAACACCATGTCGTGAAACGTCCCCAAGTCGATCGGCGTCTGCGTATCACCAGGGTGAAGCACCCGTCGGCGATCCGGTGACTGGGCGGTCTGCTTGAGCATCAACAGCAGTTGGCACAGACTGGTCTTGCCTGAGCTATTGGTGCCGAAGAAGACGGTCAGCGGCGCCAGGCGGATCGGCCCCGTGTCCCGCCAAGCTTTGAAGTTCTGGATTCGGAGGGTAGTGAACATCGGAATCTGCTCCTTCAACAACCGCTGGAAGCGAGCCCTGCACACGCTTGATCTTGACGCCGCCGAGTGCCGCAACCAAAAGGCATACTGAACAGACTAGTGTACAAGACGCGCACGGCGCGCACAAGTCACAGCGCGAGACTCTAGTTTATCGAGCCTCACCACTACCACAAGTCTTAGGGGCACAATAAGGAGAGACCGATAACCAAGCAACTCATGCGTGCCGCGTATGCACGACGGTGCGAATTCGCTTGGACTATGAGCCCGAACCGTGGCGACGTGACCGAGTTGGCGGCTCACGTCGGACTTCCGCGCTCCACCAAGGCCAACGGTCCCGCGTCCAGGATAGTATCGACGAAGTAGTGGAGCAGTCGGCGGAGGTGGTCGGGCTGGACGTCGTCGGCCGTTTCTCTCGCCCGCTGGCGGTGCTTGGCCACCAGCCCGGCCGCTTTCGCGTACGCGCCGGCCTCGTCGTACAACCGGCCGACGCGGTCGATCGTCGCTTCCTCGTCGCCCGCCGCATCGGCTACCAGCGATTCGAGCTCGTCCCGGCCGGGCGTCGACAGCCCCTCCAGCGCCAGCGCCCAAAGCACGGTGGGTCGCCCGCCCAGGACGTCGGTCCCGGCGTGCCGCTTGTTCGTCGGGTCGCCGTCCCAATCGTCCAGGTCGTTGAGGATCTGGAAGGCGACGCCCAGGTGCCGGGCGAAGCGGGCGACCGGCTGCCGATACGCTCGGGCGGGGCCGGCCAGGCGGAGCCCCGCATAGAGGGCCGCCTCGAAGGCCGGGGCGGTTTTCAACGCGTAGATCTTCAGGGCCTCCAGCGGCGTGAGTCGCCTGGCGGGGCCGTCGCGCCAGGCCAGCTCCGCCCCTTGACCCTCGCAGAGCCGCGTGTGCGCTTCGCCGAGCCGGGCCAGGACGTCGACCACCGCCTCGGCCCCCAAACTCGCCCGCTCCGAGGCGATCAGCCGATAGCCCAGGCCGATGAGGTAATCGCCCACGTTGATGGCCACGGGCGTGCCGTACTTGCGATGCACGGCGGGATGGCCGTAGCGGAACGGATCGTCGTCCTCCACGTCGTCGTGGACCAGCGACGCCTTGTGGAACACCTCCATGGCCAGGGCGACCCGCTTGACCGCGTCGGGCAGTTGGGCCACGTTGCGGGCGCCCTCCGGGCCGGAGCCGGCTGCGCCGTTCATCGCATCGTAGGCGGCCAGCGTGATGAAGGGCCGCAGCCGCTTGCCCCCCTTGAGCAAGAAGTCGTAGGCCACCAGCTCCGTCGACGAGAGCGGCTCCATCGCCTCCAGCCCCCGGCCGTCCGTCTCGGAAAGCGAGGGCCGTGGGCGCGATCGCGGGACCAAACGCTCCAGCTCGTCCGGCTGGAACATCGCCACGGCCGTCCGCAGCAGGTGCACGTAGCTGCGCGTCTCGACCGGGCCCGCGCGATAGGGCGTGTCGATCATCTCTCGTACCCAGTCCTCGTCGGTCGAGGTGTGGCGGCACGTGGACGCCAAGAGCGGCACGGCCATCGACGGGAGGCCCACCATGAGGATCTTGTCCAGCGCCTTTTCCAGCGAGTTCAGGCAGGCAACCCCGAGAACCGCGTCGACGTGCCCGGCCAGAATGATCTGCATCACGATCGGCGAGCCTTCGGCGATCAGCACGCGATAGCCCCGCCGGCGTGCCAGCTCCCGCAGCCCGGTCAGCCGGCAGGCACCGCAATCCTCGCACCGCAGGCCGAACTCGTCATACTCCGCCGGGCAGGTCTCCGTGTCGCGCAGACAATGCGGCAACAGCAAAAGCCGCCGGCTGGCGGGGACGACCATCACCTGGTCGCGCCAGAACGCCGCGCCCACGGCGACCATCGTCCAGCCCACGTACCCCTCCGGCAGGCTCAACGTCGCCAGGATCGCCCGGGCGTGCGCTTCCATCTCGTGCTTGACCAGCGGTCGCGACTTGTCCAACTGCGCCGCCAAACTGATCGCCGCGTTGCGGATCCGCTCCCGATCGGATCGCAACGGGGGCACTTCCTTCAAGTGATCGGTGGGGCGACGATCGGGCGAGGGGGGCGCCGCGGAGAGCGACTCCTCGGCATCGGATTGTTGGCGGAAGGGCAGGCTGGCCAAAGCGGTCGTCTCGCAGCAGGCGTTGAAGTCTCGTTAGCCGGCGGTCGCTGTGCCAAGGGGGGGACGCTCAGCAGTCCGGGTCGCGGCACCGGCGACGGACTGCTCGGCCGAGGGCCGAAACGGTGAATACTAGCGGATACAACCTCTCATAATACCACAATTTGGCGAAGTAAAAACCGATCGGGCCGGCTTCCCGATGCCTGCCCGACTCCACGGCCTCCACCAGCCAAGTCAGCCCAGCCTCTCCGGCTGCCCCGACCCGGTCATCCTGCACCGGTTCAGACGCCAAGCCGGCTCCGGCCGAAATCAGGGCCTCCACGGCCACCGCCGTCTCCTCGACGCTGGACACTCCCCCCACATCACCCCCCGAAGGTGATAGCTTGATACCCCCCCATCCGTGGTCCGCGTTGCGGGCCTCGACCAGCCACTGGAGCCCGCGTCGCGCCGGCTCATCGTCCAATCGGCCGAGGTCGCGGTAGGCCAGGAGCACGCGGCCGGTGCCGTAGACCGGGTTCTCTTCCGCCGGATCGTCCTGGTTGCCGAACCAGAGCGGGACCCAGCTCCCGTCGGGGCGTTGCCGGTTGGCCAGGAACCGAAGCCCCCGATTGATTGCCCGCTCCGTCTTCAACGGGAGGTCTCGCCATGCGCGAAACGCACGGAGGGCGTGGGCCGTCAGGTCGACACCGCTGCGATCGAACGGGAGCTTGCCCCACCCGCGACAGAACGTCGGCCAGCCGCCGTCCTTGTTCTGAAGGCCCAACAGCCACAAGATCCCCATGATCCCGGCCTGTTCGATTGCCTTCACGTCCAGCGAGCCATCCGAGGGACGAAACGCGGCCAAGGCCAGCAGGGCCCCAGCGGTATCGTCGGCATCGGGGACCGCGCCGCTCAGGTCGGTCCACCCCCAGCCGCCCGGCGCCGCGTTGGTGAACGGGTGCACCTGCGTGTGCTGGCACGAGAGGAGCCAGTCCAGGCAATCGAGCTTGCCCACGTCCTCGCCCGCCGCGGCCAGCGCGTTGATCGAAAGCGTGGTGACCCAGGTGGCCAGGTTCGTGTCGATCGGCCAGGCGCCGTCGTCCCGGACCGAGTCGACCAGGAACTCCACGCCGCGCCGGACCACGGGGTGATCCGTGCGCCCGATGCCGGCCAGGCTCATCACCACGAAGCTCGTCAGCGGGGTCGCCTCCAAAAAGCCCCCACTGGCCGGCTGCATCCGCCCGAGGACTTTGAGGCTCCGCTCCACGGCCAGGCGACGCACCGCCCGGGTGATCGGGTTGAGCGGCTTCCGGTGGAAATGCCGGGCTTGCCCGATCGCCACCAGGGCCGGAATCGCGTAGCTGACGACCGGCAGCCGCAGGAGCCGGTACATCGCTTGCGGCAGGCAGGCCAGCTCGAACGGCAACGCCGACACCTCGCGCCACGGGACCAGCCCGGCCAACGCGCAGTTGGTGAGGATGGGCACGGCGAACGTCTTGTCCCTGCCGTAGCGCCCGCGCAAGCCCGGCACGCCGCCTTGGCGGTCGATGTACCCTTCCGCCGACTCGAGCAGACTCGCGTGGCGGTCCGCGGCGCCGGCCAGGTGGAGCGCCGCGCGCACGAGCATCGTGGTGGAGAGGTTCGAGTGGCTCTTGTCGGTATCGCCCCAACCGCCGTCCGGATTCTGGTGTTGGGCCAGCCACTCCAGCCCCCGGGCGATCAGCCCTTGGAGACGGGGCGTCTCGGTGCAGAGTCGACGAGAGTGCTCCACGACCAGGGACAGGGCGCTCACGGCCGTCGCCGTCGACAGGGCGGAGCTGGAGAGCCGGCCGATCCAGTGTCCCGACGCGTCGCGCTCGGCCAACAGGTCGTCGCGAGCCGCCCGGTACGCCTTGCGGAGTCGGTCGGGGTCGATCATCGGGAAGAATCAATGCGGAAGGATGAATGGGGAAGGATGAATTCCAAACGGTGAACGGAGCACGGGTCCGCCGCTGCTTGCGTGCGGGCCGTCTTGCATTCATCATTCATCATTCATACTTCATCATTCCCTTACGTCGTAACACATCAGCACGTCATTGTCGCGCAGATAGAGCCTCCCGTCGTGGATCACCGGGTGCGGCCAGCCGGGCCCTTTCTTGACTGGGGGACGGAAGGTGCCCTTGAGCCGGTACTCGTCCGGCCGGGCTTCCATGAGCGCCACAAGACCGTCCTGGTAGCGGAAGTAGAGATGTCCGTCGGCATAGAGCACGGCGGCGGATTGGCGTCCCGGGGGGTCGGCCGTCCACGCGATCTTGCCGGTCTCGAATTCGAGGCAGACGGGCACGCCCTGGTTCTGGCCCGACCCGCCGTAGAGGTAATCGCCCACCAGCACGACGCCGCCGTGGTGGTTCTCGAACTCCTTCTGCCCGAGGAAGTAGACCTCTTCGACGTCCATGCCGTCCCCGTTGCGCGTGAGCTTCAGCAGAGCGCTGCCCGTCTTGTAACTGGTGGTCACGAAGACGTAGTCGCCGCGCACGACCGGCGTGGGGATGTTGGCCGTGGGATTCGCGATCCGGTTGTATCCCCAGAGGAACCGGCCGGTCTCGGCCTCGACGCCCACGGCGCCCCGCCCGAGGATCTGCACGTACTGACGCACCCCGTCGATCTCGGCCACGATCATCGACGAGTAGCCGGCGCCGTCCTTGCCGCGGCCGCCGATCTCGGGAACGGCACACTTCCAGATCACCTCGCCGGTCTTCTTGTCCAGGGCGACGATCGTGGCTTCGGGGCCGCCCGGCGTGCAGAGGAGCTTCTCGCCGTCGACCAGCGGCGACTCGCTGAACTTCCAGACCGACATCATCTTGCCGCCAAAATCCTCCGGGAAGCTCTTGCGCCAGCGGAGCTGCCCGGTGGCCGTCTCCAGGCACACCAGGCCGCCTTCCGTGCCGATGGCGTACACGAGCTCGCCGTCGACGGTGGGCGTGCATCGGGGGCCGTTCTGGTGCGGCGGACCGACCGGCGCGGCCCAAAGCTCCTCGCGAGTGGCCAAGTCGAGGGCGATGACGAACTGCTGCTCCGAGCCCTCCCGCTCCAGGTCGCCCATGGTGAAAATCTTGCCGCCGGCGATGGAGACCGTCGAGTAGCCCTTGCCCAGGCCCTCCACGGTCCACAGCAGCTTCGGACCGGCTTCCGGCCACGCGTCGAGCAAGCCCGTCTCCGTCGAGATGCCGTTATTCTCCGGGCCGCGAAACCGGGGCCAGTCGCCGGCCGGCGCGGCGGCCGACGCCTGCCCGAGGATGTCCGGCGGGAGGCCGATCCATCCGGCCAACACGACCGTCGCGATGAGCCAAAGTCCCCAGGGTGTCGTCCTTCGCAAGTTCATGGTCATAGTCATCTCTCCGAACACCGACGTCAATCAAAACGCGAACCATTAGTTTAGGCAGCCGGACTGCGGATGTCGAGGTTCGACGCGACGCTTTGGCCTCGTGCCCCGACAATGGGCGGTATACCATTAGTCCTCAGGATCGAGGAAATGTCCTCGAAGTCTCAAGCGGCGTGGGCGCAACGCGTTTCGTAACAACGCGATTGGGGTTCAGTGGTCAGGGTTCAGGGTTCAGCATTTCGCTTCACACCGTTGTTCAAAGATCCTGAACCCTGAACCCCGACCCCTGAACCCTGTTGGTTGCGGCTCCGCTGCGATATGCCGGGAGACCGGAGGGCTCACCTGGTATAATCAACATCGGGCACTCCCCGCACCGCCCGCGACCACGCCCAACCCTCCATCGTCCGACGCAACCCACCACCCGCCGGAGCCCCCCCCGTCGATGCTCGCCCGACTCGCCTACCGTCTTGCCACTGAGATCTCCCCAAGGTTGGCCCTCAAGGCCGGTCACCTGTGGGTATCCAAGAGTCGCAAAGCGATGGCCGCCTACAAGCGGCGGTTGCGTGAAGGAGAGCTCTTCCCCCCGTTCCTCTTCCTCGCGCTCACCAACGCCTGCAACCTTCGCTGCCGCGGGTGCTGGATCGAAGCGGGCGGCCCGATCCATAGCCTCTCGTTGGAGGACGTCGACGCGGTGATCGCCGCCGGGAAGAAGCAGAAGTGCTACTTCTACACCCTGCTGGGCGGCGAGCCGATGATCTACCCCAAGCTGTGGGACGTCCTCGGGCGCCACCCCGACTGCTACTTCCAGATCATCACCAACGGCATGTTCTTGAGCGACGAGAACGTCCGGCGGATGCGAAAGCTCGGCAACGTGACCCCGCTGGTGAGCATCGACGGGCTTGCCGAGCAGAACGACGACCGCCGCGGCCAGGGCGTTTTTGAGACGGTCGTCGAGGGCCTCGCACGCTTGAAGAAGCACAAGATCCTCTTCGGCGTGGCAACCACGGTGACCGGCCCGAACCTCGACGAGGTGCTCAGCGACCAATACGTCCGCTACCTCATCGATCGCGGGGCGATGTACCTCTGGTACTACGTTTACCGGCCCGTGGGGGCCCACCCGTCGCCGCATTTCTGCGTGGGGCGCGACGAGATGATCGAGCTCCGCAAGCGGCTCCTGGCGCTGCGGCGAAAACACCCGATCATCCTCATCGACACGTACTGGGACGCCGACGGTCGGGCGGTCTGTCCGGCGGCGCGGGGACTGGGGTTTCACATCGGGCCCCGGGGCACGATCGAGCCGTGTCCGCCCCTTTCCTTCGCCTGTGAGACGATCCGCCAGAACGATCGCGACCTGTTCAAGACGATCAACGAAAGCCGCTACTTGCGGCAGTTCCAGGAGTTCGTCGACCAGCGGACCAAGGGCTGCGTGATCCTCGAGCACCCCCAAGCGCTGGCCGCATTCCTCCGCGAATCCTCCGCCGACGACACCAGCGGGCGCGACGCCTTCGCCGAGCTCGACGCCTCGGAGCCCCGCACCAGCCACCACCTGCCCGGCGAAGAGATCCCCGAAGACCACTGGCTCTACCGCTTCCTCAAAAAGCGGCTCTTCTTCGGTATGGGGGGGTATGGGTAGCAGGTGGAGGGGGCAGGCAGTGGGCAGCGAAGCCCAAAAAGCCGCTTGCGGCTTCGCCCGCCCCCGGTTTACCCTCCCCGGCGGCGGCAACACCCCCCCAATCGACAAAGTCACGGCAATCCATTTAACCCGCATGACCGGAACGTCCGACATAGATCAAGGGGAACGTCTGTAGACACACAGGGGGGTCGGATGCAGCTCCATCGCTTGATCGATTCGCTGCTTCTGTTTCTGCTGCTTGCCGCCTCAGGCAGCCAACTCGTCCTCGCCGAGGCCATGAAAACGCCGCCTGGGGCGCTCCAACCCGAGCGGGCTGGCGTCCGTCCGGCCGCACACTGGGTACCCAACGGCACACCGCGGATCGCCGTGCTGCCGACGCAACCTTCGGAGGTCCCGGCGGACGTCACGCCCGAAACGCTGCCGACGCCCCCGCCGCTCGATGCTCCCGCCGCCCTGACGCTGGATGACCTGGAACGTATGGCCCTCGGGTCCAACCCCACGCTGGTCCAGGCCAGGATGGCGGTGCGGGCCGCCCAGGGGGGGTACGTCCAGGCGGGCCTTTATCCGAACCCCGCGATCGGGTATGCAGGCGCGGACCTCGGGATTGCCGGGACGAGCGGCCAGCAAGGTGCGTTCGTCGTCCAGGAGTTCGTCACCAGCGGCAAACGCCGCCTGGCAGTGGCCGTGGCCGGCTGCGAAGTCCAGCAGGCCCGCTACGGTCTGGAGGCGCAGCAATGGCGGGTGCTCAACGACGTCCGGTCGGGCTACTACGAGGTCCTCCTGGCGCAGAGGATGGTCGAGCTGAACCAGCAGTTGGTTCACGTGGGAGAAGAGGGCGTCTCGGTCACCGAGAAGCTCAAGGCCGCCATGGAGGTCAGCCAGGCCGACGTGCTTCAGGCCCGCATCGAGGCCGAAACGGCCGGTCTCGGCCTGTACGAAGCGCGACAACGTCACCGTGCCGCCTGGCGGCAACTGGCCGCCGTGCTGGGACGACCCGAAGTGGATTCCCAGCCGCTGGCCGGCCAACTGGATCAGGAGGTGCCGGATCTCACCTGGGAGGACACTCTCCGAGAGCTGTTGGCCCGCAGCCCGGAGCTCGCCCGGGCACGTGCCGCCGTCCGGCGAGCGCGGAACGACGTGGCCCTCCAGTGCGCCGAGCGAAGGCCGAATTTCGAGATCGGCCTGGGGGTCAAGTACGACGAGTCCGACTGGCGCACTCTGGCGGACGTGGAATTCGGCGTTCCGCTGCCCCTGTTCGATCGCAACCAAGGGAACATCATGCGGGCCCAGGCCGACTTGATCGCCGCCCAGCACGAGGTGCGGCGGCTCGAGCTCGACCTGCGCGACCGGCTTGCCGAGGCCTTCGAGCGGTACGCCAACGCCCGGCATCAGGTGGAAACCTACACCAACACGATCCTGCCCAACGCCCAGGCGTCGCTGGATCTGGTCGGCACCGGTTATCGCGAAGGGGAATTCGGCTACCTCACTTTGCTCACCGCACAGCGCACCTTCTTCGACGTCAATCTAAGCTACTTGGCCAACCTGAGGGAACTCTGGGTCCGGAGCGTCGAGCTCGAAGGGATGCTGCTCCACGGGGGCCTGGAAGGGCCCGAGTAACCGCGGCAGACAGTCACCGAGCCGCAAGCGGCTAACTGCACTCATGGCGAGTGCATTGACGCAGCACCACGGCACCCGGCGCTGGGCACGGGTCACGTGCCGACCGCGGCTCGCGTGTCGGCGGGGTCAGAGACCCGCGCCGAGCGCGTTTGCGTTGATGTCATTCCGGCTGAGCGACAAATCGCTCCTTCTTCAGCCGGGCGAACATCTCGTACAGAATGGGCAGCACGATCTGCTCGAAGAAGACGGCCACCAGGAAGCCGCCGATGTAGACGATGGCCAGGGGGCGGTGAATCTCGGAACCGGAACTCGTTCCCAGCGCCAGCGGCAACACGCCCAGAATGAGGATCAATTCGGTCATTAGAATCGGCCGGAACCGCCTCACCGCGCCTTGAATCACGGCCTCGTGGAGCTCCGTCCCTTCTTTGCGGAGGTCGTTTATCTTTCCCACCAGAACCACACCGTTTTCCAGGGCAATTCCAAACAGGCCGATAAAACCGATCACCGAAGAGACGTTCACGGTCTGCCCGGCCAGGAACAAGGCAATCACGCCTCCGGCCACCGTCATCGGGATATTGAGCAGCAACAGCAGGGACTGGCGGAGCGAACCCAGTGTGGCAAACAGCACAACCAGCACGCTCAGGGCCACGACGGGCATAATCCACATGAGCTGTCTCATGGTCCTTTGCTGGCTCTCAAACTGGCCGCCGAACGTGACGCGATGACCTTCGGGAACGATCGGGGAGATTGTTGCTCTTGCTTCCTCGACAAAACTGCCGATATCCCGCCCCACCACGTTACAGAGGATGATTTTCCGCCTCTCCAGGTTTTCCCGGAAAATGGTCTGCGGTCCTTCATCCCTGTCAATATCGGCGATGTCCGAAAGGGGCACACGATGGCCGGAAGGCGTGTCAACCAACAGGTTCTGAATCGTCTCCGCGTCCTGGCGGTATTCCGGGGGTAACCGCAACAGCACGGAGGTCAACCTTTCGGCCTCCCACACGTCGGTCGCCTCCACGCCGTTTAGCGCCGTTTCGATCAGGTCGGCGACCTCCTCGACTTTGATCCCATGGCGGGCCAGCGCTTCCCGGTCGAGTTTGATCAGGATCAAGGGAATCCCGGTGGTCTGCTCGATTTGCAGGTCGGCGATCCCTTGAATGTGCTTCATCACCTCATGGATTTCCCTGATCTTCTCGTTCAACACGCGCAAATCGGCCCCAACCGGTCCAAAGAGCTTGACGGCGATTTGACCCTCGGTGCCGGTGAGCATCTCGGCCATCTTGTTGGCGATCGGTTGTTCGAAGAGGTAGACAATACCAGGTATCTTATCCAGCTCTCTTCTCATCGCCTCGGTCAATTCCGCGTATCCCCGTTTTCTCTTCTCCCGCGGATGCAATTGAATTAGGTTGTGGCTGTGATTCACGGGATGAACGTGCTCGGACGCCTCGGCCATTCCGGTCGTCCGGCAGATATGGACCACTTCGGGGAACGAGAGGACAATCTCCTCCACCTTCTTCCCGATCCGAACCGATTCCTGAAGCGATGTTTCCGGGAGCATGACTGTCGAGAGCATGATCGATCCTTCATCCAGGAAAGGAACGAATTCGCTTCCCAGACGCTGATAGCACGCGCCGGCGACCACGAGGATGGCCAACGCGACCGACAGTACGATCCCTTTGTGTCGGAACGATCTCTCCAAGGCGGCGGCGTAGATGCGCGTGAGGAAGTCCACGAAGCGGCTGCCCCTCTTCGGGCGCCCTGTGTTTCGTATGCACAACGACATCAACACCGGGTTTACGGTGATACAGATGATCAGGGACCCCAGAAGAGCGGCGGCCACGGCAAATACCGTCGGCCGGTACATCCTGCCGGCGATTCCCTCCAGCGTCAAAAGCGGCAAGAACACCAGGACAATGATCACATTCGCGGGAGTCAGATAAGGGCCGACCTCTTTGGCGCCCAGGGAGGCCAATTGCAGCGGGGAGGCGCCGTGCTTCTCAGTCTGGACGTGTTTGTAGATACTCTCCACCATGATCACCGAGCCGCCGGCCATTTCTCCGATTCCAATCGCCAGACCGCCCAACGCCATCACCGTCAGCGAGACACCGCCGAGATGCATCAGGCTCAACGCAAACAGAATGGAAATGGGAATGATCAGCGAAGCAATCAAGGAGGCGCGCACGTTACCAAGGAAAAGCAGGATAACGAGCAGCACCAGCAAGCCGCCTCCCAGCATGGAGATTTCCACGTGGCGGAGCGCATTGGAGATCAACTGGGACTGGTCGTAGTAGGGAACGATTCTGATCTTTTCCGAGATGTCCCGCT
>Ga0307379_10004803_pt1:0-17500 | contig 19115 bp, 20 predicted proteins | sample UN2MG_FD_202237 | JGI IMG/M metagenome (GOLD analysis project Ga0307379, IMG submission 202237) | Soil microbial communities from Risofladan, Vaasa, Finland - UN-2 | ecosystem: Environmental > Terrestrial > Soil > Coastal area > Acid sulfate soil | place: Finland: Risofladan, Vaasa... | reverse complement strand
GTGGCTGATCATCCTCTCAGACCAGCTACCCGTCGATGCCTTGGTGAGCCGTTACCTCTCCAACTAGCTGATAGGCCGCGAGACCCTCCCGATCCGATAAATCTTTCGGCACTCCGCCATGAAGCGGTGTGACGGCATCCGGTATTAGCAGTCGTTTCCAACTGTTATCCCAGAGATCGGGGCAGGTTTCTCACGTGTTACGCACCCGTTCGCCACTAGGTCTTCCGGAGCAAGCTCCATGGACCTCGTTCGACTTGCATGTGTTAAGCACGCCGCCAGCGTTCATCCTGAGCCAGGATCAAACTCTCCAACAAAAACGTGGCCAACCCCTCGACTCACCGAAGTGAGCGTTCAGAGCCGGCAACGATAGTCAGCGAGCGCACCATCCGAGTCGGGAAAGACTCATGTGGACGATGCGTCCTTGCTGTATTGGCCATCCCACGGTACAAATCGTGAGACAGCCGGTAACCATGGTTGCTGCCGTCAGGGTAGACGACAGCAGAAATTGACAGACAGTTCCGTGTCCACCCGAAGGTGGGCGCGTACTGCCCGCACTGGCGTTCTGTCTTCTCTTCCGTTTTCAAGGAGCCGAAGCTCAGGCACGCACCGAGAACAGTGGAGATCCTTGCGGGTCTTCGTCGTTCGGCGTTGGTGCCGAGTGGCCTTTCCGGAGGGTTGAACCGCTCCGTGAGGCGGAGTTAGAAGATAGCAGTTCCGCAGCCCGATGCAACATGCCTCAGGAAAATATTTCCAGGAGGTGGTGCGACTTCTTTCCCTTGCGCAGCAGCAGGTACTTGCCGTGCACCAGTTTCTGCTCGCTGAGCAGGGACTTTTCGTCGAGCTGCAGGCCGTTCGCGTAGAACGAACGCTGGGCCGCTGAGCGGCGTGCATCACCGTTCGAGGTGGCCAGTCCGGCGCCGACGAAGACCGCCGTCGAATCGGCGAGATCCGCCACACTGAGGCGCGACGATGGGATCTCTGCGCTCAACGTCGCAAAGGCCTCCTCGGAGGCGCTGCTCGGGTCACCCGTGAAGAGGAGATCGGCCGCCTCGGCAGCCGCCACGGCCGCTGGAGCGCCATGGACCAACGCCGTCATCTCGTCGGCGAGGGCGCGCTGGCCGAATCGGAGATGTGGCGCGTCGTCGTGCTCGGCGACGACCGCCCGAACCGCTTCGATCGGCTGCAAGGAGAACGTCAGTAGCTGTGCCTCGACCTCGTCGTCAGCCGTCTGCATCCAATGTTGGCGGAACTGGTACGGGCTCGTCTTCGCAGCGTCGAGCCACACTCTCGCCCCGGTCGTCTTGCCAAGCTTGCTGCCGTCGCTCGCGGTCAGGAGCGGCCAGGAGAAGGCGTGGACGTGCGCGCCCCGCTTGCGCCGGATCAGGTCGACGCCGGCGATGATGTTGCCCCACTGATCCGACCCACCGATCTGGATGGTGCAGTCGAGGTTGTCGTGCAGCCAGAGGTAGTCGTTGGCCTGGAGCAGCATGTAGCTGAACTCGGTGAACGAGATGCCGTGCTCGGAGTTGACCCGCAGCTTGATGCTCTCGCGCGCCAGCATCTGGTTGACCGTGACGTGCTTGCCGACGTCGCGGAGGAACTCGAGCACCGTGATCGGCTGCGTCCAGTCGCGGTTGTCGACGAGTGCACCGCTCCCGTCGTCGATGTCGACGATTCGGCGCAGTTGCGCCGTGATGGCCGCGACGTTGTGATTCAGGGTCTCGTCGTCGAGCAGGTTGCGTTCGTCCGATCTCCCACTGGGGTCCCCGACCATTCCGGTCGCCCCGCCGGCGAGAGCGATCGGGCGATGGCCCGCATCTTGGAACCGCCGGAGCATGATCAGCCCGATCAGGTTTCCGACGTGCAGGCTGTCCGCGGTCGGATCGCAGCCGTAGTAGAGCGCCACGGGGCCACGTGCGACGGCCTCACGGAGCGCGACGCGATCGGTCGAGTCGTGGATGAGGTTGCGCGCTTCGAGATCGGCGATGAGATCGGTGCCAGCCATACGTCGTGCAAGAGTACTGTCGGCCGGCACGGGACGCCGCGGACGATTCAGAACGGGCCGGAGATCATGTAGGTGCGGCAGCATTCCTTGGTACGCGGCTCGAGATCTGCGCTCAGATCGGTACCGAGCGGACCGCGCTCACGGATACTGTCGGCTTCGTGGCCGACCGAGTCGACGATGCAGCGCATCGAGCGAACGACGCCGAGCTCCTCGAGCACTTCGTCGCCTTCGCCCGTTCGGCGCACCCCCGCGCACCGTTGTATTCGGCGCTCTCGGCCATCGCAGCCCGCGACCCGCAGGTAGCGGTCATCTTGCGCCGTGCCCCGGCGCCCGAACGAGTACCGGTGCTGTTCTTCGCTGCGGTCCACGCACTCCTGCTCGGCGAGCCCGAGGCGGAGCTGGCCCAGTGGTACCGGAACCTCACCGCCGAACCCCGTACGCCGAGCGAGCGTTCACTCGGCCCCGTCTTCCGACGGTTCGTCACAGAGCGTCACGGCGACCTCGAGCATCTCGTTGCGACCAGGACGACCCAGACCAACGAGGTTGGACGCTGCTCGTTCCTGCTGCCGGTGCTCGGACTGATCGCGAGTGAGGTCGGACCGGTCGGGCACCTCGACGTCGGGGCGAGCGGCGGGCTGAACCTGCTGCTCGACCGATACGAGTACCACTATCGCTTCGACGGTTCCGAGCAGACTGTCGGCGGGCCCTCGACGGTGGCCCTCGCGTCCGAAGTCCGCGGTGACATGCCGGTGCCGAACGACCTCCCCGAGGTCACGAGCCGGTGCGGCGTCGATCGACGACCGATCGATGTCACCGACCCCGTCGAGGCGCTGTGGCTCGAGGCCTGCGTCTGGCCCGACCAGGCCGATCGGTTCCACCGCCTCGTTGCCGCGATCGAACTGGCTCGGGAGCGTCCGCCCGAGCTGCTCGCGGGCGACGCCGTGTCGTCATTGCGACCAGCGATCGAACGCGTCGGTGCATCCGCTCACCCGGTCGTCACCAACTCATGGGTGCTGAACTACCTCACGCCGGCCGCCCGGATCGACTACCTGGCCGAGCTCGACGCGATCGGGGCCGAGCGTGACCTGTCGTGGGTCTACGCCGAGGCGCCTGCGCTGATCCCGGAGCTGCCGAACGAGCCCGACCCGATCGACCCACATCGCACCGTGCTGTCAATGGCTCGCTGGCGCAATGGTGAGCGGGCGATCACTCACCTGGCAACCTGCCATCCCCACGGCTACTGGATCCACTGGCGATGAGCGGCAGGGCTCAGAACGGTCCGGAGATCATGTACGTGCTGCCGTCGAACGTCGGCGGCGTCGGTGCGCGCTGCGAGTTCACCATGAGCCGCGTCCCCGTGGGATCGAAGGCGGCTCCCGTGACCTCGGATCCGTCGTGGCCGACGAACCGGAGGAAGGGGTCAGCCTGACCGTCGGGGGTGATCAGCACCACCTCCATGTTGCCTGCGTCCTCGCAGACGTAGAGATTGCCGGTGTCGTCGTGCACGGCGAGGTTGTCAGGACCTTCGAGGGGTGGGCCCTCCCAGTACAGCGTGAATCGTGAGCGGTTCAGGTCGAGGCGAGAGATGCGGTTGTCGCCCTTGGTGGCAAGGTAGAGGATGTCACCGTCGAGCGCGATGCCCTCTCCGCCCGGAAGCGCCGTCGCTCCGGGAGCGTCGTAGCGCGTCAGCGTTCGGCCCGGCTCCCCGATCCCTCGAACGGGAACCCAGCTCACGGCGCCATCCCGCGGCGAGACAGCCAGCGCTTCCAGCTCACCCTCCGACAGGTCACCCCAGGTGCGGGGCCGGAAGCGGTACAGGAGGCCGTCGGGCTCGTCCTCGCTCAGGTACAGCACCCGGCGAGTGGTGTCGGCGGCGACCGCCTCGTGGCGGAACATGCCCATCGCCGGCCTCGGCTGCGCTGGCGCCTGCCCGAGCGGGTCGCACTCCCAGACCTGACCGGCCGGGATCTCCTCGCAGGACAGCCACGTCTCCCACGGCGTGGCACCGCCAGCGCAGTTCCATGTGGTTCCCTCCAGGATCGAGTAGGCGTCGACCACGCGGCCATCGGCATCGAAGCGGAGCGCTCCGGCACCCCCAGCACCTTCGACCGGCACCTCGCTGTTGTTCGCGTAGACCCAACCGCCGTCGTCGAGGGCGAAACAGGCCCCACCATCGGCGAAGATGTGCCAGCGGTAGTCCGTGCCGGCCACCCGTTGTCCACCCGCGGCCAGGAGTTCGGACGTGAATCCTGCCGGCAGCAGGAGGCCGTTGGGGTCCGGCGTTGCCGCCAGCGGGCCGTAGCGCGTCGTCTCCTGACGTCTGTCGCTGGTGGTCGTGACCGGTGTGGTCGTCGCCCCAGTGCTCGACGTGGCGTCCGTCGGGGGCGCTGTGCTGGTCGTCGATGAACCGTCGCTCACATCGGCGGCCGTGCTCGTGCCCGCGTTCGAGTCATCGGTACCGCACGAAGCGACGAGACCGTCGACCGCGGCGATCATCCCGACCGATGTGGCGATCTGCAGGAAGTGCCTCCGATCCATGGTTCAGGGTGCCTCCTCCTGGCCGGCCGCGGGCGCCCACGTCGCGAGTTCGGCCCTCACCGCGTCGGCTCGAAGGGTCAAGAAGTCCTTACGGCCGGCCAACGAGTTCTCAAACTCGCCCATCGTGACGAACTCCCGCGAGCCGCTCAGCCCGTCGGAGCGCACGAGATCGGCCAGCAGGTCGGCCCGCGCGTTCAGCGTCGCCGCGTCCCAGACCTCGTCGAGGACCCAACGGACGCGCTCGACGAAGTCGTCGCGGAACGTCGGGTCCTGCCACAGCCTCCACGCGATCGTGGCATGGACCTTGGGCGGGAGGACAACCGGCGTCGATGGCGCGACATCGTACGTGCTCCATGTGCCCATGCCGAGGGCCATGTCGGCACCGTGGGGCAGGAACACCCACCGCTCGCTCGCCGGGTCGTGGTAGACGTAGAAGTTGTTCGGATACGGGTTCCAGAGTTGATCCCCGGCTCCGGGGAACAGGGCCGGATCGCTCAGGTCGTATGCGTAGCCGTCATGGTGCGAGGTCAGTGCCTCGATGGCCCAGTAGGTCATCAGCTGGTCGACGTCGACGAGTTCCTCGATGGCAGCGCGGTAGTCATCGTCCGACGCCGTTGCGACCACCTCGACGACGGCGGCCAGGTCGCTCGTGTCATCACGGCGCTTGTTCGTGCGCAGCTCCAGTCCCATGTCCGGTGCGTCGTGTGCACCCGTCGATTCGTAGAGGTTGCCGGTGGGGTCGGCGAGGTGCTGCGCCAGCATCCGTTCGTCGTAGGTTTCGCGCATGACGTACAGCCCGAAGGTCTCTCCGTTCACGGTCACTCGCGCCAGGGCGGAGCGAGGGGCCGGAATGCCGGCCGCCCGGTAGACCTCGTAGACGAGCGGCTCGTTCACGAAGGAGTGGTCCCACGCTGCGTTGCCGAGCGTGAACCGGTCGACGTCGAACACCGTCACGCCATCGACGAACTCGTCGGTCTCGATGCTGAAACCCGGCTTCTCGTCAAGCGGCTGGAATTGTCCGAAACCTCGTTTGAGCCGAAGTCCGACGTCGTCGACCGTGCTGCCGTCGACCGTCAGGCGCACCGGGACCCGGTCGTCGGTGGGTGGATCGAGGAGTGCGAGATTCTCGTTGCTGATCTCGATGTCCACCTCGTGCAACACCGCCTGGTCGAACAGCTGCTCGGATCGCTCCGAGAACGACGGCAATGGGGTGATGGCCGCAGTGCTCGGTGGTGCCGTGTCCGCCGGCCCGGCGTCCACCGGCGACCCGGTCACCACCGGGTCCGATGTCTCGACCGCTGCGCTCGACACCGGTTGGGGAACCGACGTCGCCGGGGTGGCGGTCTCGTCGCCACAGGAGGTGGCCAGTAGGCCGACACACGCACCGAGTGCCACCCAACGCACGCTCCGAGTCACGGTGCCACGCCCTCTGGAGGTGGCAGGACGTGCCCGCCTGTGCCCTTGTCGACCTCGCGGTCGGCGCGTCGTTCCACTGGGCGATCGGTGTTGATTCGGACGTCGACGCGGGTCCGCTTGTTCGAGAAGTCCATCTCCAGCACTCGCAGCCTGGTCACTTCGTATCCGAGGCGGTCCTCGAGTTCGCCTGGCAGCAAGCTCAAGGGCCGAGGGACCCCCTTGAGCACGACCAGATGTCGCTCGGCATGAGGCAGCATCCGCGGGTGGTCAGCGACGAACATCACCCCGAGCAGCACGACGTTCAGCGTGATCGCGACCCGCCACTGGTCCGACGAGGACAGTCCGTTCACGAGGCCGATCACGAGCGCGACGAAGTAGTACCCGATCTCCTCCTGGCTGGCGGTCGTCGAGCGCAGACGGATCACCGAGAGCAATGCGAAGAGACCGATGCCGAATCCGACGCTGATCGTGGTGGTGGCGGTGAACGAGGAGACGGCGAACAGACCGACGTTGACCCCCATGAAGCCGAGGGTCAGATCACGTCGCTGGTGACGCCGGAAGTAGAGCGCATACGTCAGCAGCGAAATGGCAACGAGGTCGACTACGAGGCTGGTCAGGAAGTGTTCGTACTCCGTCGACACCGTTGGTCACCTCATCGAATTGCTCGCTCTCAAATCTCACGGTACGTGCGCTCCGGCCGGACCATCAGGGCCGTTGGTCATGTCGGTGCCGCTGCCCGCCAGCGCCACTGCGTGTCGACCGCCTTGCTGACTCCGATGCGCGGTCCGATCAGCGGATCGTCCGGGGGCGGGGTGCCGTCGTCGACGATCCGGATCGAAGAACCGGGGACCGTCAGATCGATGCCGTCGTCGGACAGTCGGATGCCAAGTGCCTGACACAGCTTGCCGGGTCCGTCGGCCAGTGGTCGGCCCTCGCCACGCCGCGCCCGCATAGCGGCGACCCCCTCGATGGGCTCGATGGCGCGGATCAAGACAGCAGCGCCCTCGCCCTCAGCCCCGGTGACCACGTTGGCGCAAGCGTGGAGGCCGTAGCTGAGGTACACGTAGAGCCCGCCCGCCCGTCCGAACATCACGGCGGTACGAGCCGTCCGACCGCGGAAGGAATGGCTGGCGGGATCGTCTTCCGCGTACGCCTCGGTCTCGATGATCCGTCCGGCGGCACGGACACCGCCACGATCGACGACGAACAGTTTGCCGAGCAGTTCCGGGGCTACGACCGGTGCGGCGCGGGCGAACCAAGCGCGATCGATCAGAGCGCCAGCCGTTCCCGATCGGCAGCGAGCATCGCCTGGTACGAGTCGAGTTGCAGCGGGAGCGCCTCTGGGCCGGCGGCACCGCGTGACGTCCGCATGCGTACACCGACCCCGGGGCCGACGAGCGCAGCCGCGTCGGGGCCGAGCCGCGCGTCGGCAGCGACGAGGTCGTACAACGTCCCCTCCCCCGCCACGGCGGCGCGCACGTGGGCGCCGACGATCGCGTGTGCATCACGAAACGGGGTTCCAGAGCGAACCAGGAACTCGGCGAGGTCGGTGGCGGCCATGGTCTCTTCGTCGGCGGCAGCTTGCATCGCGTCGGGCACGAACGTCGCGGTTGCGATCATGCCCGTCAGCGCGGCAACCGCGAGAGTGACCTGCTCGACCGAGTCGAACAGCGGCTCCTTGTCCTCCTGGAGGTCTCGGTTGTACGCGAGCGGCAGGCCCTTCAGCGTGGCCAGGAGGCCCGTGAGGTTGCCGATCAGCCGCCCGCTCTTGCCGCGCGCCAACTCGGCGATGTCCGGGTTCTTCTTCTGCGGCAACATCGACGAGCCGGTCGCATAGCCGTCGTCCAGCCGGGCGAACCCGAACTCGCCGGAGGTCCAGAGCACCCACTCCTCGCCGATACGGGAGAGGTGGATCCCGACGAGAGTCAAGTCGAACACCGCCTCGGCGACGAAGTCGCGGTCGGAGACAGCGTCGAGGCTGTTGTCGAACACGCCGGCGAATCCGAGGTCGGCGGCGTTACCGACCGGGTCGATCGGCAGGGACGAACCGGCCAACGCGCCCGCACCCAACGGTGAGACGTCGAGACGCGTACGGGTGGCGAGGAGCCGGTCGACGTCTCGGGCGAGCGCCCAACCATGGGCGAGCAGGTGGTGAGCGAGCAGCACCGGCTGCGCACGCTGGAGATGGGTGTACCCGGGCAGGTACGTGCCCTCGGCGTCGACGGCGCGCTGCAGCAACACCTGCTGCAAACCGTGGATCCCGCGTGCCACGTCGAGCAGCTCACGCTTGCACCACAAGCGGAGATCCGTGGCGACCTGGTCGTTGCGGCTTCGAGCCGTGTGGAGCTTCCCGCCGGCCGGACCGGCGAGTTCGGTCACACGACGTTCGACAGCGGTGTGAATGTCCTCGTCGCTCTCGACGAACACGAACTCCCCGCAATCCATCTCTGCGGCCACCTCGTCGAGCGCATGGAGCACGTCATCTCGTTCGTCGTTGGTGAGCAAGCCGACTCGCGCGAGGCCGCGGACGTGGGCCTTCGACCCGTCGATGTCGTCGCGCCACATCGTGCGGTCGAATGGCAGGCTGACCGTGTACGCCATCAACGCCTCGGCCGGTCCGCCGGCGAACCGACCGTGCCAGAGCGTCTTGGCGTCTGCGGCGGGATCTCGGGGATCGCTCATGTCAGTCCAGTCCTGCGAGGTCGCGTAGGTGAGCAGCCAGCGTGGCCCCGTCGGTGGCGGACGACACACACATCAGGGTGTCGTCGCCGGCCACTGTGCCGAGCAGCCCGTCGACTCGGCTGCGGTCCAGCGCCGATGCGACCACATGAGCGCAGCCGGGCGGGGTGCGAAGAATCACGATGTTGGCCGAACAGGCAACCTCGGCGACCCACTCACCCATCACCCGCCGAAGCTGGTCGACCGGGGCCAGACGATCGGGAGCGAACTCCGGGATCGCATACACCGTGTTCCCACTCGGGACTCGCACCTTGATCGCGCCGATGTCGTCGAGGTCGCGTGACACCGTTGCCTGGGTGGCCTCGATGCCGTGCTCGGCGAGCAACTCGATCAGCTGCGGCTGGCTGATGACCTCGTGATCACCGATGATCCGGCTGATCGTCGTCTGTCGTTGCACCTTGCTCACTGCACACCCCCGATCGTGGTTCCCGGAGACCTGGGCTCGGGGGACTTCGTTTGGAGGAGGAAGGCGAGGGCGCCGCGCGCCGCGTGGAGTCGATTGTGGGCCTGCTGGAACACGACCGACTGCGGTCCGTCGATGACATCGGCGGACACCTCGATCCCGCGATAGGCGGGCAGACAGTGCATGAACACCGCCGTCGGATCGGCGAGCGACATCATGTCGCCATCGACGGTGTAGCCCTCGAACTGTTGCAGCCGCTCCTGCTTCTCGGCCTCCTGGCCCATCGAGATCCAGGTGTCGGTGTGAACGGCATGCGCTCCCGCAACTGCGTCGGCGGGTCGGTGCGACTGCTCGACCGATGAGGCGCCGAGCACAGCGAACCGTTCGAGCTCGGACAACGGAGCCGCAAAGCCGACCGGGCAAGCGATCCGAATGTGCATGCCCAGCAGTGCCGAGACCTCGGCGAGCGACCTGGCAACGTTGTTGAAGTCTCCGACGTAGGCCACGGTCTTGCCGGCGAGGTCGCCCAGGCATTGCTGCATCGTCAAGGCATCGGCGAGCGCCTGCAGCGGGTGCGAGTGATCAGACAGCATGTTGACCACAGGGACGTCGACGACGGCCGCCATCCGGGTGACGGTGCGATGGTCGAACACTCGGGCAGCGATGAGCGAGTGATAGCCCTCCATCACCTGCGCAATGTCCTCGACCGGCTCGCGGGTGTCGAAGCCGACCTCCTCGCCACGCGTGTAGATCGGATGGCCACCCAACTGCGACACCGCCATCTCCATCGAGTGGCGAGTGCGGTTGGACGGCTTCTCGAAGATCAAGGCCGCTCCACCACCCGCGAGTGGCCGACCCAACGACTCGATCGGTGCCTCGGCGAGCGCCAGGATCTGTTGAACCTCGCTCGCGTCGAGGTCGGTGATGTCGAGCAGGTGGCGTGCTGAACCGCTCATGACGATCTCTCGTCGTCGAGTTCGGCCTCGTCGAGCACGCTCGCCAACGAGGCGGCGATCATCGCGACGGCCTCATCGATCTCATCGTCGGTGACCGTGATCGGCGGGACCAGCCGCAACGTCGTCGGCGTGACCGCGTTGACGATCAAGCCGAGTCCGATCAGGTCGTCGTAGATTGCCTTGGCATCGATGCCCTCGGCGAGCTCGACGCCGAGCATCAGCCCGCGACCGCGCACGTCGACGACACCCGGGACCGAGCGGAGTGCGTCGGCGATCCGTTGTCCCTGCTGACGGGCGACTGCCGGCGCGTCGATCCGCTGCATCTCGTCGATGACGGCGTTGACCGCCGCGGTGGCGATCGCCGTGCCCGAGTACGTGCTGCCATGGTCGCCCGGCTGGAAGACCGCAGCGACGTCGGTTCGCGCCCAGCAGGCACCCACTGGCATCCCGTTGCCCATCGCCTTGGCCAGCGTCACCACGTCGGGGCTGACCCCCGAGTGCTCGAATCCGAACCAGCGGCCCGTGCGAGCGAACCCGGTCTGGATCTCATCGACCATCATGAGCGCGCCGCGCTCGTCACACAGCTCTCGTATGCCCTGCAGATACTCGGTGCTTGCCGGATGGATGCCCCCCTCGCCCAGGATCGGCTCGATCAGCACGGCAGCAACCGTGCCGTCGACCGCCTCGCGCATTGCGTCGAGGTCACCCCATGCGACATGGCGAAAGCCATCGGGCATCGGCACGAAGGGCTCGTGTTTGGCAGGTTGTCCCGTTGCTGCCAGCGTCGCCAGGGTGCGACCGTGAAAGCTCCCGAGCGCGCTCACGATCGTGTGTCGGCCGCGCCCACCGTGCTTGCGAGCGAGCTTGATGGCGCACTCGTTCGATTCGGCTCCCGAGTTCGTGAAGAAGATCTGCCCGCGGTGACCGGTCGCCTCGAGCAGCAGTTCATTGATCTTGACCGCGGCCTCCGTGGCAACGGGGTTGGCGAAGAAGTTCGACACGTGCAACAGCCGTTCGAGTTGGTCGCCGACCGCTTCGGCGACCACTGGGTTCGAGTGTCCGAGCGACACGACGGCGATTCCGGCGAGGAAGTCGAGGTACCGCTTGCCGTCCGAGTCCCACAGTTCGGTGCCTCGTCCCCGTTCGAACATGATGGCAGGGGGGCCGAACACCGGCATGAACGGGCAGTCCGCCATCGGTGCGTGGTCGAATGCGTGTGATGCGGAGGTGGTCATTCGGAAGGCCCTTCCCGGGGTTCGTCGGTCGATTGTTCGTTGCGAAGCGCGTCGTCGCGGTGGTGCATCACCATGGTGCCGATGCCGGCATCGGTGAAGACCTCGAGCAGGAGCACATGGGCGATCCGGCCATCGAGGATGTGGGCACGGTGCACGCCATTGCGGACTGCGTGAGTGCAGCTGGCGACCTTCGGAATCATGCCACCGGCGATGGTGCCCTCGGCCACGAGTTCGTCGAGTTCGTCAGCGGTGGCCTGGCGGATCAGGCTCGTTGCGTCTGCGACGTCGCGGCGCAGCCCCTCGATGTCGGTGAGGTAGACGAGCTTCTCCGCCCCGATCGCCTCGGCGATGGCGCCGGCGACGGTGTCCGCGTTGATGTTGTAGGACTGGCCGAACTCGTCGCTGCCGATCGTGGCGATGACCGGGATGAACTCGTCGTCGATCAAGCCGTGGATCACCTCGGGATTGATGGCGATGACATCGCCCACGAACCCGAGCTGCTCATTGCGCGCCGAGGCTCGAATCAGCCCGGCGTCGACGCCGCTGATGCCGACCGCGTACCGGCCATGCACGTTGATCGCTGCGACCAGCTGGGGATTCACCTGTCCCTTCAGCACCATCCGCGCGATGTCGACGGTTTCGGCGTCGGTGACCCGCAGGCCGTCGACGAATTCGGGCTGCTTGCCCAGACGCTCCATCATCTCGGAGATCTGAGGACCGCCACCGTGGACGACGATCGGTCGCATCCCGACCAGGCGCATCAGCACGATGTCCTCCGCGAACAGCGTGAGCGCGTCGTGATCGGACGTGCCGGCGAGCGCGTTCCCCCCGTACTTGACGACCACCGTCTTGCCGGCGAAGCGGCGGATGTACGGTAGGGCCTCGACGAGCACCGACGCCTTGGTCGATGCGGCCCCACTGTCCTGGGCGTCGTTCTGGCTGGTCATGGTGCGAGTCCGATCATGGGGAGTCCGGCTGTCTCGTCGAGTCCGAGCGCAACGTTCGCGGCTTGCACCGCCCCGCCGGAAGCACCCTTCGTGAGGTTGTCGATGGCGCACATGGCGATCACGGTGTTGGTGCGTTCGTCGTAGCGGGCGCTGAGGTGAGCGGCGTTCGACCCGAGCACCGACTTGGTGGCCGGCGGAGCATCGAGCACCCCCACGAACGGCTCGTCGGCGTAGAACGACTGCAGCGCCTCGTTGACCGCAACCTCGGAGCACCCGGCGGTCGCAGTCGCTGTGCACGTGGCGAGCAGGCCCCGGCTCATCGGTACGAGATGGGGGGTGAAGATCAGCTGAGCGCCGATCTCCTGCTCCATCTCCGGTGTGTGTCGGTGCGACAGCAACCCGTATGGAAGGGCGTTCGAGTCGATGTTGGTGAACACGTTGGTCTCGGTGGGCGCCCGTCCGGCCCCCGTGATTCCGGTGAGTGTGTTGACGACGATGCCAGTGGTCTCGACGAGGCCGCCTTCGACGAGCGGCCTCAGCGCCAGGGTCGCAGCGGTGACATGACAGCCGGGGGTCGCAACGAGCTGCGCTCCCCTCAGCTCGTCGCGATGCAGTTCGGGCAGACCGAACACGGCCCGTTCCAGCAGGTCGAGCTGCGTGTGCTCGAACCCGTAGAACGTCGGGTAGGCGGCTGGATCCTTCAGGCGGAATGCTGCGGACAGGTCGACGACACACCGGACGTTGCCGACCAGCGACGGGGCGAGCTCCATCGACGCACCATGTGGCAGCCCCAGGAACACCAGATCGAGGCCGTCGATCGTCGCCGGGTCGAACTCGGAGAACACGAGGTTCGGATAGGCCACCTGCAGCGACGGATACAGGTCGGCCGCCCGCCGGCCCGCCATCGAATCGCCGGTCGCGACGACGACCTCGAAGTCGGGGTGCTGGTCGGCGAGGCGCAGCAGCTCGGCCCCGGTGTACCCGGATGCTCCGACGATTCCCACACGGATCATTGCATGACCATACACACTGCCGCATGTTCATCCAACATGGTTCCGTCATCGTTGGTGGCAGACTGGAAGCGATGATTCCCGGGACGCCGCCCACCAAGGGACGCCTCCTCGTCGCCACGCCTCCGCTCGAGGACGAGAACTTCGACCGTGCGGTGATCTTCATGCTCGAACACCATGACGAGGGCGCCATCGGCGTGGTGATCAACCGACCGAGCTACGAGGCACTCGACGAGCCACTCGACCGGTGGATCGATCTGCAGTCGGTTCCGTCGTCGGTGTTCTCCGGCGGTCCCGTCGAGGAGTCTGCGCTGATTGCGCTGGCCGAGACCAGGCAACCGATGGTCGACCACGGCGACTACCTCTCCCCCATCGTCGGGACGATTGCGTCGGCCGACCTCACCGCCGATCCGGCACTCGTGGCTGCCGAGGTCCGTGGCGTGCGGGTGTTCCGTGGCTACGCAGGGTGGGGACCGGGCCAACTCGAAGGCGAGATCGACGCCGGCGCGTGGCTGGTGCTCGACTCCGAGCCGGGCGACGTGTTCTCCGATGACCCGGACGAACTGTGGCGCACCGTGCTGCGCCGCCAGCCCGGTCGCCTGGCCTGGCTCGCCGATGCCCCCGACGACCTCAGCGCCAACTGAGTCGGCACCCCTGACGCCGAGTGCTGGACGCAGGTACGGCCCAGGTGGCACGATGAACCCGCCATGGTCGAACTGGACAACGCCCGCAAGCGTCTTCTCGAGGAGCGTGCACACCTGCTGCACCAACTCGAGGAGGTCGAAGCCGAACGCAACGGAGACGGCCCGATCGACATGCTCGGCGGTGACGCCGCGGCGGATACGACGATCGCGACGAGTGAACTCAATCTTCGATCGGACCTCGCCCACTCGATCGCCGAGATCGACGCCGCAATGCACCGCATCGACCTCGGGACGTACGGGATCGACGAAGAGACCGGCGAGCCGATCGACCCAGAGCGCCTCGAGGTGCTCCCGGCAGCACGCACGAACGTCAGGTGACCTCGAACTGTTCACGTTCCGACGCCTGACCCGCGAGGACTTTCCGCTTCTCGGTACGTGGCTGGCGGCACCGCATGTGCGCGAGTGGTGGAACCACGATCACTCTCCCGAGGCCGTCGAGGACGATTTCGGTGCTGCCGTCGACGGTGCCGAAGCCGGCGAGGACTGGCTCGCCGAACTCGACGGAAAGCCCATCGGCCTGATCCAGTACTGCCGCTTCGTCGACTACCCCGACTATGCCGCCGAGATGGAACCGGTCTATCCGGTCGACGCTGCAGCAGCTTCGATCGACTACCTGATCGGCGATGTCGAGATGATCGGCCGCAGCGTCGGCAGTGCGATGATCCACGCATTCGTTGCGTTCGTATGGGCGCACGATCCGACCACGACCCATCTCGTCGTGCCGGTGAACTCGGCCAACGAACGGTCGTGGCGAGCCTTGCTGCGAGCCGGATTCCATCTCGTCGCTCGGGGCGAGATCGACCCGGACAAGCCAACCCACGACCGCATGCACGAGGTGTTGCGCATCGACCGTCCGGTCGCCGCGTCGTAGGTTGGCGGCATGACCGCCGACTGGGTTCGACCGATCGTCCACTTCGAGATCCTGGCTCGCGACCCCGAGATGCAGCGCAGGTTCTACGGCGAACTGTTCAACTGGCCGTTCGGTGATGGCCCGATCATGAACGTTCCGAGCGGACTCGGCGGACCCGAGCCGGGCCCGGCAGGTCACATGCGTGCGAGCGATCGGTCCGGCTTTGCGCTCTACATCCAGGTGCGCGACATCAGCGAGTCACTGGGTCGGGTACCGGAGTTGGGGGGAACTGTGGTGTCCGAGCCGTTCGACGTCCCTGGCGGCCCGACGATCGCTGCCATCGACGACCCGGAAGGCAATCCCCTCGTGTTGGTGCAGCAGTAGCCGCGCCCCCTGGGCTCAGGCGCTGTGGAAGCGATCGACGTGCACATCGATCGCCAGCGCCGCGAACGCCGCGCCCAGGTCGGAGTTCTCGAAGGCCCGTTGAGCATCAGCTGCCGCCGCGTCACCGGCCCAGATCGCGAGCGCGAGCCACCGCCCGTCGGAATGACGTCCGAGCGTCCGACGCACCAACCCGGGCTGCTGATACGCGAACTCGACCTGGATGCGTTCGTCCAGCGCACGGAAGCTCGCTTCGTCGACACCGGGCGCCAGGCGAAACGTCAGGACCTCGAACATGACGGCGACGCTACGGTCCGGTGATGGACGAGTGGTGGATCGAACCGATGCGGCGGGCGTTCGGCGGCCGTTCGATCGTTCTCGCCGGCGCCATGGGATCATCGTGGACCGAACACATCGAGGTGCTGCGTTCCGTCGGCGTGGGCAAGTTGCTCGTGGTCGCCACCGAGGGTCGTGGTGCCGGGCCATTACCTGATGTGCCCACCGTGATCGTCGAGCCACCCGCTGGTCTGTCACAGATGGAGCGCATCCACAGCGCCGACCGGACCCTGCACGATCCGACACCGGAGATGATCGACGCCATTCAGTCGTTCGATCCGCGGGGCGAGGCGATCGTGATCGGGACGTTTCTCTCGACAGCGTCCGAGGTGGCCGGACGGCCGCTGGTCTCGTATCGACGACCGGAGTGGCTTGCGCTCGAGGACAAGGTCGTCGTCGACGCGTTCTGGGACCGTGCCGGAATCGATCGACAACCTGCGATCGTCATATCGCTCGATGAAGCCGCTCGTGCCGCCCGGTCGATCGATCGGGGTGACGGCACGGTCTGGGCCGCCGATGCCCGCGAGGGCTTCCACGGCGGCGCCACGCAGACGTACTGGGTGAACGATGACGCTTCGCGCCAGCTGGCAGTCGCCGGACTGCGCTCCGTGTGCGATTCGGTACGGGTGATGCCGTTCCTCGAGGGGATCCCGTGCTCGATCCACGGCATCGTGCTCCCCGACGGAGTCGCCGTCCTGCGCCCGGTGGAGCTGGTGACGTTGCGACGCGGTACCGAGTTCGTCTACGCCGGATGCGCCACCTACTGGGACCCGGCGCCGGCCGTGCGCGAACAGATGCGCACCGTCGCCCGCCGAGCCGGCGATCGTCTGCGTGCGGACGTCGACTTCCGCGGGACCTTCACCGTCGATGGGGTCGTGACGTCCGACGGATTCTGGCCGACGGAGCTCAACCCCCGGTTCGGGGCCGGCATCATGACGATCGCCAGGGGTACAGGCATCCCGATGGTGCTCGTCCACGACCTGATAGCCGGCGGACACGACATCGGCCGCTCTGCGGCCGAGCTGGAATCCGATGTGACTGCTCACGGCGATGCCCGGCGCGGCGGCGGCTCCTGGAAGGGCGGCTTCGACATCGCGATTGAGCTCGAGGCGGAGCCGGTGCAGTACGCCGACGGCGCGTGGTCGTGGGCGGACCCCGGCGGGGAGTTCGCCGGGCGCGTGACCGCCGGCGCCGGGTTCGTCCGCTGTCTCTACGACCGGAAATCGACACCCATCGGACCGTCGACCGGCGCGCGAGCTGCGGCCTTCTGGGACTTCGCCGCCACCGAGTTCGGCATCGACACCGCCCACCTCACCCCGCCCCGGTCGATGTAATCAGGCAGTCAGGGCGGCGATGGCGTCGTCGACGCGATCGAGTGGGATCAGTAGGTGGTCGTGGTGGTAGCCGGCGAGCACGTTGCACGAGACGTCGATTGCCGTGAGGCTCTCGCTCACCGCGGCGGTGAGGCCGACGGCGTCGAGGCTCGACTGCACGGTCAGCGTGAGCCATGCGAACTGGCCCGTGATCTTCTGCCCAGCCCGTTCTGCTGCGTCGACCGGCAGCACGATGGTGGTCAGGCGGCCTTCCTTGATGACCGCATGCGCCGAAGCGATCAGCCCGGGCGTGGGAACCTCGACCGCGATGTAGGTGAACACGCCAGGCCGTCGCTGCACGGCGAGCGTGGCGAGCATGAGCTCGAGGTCGGTCTCTCCTGGTGCAACCATCCGCCTCAGTTTCGCAGCTCTGGCACACCGTCAGGGCGCGACCATTCCAAAGGGCGTCTGCGAGCGATGGACGAGCGGAGGTTTCGCCGACAAGGGAGCCTCGTCAAGGCCTTCGCCGACGCGCTCTGAGTACCGCCTCGAGCTGCGGTCAGCTCCGGAGTTGGGCGCCCAGCTTCGTCGTCGCAGTCTCAACGCCCCGCCGGATGTCGGCGATGTCGGCGTCGGTGAGGTTGCGATCGGCCGCTTGGAGCCGAAG
>Ga0307379_10004801_pt1 | contig 19120 bp, 14 predicted proteins | sample UN2MG_FD_202237 | JGI IMG/M metagenome (GOLD analysis project Ga0307379, IMG submission 202237) | Soil microbial communities from Risofladan, Vaasa, Finland - UN-2 | ecosystem: Environmental > Terrestrial > Soil > Coastal area > Acid sulfate soil | place: Finland: Risofladan, Vaasa | collected... | reverse complement strand
ATTCTGAATGCTTTGCGTCAGGCGACGCCCGCGATGCTCTTCACCGTCCGTTCGATAGCAACGATCAAGTTCCATGCCTCGGCGTCGGTTTTGCGCTTCAGCTCGAAAAGATCGTTGTCGCTGATTTCCGGCGGCACATCGCGGCGAACTGTAACGTAGAACTTCGCTTTCGGCTCGGTGCCCGACGGCCTGACCGCGACGCGTGCTCCGCCCTCGAGGTGCAGCAGCATCAGGTCGCCTTTGATGCCCGGCACGCCGCCCTTGATCTCGCCGGTGGCGAGGATTCGCTCCTGCAGCGTGAGGCGATCCACCACACGTTCCACTTTGCGGCCGTCCACTGATTGCGGCGGCTCGTTCCGCAGCGTAGCCATTATGCGCTTCATCTGTTCGGAGCCTTCCTGCCCGTAGAGGTAGAGGTCGTGCAGCATTTCGCTGTAATAGCCGTAGGTGCGGTAGATGTCGTTGAGGTAGTCCATCGGCATGCGATTCTGCTTTTTCAGCGTAGCGGCCATCTCGCATAGCGTGAGTGCCGCCACCGCGGAATCCTTGTCGCGGCAGTAAGTGCCGCGCAGGTAGCCCAGGCTTTCTTCGGCTCCAAAGATGAATTCGTGGCCCGGCGGCAGCTTGCGGATCGTCTCGCCGATGTATTTGAAGCCCACCAGCAGGTGGTTTACCGACTCCACGCCGAAGTCGGCCGCGATGCGATCTAGCTGCTCCGTCGTCACGATTGTGCGCACCACCACGCCGTGCTCAGGCAGCCTGTTTTGCCGGCGCATCTGCGATAGTGTGAAATGGCAGATGAGGCAAGCTACCTGGTTGCCTGTGAGCTTCACCCAGTGCATCTCGCCGCCCGGCAGCCGCTCTTTCACCGCGCAGGCCGCGCGGTCGGCGTCGGGATCGGTTGCCAGTGCGATATCGGCATCCAGACTGCCGGCCTGCTCGATGAGCACGTCGAGTGCGTGCGGCTCCTCGGGGTTCGGTTTGCGGTCGGGCACGTTTGAGAAATCGGGGTCGGGTGTTGCCTGCTCCGCCACCACGGTCACGTCTTTGAACCCCGCCTCCGCGAGCACAGGCACCACCGTTTTTATGCCGGTACCGTGCAGGGGGGAGTATACGATTTTGACGTCGCGGTTTGCGGTGAGCGCCATTCGGCAAACGGCTTCGATGAATGCGCGGTCGATCTCGGCGCCGATTTCTTCGAACAGACCTGCGGCCTTCGCATCGGAAAGCGGCATCTCCTGCAGGTCGGCCACCTTCTGCACTTCGGCGATGATCTCGGCGTCTTCGGGGCTGACGATCTGGGCGCCGTCTTCCCAGAAAACCTTGTAGCCGTTGTCGCTGGGCGGATTATGGCTGGCGCTGATCACCACGCCTGCCTGGGCGTTGAGGTAGCGCACGGCAAACGAAAGCTCCGGCGTGGGGCGGAAGTCGTCGAAGAGGTACGCTTTCACGCCGTTGCCGGCAAGCACGCGGGCGGTTTGCTCGGCAAATTCACGCGAATGGTGGCGCACGTCGTAGGCCACCACCACGCCTCGTTTCGCCGCTTCCTGGCCGAATTTCGCTATGTAGCGGCTGAGGCCCTGGGTCGACTCCCCCACCGTGCGCACGTTCATCCGGTTCGGGCCCACGCCGCACGGCCCTCGCCGCCCGCCCGTGCCGAATGGGATGATCTTGTAAAACGAATCGTTCAGCTCCGGCCAGTTGCCGGCTTTCACCAGCCGGGCGATCTCGTCCCTGAAACCCGCGTATTGCGGTTCCGTCAGCCATTTCCTGAGGTTTCCCAGCGCTTCGGAAGAGAGGCGGCCTCTCTTCTGCGCGTCTTCGACCTCGGCTAGCACGCTATCGTTTTCCTGCACGGCTTTCATCACGATTCCCTAAGTTGCCTTCTTATCCTGTTTCCGCTCTTCGCGAGCGAATTTGCAGGATCGGGTTTTCCAGCCGCTTACACAGCCACCCTTATCACGTCGGCGGTTGTTATGAATTCGGCGCCGCGTGCCTTCATCTCTTCGATGGCGTCGCGGCCGCTGCTCTCGCGCAGCGGCCTGGTGGCGTTGAGGATCACGGCCACCTTGCATTTGCGGTGCAGCAGCCCAAGCACAACATAGCGCACGCAGTAATCGGTTGCCACGCCAAATACCAGCGCCCGCGGCCGGTTCAGCCGCTCCACCACCTTGTGCACCGTGAACGTCATAAACGGGTCGAGGCCGTTTTTCTCGATTATTATCTGCTGGTGCTCCATGATATCATCGGGCAAATCAGCCGTCCAGTCTACGGACAATTGCGCCCTGTCGGGCAGCAAGGTGCCCTCCAGTTTTTCCCAGCCCGCTGTGCCCTTGATGCAATGCGGCGCAAACATCTGGAATTCCGGATCATCCTTTGTGTGCGTGTCCATCGTGGAAACCACAGGAATGCCGAAGTTCACCGCGTATTCCATCAGGTCGGTCACCCGGGGAATGATGTCCTGGGCCTCGGGCACATACAGAGCGCCGTTCGACCTCATTAAATCCCTTTGCGTGTCAACATCGAAAAAAACCACGTTCTTCATCACCAACTCCCCGGAAACCGGATCCTTATGTCGTCGCCGAAATCAGGCGAGATCAGCCGGATAGACTGCTACAATAAACTTCGACACCTCTGAACTTCAAATGCTGCACAATTTCCCGCAATCGGTCCTTCGTATGCGGCACGACCGCTGCGAGGCGATACTCCATACCGAGGCTGGCATATTTGCCCGAGCCGATGCGGTGGTACGGCAGCATTTCCACCTGCTGCACAGTGCCCAGCCCGCGCAGCTCGACTACGAGGCCCGCAAACGCGTCGAGGTCCGCCGGCGTGTCGTTCAGCCCCGGCACCAGCGGCACGCGCAGCGTTACGTTCTTTGCGCCTTCCCTCACCAGCCAGCGCAGATGCTCCAGGATTTTCCTGTTCGAAACGCCGGTCAGCTCGCGGTGCTTTGCCTCGTCTATCACCTTCACATCAAAATAAACATCATCCACCGCGCTAACCATCTCCTTGAACACATCGGTAGGCGCCAGGCCGGTGGTATCGAGCAGCCGATGCACGCCGCGATTGCGGAGCTCACCGAGAAGCGGCAGGGCAAACTCGCTGTGGCTGAGCGGCTCGCCGCCCGACAGCGTTACGCCGCCGCCCGAGTTGTCGTAAAACGGCTTGTCCTTCATCACCTCGTCAACGACCCGCTCGATGGTCATGTCGTCGCCGTAGCAGACGATAGCCTCGGCCGGGCATTCCTGGGCGCACTTGCGGCAAAGCTTGCACTTCCGCGTGTCGCGCAGCACACGGCCGTCGCCCGCACTCAGCGCGGCGTTGGGGCAGTTCTTGATGCAGCGCCCGCAATGGATGCACTTGTGCGGGAAGAATGCAAGCTCCGGCTCGAATCCTATCGACTCCGGATTGTGGCACCACAGGCAGTGCAGCGGGCAGCCCTTGAAAAAGACCGTAGTGCGGATGCCCGGGCCGTCGTGGATGGCAAATTTCTTGATATCGAAAATGCGGCCTGTCACACGCAGTGCTCCGTCCGCGAGATGATATCTTGCTGGATGAGCGGGTCCAGATTCACGAAGTACGCGCTCATTCCGTGCACGCGGACTATGATGTCGCGATGCTTCTCCGGGTGCTTCTGCGCCTCGCGCAGCACGGCCGGGTCCTGCACGTTGAAGTGGACGAACCGGCCGCTCATGTCGAAATACGCCTTCACGAGCGCCTTGATCATCCCGGGGCTTGCGTGCTCGGGCGACATCGATTGCGTGATTGCAAGGCCGTGCGTGGCGCGCCAGTGCTCGAATTTCGTGCACGACCGCAGCACGGCGGTTGGTCCTTGCTTGTTGTAACCTTGCGTGGGGCCGATGCCGTAGGCGAAGCTGTCGCCCTTGCGGCGGCCGTCGGGCGTGGCGCCGCATCGCTGGCCATAGAGCACGTGGGTGGATGGCGTACTGAAGCCGCAGCGGTAGGCGCCACCGTATGCGTTCATGCGCGCGGCCACAAGCTCCGTCATGCGCGTGGCAACATCGCAGGCCAGCGAGTCGACGTAATTGTCGTCGTTGCCGTATTTCGGAGCACCCTGGATCAGCCGCATCCGCAGGTCTTCGCTGCCGTTGAAGTTGCTCCGCAGGGCCTCTGCAAGCCGGCCCATGGTTATTTCGTTTTTCTCGAAAACGAGCTTGCCGATCGCGGCCAACGAGTCGGCCACGTTTGCCACACCGTGGCACAGAAAGCCGCTGAAATTGTAGCGGGCGCCGTCCTTGCGGAAGTCGCTGCCCCGCTCGATACAGTCGTTCATTATCGCAGAGATGAACGGCACGGGTTTCTTCTCGGCGAGCAGGCGGTCGCAGCGGTTTGATGCCTCGGTGGAAATCGGCAGCGCGTGCTCCACCTGCGCCCAGAATGCGGCCAGCACGTTTTCCAGCGTTCTGAAATCTTCAGGCTTGCCGGTCTTCGGGCCAAGCTGGTTTCCGGAGGTCGTCGACTTGCCGTCGTTGAGCGCAAGCTCCAGGCACTTGGGCAGCGAAAACCAGTCGGCCGTAGTCCGCGCGTTTTCCGCACCCTGCACCAGCAGCTCCTGGCAGCCGGCGATAACGGAATCGCGAGCATCTTCCAGGCTCACGCCGGTGGCCATCTTCGATCTCACCACCACCTCGTCGTTGATCATCGTGGGATTGCCGCGCCCGCGCGACGCCATCTCGCACGCGCGGTCCATCAGCGCCTCCGGCATCGCCGAATGGCATTTCACGGTTACCGTTGGCAGCGGCGCGTTGAGGTCTTCCGTGGCATCCAGGCACAGGAACGTGAGGGCGTTGGTCGCATCGGTTCCGTCGCGCTTCACGCCGCCGATCACGAGGTTCTGCGACACCGCCCACACCTTGTTTCCAACGTTGAACTTCAGCCAGAGAGCTTCCAGCAGCTCGAGGGCGCCGTCGACGCTGAGCAATCCGGCGCTCGCGTCGGCGTTGTAATACGGATACAGGAACTGGTCGATGCGGCCCACGCTGAACGCGTATGGGTTAGGCGTTTGCTCGATGTGCATGATCACGTAAACGAGCCAGAACGACTGCACGGCCTCGCGAAACGTGCTCGCCGGCTTCTCGGGCACATTTTCGCACACCGCCGCCATCTCGAGCAGCGACTTGCTATGCTGGGCGTTTTCATTCTTCGCGGCCATCTCGCGGGCGAGTTTCGCGTAGCGGCGCGCAAACGCAATGGCGGCCTGGAGGCTGATCTCCATCGCCTCGTAAAACGCCATCTTCTCGCCGTCGGCCCTGCATTCGGCCAGCTTGCGCCGCACGTCGGCGAGGATGCCGCCGAGGCCCTTCGACAGCACCGTCGGGGCGTCGTAGATCACGTGGCCGGTTACGGGTTCAACAAACCACAGGCCCTCGCGCATGCAATCCTGCTCGGCCTGGTTGAACGCCTTGGCCATTTCCTGCTCAAACTCGTCGGCCAGCCAGTAATCGCGCACGGCGTCGATCTCGGCATCGGGGAATCGGCCCCTCACCTCGTCGTAGAGGTCTCCGTAGCCGCAGTAGCCGTCGAACTTGTCGAGGCCGGATTTGAACAGGTTGTAGCTCGTGGCGAAAACGTGGTCTTCCAGCCCCGCCAAGAGGTCTTCGGCGTCCAGCGAAATCGGCATCCGCTCGAGCAACGCCTTCAGCATCAGCGCCCGCCGGACGGCCAGCGGCCTGCCCTGCGTCTCGCGGTACGATTCCATCTTGATCCGTTCGAGGATGAACCAATCGTTGAACTCCGTATTCGCGTTCAACCGATCCTTCAAACCCGCAATTCTGCCGTTCATCAACGTCCTCTCAAATCTTAATCATCCGGTGCCGGCCTACAGCCGCTGCACGGGTATCCCGAGCAGCTTGCAGGCATACTCCACCGAACGCACGTGGTTGCCCGGTACAAACGAATAATGGTTGCTGCCGATCTTTTCGACGAAGTCATGCAGATCGAGCTCGATATCAAACAGCGACAGCGGCCACATGCTGCCCCACTCGAGCCGGTTCATCTCGCGGTCGGTCACGCGCGCCATTTTTCCGGTGGTCATCTGCATGGTATACTCGCCGGCCTTTCGCATGATCCTGCAGATCGTCGCTTCCTTCTCGGGTTTGCCGCTGTAGCCCACAGCCGCACCCGACGCCCCCTGGCACTGGCCGCGAAGCCTGAGCTCGGGCAGCACCTTTGCCGGGTCCATGCTGTTTGCCGCGTAGAAAACCGACGCCGCGCCGCAATTGCTGATCAGCAGGTGCTGCTTGCCGCGCACTGGCAGGTTCCGTATGTCGCCGAAGCCCGCGGGCGCGCTGCCGTGAATGCGCTCCAGCAGCAGCGACGTAAGCAGCCCTTTCGTATCGCCCTCGCACGTGGTGGCGACGGGCGTGCGCGGGCCTTCGCTGTCGGCACCGAACGGAAGGAACGCCGGCAGCAAACAGCCGGTTACACCATATTCCACCGAAAGCTCCGGCTGGCAGCGCACCGACACGCCGATCACGTCCTCGCCGGCCAGCTCATCGAGGCGGTCGCGAGCCGCAAGGTAAAGCGCCGCCTGGCGCCGCAGCGACTCGCGCGTCAGCATCTTCTTGTCAAACTCGATGCTCGCCCCGCCCCGCTCCAGCCAGGAAATGAACTTATCGATCCGGCCGGGCGTGTCCTTCGCTATCTGCTCGGCTCGGCGGATCAGCAGGTATTGCCCCTCGACAAGCACGTCGCCGATCAGCCAGCCCTTCAACGCCGCGGGATCGTCGCGCAGGTGCTCCATTTTCAGGCAGTAGCTTCCGCCCCACAGCATGATCGACTTGCGCCGCATGTCTTCGGCCGCACTCACGCCGCGAGCCCAGCCAACCGCCGCCGCGAAATCGTCGATGATCCGCGCGTGGTTCAGGCAATAGTCATTCGCGCCGATCTCCCACAGCGACGCCCCGATCGCGCTCAGGCAGCCCATGCCCGTCATCTTCTCGTCGCTGGTGCACACCAGGCACACCGGCACGTTTGCCCGCTGGGCGGTCTCTACCGCCAGCATCGGATCGGTCCATTTCCAGCAGCCCAGCACCACCGCGTGGATTTCCTCGGCGGCGAATTTCGCCAACGCCTGCTTCACCTGCTGCCGGTTTGAGATCGACGTATCGGGAAACGGCAAAACCACCTCGAGCCCGGCCTTGCGAAACACATCGAGAATGGAATTCTGGCAGGTTACATTCGCCTCGTTGAAAACATCCAAGCCCTTAACCGGCCTCGGATCTGAAAAACTGACAAGCCCAACCTTCGGAATCACAGGGATTTCTCCTCGCGGGATATGTGGACGAGGCTATGGAATTTCAGTGAAGATTCTAACAGTATGAAGAAGGGAAATCAATGGGGAAGTGCAAGCCGCAATCGGCAAGGACCGCTGTTCATTTGTTTTGACCAAGCGCCGCTTCGATGCTCTCCAGCCGCGCGTGGTAGACTCTCTGGAAGGCCTCGTAGTAGTAATCGCAGAGGTAGAAAAGCTCGGCCACCTTGGTGTCGACCACATACTTGCGGTCGGCCTGCGTTTCGAGGTTCGGGTAAAGGATTTGCACGCCGATCGGGAAGTCTTTCACGTGCAGGCTGGCCGGGAAGTTGTTTATCTCCAGCAGCTTCTTGAGCACGAGGCAGGCCTTGAGGCGGCTGAGGTCGCCCGGCGACTGTATGACTATCGCCATGCTGTCGAAGGTGCCGTCGGGCCTCATCTTGTTCAGCGATCTCATGCAGTCGTCGTAATCGGCGCGCTTGGCCGCCTCGATCACCTCGATGCTCACGGGCGGCATGAGCCGCTTCTTTCCATCGATGCCGTCCCTCTTGGCGGCGATGTCAAACTGCACCACCAAGGCCTTGCCGGTCGGCAGCGTCTCGCCCACCTTCTGCAATTCCCGCGCGAGGTACTTCACCTTGATCTCCTCCTGCTCGCGGCCCTCTTCCCGGCGAGGGTGGAAGAAGATGATGTTTTCGGTTTCGATCTGGTCGACGGTTTTCTGCGCCCGCACCACCTCGTAGAGCATGCGGACCATCAGCGCGTGCTCGCCGGGAATCCGGCCGTCGAGAATGCTCTGCACCGCCGGCTCCTTCTCGATGCCGGGGTCATCCTTGGCACGCTCGGCGGCACGGCGCGACAGCGCGATGTAGTCGGCGTCTTCCCTTACGAACGTCAGGTCGAAGAGGTCTTCGCCGCGGATGCGGTAGGCGCTGCGGAATAGCTTGCTGCCGGAGCTGTCGAACTTCTCCGAGTCTTTGGGCATCAACGCGAAGTGGTTTTCGCTTTCCAGCGGCACCACGCGCGGCGTGAGAACCACGATCACTTCCTTGCGGTGCTGTTCCATCGAGGTGGATTGAAACAGCTTGCCGATGAGGGGAATATCCATGAGCAGCGGGATGCCCGTTTTCTTCTCGCGCTTATCCTGCTTGATCAGCCCGCCGATGATGAACGGCGTGTTGTTGCTCACGCGGGCAAAGGTTTGCACCACGCGGGTGTCGATCACGGGTGCCACGTCTACCCATTGACCGTTCACGAAGTTCTTGAGCGCACTGTCGGTTGATTTCGAGCTGACGATCGCCTCCACCTGCATGCTCACTTCTTTCTGGTCGCGGCTGATGCGCGGCTTGATGTTGAGCACGATGCCCATGAAGAAGTATGAGACGTTGAGGTTTGTGGTGGCGGTGGTGGCCACGGTGGTGGATATGGGGATTTCGCTGCCGATGCGGATGCGGGCCTGGTAGTTGTTTAGCGCGAGGATAGAGGGCTTTGAAAGTATGTCGGCGGCGCCTTGCTCTACAAGTGCTCGCACGCCCATCTCGAATCTTTCGGGGCTCTTTATGATGCTGCTATAGCCGAGAGTGAGGGGCCGCGTGTTGGTGGCGGCGTCGAGCCCGTGCGTCATCGTGAGGTGGCGGTCGGCCGCCGAATAGTCGATGCCGAGCTCCTTCACCTTGTCTTCGTTCACCTCGATGATCAGCCCCTCGATGAGAATCTGCTGGGCGGGCAGGTCGATCACCGTCTCGATGTCGTCTACCAGTCTGCGGTATGAGCCTTCGTCCTTGGGGTCGTAGCAGATCATCAGCCGCTGCTGTGCGGATGCATCGGTAACGGCCATGAGGCTGCTGCCGCCGATGTCGGGCGTAACGGTCGATCCGAGCGGGCCGGCCGCGCGTACTTTCTGCTCGGCCAGCGAGGTGGAGTCGGAATCGACCACGCTGGTGATGATCGGCAGGCGTAAATCGGTGACGGGCGACATCGTGTAGTTCTTGGCCCCGCCGATGCCGGGTGCTTCCTGCATCTCGACCACGTTGTGGCCCATCGCTTTCAGCGCGCCCAAGGCGCGGTCCAGCCTGATGTAGCTCAGGTCGTACGTTACCACCTTGGCGTTCGAAAGCAGGTCCTTCACCACGTCTGCATTGAGCGCCTGCACCTGCGCCCGCGCGACCACCGAGAGTGCGGCCAAGTCGGCTAGGAGCTCCTGATCTTCGCTGGTAACCTTCAGCACGAGCAGCCGCCCGATGCGCGCGGGCCTGAAGCCCGCCATTATGACGCCCAGCGATTCTGCCCTCGAGTATACCGTGAGGTGCTCCAGGTCCGTGCCAACACCCGGCGTTGCGGACAGGCCGCCGGTTACGGTGTAACCGTTCGCATGAACCATGTGGGCGGTGAGGAAATCGAGGAATGGCTGGATTTGCTTTTCGGAGACGGGCGGAAACTCGATGATCTCGGCGAGCCTGGGCTTCACCGCCTCGGCCGGCAAGGCCTGCACAACAACAGGCTCGGGCTCGACGCCGGGTGCCGTGGCAGGCTCTTCGGAAGCCGCCGGCTCCGCCTCTTCAGCCTTGGCAGGAATGCAGGTGAAGAGTACGACTATTATTGAGAAAAAAGCAGAAGTGATGAAGTGCTGGCGATTGTAGTTGAGCATGCTTCTGGGCCACCGGTCGCATTGATGGGACGGCCTGCCGGGTCGCCTTGCACAGCGGATGCTCGCCGGGGCACATCCGGCGGCCGGCATCCAAAAGTGTCCGTTACTGAGCGTACTCGGGCTGCCGGGTTTCCACGTCGACCGCTCCGCTGCGGTGCAGGCGGATGACCTTGTTTGCCTGCTCGGCGATGAACGACGGCGGATTGATGACGAACGTGGTGCGGCCTTCGCTTATCCGCCGGAACACGCGCTCTTCCTCCCAGCGATGCTCGTCGTCTCCTTCGGTGAAAACCGAATCGAGGACGAGGATGCGCGGGTCCTTGATGAGCGCGCGGGCAATGTCGATGCGGTGCTTCTGGCCCAGCGAAAGCTGAATGCCGCTGCCGCCGATGAGCGTATCGAGGCCGTTGGGCAGAGCTTCGATCAGCGGATCGAGGCCAACGGCTTCGGCCGCGGCCGCCACCTCGGCATCGTTCGCGTCCGGCTTTGAATAGCGGATATTATCGGCTATCGTGCCCGAAAAGAGGAAAGGCTCCTGGAACGCGATACCGGTTTCGTTGCGAAGCTGCCGCAGCGGAAGCTCGTCCAGCGGCACGCCGTCCAGATATATTCTTCCCTGCCGCACGTCGTAAAACCGCGCCAGCAGGTATGCCAGCGTGCTCTTGCCCGTGCCCACGGCGCCGGTAACCGCCACTACGTCGCCGGGCGCCACGTCCAGGTTCAGCCCGCGGATGCCGACGGAACCTTCGCCGTAGCTGAAGCTCACGCCCTCAAACGTGATGCCGCCGTTTACGCTTGGCAGCGGCACCGCATCCGGCTTCTCTTTCACGTCGGGCTCGGTCTCGAGCAGTTCCATCACGCGCTCGGCGCTGGAAATGGCCCCCAGCGTGTGGCCCATCTGCGTCATCAGCGTCAGCGACAGCGGGTAAAGCATTCCCAGGTAACCGAGGAACGCGGTGAACTCACCGATTGTCATCCTGCCGGTCATGATCTGCCGGCCGCCGTAGTAAAACACGGCAACCGTTCCGAAGCCTACGGCCACGTCGGCCATGACTTTCTGCCAAAGCTGCATCGAGCCCAGCTTCACGCGCGCCTTCTGCAGGCTGGTGGCGCGGTCAAAAAACCTCTCGCGCTCCTGCTCCTCCGCCGCCGATGCCGTCATCGCCTCCGCACCCAGCAGCGTTTCCACCAGCCCCGACGACAGGCCCGATTCGTTTTCGCGCATGCCGCGGTTGCCCGATTTTATGCGCTGCTTGAACGCGAGGTAAAGCATTATGTGCATCGGCAGCACGGCGATGCAAATCGCCGCGAGCACCGGATTCGTCCAGAAGATGATCGCCAGCACGCCCAGCAACATGATGAGCGTGTTGGCCGTCTTCGGCACACCGACTTCCACGAAACTCTCGAGCGAGCAAACATCGCCCGTGATGCGTGAAAGGCTCTCGCCCGTTTTGTGGCTCTTGTGATAACCAACAGACAGCGACTGCAGGTGTGAGAAAAGGAGGCGCCTCACCATCAGGGCCGTCTTCTCGCCGGCGATCAGCATCGTGCGCCGCCCCAACACGATGAAGAGGTTCCTGAGCACAAAAGCCAGCAGCAGGCTTCCGAGCAGAATAGCCAGCAGCAACGTGTTCTTGCTGGGAAATACGTCATCGATCGCCAGTTTGATCGTCCACGGGATCGACAATCTCACCGCGGAGACCAAACCGGCGCAAAGCAGCCCGATGGCTATTTTCCCGGCTGATGCGCGGAGGCATGGCAGCAAGAGCCTCAAGGCGCGTCCGCTGCTTTTCCCCATAAATCTACCGTCCATGATAAAGTAAACCGCCTGCCGCTCTGAAAACTCGCACTATCGGCTAGCAGAGCGACGGAAGCCGCGGGCGCACCGCCGCACAGGCGCACTCCCGGCCTCCATCAACAGTATATGCCGTCTATCGTCCATTCGCAACCGAAAAAGGCACATTCGGTGGGTTTCACATGTAATACTTTGTAAAGGCGTGGAGTTAGCTGACGAGGTGTTGGACAGCAAACCCGGCAGTCAGTCACACTCCAAGATACTCCCTTACCCTTGGCTTCAACCTGCTTGGGCTTATCCGACCATCAGCGATCGCTCTGTTCACAATGTCACGCACTTCCTTGCGATGCTTGCGCATGAAAGAGCCTGCCTTGGCTACAGTCACGAGTCTCGTGGCAGTCAGCTTGGCAAAATGGTAGTGGAGGCAGCCATTCGCCATTCCATCCGCGGTGTCGCCGGGACACTTTACGATCTCAATGCTCTGAAGGGACTCCTCGGAGAATGTCACATAGTCGAAATTCGTTATCTGGTCGCAATTGGCTGCCATTGCCGCGAGAACCTGCTCCAACGATGGCTGGTCGCTCACCATCCAGACGGAAAGGGCGTTCCCGTCGGTACCCAAGTCCTGCAAGGCATCAGCCTGCAGATCCCCGCCATCAACCCAGAGAGCGTCATCTAAAAGCCACCTGCTCCTGCGAACTTTCCTCAGGTAGACTGGCACCGCCGAGTATCCTCCAGTTGCTGCAAGACTCTTTCCATGTCCAACTTCAATTCGGTCTGGCTCTCCTTCTGAATGGCCTCCCTTAGAGCGTCGATTGCCTCCGGATCGTCGAGGAAGGAAATGCCCAAGAGTGCACCGTCTCTGATCCTCGGCGACTCACTGGAAAGGCTCTTTTTGAGCACCCATAGGCGGTACTTGTGGGTTGGTGGATGGGACAGAAGCCCAATCCATCTCAATGCTTCAGAAGCCACTTCAGCGCCACTCTGTGCCCCGTTGATCAGATGGTCAATCTCGCATATTGCCTGCAAGCCATACTGGCGTATTGCGGATTCCAGTTGGCGTGAAAAGTCGCTCTCCATGCCGTCTTCAAATCGCTCGCCTTTCGCCTTCGAAAACACCAGATGAAGCCATCTCTCCACCATATCCTGGTGCGTCGAAGGTTCTTCGCTGGAACTCTCCGTGGGAACGCCGGCGGCTCTTGATGTTGACGCAGTATCCCGACTCTCGAGAAAGCTACGGTTTTCGCAACCCGAGCCAAAGGGCATGCTCCACGCCCCCTGCTCCTGATCGCTCGGTGCTGCGCTTGCGGTATACGTAGACATCATTTGATATCGCCCTTTGACGCTATCTCTTCGGCCAGATGCACGAATTCACGCAGAAGCGCCTCCCGCTTATCGACCGGAATCACGCTCTGGAATTCGGCGGAGCTATTTATGTCAAGATCCAGACAGAGATCGAAGTAGGTTGCGCCTATCGACACAGGCTTGATTTCCTTGGGCGTCTGCATGGCTGTAATCCTCCGGCGGGCAGCAACCAGCCATTTCGAGAGGCGGTTCACCTGCATATCCCCAATTCCGCACCCAGACGGTCGCGGCCTGTTGATGGTGTACGTGAGGTCCGATGACTCCACGTCCACGTTAACCGACTGCTTCAAAAACTCAGCCATCTTTCTGTAGCCTGTCTCGCGATCTGGAACGTGCTGGACCAGCACGGCCCCGAAAGCCATTCGATTCAGATCCGGAATATCCGTTCGTGAAAGCCACGGATGCATGAGCTCTGTGAATTCTCTGGCTGCCTCGGAAAACGAGCCAAGTGTTGGTATTCGCTCCAGTTCCTCCGTTTCCCCGTCCATCGGGACAAGCATCCAATCCACCCGCACCGGCTGAACTCGCAGCACCAGCTTACCCTTCACAGTCTCAGAAAGGGTGAGCGGACCTTCCTCCGCGTAGCTCGCCTGGCGAGGATGCGTTACCTCCCGCTCTGGCAGTTGCCCGACCAGATCGGCCCACCAAGCGTGCTTCGACGCTTCGACGGGAACAGAGGTGAATACCGTCAGCCTAAGGCTCCCCGCTTCCCATGCCGACAAAGCCAGATTCTGTTGCTCGTGTTCCGCCATCTCGTTGCCCTCGTCCAATTCCCAATGTGGTTTTCAGCGAACTACTATCATACACGAACGGTAACCATTTGTCAAGTAGGACAGCCGGTGCACTCATTGCATTTGATTCATAACATACGGAGGAAGTTCACAAATCATTTCACCGGATCATATCCGCCGCGGTTGAACGGCTGGCAGCGAAGAAGCCGCCATACCCCAAGGGCGCTGCCCTTGATCGCCCCCTTCTGCCGCACCGCGTCGATGAAGTAGGTCGAGCAAGACGGGTAGAATCTGCACCTCTGCCCCAGCAGCGGTGAGATCGTGATCTGGTAGAGCCTGATGAGCAGTATGATTGATTTTGCGATCATGATTTCTGTATACCCCCGCTATCGGTGTGCGCCCGACCCCTGCTGCGCCACCCTTGCGGCGATCTTCTTCATTGCCGCCTCCAGCTCGGCAAGCGGCGGCGACTTCCACGCGCGGCCCGGCAGGAAAATGATGTCAATCCCCGGCGGCATCTCGTGCTTGTGGAGGCGGTAGGCCTCCTTCAGCATTCGCCGGGCGCGATTGCGCTTCGTGGCGTTGCCCAGCCTGCCCGGCACGGCCACGGCCATCCGCGTGAAGGGCCGCCCGTTCGGCACGTACCGCGCCAGCACCGCCCCCTCGCTGAGGCGCCGGCCCTCGCGGAAGACGCGGTCGAAATCAGTGCGCGAGCCTATTCTCTCGTGCCGCGCGAGGCCGAATTGCTTTTCCGCCATTCGCCGGATCCCTGGCCGATTCTTTGATGCATTCGACACAATTCTATTGTACTAGAAAACGCCCGGCTATGCAAACGCTAAAACGGCCGCCATCACCGGCCCCGGCGCCGGCTCGGTGTCGCTCAGCGCTCTGCCTCTTCCGCCGCCGGCGTCCGCTCCAGTTCCACGCCCTCGGCCTGCATCTGCTTGATGTACGTCTCCGGCTCTTTCAGGAATTTCGGAGGGCATTCGTGGCAGCAGAAATATACCCGACGATCGTTGTAATCGACGTAATGCTTCTTGCTGATCGGATCACCCGTGATCGGGCAATTCGTCTGCTTCTTCTCAACCTTCATGTGAACTCTCCTCGCCAATGGCCCTTGTGTCCGCTCTATTCAACACGCGCGGCCGCAGGAGAGTTTCTCGCGGCGGAGCCCGCTCAGGGCTGATCTTTCTGCACGGCGTCGCCTTTGTGCGTGGCAATCACCATCACGCAATGGTTCAGATACTTGTTTGCCACGCGCACCACGTCGGCTATCGTCACCGCTTCGATCTGCTCGGCAAAGCTGTTTTCGAAGGCGTAGCCCAGGCCGTAAAGCTCGTTTATCGCGGCCATCTGGGCCTGCTCGGAATTGCTCTGCTTGGACATCAGTTGCTCGGTGAGGGCGATTTTCTTCGCGAAGAGGAATTCCTCATCCGTGATCTCGCCCTGCTTCAGCTTCTCCACCTTTTCGAGGATTATCGCCTTCACCTTGTCTACCGCGGCGGGGTTTGTGATCGCCTGTATCTGGAAGTGCCGCGGGTCGATTCCGAAGATGTTGAACGCGTGCACCTCGTAAACAAGCCCGGCGCCGCGCAGTGCCGTGTGCAGCCAGCCGCCAGGGTAGCTTCCGCCCGACAGCACCACGTCGAGCACCTGCATCGGGTAGCGGTCTTCCAAGTTGTCGAGCTTGGGATCAGGATATGCGACAAAGACGGCCGCGGCTTCCTTGCTCTCGCGATAGACTATCTGCTCGGTGTTTTCCTCGCGCACCATTGCGGCAATAGGCGGTGCTTTGGGCGCCGCAACGGCAGACAGCTTCGCAAAGCTCTTGCTGATCTTCCGCTCGGCCTGCACCGGGTCGATGTCGCCGTAAACCGCCAGCACGCCGTTCGGCCCGCGGGAATACGCCCTGTAGAACGCGGCAAGCTGCCCGGCGGTCAGTTTTCCCACGGTTTCCGCGCGGCCCAGCGGGTCCATGCTGTAGGGATTGTCGGCCCCGTAGAATGCGCTCTGCAGCAGCCGCTGCGCCTGAGTGTGGATGCGGTCGTCGCGCGCCTTGATTGCGCTCAGCAGTATGCCGCGCATCTTTTCGCATTCGCCGGCATCAAACGCAGGGTTGATGGTTGCGTCGGAAACGATATCGAGCATCCGGTCGAAATCTTTCGCAAGGCAGGTGCCGCGCAGGAATATCGTGTTGTTGCCCGAATCGGTCGAAATACTCGCGCCCATTCCCTCGAGCTCGGCGGCCAGCTTGGCTGCTTTGCGCGACTTCGTCGAGCGCCCCCAGAGTTGCGCCGCAAATTTCGAGATGCCGTTCGTGTCGGCCGTTTCGGCCCGCAGGCCGGCCATGAAATACAGCTCGAACGCCACAACAGGCACTTCCGGGTTCCGCTTGAGCAGCAGCGTAAGGCCGCTGGGCAGCGTGGATTTCTGCACGGGCGTGGCCTCGGATACCTTCTGCGCCGCCACTTTCGCCGCTTCCTCGCCCTTTGGCCCAACGATCGCGATGCAGAGCTTGTCGCCGGAGAAGTACCGGCCGGCCACGCGCCGCACCTGCTCGGCGGTAACGCCGGCGATGCCGGCCACGTAGCGCGAGTCGAAATCAGGATCGCCCGCACTCATATAGCCGCTGACGAGAGAGCTCGCCTGCGAGTCGATGCTCTCGCTCGAGTAAACGTGATAGGCGGCCACCTGATTCTTCACGCGCTCGAGTTCGGCTTTCGACACCAGGCTGGTTTTGAACCGCTCGATCTGGTCGCGAACCGCGTCGATCACCGGTTGCACGTTTTCGCTTTTGGAGATGCGGGCGGAGATGACGAACTCGCCGGCGTCGTAGCCGGGCGTGTAGCTGTATGCTTGTATGCTTTCTACCAGGCGGCGCTCGTCGCGCAGCAGCCGCACAAGCCGCGAGCTGTTGCCCTGCCCGAGGATTGCAGCCAAAACGTCCAGCGCGTAGAGGTCGGGGTGCGTGAGGGGAATAGTACGGCAGCCCATTGAAAGCATGCTCACGTTGAGGTCGGGCAGGCTCTTTCTGGCCACGCGCATGCTCACCTGCTCGGGCTCGGCGGGCAGCGAGATCGCGGGCAGCGCGCCCTTCTCGAAGCCGTCAAACGCCGCCCGCACTTTCTCGAGCGCGTCCTGCCAGTCGAAATCGCCCACCGCCGTGAATACCATATTGTTGGGCACGTACATTCTCGCGCGGTAGCGGTGCACGTCTTCGAGCGCCAGCTTCGCGCGCACGTGATCATAGCCCAGCACCGGATAGCGCGCCGGGTGCACGCGAAACATCGTTTCGCTCATCAGGCTATGCAGGATTCTTCTGGGCTCGGCATTTGCCCGCTCGGATTCGCGCTGCACCACGCTCATCTCGCGATTGAACTCCTCCTCGGTCACTTTTGTATTCATCATCCAATCGGCAAGCAGGCCGATGGCTGTGTCGATGTCGCCTTTCGCCACCTTGATGAAGTACGACGTGTTGTCGGTCGAGGTGTAGGCATTCGCATTGCTGCCGATGGAATCGAGGATTCGGGCGGATTCCTCCTCGGTGCGCGTCGTAGTAGTGCCGCCGTGCATTAGATGCTCGAAGAAATGCGAAATGCCGGCGCCCAGGTATTCCTGCTCGTAGATGCTGCCCGTAACGGCCGTTACCTGTACTATGGCAATGGGCGCGGTTCGGTTCTCCTTCAGCAGCACGGTCATGCCGTTGCTGAGCTGCGCGTGAACCGTGCCGGATTCCGCCACGGAGACGACGTCGACGGTTACGCCCGTCTTCTTGCCCATGAAAATATCGGCCGGTTTGCGTTCGTAGAAGGTCTCGGCGGGGGATGCGGCCGCAAAGGCAAGAGCAAGAACGGCGGCCACAGCAAGACGAGCGTACAGCTTCATCATCGTTATTCTCCGGCTAAAAGGAAAACCTTTGCGCGTAATAATTGTAGTATGCCTGCGGCCGGGGTTCAACGATAATCAACACAGGCAGCCGCAATCGTCCGAGGCCGGGGCGGCGAATTTCATTGAACCGCAGCCGCGCCCGCGCTAAAATCCAGTACGTTGCATGATGCGTTATCATGGCGCTCTGAATCACGGCAAGGCGGATTGCATTCCGCATGAAAAGGAGTTCAACCAAGATGGCACGCAGGATTCGGCTGATCGGGATTTGCCTGGCTGTTCTGGTCATTCTGTCGGCGAGCGCACAGTTTGTGCTGGGTGAGCAGGCGGCGCAAACGCCGCAAACCGCATCGTCAATGTGGAGCGGCCTGTTCGACAGCATCGTCGCCCCGCTGTTCAAGACCGCACTGTTCGGCGTGGTGGGCCTGGTTTTCATACTGATCGCGTATCGCGTGATCGACCTCGTAACGCCGTTCGACCTGAACAAGGAGATCGCGCAGGATGACAACGTGGCGGCCGGCATCCTTGCCGGCGCAATGATGCTCTCGCTGGCCATCATCCTCCACGCGGCGATTGCAAGCTGCGCTCGGTAATCTAAGCACCGGAAAGCAGTGTAAGCGGACGACTATGGCGAATCCGTTCATCCGCACACCAGATCGCTTGCCGCCGGCCGTCCGCCCGGCGTTGCTCTTTGCGGCGCTCTGCGCCCTGCTACTAGCAGGCTGCCGGGCAACACCCGAGCGCGTGCCGCTGGACTGGCCCGACAGGGCGGCCTCGATCGACGGCTGGAACTGCATCCGTCAGCCGCACCTCGAACGCTCCATCTGGTTCTGCACCGACCCCACGCGGAATACCTGGGATGAACTGGGCAGGCTTTCAGGGCTGGACCCCCTCGAACACCGGTGGTGGGCCAGGCACGTCGACGGCCAGCCCGCTATCGAGAGCCGCCCCATCCTCGGCAAACGCTACACCCTGCCCAACCGCGTTTACATCCTGCTGGGCGACGCGGCACTTTACAACCCGCTCACACACGTCCCCTATTTCGATCCGGCAACGCGCTGGCTGATGGATTTTCCCGAAAGCCTCTTGTCGCCGGCCACGCGGCCCATCGGCGCCGCAATCGTGTTCCGTCCGCAGCCCCCCATCGACGACGGCTACCACGTGACGATGCTCCAGGATGCGGGATCTGCCGAAATGATGAGAATCGTGAAAAGCCCGGACACATGGGGTTTCGTGTTCTTCGGCCACGGCAATGCCCGCGGCCTCTCGTGCAAAGAGGCCATCCATCCCAGGTTTGCCGGCATCTACCACCTCAGAAGCAGCCAGCACCATTCCTTCGGCAAAGTGGTGCTGAATAGCTGCTCCAGCAACCGGCCGGCCGAACTGCTCGTCAGCCCGAACGGCGTGAGCAAGGGCCAGAA
>Ga0307379_10004800_pt1 | contig 19121 bp, 38 predicted proteins | sample UN2MG_FD_202237 | JGI IMG/M metagenome (GOLD analysis project Ga0307379, IMG submission 202237) | Soil microbial communities from Risofladan, Vaasa, Finland - UN-2 | ecosystem: Environmental > Terrestrial > Soil > Coastal area > Acid sulfate soil | place: Finland: Risofladan, Vaasa | collected... | reverse complement strand
TTTGGATGTGGATAAGCTCACAGCGAATGCTGCCAGTACGAATGAGTTCATATCCAACACAGCCCAGATCAAGAATGCCATCATCACGAATGCCAAAATAGCCAATGTGGACGCAGGCAAGATAACCACAGGCACACTCGTAGTCGCTCGTACTCAGGCGAAATGTACTGATCCCAATGCCGACCAGACATCAGCAAACGCTCAATCTTATGGGTGGCTTACAGGAGCAAAACCGCCCGTGGACGCTGATGTAACCTTATCAGAGATGAATGGGGGGCTATCACTCACCGGGGGTGGATTAACCCTGACAAGTGGTGGAGCAACCATAGAATCGGGCAATTTTGATACAGGTGTGGCTGGTTGGAGGATATATTGGGATGGAAGTGCTGAATTTCAGAATATTCTTGCCAGGGGTACGATGCAGACAGCATTAATCAATCAGCGCATCATTATAAGCTCTTCCGATAACACGTTTAAGATGTATGATGCCTCTAATCATGTGGTAGCATTGTTAGATGATGATGCGAATGGGTATCTGGTTATTGGGGAAGTGGCTAACAACAACCTTACCCAAGTCCGTGGTGGATCTGTATGGGCGTGGACAGATACTATTACCCAAATCGTATTCGGGGTGGAATATTGGACAGGGGCAGCTTGGGACTACACAGCCTTTCTTAATGCCCGTGGAGACCTCAATCTAAAAAATGGGGCCAACAGCACCGGGAATATAAATTGTGGGAGTGTGTCGTCACTCAGTAATATAGTCTCTACAGCCGGGTACGTCAGGGCATTCGGGGGTTTCGTGGATGCGGCAGCCAATGTAGGTATCGACAAGACGTTTAATTTCAATGATGGGGATGCAGCCAACCACAGTATTATTATCAGCGGCGGGATCATAACCCAATGGAATGTGACATAAAAATAGCCCACAGGAGTTTCGGTCGGCAATGCCTCCTATAGTCCCATGGGCTTATCTCTTTGGAAGAAGATGGGGTCAATATAAGTACATTTCCACACTTTGTCAAGGGGGAATATCATGTTTAGTGACGAATTACTCGATTTTATCATGGATAACGAGGGATTTAGAGATAAACCCTATCTTTGTACGTCCGGTCGCCTCACCATCGGCTACGGCCACAATCTGGACAACCCCATAAGTGAAAAGACAGCCCGGACCATACTCCAGGAGGACATTGGACACGCAGTAGGGCATCTGTGCCACCTATTCCCCGTATTCCTATCCTTCCCGGAAAATACTAAGATGGCGCTCATCGACATGATGTTTAACATGGGGCTGGCCCGCTTCCTGAGCTTTAAGAAAATGATAGCCGCTATCAATAAAGTGGATTGGCGCAAGGCAATGATCGAACTCGAAGATTTGCGGGAGATTGCGAGGGAAGCAAAGGATAGTAAGTGGTATACCCAAGTGGGCGTACGTGGGGATAAGGTAGTTAAATTACTTAATACAAAAAGGAGGGTAATATCATGAATTGGGAAACAATACTCAGAGTCATTACCAACCCTATCGTAATAACGGTAATCACGGCTGTGGCGGGCGTGGCTATCAAAGGGTTTATGAAGTATAAGAAGGCGTTTGAAGAGCTTGTAGACGTACCCCGTAGGGTGTTGGCAGCACGGGATAAGAACTCCCCCGGTGGTAAAGTCATCACCGCTGAAGAGTATGCGGCTATTGGTAAGGAAATTGTGGAGCTGGTCGAGGCCATAAGCCCGCTCGTAGCCAAGAAGGGTACTACCAATGCCTGAACCCGTTCTTGAAGTCCGTATGAAGGATAAACAGGCCGCCCTCATCACCATGCGTGACCAGGTGCGCTTACAGCTCAATGGGTTGGAGAACCAACTCTATCTTATCGACCAACTACTCAACCCGGAACCCGAACCACCCTCGGAACCGGCTCTCAACTCTTCCCCGGACGGTACAGTGTAGCTACAGGACTATACTCTCCGTCCCTCCCCGGCGTAGTGGCGATTCCCCCTTGTCCCGCTACGCCATAATTATACCCGTAAATAACAAAAGCCCCTGAGATCAGCTCTTACCAGAATGATAGGTAATGCTTACTGTCAGGGGCGTTATGATAAGCTTGCACCGCTTGGGCGTCGATAGTTCGGACTTTTGACCAGGATCAATATAACAAATATTTCTATTTTGTCAAGTCCTATTATATTTACCCGGTATCTATTATAGATAGTCCTATTGCGTGTCTATTATTCCAATATACAAATAACACCATGTATTATTAGATAAACTGAACAGCATACAATAAGAGTCCCATCGGGGGTGCATTACGAAAACCAAATATAACCCAAACATAATAAACTCATAAAAGGGTGGGGTAGGGATAGGATCAGGTATATGTTTACATAATATATATTATGCGTACCTATAAGGTGTAAAGCTATACACTTCCCTATCAATAGATGATATTCTTATCTATGTATCATTTTGATACATTCCGTGTATCGTTTTGATACATTATACAGTAGCAAAATGCGACTGTAGGTTAATAGTAACTATTACTACATCCTCTATGAATATGGGTAATCTGTTACCCACACACACGTATTATTACTATGTCTATTGAATGTGTGTAATACGTTACCCATTACGATGCTGTCTATAGAATATTGTGTACATTGAAAAATAAGACTTGACAAGTATGTACATACTATATATATATTGTATGATAAGAGCGCGGACACAGTAACCAGATAACACTAATAAGGGATGGTACACCATGAATCAGCACACAGTCAGCAGGCGGGCACACAGGACACAGGAACAAGTACAAATTTGGATTAATTAACAATTACACAGAAAGAGGTATCACAATGAAACATGTATTTAACACTTATGAATGCATCCACGTATGGAGTACACAAACACAGAATGACGGCCGGAATCAAACAGGTAACGTGTTTTTTGACGGGTCTACGATTTATAGCTACGGGCACCATTTTCCTATTGCATCATTCTGCGATGCGAACACAGTATTAATTAACTCCCGCAGCTATTCAATTACAACGTCTAGGCACCGAGGAGCCGTGTTATCTGCTTTACCATACAATATCAAGACTTTCACAGTTCCGGAAGTAGAAATATTTGGCACCCGCAATCATATCCACAATATTATATACCTTGTTGACAGATTTCACGATGCAATGAAAACGGCGGCCCGGGCGTCAAAGTATAATCATTATCAATATGGCGCACTCGGTTATCTTACATGTTTGAGAGAATATGTCAAATACTTTAAGCTTGCAACCGAACTAAATAAGCGTTACCGGGACTTGTACAAAGTGTACAAACGTGACGTGAAAGAAATCGAAAGCTTGTCGGCGGCATTTAAGGATAAACTTGCAATCCAGGCCGAGTATAACCGGGTACATCAACCGGAGATCCAAGCGCGGCGCGATAAGGCCAAACACAAACGTGAAGAGCTTGAAGCGCGGGCAATAGAAGCGTACCGGAATAAACAATTTGACAACCTGGAACTGTGGAAAGCGGGCGAATTGGCACATTACGGGTACAACGATTTACCGCGATCTAAATTCGCATATTTACGTATTAAAGACGGCAAAATCGAAACAAGTCAAGGCGCGTCTATACCTGTTGACCGGGCTAATCATATCTGGTTATTTATAATAACCGTTCGCAAGGCTGGTAAGGAGTTTAACAGTACGTCTCTACACTATGAATCTATTAATCGGTTATTCTCACCATATTGGCTGCGGAGTGTAAGCGTTACCGGTGACTTGTTTATCGGTTGTCATCATATTCAATATGCGGAATTAGAACGCATTGCAAGGCTATTGAACCTTATATAATAAGGAAATATCACTATGAAGAAGAAATTTAAGATTGATAAGGAATTGTGTGTTTTGTTCATTGTATTGATACCATTGTTATTATCAATATTACATTTATACATCCAATCTGTTATGAGGTGAATCATGAATGGTTATATCTGTTTTTACAAAGGCAAGCAATTTGAGGTATATGCGGATTCATCACTTCAGGCACAAAAAGAATGTGCTATTGATAACCATATCAAAAAAAGATATGAAATAACTGTTGTTCTTGCTGAGGTAAACGGTGAAACAGTTATACATAAACCTATTGAATTTTAATCAATATGAGGTAAATAATGGATAATTTAATCGAATCAATCGAACATCGCGGGCACACTATCAATATTTACCCAGACGATATGTCCGGTGAAGATTCTCCGCGGGACTGGAATAATCTGGGAACTATGGTATGCTTCCATAGACGCTATGAACTCGGTGACAAGCATGATTTTTCTGATCCTGATGAATTGCAAACATACATAAAGATCAACAAAGCGCTTGCACTTCCGTTATTTCTGTTGGATCACTCGGGGTTATGGATGAACACACGTGGATTTAATTACTGTGATCCGGGTGAATGGGACAGTGGGCAAGTTGGTATAATTTACGTATTACCTGCAACAGTCCGGAAAGATTATAATGCCAAGCGTATAACTAAGCGGGTCCGGGAGAGTACATACAAAGTATTATTACAAGAAGTGGAAACATATAACGATTATTTAACTGGTAACGTGTACGGTTATATGATTGACGGGCCGGCTTGTAATGATTCATGCTGGGGTTATTACGGTGACACCGGATATATGATAAGTCAAGCGAAAGAACAGATTGATTATTCAATCCAAGCGGCGCGGCGGGCGCACTTTGACAAGTTGAAAGCTTGGATTAAAAATCAGGTCCCGTTGTATTCACGTTCACCATTAACAATATAACCGGACCGGTGTATAATGTTTGAGTATATCGCAGTAATTATTTTAATTATCATTATTGGTGCATCATTGCCGATGTTACCGAAAGATAAGGGATGAAGTCATGAAAACTTTCAAAGATATAGATGAAATCAAATCAGCAGCAAGAGTATTACATTCTCACTGGTTTGATAAAGATACAATGAAATTTTTCAAGTCAAGAGTTGGAAATACAGTTTATAAAGGTGTATACTTTATAAGCTCAGAACAGTTTGATTATAACTCACCGCGGTTATATTCAATTCGTAAAGTAGTATGTGAAAACAATAGATTTGATATTCAGACTATCGGAGACTTTCAAGGCTATAACACATTTTCGGAGGCAGTATATCACATTAAAAACTATTTACATTAATTACACACTTGACAACAGGATAATACAATGCAGAATGACTTTGTAGGGGAAGACATATTCGATAGCCGGGATGTAACTGAGCGCATTGAAGAGCTTGAAGCTATTGATTCGGATGATAGGGTTGAATACGAGGATGAGGAGTTGGAAGAACTAATTAAATTCCGGGATGAAGTGAACAGTGCCAAATGGAACGACGGTATAACTTTTATAAATGAGGATTATTTTGAGGATTACGCAAGGGAGTTCGCAGAGGACATTGGCGCTATTAACCGGGATTTGAATTGGCCTGCTAATTGTATTGACTGGGAACAAGCAAGCAGGGAACTAAAATTGGATTATACAGAGGTATATTTCAGCTTTGATAATATTACTTATTATTATCGCTAACGACGTAATTCCACACCTAATAACAGGATATAAACAGAGTAATCAATTTGAGGTATACTATGCGGGCGGTAAATAAAGCGCCCTAAAGTACTATAATAAATAATAAACAACCGGCCCGGTGAGCTAATGACTTTCCGGGCCTTTATTATGCTTGCTCGACATGCCGTCAATCCATACATCAGGGCTATATCTATTCATTGCGCAACCGGCATACAGGTCAATAATAACGCCCTAAGCCTTACCATAGTGCCACTTTCATACTATAATTGATTCTATAGCCATTTCCGGGCATTCTCAGGCATATTATACTTTAGTAATATGAATGGTCACTGATTCTCAATACTTATTAGTAATAATTACTATTATTACGGTATTTGATAGGGCAGGGGATCAAAAATTAATATTCAAAATTCCGAATTTCCCGGTGTATTTTTGGGTGTATCGGAAAACACAGGTTTAAAATGGGGACTTTTCAAATGGAGGTTTCAAATGGGCATTCCCTTTTCAAATGGACATTCCGGTTTCAAATGAGAGTGCGGTTTCAAATAGAGACACTATGTTGCATTATGCAACGTAGAGAGTACCTTGCTACGAATACTTTTCAAACGGGGGATTGGTATGGGATTTTAAGTGGGTGTAAGATAAGGCATTACGTGGTTTTAAACGGGAAATAATATTTTACTTGACAAAATAAATAAAACATGCAATATTAACAAGCGTAAATACAAAACACATTAAAATAGGGTGGATGAGGAAAGATAACCCCGTATAATTGGAAGAGTATAAATACCGTGCGGGTATATGACGTCTAAATATCCGGAGCTTCCAACCTTATCCACCATACACACAGACGGATCATATTAAAAATAGGGATATACAATGGACTTCAAAAAGGGTGATAAAGTAACCGTTATATTCGATGCTATTGTCATGATGACAAATAACATGGCATCAGGTATACCAATAATCGAGGTAGCGCTTGATAATGTTGGTGGGCACCCAGAGAATTTCTTTTTTGTTAATGGTCAAATAGAAGAACATATTAAAAAGAGGATATGATGACCGATACCAAGATAATCTTGCATGAGGCATTGGATGAAGAACAAATGAATTATCCGGGCGATAATGCCAATATATTTGAGACCTCGGATGGGGATGATGGTAATGGGGCAGAATTTTGGATCGGACATTGTGCAAGAGCTTCCTTTTCACCTATTGAATATAATCCACGACATTATTTGAAAAGGGGAGAATGATCATGCCAACAGGGAATATAGATAAGATTATCGTGTTGTGTTTGTATATAGGGATAGCATCCTTGATGTCGGTATTAGCGTTCGCGGGAATGTGTGTGTATACCTGGAGTCAGGGGGAGCATGTAGATGGTGTGAGTATTAAAAGGATGTTTGGGAGTGTGATGAGGGCTATAAGGAAGAATGAGGAGATGACCGATGAAAATGATGCGGAATAGAATTACGATCGAGACTGATTGTGATACGCTGTATTTGTCAAATGGTGGATTCTGCATCACGATAAAACTGGAACCTATATTTACAGACATGCTTGAACAGTTTTTCAGAGGGATAAATAATGATGATGGAACATTTAGATGATGAAATCCGACAGACTATTACCCGTTTAGCAGATTTACTTTGTCAATGGGAGCGTAGTACGGGTAGAGAATCGGTTTTTATACTGAGAGAGCAGGGAGGTTTCTGTTTTAGGGCAGCTAATGGAAAGCCAAATATTCCTGATGATATAACAGATGACCAGATAATAAAGACAATATTAGGCTAAAAGGATTGTGATTTATGTTGCAAGCAATTAGTAATATTATAGGTATAAAAATAGGTATATGGGGTGTATTATGGTTTGTTAATGGAATAGTATTTGCCATATGTGTGGCAATATTAATAGCTAATGAAATGGATATTAAAGATTGAATGGCATCTGAATAGAAAGGACGGCGAGTGATATGAACCGAATAGTTGATCCAGAGACAATAGATAAAGTTACCCAAGATATGATAAATCCAAACGATGAAAGTTTTTTTGTGCCGATAGGGAGTATATTGGCCTGCCCTGAAGCACCGGACTGTGAGGATCAAACGCAAACGCTATGGCATATAGAACATAGATTGAATATGGTTCTACAGGAGTATGGTGAGAGTATACCTTATGCAGTCGGGAATGTAATAAATAGTATACGAGTGTTTGTAGAGGATAAAATAAAGGACGGTGAGTGATGATTCCTAATAATGTATTAATCGGAATAATCGTAGTAATCGTAGTATGTTCTATCGAGTTCGTTTTGCTTCTGTTAGCACTGAGAAGGATCAGAAAGCTTATGAGAACTATTGAAGTCATTTCTGCACTGATTGACGAAATGGCTATTGAGTTAAGGCATAACGAAGTGATTGGAGGGACGGATGTCTAAGAAAGAATATATCTCGAAGGAAGCGGCGGATGCTATGAAAGTAGCATAGCCAAAATCCCTATTAAACCAGAGGATGTAAAATAATGGGATTACGTTTAACTGACACGGGAAATGCAGAACGCTTGGTAAGCATGTTTGGTCCTGATATACGTTACTGCCCCCAGCAGCGGGAATGGTATGTGTGGGATGGCAAGAGATGGAAACCGGATATAGAAGGTACGGTTATGGGGATGGCTATACAAGTGGCGTTTTCATATCGGGACGAAGCTGAGAAATTAAATGCCGAGGATGCCAATCATAAGGTCGATATATTACGCCTTACCAAACATGCCAATAGATCAGAAAGTCTTCATGGTATACAGTCCATGGTGAAATTAGCCGAGTGGGATAAAAATGTAGTAGTGCCATTCGATGAATTTGATCGTAACCCGAACATGTTATGTATAACTAATGGTATGATTGATTTTACAGACTGTTCCTACCGCAGATTTGACCGTGATGCTCACATTACTAAAATGGCAAATGTAGCGATGGTAAGAGGAGCAGTCAGTAAGGCGTGGAACAGATTTCTACAGGATGTTATACCCGATCCGGATACGCGTGATTTTATCCAGCGGGCAGTAGGGTATAGCGTTACCGGGCACACCACAGAAGAGAAAGTGTTCTTTGTACATGGCAGTGGGCGTAATGGTAAGACCACGTTCATAAACACTCTTTTAAATATGTTGGGTGATTATGCTGCCCAAGCCAGTAGCAATGTTCTCATGCAAAAAGAAAATACCGGCCCCAATAACGAACTCTATGTGCTTAGAGGAAAGCGGCTGGTGGCGGCGACTGAAACAGGGGAGAATAAGCGATTAGATGAGAATCTTATGAAACGGTTGACCGGTATGGATTGGGTGAGTGTCAATCCAAAATATAAAACAGAAACAGTATTTATGCCGGTATGGAAAATCTGGTTGTCTACCAATCATGAACCCGTCATTACCGGTGAAGATATAGCGATATGGGAACGTATAATTAAAGTTCCGTTTATGGTGCGAATACGGAAGCCGGATGTGGAATTGAAGTTACGGTTGCTTAATTCCTTTGAGGAGCGTAGCGGCATCTTAAACTGGGTATTAGAGGGTGTTAGGAGATGGCATGAGGATGGATTGGTGTTGCCGAAAGAAATAAAGGACGCTACCCACGATTACAAATCAGAACAAAGTGCGATAGAGAGGTTTATAAAAGATAAGTGTAAATTCGGTATATCGTGCATAGTAGTAAAATCTTATTTGTATAAAGAATATGTAAAATGGTGTAAAATTAATAAGCAGATTCCCAAGACTAAAAACAGTTTTGGACGGATTATGAATGAAAAAGGCTTTAATTCTATACGCAAAACCAACGAAAGATACTGGATTGGGATTGATATTCGCAATTCTGTTGATCTAACTTTGGGGGGATTTGAGCAAAATGACAAATTATAACCACATTTTTAAAAACACACCTGTTAATGTCACGCCCCCACTGCTACTACTCTTCACAAGGAATATATTATATGACACTATGTAATTGTTTATTAATAAAAAAAAAAAATTTATATATAGTTAACAAAGCGCGCGCGCGTGCGCGAGGGAGTGTCATAGCGTCATAATGAAAGGTGGAAACGAAAATGGAAAACAGGATTATTAAAAAGGGGCAAACGATTATTCTGACAAGCGGATCATATTCCGACTACGGGATAGGTTTCTTAGCGATTGCTTTGAAGGATATAGATATGGGTTTGTTTATGGAACGGTATTTGGTAAAACATCCTAAACAGAGACAGCATTTCTGGTTTGATGAAGGGCGGTGTATTAAGTGGTTGTTATCGGAGGGGTACTTGAAACCGTTACCAATTACCGAATTGTGTATAAATGAGGATTATGATGAAGGGTATGACTTAAAGGAGGTAGCGTATGATGCCGAGGACTAACAAACCAACGCTCGTAAAAACATTTCGGTTTCCACCGGAACTCATCGAGAATATGGAGCGTGTATTATTCTTTACAAGGGAGGAGGAAAAAGCCAAATATGAGAGCATGACAGATTTCATCAAAATCGCAATGGAAAAATTAATAAAGGAGGAAAGGAGGTTGATCGAGAAAGAGGGTGTGGTTTGGGATCATCTCAAACCTAATTTTAAACAATCAATGGAGGAGTAACAAATGGGTAAAGTAGACTTACGATATGAGGCCCTTGCTGAGGGCGGAACTTTCTTTGATGATTTTGACGGGGTTATTTCGGACATTAGATTCATCATGACCGATTATAACGGCAAAGCAAAAACTCCGGTGGCTGTTTGTAAAGTCACACTCAGAGTAGGGGATGATGAATCAACCCAGTTCTATGCATTGGGGGGAGATGGTGATTTTGTCGCCAACGAGACCGGTACAGGATTGGAGTTTTTGAAAGCCAAGACCAAACCAACCAAACAGACCAATTACGGTAGATTCCTGAAATCGCTTATTGATGCTGGGTTCCCTGAGAACAAAATGGATGCGGACGACATCAGTTACCTTGTCGGCCTCGATGCACATTGGTTAACTTCCCCGGTAGAAAGCACGGGATCAAACAAGAAAAAGGAAGGGGAAAAAGAGCATACGGTACTGTTGTGTACCAAAATTAACAAACTGCCTTGGGAATCCGATGCTGCTAAGGGAAAAGCAAAAGGAAAAGCCAAGGGTAATGCCAAAGTAGTTGATGATGATCTTGCCAATATCGTAGCCGGGATTATTCAAGGGATAGCCATTGATAATGATGGTGAGATGACCAAGGCGGCGATGTTGTCGGCTATGTTCAAGAGCCCTGATGTGGATAATAGCGGTAACAAAAAAGGAGTGTTGCAGCTTGCAAAGGATGATACCTTCCTCAAAAGCAGGAGTGAATGGCAATTTGAGGGTGGGATATTAACAATTTAACGTAGCCAGTCACAATATGATTGTGAGGGGTAATCGGGTAGCACTGAGTGTTGGATCCCCCAGGCAATTAGTCGATTACCCTCTCACTTAATAAAACCGGAGAATAATATGAGGAAAACAAATTATATAGTGTACGTGGACAAGGATACGTTGGATAATCCGGATAAACTATTCGATGCGGTGTTTGCCCATCTGATTAAGAGAGAGTGTCCTATCCCGAAGAGGCGGGTGTTTATGTCACTCTTCACGAGAGCCTACAGTCCGGAAACACAAATGAAGGTGATAGGTGATTGGGTGCAGGTGAGGGATATTGAAACTTTCCCATTCAGAAATGAAGCCAAGTCTACATTGGACGAATGGGAAGGAGTATCACCGCCGGTGGATACTGCAACGCCGGAAGGAAAGCGTATCGTGGATGATGCAGCCAAGGAAGTATTTGAAAGGGTAAAGAATGAAGCCGATGAAGGGGGTCACACGTGATGAAACAAAGTACTTACACCGCTGAAGATATTGCAAGCGGACTTCAGGTGAATGTTGAAACTGTCCGCCGGTGGTTGCGAACCGGACACCTGAAAGGGAAAAAGTTACTACAGCGATACATCGTCACCGATAATGAGTTACAGCGGTTTCTTGGTGATGATATTTATGCCGGGGTTATCGACACACTGCCCTCATTACCGTCCAATGAAGCACAAACTCCTGGAAAGGAATCGGATGCATGGAATGAAGCTAACGTGGCTGGTATTCGGGGTGCAGCGGCTGGTAAGAAGCTGAGAATGTGTATAGAGGACAATCCACTTACTGGGAAAACAGCATTTCATGCGAGGATTGTAGATGAGGATACGAGAACTACAGGAGGAGTTTCCGTGGACGACGGAGCAGACGGAGAGCCGGAGTCCGGGGTTGCATCTGAGTGAAGTAATTCATGAGATGGGCAAGGTGATAATGGAGACGCAAGAAAGGGAGATTGATAATGATACCCGTATGCAGTTCGAGAAGGGTTATCTGTGGGAGGTAACATTGTCCATGGCGTTTGGTGAGAAGGCGGCCATGCGGATTGGGGAAGTGGAGTTGGATGGTATTATCGGGAGTCCGGACGGCATATGCTATGATGACCCGCTCTGTATCATCCCCATCGTGGAGGAGTATAAGTGTACAGCTAAGAATTCCAAAACCCAGCCCACGGATATGTGGAAATGGATGGCGCAAGCGAAAGGATACTGTAAAATGGTGGGGGCGACCAAGTGTATATTTCGGGTGCTGCACCTGTCGTTTGTACCGGTGTATAAGGTGTGGGAGTTGGTGTTTACGCAAGGTGAATTGGATGAGAACTGGCAGTCAGTGGTGAGTATGGCTAAAACAATGAAAAAGGGGGAGTGAGTAATGGAACCCAAAGAAACCGCTGATGTTATGGAACTTGAACAACGTGTTGATGCTCTTAAACAATCTATTTCGGATTACCACAAGGAGAAGATTATGGATGTTAGAGAAATTAAAAAAGCGGTGGTGGTACTGGAGGAAACTATTCGTGATATTCTACAGGAATTTGAGAATAAGACTGGTACTACTGTTGAATCCATGTACATTAGCCACGACAAAAAAGAGCAATCTGAAGCGACAAGCTATGTGGATGAGGTCAAAATAAACGTAAGTATATAAGGGGGAGTATGGATTATGAAAGCTGAAATAGAAACGATAAAACAACCGGAAATGTTTGCCCCGATCAAACTCACCATAATATTGGAATCGGTGGACGAGGCACGATCATTGTGGCATCAATTAAATACAGCGTGGCCAAGTATCATAAAGGAGGCCAGTATTAATGCCTGCGCTCTTCCACCAAAGAAAATGACGTTTGATGTATGGTGTGAGTTGGGTGACTATATGACTAAACACAATCTCATGGGGGTATAACCAATGGAACCTAAAACAGAAGAAGAGTGGAACACCAAAGACGAATTGATAGGATTCTTATTATGTGAGACCGCTTGCCGGGATTTCATTAAAAAAGTGGAGTCGGGCGGAGCGAGAAGTATCCGCTCATATAATCAAATGAAAGATGCAATCAGGGTTATTGATAAAGCACGGGGGGTATAATCAATGAATACCGCAACGATACAACAATACGAAACACAGAGTGTCAAATTGATCGACGAGGCCAACGCCATCCTGATATTCGATGATGCCACACGGGAATTGGCAACCGAGTTTACCAACAATACCCGAAAAGCCGTTAAAGCTATCGAAGCAGAACTCAGACCGGACATCGACGCAGCCCACACACTCCATAAAAACCTACTCAGCCGCCTTCAGAAGCTCACAGCGCCCTTTAAAACAGCCCAGGGTATCGTGGATAAGGAAATCAAGCGCGAGTGGTTAGAGCGGGATCGCATACGGCAAGAAGAGGAAAGGAAAGTTGCCGAGAAGGTGGAACGGGAACGCCGGGAGCAGGAAGCTGAGTTGGCCCGGGAAGCCGAAGCCTTGATTGATGACGGGGATATGGAAGGGGCGGAGGCGTTATTGGACATGCAAATAGTGGTGGAGCCGGTATTACCGGTCCCGGCAATGCAACGGACAATCAGGTCGGAAGCCGGGTCGGCTACTGTGCGGAAGGATATACGGGTGGAATTGGTGGACAAGCTCTTGGTAATTAAAAAAATAGCCGATGGGGAATTACCAGGCCACCTTGTGGATGTGAATTTAGGGGAAGCTAAACGATATGCCAAGGCTTGTGGACTGATGGTGATGCCGGGATTCCGTATAACTGATGATGCTGTGGTGAGTGGGAGGATACGATGACTTCACGTTGTCATTTTCTTATTGAAATAGAAAAGGAACGTGTTCGGCAGGATGAAAAGTGGGGAGAACAGAACCACAGTGATCTCAAGATGTATGCTATTCTTGGTGAAGAGTTCGGGGAGGTTGGAAAAGCCATACTTGAGGATACAGATTTAAAAAATGAATTGATTCAAGTGGCTTCGGTATGCATGATGTGGTTGGAGGCTATTGAAAGGAGGATACGCTAATGGCTTTACAGAAAGTGATTATGATGACCATAAATATGATGGGGCCGGATTTGTGGCCGCATACGGTAGTGGATGAGATACAGAAAGTAATGGAGGAGGGAGAGGCAAAGGGCAAGAGCGGATGGGAGAGATTACCCGCTGACGAACATGTATGCAGGGCGATAGAACATCTCAAATACTACGAACCACCAGACTATCCTCATGCTTTTGAGCGGGATGAGGATCACTTGGCTCATGCGTTCTGCCGTCTCATGATGGCGGTGGCAATCGAACGAGGATATGTGAAGGGAGATGAGGATGCCTAAAGGATTCGACAGAATAAGTTCCACCGCCATACCACCGAGGCGATTGGTTGTGCGTATAAGTGCCCATGAAAAGGACGGAAAAACGCACTTCGCCTTAACTGCCCCTGCACCCATAGCCGTCCTGAATATAGACAGGGGTTTGGAGGGTGTGATCGAGAAATTTGCCCATATAAAAGAAATACACGTCTCGGATGACTTTCGTGCCATGCCTTCTAAAACCATGGAAGATAATGAGGCGAGGTGGAATGCGGTTATGACGGCTTATACCGATGCCCTCGAAGATCCCCATATCAGAAGCATATTGTACGATACGGATACCGAGGCATGGGAAATAGCCCGGCTTGCTTATCTGGGTAAACTTGTGGGGGTGCGGGAACTCCATTACCCGGAAGTCAATAGCATATTCAGAAATGTTATTGATATGGCGTTGGCCCACGACAAAAACGTAATATTCACATGCCGATTGAGGAAACAGTATGTGAGGAGTAGAAATAATGAAGGTAAGGATGCGAGTGCGTGGAATGGGCTGTATGAGGAGTCGGGATTCGGGGAATTTGCATCCATAGTACAGGTCAATTTACGCGCAAAGATAGTTACCGAGGATGAGGTGAAGATACCTACTATACGTGTGATAAATTGCCGGCAGAATATGCAGATGAATGGCGAAGTGTTCGAGGGGGATGAGGCACGTTTCTCATGGATAGCCGCTAATATAATTGAGGGTACAAGCCCGGAGGAGTGGGAATGAAAACTGCATGTGGGAAGTGTCAGTGGATACGTCACCTATTCCGTAACTACTATTGTGCATCCGGTGATATTCAGGTATTTGATTCCCTTTCGTCTGATGATGGTAAGGTATTTAATTTCCTTTCAGGGGAGATGATCCCCAAACGGGATGCTGTTGGACTATTTGATGTTGCTGGGTATACCATTTGCTTAAGTAAGAATAAAGGGAATTGTCCGGATTTTACACCGATACCTTATGTAGAAGTTGATATAAGTGACTTGCGTAAAGCTGCGGAAATATTGGGATTTGTAATCTCTAGGGTCGCTTGGTGGTTTTAAAGGAGGATAAAAATGTTAATTAAGATTAATAACGATTTGGCGGTATCCCCACAGGATGTTAAAAGTATTAAATTGGTACAAAAGGACGCTCCCATTCCATCTCATATAGAGATTAAAATGTACAATGGGGTTGAATGGAGGATAAACAATTCCAGTCAAAGGCGTTTTAACAAACTTGTTAAAGATATGAATGAAGCTTTAAGGTACGGAGTATGATATATCTTGACAATCGGGTAGGAAGCAAAGAACTCTATCGACTATTCCCCAAATACGCTATCGAGCTGACCCATTTGGAATACGGGGATATTATGTTTGCCGGGCACCATGCAGACGGGGATGTGGTTATCGGTATAGAGCGTAAACGAATTGGTGATCTGATAAACTCCATGTGTAGTGGGAGACTGGGTGGGCATCAGCTTATCGGTATGCTCAACTCGTACCACTATTGTTATCTCGTCGTGGAGGGAGTATTTAGAGCCAATCCACAGAGTGGAATATTGGAAGTATGGAGGAAGTCAGGGTGGCAGGAATATACTGCGGGTAAGCGGAGGTTCATGGCGAGGGATATATGGTGTTTTTTGAATACCATAGAGATAATCTGCGGGGTTAAGTGCTGGTATTGCGCCCGGGAGACCGATACCGTACAATGGGTGTTGGCGTTAGCACATTGGTGGATGAAGGAGTATGGGGAGCATAAGAGTCATTTGCAGCCTAATATGAGTGGACGGGTGCAATTATCCAAGCATTCGGTGGTTAGGAGGGTGGCCGGACAATTGGATGGTATTGGGTGGGAGAAAGCGAAGGCAATAGGGGAGAAATATGAGACGGTGGAAAAGTTGGTGAGCGCCGGGGAGAAGGAATTGATGGAGATAGAAGGGATCGGGGAGAAGTTGGCGAGAGGGATAAGGGAGCAATTGAGGGGGAAACAATGATAATACAGGGGGATGTGAGGGAGATATTGAGGTTGATGCCAGATGAGATGGTGAATTGTGTGATAACCAGTCCGCCGTATTGGGGATTGAGGGATTATGGGTTGGAGCCGGTGATATGGGATGCAGTCGAAGGATGTGAGCATGTGTGGGGAAATACGCATACTCATAAAACTGATTTGCAAGCAGGCAATCCCGAATTTCAAAGGCAATGGAGAGAACAAGCAAGTGGAGAATCTGAATCATCTTTCTGTACTCTTTGCGGTGCATGGCGTGGCTCTCTCGGTCTCGAACCCACATTCCAACAGTATATTTCTCATTTGATGCAGATATTTGACGAGGTGAAACGGGTGCTGAAAAAGGATGGAACTTGTTGGGTGAATCTCGGAGATAGTTATTCTGGTTCGTGGGGTGATAGTGGATATAGACCAGAGAGAACGGGTGTTTCTGGTCACCAACGAGAAAAAAATACTGAGTTCTTTAAGAGAGAGGGACATCCACGTTTTAATCCACCAACAAGGAAAACAAGCGTTAAAAATAAATCCCTCTGTCAAATCCCCTCACGTTTCGCAATCGCCATGACTGACGCTGGGTGGATATTAAGAAATGAAATAATCTGGCACAAGCGCAACTGTATGCCTTCATCGGTAAAAGATCGGTTCACCGTTGACTTTGAGAAGGTGTTCTTCTTTGTTAAGGATAAGAAGTATTGGTTTGAACAGCAGTTTGAAGAACAAAATACTAAACTGCAACGTAGATTCGCAAAAGAATCACCAAAGGATTATGGTTATCCTGCGCATAGAAAACCGTCAATGAGCTACCGTTATGACAATAGAGTACCAAATGAGCAAGGCCGCAACAAACGCTGTGTCTGGAAAGATGAATCATTTGATATAGGAGAATTTACTTATCATTTATCACAGCGATTAAAAGAACTTGCACCGGACATTCTTGAAATGATTGCTGATGAATTTGGGCTAAAAAAATGTGTATGGGATGTTACAACCAAACCATTCAAAGGTGCTCATTTCGCTGTATTCCCTCCCGCTCTCGTAGAACCCATATTGAATGCCGGATGCCCTCCAGGTGGCACAGTATTAGACCCATTCGCAGGTTCGGGTACGGTTGGGGTTGTGGCTAAACAACAAGGAAAGGATTTTATCGGGATAGACTTAAATCCAGCTTACTGTGACATGGCTGAAAAGAGAATAGGATAAACATTTACACTACTATATTCCAAATTACTAAAAATTTTGTTTTGGGGAGAATCGGACAATGGCAAATATGATTCGCAGGTTGTTATGTAGAGTAGGGCGGCACTCATGGTGTTATACCTACAATGCTTTTACACATGCAACAACACGGGAGTGTATGGCAGTGGGATGCGGGGCAAAGCAGAAGAAGGTTGGAACTAACACATGGGTTGGTATCACAACTATTTTATAGTCAGGGGGAGTGGACAATGGCAAAAGTGATTGGAAGATTATGTTGCCGAATGGGACGGCACAAGTGGTATTACTCATTTAGTCACTTGGGGATTTCTCGTGAGTGTATAAAGTGTAAGAAAAGTCAATTACTGAGTACGCGTGTTAAATGGATTGATTACTAATAAAGGAGGATTGATTATGGCACATGACAATCAGTATAAAGAGGCACCGGAAGGCGTAAAGATAAAGAGGTATGATTATCCTGTAGCGGGGGAGTTGTACTGGAACAGGTATACACGGTCGGTGGAGACGGCGTCCCAAACACTTAACGAGATGGCGTTAATATTGGTCAGGGAGGATTAATATGAAACTGTGGTGGTTTAGATTGTTGCATGGGTGCCCTTGCTTGATGAAAGCTCCGGCATCCTGTCTGGGGTGGTCAGATAAACGAGGGTATCTGTTTTATCCATTGAAGGGATATTCTGCACTGAAAAATTGCCGTATATGTGGCGGGAAGGGGTTTATATGAGACCTTGTCCGGAACATGATGCCCTTGGTTGCCCCATGACCCGTATTAACCGTGTGAATGGGGAGGGTCCAGTCCCATGTACTATCATGTTGATTGGGGAGGCACCGGGGCAAACGGAGGATAGGAAGGGGAAGCCGTTTTGTGGGAAGAGTGGGAGTGAGTTGGAGCATTTGTACCTTGCCAAGTGCGCTAATATATCCCGCCAGAATGTGTACATTACCAATATTTTGAAATGTAGAACGAATGAGAAAGATAGAGACCCAAATCAAGCAGAGATTGATGCTTGTAGCCAGTTATTATTTGATGAATTTATGTTGGTAAAACCCCGTTTTGTTGGTGCAGTGGGGCGTCTGGCAGCTCGGTGGTTGTTTAATGGTGATATGAAAATGGAGAAGATGCACGGGTTTGGGTATCGGGTAGACACAGGAGATGCGCTTGGTATGCCCCTCTACCATCCCGCATTCGGTCTCCACAACACCACTATGATGAGACACATTATGGATGACTGGACACGATTTGGGCAACTTGTTAGAGGGGATACAAGTGTTATGTGGAGGGAAAATCATGGACGAATTTGAACCTATTTATCTTCCTGACCTATATGAATTTGTTCTACGTCCTACTGTGGCGAGTAAGTGTCTGTTTACTATGAAAAGCGATTGTAGACGTAGACGTAAACCAGTACATGTGGAATTTAAAGTACAGAATGGGTTGGTTATTGGGGATTTCATACTCCATAGGATAGTAGTGATAAGTGCTGATGGGAATAAAAGGGAGACGGTGTTATGATGATACTTGATATTGCAGACTTTGTAGAATATGTTGTGAAATATTCCGTGATTGGTGAGAGAAGGGCAACTAAAATTGCAAAGGATGCAGAGG
>Ga0307379_10004799_pt1 | contig 19123 bp, 16 predicted proteins | sample UN2MG_FD_202237 | JGI IMG/M metagenome (GOLD analysis project Ga0307379, IMG submission 202237) | Soil microbial communities from Risofladan, Vaasa, Finland - UN-2 | ecosystem: Environmental > Terrestrial > Soil > Coastal area > Acid sulfate soil | place: Finland: Risofladan, Vaasa | collected... | reverse complement strand
CTGTCGGCGGCGACGAATTCGTGACCGGCGTAGTGCTCAACCTGGGTCTGGGTAAATGGGGCACTTTCTGGCTGATAATGTTTGTCCTCATCATTCTGGGAATGTTCCTGGACTGGGTAGGCATCATGTACCTGGCGGTGCCCATCTTCCTTCCCGTAATCAAGGACCTGGGCTTTGACCTGTTGTGGTTCGGCATCATTTATAATGTCAACATGCAGATATCCTTCCTGAGTCCGCCTTTCGGTTACGCTCTGTTTTACCTGAAAGGGGTCGCCCCTAAAGACATATCAATGTGGGAAATTATCAAGTCGGCTTTACCCTTCCTTGGCCTTCAGTTTGTAGGCTTGGTGATTTGTGTTTACTATCCCCCATTATGCACCTGGCTTCCCAATCTTATATTTGCTCCAGGTAAATTCGGGGTATAGCCGCAGGGCACAAGGGCGACACTTGCTAAGGATGCCAGATAGAGGGGGATGTTGTGGGTTTTAACTCCCGCGGCATTCCCCTTTTGGAGAGAGCTTCAATAGCAGGAGTGATAAGAGACTAACTGTTGGTGAAAAATATGAAGCTTTATATTCCACCGTCCTTTCGTATCATCAGTGCCAATATTGCCAAGTCAGGGAATCCTCTTGGCTTGAAAAAGACCGACTGCGCTGCCTGGGCTGAGGGTCTCCAGCTTCCCACCAAAGGGGAAACCATCCTCTACACCGGCTGCGAATACCAGATGACAGCCTATATCGGCTCCCTGGTGGAAGTCCTGGAAAAGGTAAAGTTTAAGGACGGCCTTCTCTCGGCGTTTAGCGGAATCCAGGCCGTCACCGGAAAGCTCGGGGTGGATTTAACCAAGATTTACACCAAGGTGACCGGTGGCGAGAGCAAAACCTATAACAATCTCGTCAGGATGGCGGCTTTGACCCTGAGGAAGCTGGGCATAGATTTCGCCTACCTTGAGGGAGAACTCTATACCGGGGCTTTACTCTACGAGTATGGTCTTTTTGAAGAGCTGGAAGCGCAGGCGAAACTAGTGGTAAAACAGCTCAGGGAAGCGGGGGTAAAGAAAATAATTGCCCTCACCCCCCACTCCGCCGAGGCCTTTCAGCAAGTGTACCCACAGTTTGTTGACAGCTCTGGCTTTGAGGTCACTACTTATGTCAGTATTGTAGCCGATACCATAAAAAAGCTGGGAACCAGGCTGTCACTGCCCGAACCGCTATCCGTGACTATTCATGACCCCTGCCACCTGGCCAGGTCGCTTAAAATAACCGAGGCACCCAGAGATGTCCTGCAAGCTATTGCTAACCTGGAAGTCAGGGAGACGCAATTTAATAAGGAGCTAACCGGTTGCTGCGGAGCACCCTGTGAAACGATATTCCCTGAACTCTCCGAGTTGGTGGCCAACAAGCGTGTTGAAGAGCTTGCCGCTACCGGTGCCGAAGCGGTAGTGACGCTATGTCCCTACTGCTACGCAAATTTGAAGAGAAGCATAGATGCAACCGGTACCAAGTTAAAAGTGGTTGACTTCATAGAGATTGTCTACCAGGCGTTGGAGGCGAGTAATGCCGGAGCCTAAGCAGATATTTGAGGGATATTATAGTGACCTTTTGCGCAGCGCTCATAGCGACAAGATGGCGCTGGGGCTTTTCAGGTCGGTAAATGCCTTCAGAGCGGGGAGAGCCAAAGCTCTGGAGAGATTTCCACACACGGTTAAATTAGCCGAGGAGGTAAAAAAGCTCAAGGAAGACTGCATAGGTCGTATGGGTGAACTCGTTCAAAAGGCTACGGAAATCCTGGAAGAGAATGGTGCGCAGGTGCATTACGCCAAAACAGCAGATGATGCCTTGAAAACTATTGGTGAAATAGTTGGCTCAGGCAAGGTAATTGTATCCGGGAAAACCCTCACCGGGGACGAGATAGGGCTAAGGGAACACCTTGAAAGCCTGGGGAATGAGTACTGGGAGACTGACTGCGCCCAGTTTATACAGCAGCTTCGCAGAGAAAAGCCCATGCATTACGTATATCCATCGCTTCATATAACCCGGGAGGAAGTAGCTGAGCTACTGACCAATCTACTGGGTAGAGAGATACCCCCTGACATACCGACGGAGATAAGGACGATAAGAGAATTTGTTCGGGCCAAATATTTTAAAGCGGATATCGGGATTAGTGGTGGTAATGTCCTGGGAGCAGATACCGGTTCAATCTTCCTGCTTGAGAGCGAGGGTAATATCCGCATGTCAACCACGGTGCCCCCGGTTCATATCGCTTTGATCGGGATTGAGAAGGTCGTTCCCACCCTTCACGATGCCTTTAATGTAGCCGAGGTAGTCTGGCGGTACGCTGGGTTTACTATTCCGCTGTATGTAAGCTTGATTAGCGGTCCCAGTGGTACCGCCGATATTGAGTGCACCCTGATTCACGGCTCCAGCGGCCCGCTGGAACTCCACGTTATCTTCTTGGATAACGGGCGCACCGAACTTGCCAAAGACCCTATTCTAAAGGAAGCTTTGCGCTGCATGAAGTGCGGTGCCTGTCTTTTTGAATGTCCGGTTTTTGAGCTAGCCGCCGGATATTATGGTGGGCACGGCTACTTTGGCGGACTGGGAGCAATTCTAACCGCCTATATGAGTGGCGGCTTTGACCAGGCAGCGCCTATTGCCTATACCTGCCTCAGATGCGGACGCTGTACCGAGGTTTGTCCCCAGCAAATAAACCTCGCCAACCTCATACCAGAATTAAGACACCGAATCACCGGCATGGCTAAGAGATAAATCGGGGAATGCCATATTATGACGAAGTACACTGAAGTTGAACTTCCTTATGGAGATTCTTTTCTAAAAGCAAAGGTGCCGACTAAAAACTTGTCTTATATTCTAAACTCCAAATACATAAAAGGTCTTGAAGATGAGCAGGGTGCCATAACCAGCAGTCTGAGAGACCCGATAGGACGTCCTCCCCTTTACGATTGTATCAATAAGAATGATAAGGTTGTGGTACTGGTCACCGATAATACCAGACCCTGCCCTGATGACCGTCTGCTTCCTCCCATACTGGCTGAATTAGAGCGAAAAATACCCATAGAGAATATAACGATAATTGTTGCGGTTGGCCTCCACCCACCCCTAACTGAGCCACAGTTGGTGAAAAAACTGGGTAAAGATATAGTTGACAATTACAACGTGGTGAACCACGATGTCAACCAGTGTGTATACATTGGCACAACATCCAGAGGTACGCCGGTGGACATAAACAAAAGAGTTGTTGATGCGGATTTTCGCCTTAGTACCGGCTTCATTGAGCCCCACTGGTTTGCCGGCTTTTCCGGCGGCAGGAAAAGCATTGCCCCTGGCGTGTTCAGCGTCAGGTCGGCCTACAAGAACCACAGCTACAGCATGCTGGACCACCCACGCTCAATATCGGGGATTATCAAAGGAAATATCGTGCATGAGGACCTGGTGGAACAGGCAAAGATGGCCAACCTCAATTTCATAGTTAACGTGATTCTAAACAAGAACCGGGAAATCACGCACATAGTGGCTGGAGACCCCGTAAAGGCTCATGAAAAAGGCTGTGAGATGGAGGCTGACATTTCCCAGGCCAAGGCACCTCACAAGGTAGATATTACCATTACCACTAACGGCGGTGCCCCGCTGGACCTGGACCTGTATCAGGCCTGCAAGGGCATGAACACCGCCTCCAGGATAACCCGCGACGGCGGAATCGTAATTATAGCTTCAGCCTGCGGCGACGGCAAGGGGCCGGAGGAATTTGTAGAGCTACATGCCTCGGTCAGCTCTCCCAAGGAAGTACTACAAAAAATAAGGCGCGAAGAGCCGATAGGTGTGCAGTGGCAAAATCAAATCCTTGCCCGCGACCAGTTAAGGAACGACTTCTACCTGGTGTCCTGCATAGATGATAAAACAGTCAGAGATATGATGATAACGCCAATACGCACCATAGAGGAAGGCCTGGAAAAAGCGCTCCAGATTATTGGAGATAACGCCGAAATCGCGGTAATTCCGGAAGGCCCGCTGGTAGTTCCCGTGCTGGAGGACTAAGACGAGCAGCTCTTCTATTGGTGAGGTTTCCCCTAACTAACGCGCTCAACCTTTGGGCTACATACACTTTGAAGACAACCCCCCTAAAAGTGTATACTTTAATTAGTCATACTCCATTCTCTAGAAAGGCAGCCCACATGGTAAGCATATTTCTTTTTGAAGACGCCTGCGAGGATGCGTTCCTTCTGGGAAACAAAGGAGCCAATCTGGTGACTATGACCAGATTGGGGCTTCCGGTTCCACCGGGATTTATAATCTCCATTAAAGCTTACAGAAAATACCAGCGCGATGGTAAGTTGCCGCTTGAGGAGATTGAGCAAGCGCTATCCCGGCTGGAAAAGAAAACCAGGAAAAAATTAGGTAAGGGTCTATTAGTCTCGGCTCGCTCCTCAGCACCAGCCTCAATGCCAGGAATGATGGATACCGTGCTCAACCTGGGAGATTCAGCCGGGATAATATCATCAATAAAACAGGTGTTTGATTCCTGGGACAATCTAAGAGCTGTCGAGTACCGCCGCCTCAACCGGATTCCTTCCGATTTAGGTACATCAGCTATAGTCCAAGCCATGGTATTAGGCAATAAAGACAAAAATTCAGGAACCGGAGTAGTTTTCACTCGTAATCCCAGTAATGGCAACAGGGAGCTTTTTGGTGAATACCTGGACCAGGCTCAAGGTGAAGACCTTGTCTCAGGGAGGAGAACACCCCAGCCCATAGCAAAGCTCAAACTCCAGATGCCCAAGGTCTATACTCAACTGGAGACAATGACTGATACCCTGGAGAAATACTTCAGGGATATGCAGGACATTGAGTTCACGATAGAAGATGGCAAACTTTACCTTTTGCAGACCAGAGCCGGCAAACGAGCTGGTCTGGCAGCGGTGAGAATAGCTATTGACATGGTCAGAGAAGGGCTAATCTCGCCCGAGGAGGCGATATTGAGGTTAACCCCTCAAGACGTGAGGACCATGTTGTACAAGCGACTAAAATCGCCAGAATTATATCGCCCGGTGGCGAGAGGTTTGAGTGCCTGTCCGGGTGCTGCCTCCGGTAAGATAATATTCGACCCGTTTGAAGCAGTTTCTCAAGCCCAACTAGATGAAGATATAATTCTGGTCCGTCCTGAGACCAGCCCTGAAGACGTCCAGGGCATCAATGCTGCCGAGGGGGTGCTTACTTCACGAGGCGGGCTTACCTCACACGCCGCCATCGTCACCAGAGCCATGGGCAAATCCTGTGTCTGCGGTGCTGAGGATATCACAATAGACCTCAAAAAAGAGAGTTTAGCCATTGGTGAGCTGTTGCTTAAAAAAGGTGATGAAATCACTATTGACGGTGACACCGGCAATATTTATGTAGGGTCCTTGCCTCTTCAGGAAGTCGAGGCTGCAGACGAACTAAAAGAACTAATGTCCTTGACGGATAGCTTTAGACGGTTGGGAGTGCGAGCTAATGCCGACACTGCCGAAATGGTAATCAAGGCAAAAGAACTGGGCGCTGAGGGAATCGGTCTATGCCGCACTGAACGTCAGTTTAATTCGCCGGAGAGCCTATCGGCAATCAGAGAGTTCATCCTGGCTGAAGACAATTCAGAGCGCGCCGAGGCAATAATTCACTTACAACGGTTACAGAAAGAGGACTTCACCGCAATCTTCACTGCCCTGGATGGAATGCCAATTATTATCAGACTCCTTGACTTGCCGCTTCACGAATTTTTGCCCTCAACAGACGAAACCAGTGACCCCCAGCTGCAGAAGCGGATAAAAGAACTGGCAGAGATAAACCCTATGCTTGGTCATCGCGGGGTAAGAGTGGGGATAACCTTCCCTGAAATTTACCAAATGCAGATTGACGCCATAATTGATGCCAAGTCGGAGGTGCCGGCCAACGTCTCTATTATGGTACCTCAGGTTATCACCACCAAGGAATTCATCAGTGTGAAGAAACAAGTAAAAGACCCCAAAGTGAAGCTTGGAGTAATGATGGAGACAGTAAGGGCATGTTTGCGTGCCGGCAAACTGGCCCACGAGGTTGATTTCTTCTCCTTCGGAACCAATGACCTGACTCAGGCAGTCTTTTCTTTCAGCCGTGAGGACGCAGAGAGAAAATTTCTCACCAACTATCTAGAGCTTGGTATTCTCCAGCATAATCCCTTTGAAATAGTGGATATAAAAGGAGTCGGCAGGCTCATGGAAACTGCCATATCGTGGGCGAGACGGGAAAAGGAGGATCTGGAGATAGGTGTTTGTGGAGAGCATGCCGGAGAACCTCAATCCATCAAGTTCTTCCATCAGATAGGAACCGACTATGTGAGTTGCAGCCCATTCCGAATACCGGTTGCCAAGCTGGTAGCTGCCCAGGCAGCCATTGAGCAAAAAGCAGGCCAGGCAAATTGTTAACTTCTACAGGAGTTGCTTATAAAGGGTAGACTGAGGGGGCTTTACGCCCCCAAAATATAGAGTTTTGAGGAAATGCAGTACCATTTGTGCCTTCAAAATTAAAAATTATTCTCCACAGGCTTGATAAAATATAAACTCGCTGCTATACTCTTGATTGGATAAAAACGTTAACAAAGCTGATAGCATATTATTAAGCTAGGATAAGCCCCGAAGCGGGCGAACCTCGATGATACGAACCATTCCATGAGGTAAAGTCTGGAGTTTGTAAATGAGGAGGGACAGAATTTGATAGAACAAAGCTTCATCAAAGAACTAACCAAGATAGTCGGGCGTGAGAACATCTTATCCTCCAAGAAAGACCTCCTGGCATATGCCTATGATGCGACTCAACACAAAGAGATGCCGGAGGTCATTGTTTTTCCCAGTAGCACCGCTGAAGTCTCAGCGGTCATGAAGGCGGCACATCGAGTACAAATACCGATAGTGCCCCGTGGTGCTGGCACTGGACTATCCGGTGGTACAGTACCTCTCCAGGGCGGACTCGTCCTCGAGCTAAGCCGAATGAACCGGATTCTGGACGTGGACCCGGTAAACCGTAGGGCTACCGCCGAGCCAGGCGTAGTCAACCTGGATTTACAGGATGCTCTGGCACCATTGGGCTTTATCTATCCCCCCGACCCCGCCAGCCAGAAGAGTTGCACCATGGGCGGGAATGTCGGTGAAAACGCCGGAGGCCCGCTCTGCTTGAAGTACGGTGTAACTTCAAAATATGTCCTGGGAATAGAAACTGTCCTGGCCAATGGCGATATCGTTGACCTTGGCAGTAACCTTGATGATATCCCTGGTTACGATTTGAGAGCTCTGCTCGTCGGCTCAGAGGGAACACTGGGTATCGCGACAAAGCTAGTGTTGCATATCCTCCCCAAATCTGAGGCTGCCCAGACAATGCTGGCTATCTTTGACAACCTGGATGATGCCAGTCAAAGCGTTTCTGATATCATAAGCGCCGGCATTATTCCTACGGCGCTGGAGATAATGGACAAGGGAATGTGCGAGGTTATTGAGCAGGGCGTAAAGGCCGGCTACCCGACCGATGCTGAAGGAGTGCTTCTCATTGAAGTTGCCGGAGTAGCCGACAGTATAGAGCGACAGGTCAAAGAAATATCAGAGATATGCCAGAAAAACAAGGTCCGTGAACTGCGCCTGCCTAAAACTACCGCGGAACGGGACGCTGTCTGGAAAGGTCGCAAGGGGGCTTTTGGCGCTATAGCCAGGATATGCCCCCCCTACTTGGTAAATGACGGCACAGTACCCCGAAATAAAATGGTAGAAGCATTACGCAAGGTAAAAGAGATTTCAGAAAAGTATCACCTGACAATACCTAACGTAGCTCATGCCGGTGATGGCAACCTGCATCCTTTAATCATGTTTGATAAGAACAACCCGGAAGAAGCCGCGGCGGCGAAGAAAGCCGGTGAAGAGGTACTCGATGTCTGCATAGCACTGGGGGGCACCATCAGTGGTGAGCACGGAATCGGCTTTGAAAAGCTAAATGCTATGAGCCGTTTATTCAGTCCGATTGACATTGCCGCCATGCGCAAGGTGAAACAGGTCTTTGACCTGAACAACAAGTTAAACCCGGGAAAGCTGCTGCCACCAGAAGCCGGCGAACCTCAACCGAGGGAAGAAGCCGCTCCCAAAGAACGAGAAGCCTTCTATCAGCGACTTGCTGAAATAGTTGGGGCTGAAAATGTGCTCAGGGATAAACCGGCGACAGCACCATATGAGGTAGATGGGTTCATACCCAATGCCGTCGTCTTTCCGTCCAGTACCGAGCAGGTATCACAAATCATCAAGGCAGCCAATGAATTCAAGGTACCAGTGGCTCCATGGGGGAGTGGCTCCAGGCAACAGGTCGGTCCCTATCTATCCGCAGTTGACACGGTTCTCTGCCTGAAGAATATGAATAAAGTCATAGACTTTGACATTGGTAACCTCTCCATTAAGGTAGAAGCAGGTATGATTAACGGTGAATTACAAAAGCAGATGACTGAACACAAACTCTTCTTCCCCCTTGACCCGCTTTATATGGAGACATCAACTATTGGTGGGGAACTGGCCGCCAATGCCAGCGGGCCGATAAGGTTTATGTATGGCACTGCCCGGGACATGGTTCTGGGGTTAACGATAGTCACCCCCACTGGCGACATCATCCATGCCGGCGGGAAAACAATGAAAAACGTTGCCGGACTGGACCTGTGCAAGATGTTCATCGGTTCGGGGGGAACCCTCGGCGTTATTACTGAAGCCGTCCTGCGGCTGTTCCCCCTGCCTGAAGTCAATAAGAGTCTCTGGCTAACCTTCCCCAAATATGAAGACGCCTTCCGGGTAGCAGACCGTCTCCTGAATTCAGTCCTGACGCCCAGTTCAATTGAACTGATAGACGGAATAGCTGGTCGCAATTTAAAAAATGGCTCACGCCTGGAGAAAGGTGAGGTATTGCTGATAGCTAATGTTGAGGGAGATAGCGAGACAGTTGCCCGACACGTGAAAGATATCAGCACTATCGCCAAGGAGAACAAGGCAAGCAATATTGTCACCATGGAGGGCGAGAAGATGGCCAGTGCCTTGAGCGCTTATCGCGGGGTACACCGGGCAACTCTAAGCGCCGAGCCATCAACAGTTCAGGGTAAAGCCTCCGTGCCCATCAGCAAACTAGGGGATATGTTTACCGCAGTAAAGGAAGTCGGTGACAAACACGGTGTGGAAATAGGCATCACGGCACACGGTGGCAACGGTATCCTTTATCCCTATATTGCGGCGGGTAATGCTGATGTAGCCCGCATCACGGATGACCTGAGAAAAGCTGCGGAAGGCCTGGGAGGCTACTTCATTGTTGAAGTTGCCCCTCTGCAGGTCAGAAAGAGTATGGACGGCTTGCCGCAACGAAACGACTACCCACTGATGAAACGACTGAGAGCAAAATTCGACCCTAATAACGTTCTTAACCCGGGCAGAGTGATAGGAGGTGTATAGTAGATATGACAGCAGTATCGAAAGAACTGGAAGCAGCTTTACAGCGGTGCAACATGTGTGGATTTTGCCTCGCCCATTGCCCTATCTACAAGGTCACCGGCATAGAATGGACGGCAGCCAGGGGACGCATTGCTCTGATTAATGGTGCCTTGCTTGACGAACAACTGGATATTAGTGAGATTAAAGACCCCGTGTATAACTGCCTGACCTGTAATGCCTGTGTTGACGACTGCCCCGGTGGGGTGACGACAGCGGACATTATCTTTGGTACCAGAGGAGAAATGCTCAAACGGCAGGGGCAACCCTGGATACAAAAGCTACTCTTCAATAAGGTACTACCAAATCCATCCCTTTTACACAAAGCGACGAGATTTCTGAGGCTGGCGGATATAACCGGCCTGCGCACACTGGGTAGAAAGACCGGCATCACCAGGTTAATCGGCGATTTCGGCAAAGCCGAGGCTGTAGTACCCAAAGTGCCCTCCAGCGGAGGAGTAGAGGCTCTCCGCAGTCTGATTAAAAAGGTTGAAAAGCCCAAGGCCAAGGTAGCTTACTTTGTCGGCTGTCATGCCCCCAACCTTGCTCCTGACGTAGCCGCGGCTACGATACGGGTGCTGAACAAGCACCAGGTTGATGTTACCATACCCGACTTTATCTGCTGCGGATTACCCGCCACCGGGTACGGAGACATGGCCTCAGCCAAAAACTTTGCCCGCACAAACATTGACCTTGCCAAAAAATTGGATGTGGATGCAATTGTCACCCCCTGCGCCAGTTGCAGTTCTTTCTTGAAAGATTATGTCAAACTCTGCGCTGGTGACCCCGAATTGGAGGAGAAAGCCAAAGAGTTCTCTGCCAAGGTGAGGGATATCAGTGAGTTCCTGGTTGATATTGGGCTGGTCACCGATGGACTGGGCACTATCAAGAAAAAGGTTACCTTCCACGACCCGTGCCATCTGGGTCGTTATCAGAAAATAAAAGAACAGCCACGCACCATATTAAAGAGCATTCCGGGAGTGGACTTTGTTGAACTGCCTGAATCGGATATGTGTTGTGGCGCCGCCGGAAGCTATGCCTTTACCCATTATGACCTGTCTATGAAGGTGCGTCAGCGCAAAATGGGCAATGTGGAAAAGACAGGCGCCGACATACTGGTATCAAGCTGCCCGGCCTGTGTTATGCAACTTACTTCCGGGGTAAGCCAGAATAAGTTTCCGGTACGTGTTTACGAGATTGTTAAACTGCTTGATGAAGCCTATCAGGCAGCCAAAGATAATCACTGAGTAAACTCAGCCAATCTATTACGAACAAAGTTTCTACCCAGTGGTGGGTAGAGGTTATCTCATTTCCAAATTGACTTATCCAGAAGGAGTGAACTGTGAAGATTGTTATTGCCCCTGATGGTTTCAAGGGAAACCTCAGTGCTCTTCAGGTTGCACAGGCGATTGATAAAGGAATTAAACGTGTGGTCCCCGACGCCCTGACCACACTAAAGCCAATGGCTGATGGCGGTGAGGGAACGGTGCAGGCCATGGTTGATGCCACCGGGGGTAAAGTGATGACCACAGAGGTAACCGACCCGCTGGGAGGACGCGTCTCCGCCCACTGGGGACTGCTGAGTGACAAGGTCACCGGGGTTATTGAGATGGCATCTGCTTCTGGTCTCCCCCTGGTTCCGCCGGAGAAGCGCAACCCATTATTGACCACTACCTACGGTACCGGCGAGCTGATTCTGGCCGCACTTGAGAGTGGCTGCCGGAAGCTGATTATCGGTATCGGCGGGAGTGCCACCAATGATGGCGGTGCCGGGATGGCCCAAGCCCTGGGTGCCAGATTGCTGGATTCCACGGGAGCCGAACTCCCCTCTGGCGGAGCGGCACTGACCAATCTGGAGCATATTGACGTTACCAATCTGGATCCCCGACTGGCTGACTGTGAAGTCCTCATCGCCTCTGATGTCAGCAATCCTCTCTGCGGTGCTCATGGGGCATCTGCTGTTTATGGACCCCAGAAGGGTGCCACTCCGGAAATGGTCACTCAGCTGGATGCGGCACTGGCTCACTACGCTGATGTTATCCAGAGAGACCTAGGCATTAAGGTAAAGGATGCACTCGGGGCGGGAGCCGCCGGGGGACTGGGCGCCGGGCTTATCGTTTTCCTCAAGGCTGAATTAATCCCCGGCATAGATATCGTCATCCAGGCAACCAACCTTGTTGATTCCTTGAAAGATGCCGACCTCGTTTTTACCGGTGAAGGCAGGATTGATAGCCAGACAGCGTGCGGCAAGGTGCCGACCGGCGTTGCCAAGAGAGCCAAGGAATTTGGCCTGCCGGTTATTGCCATCGCCGGGGAGATACTGGATGATTACCATATAGTCTATGAGCACGGAATAGATGCTGTGCTCAGCATTGCGCCTGGCCCCATAAGCCTCAGCCAGTCCATGGCAGAAGCGGAAAAATTAATCACCGATACTGCCGAGCGTGCCACCCGCCTGTTTCTGTGCGGTAAGCGTTAACTCCACTGCCGGGGCATATTCACAGTAAAAAGTACTGGCAAATCAATAATGTTCTGTTCAGTCCGGCATGCCTGTTTGTCTAAACTTTCAGCGGTAGGGTATAATTGACGGGTATTTTGGTTTCCTTGTCGGGAGGCTAGCCATGGCCTGCTTATACTATGCGGCGAGAGAAATAGCAAGAATATTACTGCTTCTCCTGACCAACCGGCGGGTCAGGGGCAGAGATAATGTCCCGGAACGGGGTCCCCTGCTGATTGCAGCTAACCATCTTCATCTGGCTGACCCGCCTGTACTTAGCTGCAGCCTCAGCCGCAGAGTGACGTTTATGGCCAAGGAGGAGCTATTTCGCCGCCGACTCACGGGCTACCTGTTACGTAAATTAGGTGCCTTCCCGGTAAAGAAAGGACAGCTAAACCGGGGGGCCTTCCAATGGGCAGACCAGTTGCTGACACGGGGACTGGTCCTGGCTGCCTTCCCCGAGGGGCGTAGAAGCAAGGATGCCCAATTGCAGCCTGCCTTCTCGGGCATGGCACTGATTGCCTCGCGAAGCGGCGTCCCGGTTCTTCCGGTAGGCATCACTGGAACGGAGAATATCCGGGGTATGGTCTGGTTTTTTCGCCGTCCCCGGGTAACGGTTAACATTGGGCATCCCTTCTATTTACCGCCGCTAAGTGATAGACTGACCAAGGTAGAACTTACCGAGTTAACTGATACCATGATGGAGCGCATCGCCGAGCTCCTCCCTAAAAAATACCGGGGAAATTACACCGGGAAGATAAAGAAGAAAGCATGAAAGTCGAAAAAGCGGATAAAACAGGATTTTGCTTCGGGGTCAGGCGAGCCATCAATACCTTGGAGAAGATTGCCCGTGAGAGAGGCGGGGTGGAAACACTGGGGGAAGTAGTGCATAACCGACAGGTGCTGCAGAGACTGGCCAAGATTGGGATTAAGGTGGTCAAAAATATAGATGATATCCGGGGAGATACTGTAGCCACCAGCTCTCACGGGGTAAGTCCGCAACTGGAGGAAGAGCTCCGAGCCCGGCATATTGACGTCATCAGCACCACCTGTCCTTTCGTTCTGCGTGCCCAGATTGTTGCCAGAAGACTGGCTGATTCCGGCTTCTTTGTGGTTATTTATGGCGACGCTGACCACCCTGAGGTCAAGGGTATTCTCGGCTGGACCAAGGGCAAAGGAATAGCTACCTTAGACGAGAATTTTGTAGGCTCACTTGAACATCTACTGCGGCGCTGGGGAATTCTATCCCAGACAACCCAGATACCAGCCCACTTTAACAAATTTGTAAAAAAGTTTATTGATTCTGCATTTACCCGGGACTCCGAGCTGCGGATTATTGATACTATATGTCACGACATCAGAGAACGGCAGACAGCCGCCCTCAAGCTGGCAGGCAGAGTTGACTTAATGTTGGTTATCGGTGGGCTAAACAGTGCTAATACCAGACACCTGGCTGAATTGTGCGCCGCAGTTACTGAAACCTATCACATTGAAACAGCAGATGAAATTCAGCCTTCCTGGCTTCAAGGTAAAAACCACGTAGGCATAACTGCGGGTGCTTCCACTGCTGAGGAAACCGTGGATGAAGTATTGATGAGGCTAGAAGAGTAGCCTATATTGCCAGGCAGGTCACCGTTCGGGAAATACCAGCAATAGGATGGATTTTGCCAGTAACCAGGTCGCCGATGTCATTCAGAGTTTCGCCCTGTATGGTAGCAATAATATCATAGGGTCCGGTTACCGTATCAACTGAGCTCACCCCTTCTAGCTTCTTTAGAGTAATAACGACCTCTTTACTTCTACCCACCGCTGTTTCAATTAGCACAAAAGCTTTGGCTGCCAATGATTTCACCCCCTTCCGTCGCGTTCAACAATTTGTAGTATAAGCACGGTGATAGGTCATGTCAAGTTACTTTACTTGCCGCTATCTTGACAGTGAGTGTGTGTCTCTGCTTATAATACTTGTCTTTGGTGATAAGTAAATCAACTTCTAAAACGTTCTAACTGGAAATCACCTGATACGAAAAGGGGGCATTCCTTTGGAGTATTTCTTAACTGAAGAGCAGAAGACAATCAAGAGCCTGGCCAGAAGGATTGCCGAGGAAAGAATTCTGCCCGTCCGGGCGGAACTTGACGAGAAAGAGGAGTTTCCCTGGGCAATAATAAAGGACCTGGCTGATGCCGACATGTTCCGTGTCTTTATCCCGGAAGAATACGAGGGATTGGGCGGCGGCTGTTTTGAACTGTGCCTGGTCGTAGAAGAGCTGAGCCGGGTTTGCAGTGCGGTTGCCGTCAGCTATGCGGCTACTGCCCTGGGCTGCTTTACCCTGACGGAATACGGGACTGAAGCACAGAAGCAGAAGTATCTCCCTGATATTGCCAGTGGCAGGAAGCTGGCCGCTTTTGCACTGACTGAACCAACGGCGGGCAGTGATGCCAGCGCCATAAGGACAACTGCCGAAAAAGTTGATGGCGGCTACATGCTTAACGGTACCAAACAATTCATCACCAACGGTGGTGAGGCTGAAATATACACCGTTATTGCCCTGACTGATAAGACTAAAGGTGCTCGCGGTGCCAGCGCTTTGCTGGTGGAAAAAGATACGCCGGGCTTTTCTTTTGGCAAGAAAGAAAAGAAGATGGGTATCCGGGCTTCGGCAACCAGAGAACTAATCTTTCGGGACTGCCTGGTTCCTGAAGAGAATTTAATCGGCAAAGAGGGCGCCGGGTTTATCCTGACGATGAAGCTCTTTGACAAATCGCGCCCGGGAATAGGGGCTCAGGCGATGGGAGTGGCTCAGGGCGCTCTGGAAGCTGCCGTGGATTACACTCGCCAGCGTATCCAGTTCGGGCAGCCTCTGATTTCGCTCCCGGTAGTCCAGAATATCCTGGCGGATATGGCTATTCAGGTGGAAGCTGCCAGAGCACTGGTCTATGCTGCCGCCAGAACAGTTGACAGCGGAGTAAAGAAATTTTCTGAGGAATCAGCCATGGCCAAGGTCTTTGCCTCAGACATTGCCATGAAAGTTACCACCGACGCCGTGCAGATTTGTGGTGGTGCCGGCTACATGAGGGATTACCCTCTTGAGAAGATGATGCGCGACGCCAAAATCACCCAGATATATGAAGGCGCCAATGAGGTCCTCAGAAACGCCATTGCCATTGAGCTCAGGAAGAGAAGGGCAAGAACAGAATGAATATCGTCGTTTGCCTGAAGCAGGTCCCCGGTACCACCGAGGTTAAGATAGACCCCCAGACCAATACTCTCATCAGACAGGGAATTGAGAATATTATCAACCCGTTTGACACCTACGCCCTGGAGGAGGGAGTCCGCCTGAAGGAACAACATGGGGGCAGGGTTACCGCTATCAGCATGGGGCCACCACAGGCAGAAGAAGCGCTGAAGGAAGCCATTTCACGAGGGGCAGATGAAGCTATTTTACTGAGTGACCCTGCCTTTGCCGGGGCTGATACCTGGGCTACCGCCTACACCCTGTCCAGGGCAATCAATAAACTGGGACAATATGACATTATAATCTGCGGGCGGCAAACACTGGACGGGGATACCGGGCAGGTGGGACCGGAACTGGCAGAGATGCTGGAGATTCCGTTCATCGCCTATGTCAGCAAAATAGAGGAAATAGCTGACAGGTCAATGCGGGTGCAACGGATGGTTGAGGAGGGGTACGAAGTTATCGAGAGCCCCCTGCCGGCAGTAATTACGGTGGTGAAAGCGATTAACGTGCCGCGTCTTCCTTCACTCCGCGGCATTATGAAGTCAAAGAGCGCGGTTATCCCGGCCTGGGCAGTAAAAGAAATCGACGCTGACCCGGGCAGAGTCGGCCTGGCTGGCTCTGCCACCAAGGTAATCAAAGTATTCTTTCCCCAGAGAGTCCACCGCAGTGAGATATTCCAGGGAGACTTAAAAAGCCAGACAGAGTGCCTTATTGGCAAGCTGAGGGATGCTGGCTTAGTCTAGAATCGGAGCAAGTATGGGAATCCAAATTGACCTTGACAAGTGTTCTGGCTGTGGTGAATGTGTACCAGCCTGTCCTTTCGGCCTGCTGGAAGTGGTGGATGATAAAGTCCAGTTAAAAGAAGGCTGTACGCTTTGCGGTGCCTGCCAGGAAGCCTGTGCCTTTGAAGCAATAACCATTGAGACCGTTCCTGAAGCTGAGGCAGCCGACGAAAGTTACCGCGGAGTCTGGGTATTCGCTGAACAGCGCAACGGCAAATTAAAGGGCGTTGCCTATGAGCTATTGTCCAGGGGAAGAGAACTGGCGGACACCCTCAAGACTGAACTAGGTGCGGTGTGTTTCGGGCATGATGTTGCCGAAATCAACCTGCTGGCTGCCTACGGTGCGGATAAAGTATATCTGGTAGATAGTCCGGAACTGGCGGATAATCAGGAGGATTCATATACCCGGCAACTTGTCGAACTGATCCAGCAGTATAAGCCGGAAATTGTTCTTGCCGGGGCGACCTCGCTGGGGCGTGCCTTTATTCCACGGGTGTCGGCTATTCTGGGTACAGGACTCACCGCTGACTGCACCGGGCTTGATATTGATACCGAGAATAGACTGCTCCGGCAGACCCGCCCTACCTTTGGCGGCAATATCATGGCAACCATTATCTGCCCGACAAAACGACCCCAGATGTCAACTGTACGTCCCCGTGTCTTTAAAAAGAACGAACCGGATACGAGTAGAAAAGGACAGGTAATAAAGCTGGATTTTGCTCGTGAACGCATCACCTCAAGAACCAAGCTGCTCAATTTCGTTGAAGACCTCACCGAAACCGTCAAAATTGAAGATGCCGATATTATTGTCTCCGGGGGGAGAGGGCTTGGCAAACCCGAGAATTTCAAGCTGATAGAAGAACTGGCGGCAGTTATGGGCGCCGCCGTAGGTTCGTCACGTCCCCCGGTGGACGAGGGGTGGATTCCCTATTCCCATCAGGTGGGGCAGACAGGCAAGACGGTTTGCCCCAAGCTATATGTTGCCTGCGGTGTCTCCGGTTCGGTTCAACACATGGCCGGTATGCAGACTTCCGAAACCATTATCGCCATCAACAATGATCCCCACGCCCCCATCTTTGAAATAGCCACCTATGGTATTGTCGGCGACCTTTTCCAGGTGGTGCCGATGCTGATTGAGAAGCTGAAGGAGAAATAACCAACTATGAATAGAGTTGAGCTGGCGGTTGCCTGCTTTGGAGATGGTTTCAGCTGTTCCCAGGCAGTGTTCTCCACTTATGCCACGCAACTGGGGCTGAATCGTGAAGCTGCCCTGAAGATTGCCGGGGCTTTCGGGGGTGGCATGGGACATATGGGTGAAACCTGCGGCGTAGTAACCGGTGCCTTCATGGTCATCGGGCTCAAACATAGCCGGTCAATAGCTGAAGACAGGCAGTCAAAAGAGAAAACCAATAGCCTGGTGCGCGAGTTCGTGGACAAATTTAAGTCCCGCAACGGGTCAATTCTATGCCGGGAATTACTGGGCTATGATTTAAGCACTCCGGAAGGGACAGGTATGATCAAGGAGAAGAAACTGCGTGACACTCTCTGCACCAAATTTGTCCGGGATGCCGCCGAAATTCTTGAACAGATATTTGAATAGCTTGCTTTGCCCGATACAAGTGCTACGTGATAGAATTCAAGACCATGTTTTTTCTCAACTACTCAACGATAGTCGACCCTTTATTGCGAGACCTCAGGACTTATATTCCAGAATTTTCCGGAATGAAAGCCGGGGACAGAGTACTTGATATCTGCTGCGGGACAGGTGCTCAGGTGTTTTATTATGCCCAAAAAGGAGTCTTTGCTACTGGAATTGACCTTGATCCCAATATGCTTAAGTTAGCTAGAAAGAATAAAAGAAAACAGGATTCAAGCAACGCCTCATTTCAAATGGCCGATGCTCAAAATTTACCATTCAAAGACAACTTCTTTGATTGTGCTTCTATCTCTTTCGCCTTACATGAAAAAGAAAGGACAGCGAGAGATAAAATAATTTCCGAAATGAAAAGAGTGGCAAAGAAAAACGGGGCCCTTATCTTCATTGATTTTTCGGTGCCTCTACCTGAAAGTAGGTTTATCTACTTAATTAAAGCCATAGAATTTATTGCTGGCAGGAATCATTTCAGATGTTTTAAAGATTATATTGAGCAAGGCGGCTTGGACGTAATACTAAAGAAAAACCAGCTTACGGAAGAAAAAAGACATTATCTGAATTATCTGAATGATGGACTCATAATTATAATAAAAACAGGGAACCCGTAGGCCGTTTACCTATCTTACTTCTCCCCACCTTGCGGTTAATATATAGTTCAGCTTATAATAGAGAGGTTGTATCTGGTGGAGGGGAGGGGGTTCCATGCAGATAAATGTATCCCAGCTACTTAAAGAAACTTTCGGTACGGCACGGAACTATAAGGTAAACGAGACAGTTGATGTTACCGGTGACGGCAATGATGGGCTGGTTCAGGGCAAAGTCAGACTATTTCGCACCCCCAGGGGCATCCTGGTTAATGGTTCACTGCGCACCAGGGTCAGGCTTACCTGCAGCCGCTGCTTGAGTCCATTCAGTTACCCCGCAACTTTAAATATTGAAGAGGAATATATCTCTACGGTGGACGTGGTCAGCGGGACTCCACTACCTCCACCTGATGAGTCCAGCTCTTTTATCATTGACGAGCATCATGTAATTGATTTAACCGAGGCGATACGTCAATATACGCTGCTGGCTGTCCCGATGAAACCGCTCTGCCGTGAAGATTGCGCCGGACTGTGCCCGAAATACGGTCACAATCTCAACCAGGGAGCCTGCAGTTGCCCTAAACAGGATATTGACTCTCGCTGGTCTGAACTGAGTAAATTACTTTAATCTGGTAAATAATCGTAAAGGAATAAGTAGATTATGGGAGCCTTACCGAAGCGAAAAAGTTCCAAGGCACGCCAAGGCAAAAGGCGTAGCAACTATAGCATGAACAGTCCCCGCATAGTCGACTGCCCTCAGTGCCACAACCCCAAGCTGCCCCACCACGTTTGCCCTACCTGCGGCACCTATGCTGGCCGGGAAATCATTGAGACTGAAGGACCC
>Ga0307379_10004798_pt1 | contig 19124 bp, 13 predicted proteins | sample UN2MG_FD_202237 | JGI IMG/M metagenome (GOLD analysis project Ga0307379, IMG submission 202237) | Soil microbial communities from Risofladan, Vaasa, Finland - UN-2 | ecosystem: Environmental > Terrestrial > Soil > Coastal area > Acid sulfate soil | place: Finland: Risofladan, Vaasa | collected... | reverse complement strand
TGGGAGGACACGGTAATAGCCGAGTTCTCCCCGGATGACATCGCGTGGTGCGTTATGAACCCACGTAGCGACCTCCGATCCAACTCGTTCGGCTACTCGTTCATCGAGCAGCTCACGAACTTGATCACTTCGTGGTTGTACGGGTTCGAGTACAACACGCGGTTTTTCACGCAAGGCAGCGCGATCAAAGGCATCCTGAACGTCAAGGGCGCGATTCCCGACCGCCAGCTGAAGGCGTTCCGTCGGATGTGGTACTCGATGGTGACCGGGGTGCAGAACAGCTGGCGCACGCCCATCCTGAACTCTGACGATCTGCAGTGGATTCCCATGCACTCGACAAACAGAGAGATGGAATATTCGGCGTGGATGGATTGGCTGACCAAACTCACCTGTGCCGTCTTCGGCATCGATCCGGTCGAGATCAACTTTCAGTTCGGCAACACAGGGCAGACGTCAAGCCTGAACACATCGGACAACGAGAAAGCGCTCACCGAGTCCAAGGACAAGGGCTTGCGCCCGCTCATGGAGCATCTCTCGGACTGCATCAACAGTCACATCATCTGGGAAATAAACCCCGATTTTGAGTTCGTGTTCGCGGGGCTCGACGCCAAGAGCGAGCAGAGCGAGCGCGACGGGCTCATCGCAGAGGTGGGTAAGTTCATGCTGGTGGATGAAGTCCGCGCAGTGCTGGACAAGGAGCCGCTACCCAACGGGCTCGGTCAGGTGATCCTTGATCCGACGTGGCTGCAGTTCGCGCAGGGCAAGGAAGAGGGCGGAGACGAAGAGGGCGAGGGCGAGGATGGACCGCTAGGCGGGGACGGGCCCATGGGGGAGCTGGAGGGCGACGAGGACGATCAGTTCGGGGATGAGGATGATTCCGAGGATGAGGACTACTCGGATGACGAAGATCAGGACCAAGACGCCCCCGAAGAGGACGATCCATTCGCCAAAGCCCTCTCTTCTGTGCACTACTACCAGAATCTACTCCGCAAGGCGGAGGTCAAGCGACAGGTGATCGGCGACCGACAGGTCATCGAAATCGACATCGGAGGCTAGCGTGTCACTGCGTATCTCGGCGACCTTGGGACTTGAGGTCGGATTCAACAACCAGCTCGATGACCTGGCGTTCGATGGGGCGATCGACGAGCTGGTCGACACCATGGACAACATCTCGTCTGGGACTGGGGAGCTTGCTGCAGCCGCAAGCCTCGCGCTCAGCATGGGGTCCGTCACTGCAGGGCGCATGCTCTGGGTAGAGGCGGACGGCGAGCTGGATGTGACCTTTGGAGGCGCGGCGGCGACAGCTGCCGAAGTCGACGCGGTGGGGGCCAGCTATCCGCTCTCGCCGGCCGGGGGTGAGACCTTGACCTTCGACCTGGACGGGAACTCCATCTCGGTGACCTTCTTGGCAGGCGATACGACGGTCACCGCCGTAGTGAATCGGATCAACTCCGCCATCGCTCTGGCCGGCTACGCCACACCTGTGGCTTCTGACAACGCCGGACAGGTCAGGCTCACGAGCCGCACGCTGGGCACCCTCAGCCTGCTGGAGACCTTCGCAGGTACGTTTCTGGCCACGCTGGGGCTCTCAGGCGCCTCTGACACGCAGGGACTGGGGCCGGCGGGGGCTGCGGCTCCTGTGGGTCTTGCGCGCCTTGCAGACCCCGCAGGGACGACGGTGGGCACCCTCAAGAGCTACCTGCTCGCTACGGCGAATTTCACCACGGTTTCCATCACCAACCCCTCGGCCACGACCGCCCTCCGCTACAAGTACGCGATCGTCGGAGACCTGACGCCGACGGTCGCCTGCTAGAGCATGCGTAAGCCCCGCCAGAGGGGGCGCACGCACATTCGCGTGGAGGCCCCGGCAGACCTAGACCCCATGATCATCGCGCAAGCGGTCGTGGGGCCGCATCTGCTGTTGAAGGCGCAGCCGACGGGGAAGCGCCGAAAAGCCCCGTTCAACAACAGATGGAAGGCCCTAAGCGAGCTGTACCTCCACGCGGTCTCTGAGTATGAATCGCTGACCAAGCGCATGCTCGACCACATCAGGAAGTACGTCGAGGATGAGACTGACCTCATCAAAGCAGATCGCCCGCCTCGGTCTGTGTTCACCCCTGAGCAGGTCAAGGAGATTGCCAACATCATCCGAGATCACCACACGGCTTTCATCGCCAGCATGGCGCCGGATACAGTGACGGAGGGGCAGATCCAGAACTTGATCGACCGTGGGATCCTCCCCCCGAAGGCGATGGATCTGATCAAAGACTCGTACCTATACGGGCACTTCGTCTCGACCATCCGAGCGATGGAGGACCGAGATGAGCTGAAGAAGCTCGATTATGCGTCGTTCCAGAAGCGGCTGATCAAGCGGCCGATCCCGCTGACCCAGCACGAGCACGCCGCGATCGACTGGGCGCAGCACTCCGCCGCCATCCACGTCACGGGGCTAGGCAACAAGATCGCGGATGACTTCTCCACGATCGCAATCGAGGCCGATCGCGCCCTTCGAAAGGAGTACGAGAAGACCATCAACTCCTCGGTCTCTGAGGGGATCGCGAGGCGCAAGACGTGGCGCAAGATCTCCAGTGATCTTGGGCACGCCACGGGAGACTGGTCGAGGGATCTCGGGCGTATCGCCGCCACCGAGACGCAGCGCGCGATGCAAGAGGGATTCGCGCAGGGGCTGCGCAAGCGTGAGGGAGGGGACGACGACGCGATCATGGTCGCGAAGATCCCGAACTCGGACGCGTGCAAGCACTGCAACCGACTGCATCTGACGAATGGGCAGGGCTCAGAGCCGCGAGTTTTCAGGCTCTCGGACCTGGAGGACAACGGCTCGAACGTCGGTAAGAAGGTCGCAGAGTGGCAAGCGGTGGTCGGGGTAGTTCATCCTTGGTGCGCGTGCGAGCTGGTCCACATCCCGCCAGGTTGGGGGTTCGAGCAGAAGCCGCCAGAGGATGAAGGCTGGATCAAGATCCCGGGCAGTGATCAGACTGGATCGGCTCCTCGCTATTCAAGACATGTCAGCAACCCCTCCAGAGCCGCGAACGCACCAGAGGAGATCGAGCAGTTCTGGGCTCCATCGCTAGCGCCTGACTCCCTCCGGTTGTCGGAGTGGGCGTTCGATCGAGACCTCCGTAAGGCGTGCTCTCCTGACGGGGTGCTGACCTACGGAGACAGCGTGCCTCAGCAGGGGGTGAGCATCCGAATAGGGGACCCAGAGATGTTGGCGGCTGCGAGAGCGGTGGTCATTTCTACACCACCACAGGTCTTCGACAAGCTGGCGGGGGTGACGCTCATCACCACAGACACCAAGCGGGAAGGCACCGCCCTAGATGACCACGATCTAGCCTACTGGACCGGCAATGAGATCCGCCTCAGCCAGACGCTGCCGGCGGCTAAGGTCGCCAAGGTGCTCAGGCACGAGATCGGACACTCGCTGAACGTGTGGCTGATGCACAAGCTCGGGGGCAACGCCCAGGTGCGGGAGTGGCACGAGCAGCTCGACGCGATCTCGAAGCGCGAGGGCTACGTCAGCGAGTACGCCACGAAGCTCCCGATCGAGAACGCGGCAGAGGTGACCCGTGTGTACCTCTACCAACGCGAGCGGCTCATGCTCGACTACCCAAAGCAGTTCACTTTTGTGCATCGATTCTACCGCCCGCTGTTCCGTGGGGCGGGGACGGCAGAGCTGGATAACACCGAGTACGCTGAGCGCATGCAGGAGATGAGTGATGTTGACTAAGCTCCAAGTGCGAGTCCGCCCGCTGCGTAAGGGTGGGCCCTACATCGGACCGAAGGGCGGGAAGTACGCCGACCCGCAGCACAAGATCCCGTGGTCTGAGGACGCGGATGAGAAGACGCCCAAGCCTTCGTTTGAGCAAATGAAGGCGCTCGTTGACGCGCACGGGGCGCCAAAGAGCGTCTCTAAGATCGCCCAGCACATCAACCTGGCGACAGCCGGGCACGTGGATATGAGCAGGGTCCGTCAGGAAGTGGCCGCCGGTGGGGAGCATTACTTCAAAGTCAAGATCCCCCTTTCCAAGCTGAACTCTGGTACCCACGGGAAGGTCACGCCTTCTGGAAAAGAAGACCTGTCTAAGCCGATCGTTGTTGGCGCTGGGGGCGCGGTGCTGGACGGGCGCCATCGCGTTGAACTTGCGCGGGCTCAGGGCCTGACGGAACTCGTTGCGTTCGTCCCCGCGCCGATGCTGATCTCCAAAGCCCTGTCGTTCGATCTGCGTAAGGCGCGCAAGCTTCACAAGCGCTACGCGTTCGCGGGGATGCAGATCTCTGTCGAGAACGCCAAAGGCACCACGCGCCGCTGGTACGACCCGCACGGCAAGGAGACGGGTTCTACTCGGATGGCCTACGACTACGGTTACATCCGCCGTACCGAGGGCACAGATGGCGACCATGTGGACGTCTACGTGGGCCCGAACAAGGAGAGCGAGAAGGTCTACATCGTCAACCAGATGAAAAAGCCTGGCTTTACTGCGTTCGACGAACAGAAGGTGATGCTTGGATTCAACACGGCGCAGGAGGCGAAGACCGCCTATCTGGCGCATTACAACTCACCTCGATTCTTTGGTTCGATGCTGTCGGTAGGGCTCGACTGGTTCAAGCGCAAGGTGCTCGACAAGGAGAACCACGGAGAAGCCATCGCCAAGTCGCTATCACTCGACCTGCGTAAGGCCGACCGCCCTCCCAAGGGGTGGGTGAGCGTCGGCAAAAAGGGCGGCTACAAGTCGCCCGGTAAGGATGCGTCTGGGAAGCACGCTTATTGGTACCCCGGTCAGCCTCATCCACAGTCGGTCAAGCCGAAGAAGACCAAGCCGAAGAAGAAGCCTAAGCCGAGTCCTACTCGCGACACCCCGACAGGGGCCAAGCCGGGAGAGCACCTCCCGGTGTTCCTGCACAGCCGCGCCACGCCAGGGACGGCTGTGCACAAGATGGAGTCTGGACACTTCAAGTGGATGAAGTCGCGCCGGTTCACCACGAGCGAAGACGACCACCAGATGAGGCGCACCTCCTTGATCCCTGCGGTGGACGAGGCGACGAAGCTGGAGCTGATGAGTGACTTTCGGCCGTTAATCCAGAGTGAGGCGAAGCGTGCTCGGCGACTTTTCGGGCTCAAGGATCGCTATGCGCTCGGGGAGGACGGCTCCGCCTTGAACGAGACGCACGTGGAGATGAGCCGCTCTGCCATGGAGGGGATTCTCAAGGCGATCGACTCCTACAAGGGGGATGTGGCGTTCGCCTTCCATGCGAAGATCTGGGCTCGGAACCAGTGCTCGGCTCTTGCAGCTACGCAGTTCCGAGCGGTACAGCTACCAGAGAGGCACGCTAAGAACCTGGGTCGCTACATGGCCGCCCGCGCTCGCGCTTCTCGGGAGCTGGGCACGCTGAGCCCTAGCCCGCGGGATGTGGTTCCGTACTTCGACCTTCGGAAGAAGCATATCCACGCAGATCTGCCTGCGTTCGGGCAGCAAGAGGAGAGCGTCAGAAACGCACAGGTGCCCGACTTCGAAAAGTACAAACTCGGACTCGGCCGCAAGGGGACGGCCGCTTACGTGCAGCGCAAGACGAAGGATGGGAAGACCGAAAGGGTCGCGCTGCAGGCGATGCGCGACGTGGTAGAGCAGCCCAGCAAGCTGGAGTGGGCAGAGATGTACCACGGGTTTTTGGAGGGGCAGAAGAGCGTCGAGACCATCGACGAGGAGGCAATCCTTCCTGGTGCGGGCGGGCACGGGATCGGGTGGGGATTCAGCCCCGAGGATCAGGTCATCATCCGCAATCAGGTCAAGCAGGCAACAGACATGATCTCCGCGTTGGGTTCGGACAAGATCGAGCACCAGCTCGCCGGCACCAAGAAGCCGGCGGCATTCCGCGTGGACGATCTGGGGCATCTGGTGACGCAGCATCTCGCGCACGGGGACAGTGTCAACGACCTCGCCAATGACGTCCCGATCTACAAGGTCCGCCCAGACGGGACAGAGACGCAGGTCGGCGCGCGCAACGCGAACGAGCTGATGAGGGTCTTTCTAGACCGAGGGCTCGGGAAGCTGAAGGAGAACGCGCAGGGGCGAGCGAAGACGCTCATTGACCGCGCTTCCGAGCTGGCGAATCCGACCGTGCACGTCCCGAGCGGGCCCTCTTACCACGAGATCCTCAGGGAAGAGGCCGCCAACATCTCGGATGTGGCTGTGAGCAAGTGGAAGCTGCGGATGACGAGGAAGTACCCAGCACAGGTGGCCACAGTCAACCGGATGACCAACGACGAAGCCAAGATCGAGCTGGCTAAGAAGTCGCGCCGCGCTCTTCGTGTGTCGGCCGAGATGAAGAAGGCGATGTTCAAAACGCGGGAAGTGGAGCGGATCGGGAAGCACGAGGGCGTCATGTACATGAGGGACGACAGCGGCATCCCGAAGGCGGTGCGCGTGCAGCTGACCTACGCTCGCCACTTCTCGCTATACAAGAGCTTCGGAGAACTCACCGATCGGATGCTGTGGGAGGTTGACAACCATCCCATGCTGATGGACTTGCTACTGGGGGACGATCACGTACCCTCGACCAATCGAATGCTGACGCAGAGGATGGCGGGCTTCTATGACTGAGAAGATGAAAGTTGGCCGTCGCGGAGGCGCCCTCGGGAATCTCGCGCACGCGTTCACGATTCAGCAGGCCCCCGGCGGGGGCCTGCTGGTGACAGATGTGCAGTCTCTGACCGACGTCGAGCACACGATGATCCTCGGGCACTTCGGGCGCCCCCTCAGGGCGATCCTGGGTGTAGGAGGCGAGCAGCACTATCGTACGCTCCAGCCGGGGACCGAACTTCACTACTACGAGGCGGCAGGCACGCTCCCGTGGCCTTTCGCTCTGATGTCTGGAGCCGCGTGATGACTCTCCATCCTGTGATCCTACTCTCCCGCGCCGGGATGGTCGGCGACCCCCTCGTCAAGGCCAGCTTGTCCCACAAGTATTGGAAGCGAGAGCCGTACTTCGTGGGGGGCAAGCTGCGTTATCGGTACTACTACAACACCCCTGAGGACCGGGAGAAGTACCGACGTCAGCACGACCCTCACGACGACCACGATCATCACATCCGTGGTGACGAGACGATGCACCACGAGAACCTGCCTCCGCAGCTTCTCGCGACGTCGGCGTTGAACGGTGAAAAGCTGGAGAGCTTGCTCTCCGACATGGCGCCAAGAGGAACCCAGCTGAAGGTGCAGATCTCGGCTGCGTTCGAGCGGAGGCACAAGCAGGGATTCGTGGAAGCGGAAGAGCAGGGTCGTACGCCAGAGAGGAATCCGATCCAGCGCATCACCAAAGCGCTCGACATGGTCAACGACGAGGTGCGCAAGCTCGTCTCTGTGAGAAACATCAAGATCACGACTCGGGATGACCGAGGGGTCAAGAAGAAGTTCGAGCAGGGAGACCCGCCACGCCCTGTTCCGGCCGCCTACTCGGACCGAAACGGCACCATGGTCTTTTGCGCGGACGGAGAGGGGCACGGAGGGGGCTCTGGCTTCAATGTCCACCCGTCGGGCTATCCAAGATTCGGAAGCCCTCTGACGCAGTCTGAGGAGACCGTGTGGCGCGAGGTAGGGCGCCAGCTCCGCTATGGGCTCGCGAGCAAGCGCAAGGAAGCGTGGGACGAGTGGAAGGCGATCGCTGGAGATCGAGGCAGCGGGGACCGTCTCCTGTCGTCCTTCGCGAGACAGAACGACGAGCACGATTTCCAAGAGTCGTTCGCGTGCATGATGTCTCATCCCAAGCAGATGGCGGGGCAGTGTCCCGAGCGATATGCGTTCTTCGTCAAGCACGGGCTCGTCACGGCCCCAGACGCCGAGGAGATCAAGACCAAGGCGCCTGGCAATCTGGCGTGGTGGGACAACGCCAAGGAGAGCCCCGCTCGGCAGCTGTATCACGACCAAAAGCAGGACAAGGGGCAGCCGATGGGCGTCCCCTACATCTCCACGAAGGATGAGTTCTTTCAGGTCAGCATGGGCGGCAGGACGGTCTACTTTCGCACAGGCCCAAGCGGACCGCAGGATGAAGCGCATTGGGAGTCTATGCCCGATGTTCTCGACCCAGAGACAGGGTTCCCTGTGTACGACAAGAAGGTGGCCGCCGCCTTCCGTGCGAAGGGGAAGATCAAAGAGATCTATGACGAGCACGGGACGCGCATGGATGAGGAGGTGGCCTTCTTGTACCTCAACCAGGAGGACAACCAGATCAAGGGGTTCAATCCGAAAACGCATCGCCTCGGATATATGATGTACATCGGGCTTGGGGAGAGCGTAGGGAACCCAGAGAAGGAGCGCGCAGCCGTCAAGAAGATGATCAAGCAAGGCCAGGACCCGGCCAAGAAGCGCGACCGCTGGGTCAAGGCTCCGCACAAGATGAGCGCGGACGAGTTCCACGCCAAGACGCCGAGCTTCGCCTTCGGGAAGCTGCAGCAAGCAACCGCCCAGCCTTTCAAGGCCCTAGATGGGGGGAAGCCGATTCTTCACGTCAACCCGATGACGGGCAAGGAAGAGGTCAAGCTCGCCGCTCGCGTGTACGAGTCGGTCAACCCCGATGGGAGTATCACGCAGCTGCGCGTGAAGGAGTCGCAGACGTTCCAGTACGGCGACGAGTTGCACCTGCCCGTCACTGACTACATCAAGGACGAGGAGACGGGAGAGGTGTTCGAGCGCACCACGGAGAAGCTCATCACTCTCGACCCGAGGGAGCACCCCAATATCACCGCGGTCGGACTGTCCAAGCAGTTCAAGGTGCCGGTGGTCGACATGCTCACGCGCAACAACGCGCTTCGCCAGTACCAGCTGATCGACCCCATCATGGCGACGCTCATCAACCCCGCTGGCGTCCAGATCAAGGATCGAGCGACGATGGTTAGCCTGTTGATGTCGGCGGCAGAAGTTCAGCCAGAAAAGTGGTGCACCGTCCAGATCGGGAGTGATCCTGCCAGCCACACCCACGTGCGGCTGAAGTTCGATGGAGCCGGGGCTCCGTTGCTCGTGGGTGAGTATTGGGAGCGCAAGCTCGGGAAGCCGAACCCCCGCCTGAGCGACCTCGTCAAGGGGAGTCGCCTGAACGTCGAGAAGGCCAAGGTTCGCAAGCCGCGCATGCGCAAGACCAAGGTGGGCCATCCCGTGCGCGTCAATGTCGAAGGACACTGGGTGTTTGCCGATCTTGTCGAGAAGGATACGAGCGGAGGCAAGCGGCGCTATTCGGTCATGGTACATCCCGGTCAAGGGGTTGAGCCTCCATACGATCGAGAGGTAAGGCAGGTCAAGCGCGTCCCCACCGACGTGGATCCGGAGCGTCCTGGTATTCGGATGCGGGAGTTCAAGCCGCTACAGTCGGATGTGCTGCTTTACACCGACGAGGTCCGAGTGAACTCGAAGGGAGACTACATCCACGGATCGGGCAAGCTCAAAGTGATGCTCCCGGCAGATGGGAGTTGGAACTTCGAATCGATGATCCGCATCCCGGGGGTGCACACGAACGAGGAGGGGGATCTACTCGTTGATCCATCCGAGATCGAGCAGTTCCGTGAAGCTGTCGGCGGCTTCGTCGTGGATGATCTCTCACAAGCGAAGCTCTCCAAAATCAGCCAGGCGTCGAAGGCGCGATCGGATGCAGGTCGGGCAGGCAAGACTCCGATGACTTCGATCGTGGACCCGACCAACGGGAACACGATCAATACCCAAAAGCTGCTCAAGGGTTGCAAGAGTCGTATCGGGAGCCGGGATTTCAAGCTCGGTTCGCACCAAGCAGAGCTGCTCAAAGCCATGGCCGACAACGACGGGCGCATCATCGCCGCTCACTACATGGGAACAGGAAAGACGGTTTCCGCCATCTGCGCCGTGAAGATGATGCAGAATCTGGAGACCGAGGACGGAAAGCCCCACCCCAACCGCCCCAAGCGGGTTTGTATCGTCGTCCCGAAGAACACCGCTCAGCAGTGGGTGGATGCTGTCGACCTCTTCACAGAGGGCACCGCCACCCTGATTGGCGCCGGTGGCGTCGGAGGTCTTGCTGGGGCTCTCCAGATGCCCAGCATGCCGAATGGGTTCGAGTTGTGGTCCGACGCCAAGAAAGAGGCATACCGGCAGACGAAGCTCAAAGACAACCATTGGCGCCCAGAGGACGACGACACAGACATCGTGATCGTTAGCCAAGAGTATTTCACCACCCACGCTGACGAGCTGAAGCGTACCGGAAACTTCGACGGTATCATCGTAGATGAGGCCCACGGCATCCAGCGGGACAATGAGCGGAACAAGAAGGTCGAGGCGTGGAACCCTGACATGAAAATGATGATGCTGCTGACCGGAACGCCTGTTACCAACAAGCTCAACACGCTTACCAACTACGCGCGTCTCATCAGCAACGGGGAGGTAGACTTCGGCAGCGAAGAGCAGTTCGAGAATGAGCACCTCGTAGAGTCTGCTGTTATGAAGGCCAACGGGGCTGAGAAGGCCGCCAAAATGGACCTCAACCCGCAGCGGATGGGGATCCTACAGAAGAAGATGAAGCCGTACATGCACGTCGCGACCACAGCTGACGTGAAGGGAAAGACCATGCCTGCGGTCTCCCTCGACGAGAACAACCCTGCGGCTATGACCAACATCCAGGCCACTCTCTATCGGGGCTATATGGGCCGCCTTCGCCCGGAAGACCGCCGCCTCTTGGAGGTAGCTGCCACGCTCGGGGAGGATGAGGCCGACCTCCTCAGCCCTGACGCCAAGCGCAAGGTCAGGGTCGCACGCAACATCACCAACTCCCCCGGCTACAAGCCGCCGGACGGGCGGGAGTTCGTCACCATCGAGGAAGAGGACCCAGACCGACCTGACAAGATGAAAAAGGTTGTCTTCCGTATGCCTGACTGGAACACCCTGTCGCGCACGTTCAAGGGGAAGTGGCCGTCGCTTACTGATGTTCCCAAGAAGATGACCGAGCAGGAGTTCATCGCTTTCACCGTTTACGCAACTGCTGCGGTAGGGAAGGACTACACGCTGCTCTCTGGTCGGAAGATCAGCGAGACGGTCAGCGCAGACAACTTCGATTCGATCAAGAGAGGGGCTGTCATGGGGGACCAGTCCATCAAGTTCGGCGGGCGTGTTCCGAACCCGGAGTATGGACCGGAGGGGGCTATCGCGAGGGGGCGGGTTGGTGCGGGAGGAGAGATCAAGCCGATCGAGTACCACGTGCGCAACGCGGACGGTTCGATCAAGGAAACCATCACGGTGCCGACAGGGCTCCGCTTCATGCGAGATCCAGGGCAGAAGTCGGCGGGTCTCTACTACATCGCAGGGGTCCCTAAGGGGCACGCTGCCCGCGGTACTTTCGGTGAGGGCGACTGGGATTTCGAGAAGGATGTCTACGACAAGGATCTAGGCTACGGCAAAGATGATGACGGGGACAAGATCGAGGGGAGCGTCCGCTCAGCAGACCGAGGACAGCGTCCGCGAGAGGGGATGAACCAGTACAGCGTCCAGAGGCATCCGGAGCGCCGCCGTGAGCGCCTCATGTTCGATCTCGTTATGACGGACGGGAACGCCAAGGCTGACGCTTTGGAGAGCTACATCGGCGAGAAGACCGATCCCTCTCTCGGGGGGAACCCAGACGGTCAGATGATTCTATTCGGCAAAGCGATCGGCTCGTCTTGCCGGACGATGGAATCGAAGCTCCGCCTGATGGGGTACAAGGACGTCAACGAAGTTCTGAACGACACTCTGGCAGGAGATGATCCGGTCCCGTCCAACGGGAAGTATTTCGTCACCTACATGGGCGACAACGCCACGCTCGGCGACCGAGACGTGAACTCGGAGATCTTCCGCAAGCGCAAGGGGCCCGACGGGCGCGACCTCAAGATGTCCATGTTCGTGCACCGTGCCCTCCACGGTAGCGACCAGGACCCGCCGAAGGTCGGCGAAGTGCTGGAGGGGTGGAGCCGCGGCAGTCGAGACACGATCGCTAAGAACTTCGCTGGTGTGGAGATGCCGCTGCGAGTCACCGCCGTAGATGTGAACGGGACCACTGAGTACCGATACGCCTACGAGTCGGAGATGAACGCGAAGGATACCAAGGCATTCAAGGCGCTCGAAGAGAAGCGCGCCCACGCTAAGGGGGCAGACAAGGACCGCCTTCAGGGGGAGATGAACAAGATCCTCGGGAAATACTGGTCCGACCGAAAGCCTCTCACGGAGAGGCAGATGGGAGTCTTCAACAACTGTCAGGTGATGATGGCGTCTGACGCGGCGCAGGTGGGGCTCAACTGGGGCAACGCCACTGACCTCGTCATGTACGACTCGCTGTTCTCGCCGATGAACGAGGCCCAGCGAATCACACGCGCCGCCCGCATGCTTGACCCCGCTGTGGCAGACAAGCTCAAGCCCGCTTTCGACAAGCTCGCCGCGATCGTCGAGGACCGAGGGAAAGAGGATGAGTTCGCTGCCTACGACGGCAACGCCGCTGGCGCCATGGCGATCGTGGGCGACATCCTCAAGGATCACCCAGATATCCATCAGGAGCTGCTGGCCAGCGGAGCGAACCCCACAGCAATCGCGGAGACCTTTCTAGCGCAGCGCTCTCTGGATCGGATCAATGCTCTGCGAGGCCCCATCGAGCAGGAGCTACGCGCCAACGGGCGCATAGTGGTCGAGGGGTCTGTGGATGAGAACGGGAAGAAGCCGTATGTCAAGCCAGAGGAGATCACCTCTGGCGACGTGATGAACGAAATCGTCCAGAGTCATCTCAAGCCGTTCGAAAAGCAGATCCTGCGCAGTCGCAAGTATCTGGTGGATGTAAAGCGGCTGACAACCTCTGTCGAGACTCCAGTGATGGAGACGGTGACGAGAACAGAGATGGTCAACGGGAAGAAGGTCAGAGTCAAGGAAGAGCGCCCGACAGGGGCGATGAAGATCGAGCATCCGTCGAAGGCAGAGAAGGCAGTCCTCATGGCGGGGCGAGCCAAGCAAGTGCCTACAGAGAAGTTCCTCAACCTCATGCAAGAGGAGCTACCGCCAGATGCGTCGTTCGACTTCACACCCGCGGGCACCGCGGAGTTGATGATGTTCTCGAAGGAGACAACGACGGAGGTCGCGCAGGAGAAGCGCGTTGCTCAGCGCGACGAGTTGAAGGAACGGCGCGCGGCTGAGCGTGAGGAGCGGAAGGCGGCCAAGGCGAAGTTCCAGGCCGAGCGGAAGGCGGCCAGTGTGGAGATCAAGGCGCAGCGGGCACGGGAGTCAAGAGAGCGCGCTCTCGCGAAGAAGAAGCCCCCGCCTCCTACGCCGTCCCCCAAGCCCAAGGATGAGATCTCAGAAGATCCTTCGATAGGCAAGAGCTGGCCTCGATTCGTTGTGCTCACAGGGAGGAAGTAATGGCCGAGCGACCTGGATATCTGGTCAACCCGATCAATCTGTTCCGAGGCTCGATCCCGTTCGAGGGCGAGTTCGATGTCGATTGGTTCTGTAAGATCCCGAGCGAATCGGCCGCCCGCCTTCGTCTGGATTTCTTGCGCACACCAAAGAACATCTTCGAACTTCGAAATCGGGGATACGGAGGGCCCGCCCTCAATCGGATGTGGCGGGAGGTTTTCCGTGCCTGCGCCGGGTTCGGGGTTCCGGTGCACACAGAGCTTCGGCACCTGGCCTCGGAGCTAGGGGTGATCCTCCCCCCTGAGTAAGAGATGAACAACTGCCCACACTGCGCTAGGCCAATGTTTCGCCCATCGAAGGATGGACAGAAGCTGAAGCTGTCGACTTCGATGCTGGTCTTGCATAAGTCGGGGGGCGTCGAGGTGAACTGCCCTAGTTGCAAGCAGGGGGTGTTGGTACCGCTGCAAGCTGTGGAGGGGGAGCCTGTGCTCAAAAAGGCGTCTACCACCCGCTTCGTCATCCACAAGGGAAAGCCGGTCGGGACTTGACACCCCCCGCCATCCTGGCGCATACCTACCTGGCGATGCGCACCTAGCCTCCAAAGAGGCACTGAGGGGTGGCCACCGGGAGACCGGGGCCACCTTTTTGTTTTGGTCGGACACGATGAGTTTTCCCTTCCACTTCGATTTCGCAGCTCAGCTGTTCGAGAAATCCGGCGCCGCCCCCGGGCGAGAGCGGCGTATTGGTGGTTTCTGCTCAACTGACCATCTCGATCAGGAAGATGAAAAGCTCATTCAAGAGGGACTCGATTTCGGTCCGTTCCTCCAAAAGGGCTTCTTCAACGACAACCATCTGGCCGCCACAGGGAAAGCAGTCGGCTACCCCGAGCTGGCCGAGCTACGCAATCTCGCGAAGGGGCGTAAGGGATGGTATGTCGAGGGGTGGCTCCTGAAGGACCATGGCCCGGCGGATGAGATTTGGTCGTTTGCCAAGTCTCTACAGGGCACACCTCGAAATCTCGGCTTCAGCGTCGAGGGCACCGTGTTGGAGCGAGACCCCCTGAACCCAGGGATCGTACTCAAGGCTGTGGTCAAGGAAGTCGCGATCACGCGCTGCCCTGTGAACACAGAGACCAGTCTCTCCGTGCTGGCGAAGAGTCTCACTGCGGGACACGCCGTCTCGAACCCCGGCGCAACACCGGGAGATGCCTTCGCGCTTCGTATGGAGTCGCTCGAAGGCGACGAGGATGACGACCGCAGCCTGGTCGCTGGCGGCGAGCGGAAGAAGAAGCGCAAGAAGAAGATGAACAAGTCGGAAGCGATTCGGCTTCTGATGGAACTCCGCCCCGAGGTGCCTCGGGACCACGCGGAGATGATTGTTGACTACGCGCTGCGGCATTACCCCGTTGCGGTAGGGAGGAACCAAAGATGAGCGAGCACAACGAACCGCAGGTGGACGTGGCTTCCCTCGACGCGTCTCTCGGCGACCTTCTCAAGGCCGCCGACGCGCAGGGGCTGCAGGAGAAGCTGTCGAAGGCGTACGGCGGGGTCAGCATGGAACACGCTGGGCACATCGAGCCTGGTCGTGGGACGGTCGGAGGCGGCATGCCCGGCTCGGGCGACGTCGGCCGGATCGACAACATGATGATCGGGAAGATGGTCGGCGCCCTCGCGGGTGCGGGCTTCTCGGACTCCGCCATTCGGGCCTTTATGAAGGCCAAGATGGACGAGGACGAGGAAGAAGAGGAAGAGCCCGACGGCGACGAGGACGGCGAGGATGATGACGACGACGGCGACGGTATGCCGCCCGCCTACGCCAAGTCGAGCAGCCACGACTTCCGCAAGTCGTTCGCACAGGACCCTGACATCGCCGAGGCGGTTGACGCCGCCCCGTTCATGGAGGCGCTCACGGCGCGCACCACTGAGGCTCTCGGCAAGATCGCGAAGTCGATGGGTCGTAGCCAGAGCAAGCAGGACAAGATGAACAAGGCGATGGCCGTCGCCATGTACAACCAGAGCCAGCTCGTGAAGAGCCAGCAGCACGTGATCGCCGAGCTGGGCAAGAGGCTCAACCTCGTCGAGAGGCAGCCGATGCCCTCCAGGGGGGTCACGGATCTTCGCGGTGCCAAGGCCCTCAACAAGAGCCTCAGCGACGCGCCTCCCAACAAGCTCAGCAAGGCGGAGACCCTCTCGGTTCTCTCCTACAGGAATCTCGTCAAGGGCGAGAAGCAGATCGCGGGCGAGCAGACGACTCACATCATCGCCAAGCTGGAGTCGGGCGGCCAGATCACGCCGCAAGCGATGAAGGACGTCGAGCAGTACCTCGCCGGCAACCCCAACGAGGCGGAGGCGGCGCGAGCCTACGCCTGAAGGCGTAGACCCGAACCGCATCACGCGAAACTCTAGGAGAACAGAAAGATGTCATTCGCAAACCCCGGCGCCTTCGTCTCTGCGCGCGACTACCGAGGATTCGGTGCGTCGTCCCCTGACGAGCTGGTCGATCTCAAGAAGGCCCTCACGGCCGGCAACGATGTCAACGATCCCGGCGTCGCGCCCGGCGTTGGCTTCCCCCTTCGCGTCGAAAGTTTGGAGGCGACCCTCAAGAACATCACGTTCGAGATGGACGAGATCAAGCTCTTCAAGGCGATCCCGAAGCTGCCTGCCAGCAACACCGTCGAGGAGTTCAATCGGCTCGTTTCGTACTCGAAGGGAGGCGCCCGCGCCTTCGATCTCGGCTGGATGACCGAGGGGGACCTCCCCGAGGAAGAAGACAGCACCTACGAGCGGGTCACGCTGCTGATTCGATTTCTTGGTGTGGTCGGCAGAGTGTCCCACGTCGCCAACACTATCCGCCCTGCTCACGGCAACGTCATCGCGACGGAGACGATGAACAAGACGATGTTCATGCTTCAGCAGCTGGAGCACGCTCTGTTCTTCGGCGACTCGTCCCTGCTCACTGAGCAGATCGACGGGCTGGAGAAGCTCATCGGCGACGGAGCCCCCGACAACATCATCGACCTCCGTGGCAAGCCCATCGGGGAAGAGGAGATGAACGACGGTCTGCTCCGCATCCGAGACAACTTCGGCATGGGTACCGACTTCTACAGCAGCACGGGCGTGCTCGGGGACTTCGGGAAGCTCGTCTACGACCGCCAGCGCATCCCCATGGGCTCGAACCAGCCTGGTGTCCTCGGAGCCGAGATCTCGGCCTTCCAGGGGCAGCACGGCAAGATCAAGCTCCACGACTCGATCTTCATCCAGCCGAACGGGCTCCCCGTTGCTGCTGGTCTCGGGTCGTCCTCGAAGCGTCCGCTTCCGCCGACGATCTCGTCCGCGCCTGCGGCCGGCGCGAACCCGGCTTCGCTATTCACCGCGAATGACGCGGGAACCTACTTCTACAAGGTCGTCGCTCGCAACCGTTTCGGTGCGGCTACTCCTGTGACAACGGCGAGCGTCGCTGTGGCCGCCGGGGAGCGGGTCAGCATGACGGTCGACGACGGGGGGCAGGCCACCGCGTACTACGAGATCTATCGCACCGCGGCTGGTGCTGCCGTCGGTACGGCAGCCCTCGCCTTCAAGGTGAAGAAGACCGCTGCCTCCCAGGTGATCACGGACGACAACGGGGACATCCCCGGCACGTCCAAGGCGTTCATCCTCATGCAGAACCAGCGCTCGTTCAGCTGGTCTCAGCTTCTCCCGATGACCCGCATCCCCCTTGCGGCCATCGACACCTCCATCCGATGGGCGCAAGTTCTTTACGGCGGAATCAAGATGTATTCGCCGGCACGGAACCTCGTGTTCAAAAACGTGGGCCGCGCGCCGGGCTCGCTCCCGAGCAGCTGAGCTGACCGCTCCTAGTGACTCAGGTTAGACTGGGGCGGGTAGGCTGAGCCTGCCCGCCCTGTCTTCGTTTCGGAGGATGAGAAAATGAGCAGCAGAACAGCGTACCCCAACGACTTCCGACGTCACTACCAGAAGCATCCTGACCTCGTGCGGCTGCTCGGGGTGGACCAGACGGCTCGGGCTCTACCCACGCGCCTACATCCAGGTCGGTACTTCGTGACGGTACTCAGCCGCGCGACCACCGAACGCGTGTGGCTTCGTTTCGGCAACTTCGACGGGACGATCGTCGCCGCGACGGCCCCTGTGGAGCCCGCAGCAGGAGTCGAGATCGGCGAGGGTATGGTATTCATCGACGACGACATAACGGTGCACCTCATCAACGTCCGCCCCGGGGTGAACGACGGGGTCAGCGCAATCATCGATAGCGGGGCCGCCACGCGGTCCCTCACGTTCACTCGCACGGCCCAATAGCCTGCGTAAGGAGATGACAAAAATGCTAGTGAAGATGCAGAACGCGAACATGCCCAACTCAGACCTTGGGGTCAGAGGGCGGGTGTACCGCTCTGACGCCGAGGGTGTGTTCAAGATGGAGGCGGATCACGCTGACCTCCTGACCGGAACTCCTGGCTGGCTGGACCCGCGCAAGCGCAAGCGCACTCCGCGCAAGGCGGCTGAGAGCCTCAAGGGCAAGGTCGCCCGCTTGAAGGCCGAGCTGGATGAGGCGGGAAGTAAGGCCACGGCTGCCACCAAGCTCGCCTATGCCGCTCAGGACGCCTACGATGAGGCCCTCGATGAGTTCGAGGCGCTTTCGGAGGAGGCGGACGACTTGGAGGCGAAGGAGGCGAAGGCCGCCGAGGAGGCCGCCGATAAGGCTGAAGAGGCGGCAGACGGCGAGGAGGACGTCCCCGCTCTCGCGGAGCCTCCTGCGCCCGCTGAGGAGCCTGCAGAGGGGGATCTGGCTCCTTATGATCAGTGGCCCTATGCAGATCTGGTCGCCGAGACCAAGGCCAGGATGGACGCTGACCCAGAGTTCGATCCTCCCAAGTCCAAGAAGGCCGCCGACATCGTGACCGCTCTCGAAGCGGATGATGAGAGGACGACCTCCGAGTAGCCCACGGCTCTGATCTGGCGCACACCCCAACCACGACGGCACCGGCGATAGGAGGTCACATGGAGGATATCGTTAGCACTATCCTGTCTAATGCCGGATTCGCCGGTGCCATTCTGCTCGTGGTGGGTTGGGCTTACTGGAAGAAAGACCGCTCCGAGAAGGTCACCCAGATCGCCCTCGTGAAGCTCGCCGAGAAGCACGGTGCTGACACCAAAGCACTACAGAAGATGCACGTCGAGCAGATCACCTCGATCGCTGACACGCGTACAGAAGACGCCCATCGCCTCCTCCGAGAGTTGCAGGCTCTGACGGTCGAGCAGAACACAGTGATGAGCCAAATCGCCGTGACCAACGCCGATGTAGCGTCTGCTTTACAAGAGGTGAGGCGGGACATCCGTGACCGAAACCACAAAGACAGCGCGGAGGATTTCTGATGTGGCCTTTCAAGAAGAATCGGGATCAGCTAGGCAAGGACGAGTTGGCGGAGGTGAAGATCGAAGAGGCAGCTGACGAGATGCTCGCCTCTCGTGAAAAGGACCTGACCGAGGAAGAGAAGGAGCTGCTAGCTCATCCTCCCATCACAGAGGAGGTCGAGGACGACGACACCACTGGTGTGGTGGATCTCGCTGTCGACAGCGTAAGGTTCGCGCGCCGTAAAGCCATGACGGGGGCCATAACGTCTCGTGACCTGCGGAGGAGCATCGCCCCTAAGACTCCTCCTCCTCGCACACGCAAGCGCTCCACGTTCGCACCGCTGTTCTACAGACAGAC